>ENA-OSEY01000228-OSEY01000228.1-marine-metagenome-genome-assembly--contig:-NODE-228-length-41234-cov-4.925505_pt1 | contig 41234 bp, 41 predicted proteins | sample MGYA00248465_ERZ534230 | MGnify/ENA primary metagenome ERZ534230 (study PRJEB26409, sample SAMN06344110) | marine metagenome | isolation source: Sea water from surface | place: Atlantic Ocean:Southern... | reverse complement strand
GGTTTCCTATCAATACACCGATGAAAATGGGAATACAATCAATGCAGCTGAACTTCCAAACCCTTTCAACACAAAAACTCAAACTGTAATTGCTACTGTTACCAACAAACTAAATAGCTCATGTACTATCACAAAAGATATCGAGTTTGTTGTTGATCCTTTACCAGTAATCAAACAAAATATAATAATTGTTGAACAATGTGATGATGATGAAAACAATGATGGAATAACACTACACAACCTAACAGAGTATGAGGAACTTTTTTCAGATAATTACCAGAACGAACAATTTGAATATTATACAGATCAGGCTTTATCGAACAAAATAGAGGATCCAACAAATTATTACAATATTGCTCTGGAGGATTTAGTTTGGGTAAAAATAACAACGGAAAATGGATGTACTAGAACTTCTAAAACACAAAATGGTGATGATAGATTACAGATTGATATAACAGTTGGAGCAAGTGAAATTCCAAGTACTTTTATTCAAGATTACAACACATTATATACTGTTTGTGACGATGATTTTGGGTCAGAACAAGATGGTATTTCTATTTTCTCAAACTCAGTATTAAACGATATAGTTACTAAGTTAAGATCCTCAAGAGAAATTTTTCAAGATCAGAATATTAGAATATCGCTTCATACAAACTCTCAAGATGGCCTTACGGGTGAAAACCCAATAGACTTAACTCAAGATTTTATCAATGTCTCACCTTACACACAAGAGATATGGGCAAGAATTGTAAATATTGACATAACCACATTTACATGCCTAGGTTACGCTAAGGTCGCTGAATTGTATGTAGAGCCAAGACCTATTGCCTATCCAGTATCAATTGAAAGACAGTGTGATGGTGCAAGTGAATTAGATACTGACTCTCAAGATGGTCTTTTTCCTTTTGATACATCTGCGATTATTGATGAATTACTGACAGATCCTGCAACTGGTGTCAAGCAAGACGAGTCTGTTCTGACAATTACATATTTTAATGAAGATGGTTCAGAAATTCCAGCATCTGATTTCAGTCCTAATTTCCTAACAGCATCTCAAACCATTACAATTCGGGTTGAAATTGATCCATCCTACCCCGAAATTGTTAATCCTGATGGTCTTTGCTATGATGAGACAACACTTGAATTTATTGTAGATGATACACCAGAGGCATATCCTGTAATTATTCCGCCCCATTGTGATGGAGATGATGGAAATAGTGATATCGATGGCTTCGATGAGTTTGATACAAGCAATATTACAGCTACCCTTCTTGGACCAGATCAAAGCTTGGATGATTACACAGTCGTATACCAATATATTGATGAGGCTGGTAATTTATTATCATCCAACGAACTTAGAAATCCATTCAACACTCAAACACAAACAGTATTAGCAACAATAACGAACAATGTTAACCCCTCATGCCCAGCAACTATGGATATTGAATTTGTTGTTAACCCTCTACCAACATTTACTGTAGATGATGACTTAACAGTTTGTATTAATCTTCCTCCTATTCCAATAGGAGTTACTTCAGCAGAAGGTGATTATACCTACACATGGACACACACCTACAATGGAGTCAACAGTCCTTTCCCAACATCAGGCCCGACAATATTTATTGGGGTTGGTGGTACTTATTTTGTTACAGCAACAGATGTTAATACAGGATGTCAAAGAACATTGAGCATTTTTGTTGAAGAGTCTGAAACTGCGAGTTTTGATCTTGATGAAGATGGAACAATCACAGAAGATGAATATAAATATTTTGTTGAGGTAAAGGATTTAACCAATGACAATAATAATACCGTGAGAATTAAAAACTTAACAGATCTTGGTATTGGTGATTATGAATCTGCAATTGATGACCCAACTGGTCCATACCAAGATGACCCATTTTTTGAAAATGTTAGACCCGGTATTCACACTATTTATATCCGAGACAAAAAAGGTTGTGGTATTGGTCAGTTTGATGTTTCGGTAATTGGCTACAAAAAATACTTCACACCCAATGGAGATGGAATTCAAGATAAATGGAAAATTCTAGGAATCAATGAATTCTTCCAACCAAACAGTAAGGTCTACATATTTGATCGATATGGGAAGTTATTAAAAGAACTTGACCCTGTTTTAGATGGTTGGGATGGAACATTCATCGGAAGACCAATGCCTCAAACTGATTACTGGTTTAGGGTCTTTTTGGAGGATGGACGAGAATTCAAAGGGCACTTTAGTTTAGTCAGAGGTTTTGACTAGAAACAATCGCAATCAATCGATCCTCTTAATATATTAAAGCCAAGAGTGATCTGGTGAAAACCGCCAGAACCAAAATTAATATCCCCAAATTGGTATGAATAATTGTAAGAAAACACAAAATCTTTATAGTCTATTCCAAAAAGCGGTGTAATAAGTTGAAGCGTCTGCTCTTTGATTTGACCAGTTGAAACATCAACAAATTCAGCACCTTCAAGAGAATTCCTAAATGCCAATCCTGCCCAAAGTCTTCCAGACCTGAGTTTGTAATAAGCTTTAAAATTTGTGTCAATTGACTTCTCTTTTGTTAGCTCAGAAACCTGAAAAAGTACAGAGGGCTCAAAACTCCATGGTGTTTCAGTATAAAAAACATATCCAAGTGAGGCTACAAGCCTTTTAAAGCTGGTCCTATCCCTAGGGTAGCTGTATTCAAAATCACCATACATATTGTGAGGGCTAAACAATAAGTTTTTTACAGTTAAATGAGCATAGTATTTATTTGAAACATATGATATCCCTACATCCATGTTAAAATATCCTGTGTTTTCCATCAAACCTGAAATTAACGGATCTGGTACGAAATTTTGATCTAATGGATCAAAAGTTGTTTGATCCAAAGAATTTTGGATTCCTCCAATACTAATTCCAAAAGATAATTGGTCAATTTCGTCATCTTTTGAAGGGTAAGGTCTTTTACTTAAAACCAAATCATCAGCAAAATTTATATGATGTGCGTATGTAAGATATGCTCCTTTTTGTGAATGATATCCATTTTGATCATTAAAAACTGTAATTCCCACTCCAGATCTTTCTGAAACTCTTAAGTCAGCAGTTAAAGTCTGTAGGTTTGGGGCTTCGACTTGATCAAACCATTGTTTTCTTACGGTGGTTCTAATCTTACCTCCAACTAAATTAACACCAGCCATCGAAGGGTGTACCAAATAATAATTTTCGGTTAAATAATCAAAATAAATAGGAATACCTTCCTGGGATTTGCCTTTGAATGTTATTAAGAAAAAAAATATAAGTAAAAATATTCTCACTAGAGTTTTTATTACAATAATCAGACCTTAAATCAAAATCACTAAAATTTCGCCTAAATATAAATTAATTTTTTTTGTTTCTAATAAAAAGCCCTAAGGGTATGAAAAGGAATAGAGCGTAAATATTAAATATTAGTCCAACGATTGGTATCAATATCATCAGTGAAATTATGTAAAACTTTGTTGAGGTTTTCAATCTTCTGATGAAATAAGTTTTATTAGCTCCTCTTCAGGTATTCGACCCAGATCATCAATTTTTAAAAGAAATTCATCTAGGTTTAAGCTCAATTTTTTCTTTATGTCAGTGTAATTGGGATCAAGTGATAAATTGTTTAATTCGAATGGATCATTTTCTAAGTCATAGAGTTCCTCCATTAACCTCGGAGACTTAAACCAATTATCGGACTTTTCATCAAGTTGACCAGTTAAGTGAAGACTTGTTAAATGTCTCATAAGTAACATTTGTTTTCTATATAAAACATTCAATGCATGAGAATTTTCTTGATTATAGTTTCTGATATATTTAAACTTTGAATCCCTCACTGCTCTGATCCGGTCGGGAACATTATCAAAACGATCACTTGACGTGTATAAAAACTCCCTTTCTATTTTACTCTTGTTTTTTCCAAGAAAAGCAAAACCTTGATATTCACTTGGTGATTTCACTCTTGCAATTGATAAAACTGTAGGTGCTAAATCAACAAAACTCAAAAGCTGTTTCTTATTTACTTTTTCATTTTTTCCATCAGGGAATTTGACTAAAAAAGGAACCTTAGTACCCGTTTCATAGATTGCTCTTTTATGTCTGGGAAATGGCCCTCCATGATCACTGTAAAAGAAAATAAATGAATCATCATATAAATCTTCTTTTTTGAGCTTATTTATCAATTTCCCAACTCTTTCATCCATTTTGATAAGATTAGTATAATTCACAGCCATTGAATGTCTTACAACCGAGTCATCAGGAAATATTTCAGGAACCGTAAGTTCTGATGGATTTACCATAAGTTCAGATTTATCTTCTTGCCATATACTACCTTCATGAGTGCCATGAAAATTATAAACTGCGAAAAGTGGTGATTTATCTTTTGTAATATCATTTTTGGTTTGATATTCGGACCATGTTGAGTCATTTATTATAAAATTATAATCACCTTTTGCATCATTATATGTGAAATATCCATTTTGTCTTAAAATCATTGGAAATGTTTTAATTGACTCTGCAATTGTCGAAGAATATCTAGGGATTGACAATGAACTGTCCCATTTAGTTCTTTCTCCCAAATTTCGATCATTTTCTAAGTAGTTATCGTAATGCATGGCTCTCATATTATGTGTGCCAATAGATTGAGGGTACATACCTGTAATTATTGAACTTCTTGCAGGTGCGCAAACGGGATATGTTGCATACATATTTTCAAAAATTAAACTTTCTTTTGAAAGCTCTTCAAGGTTGGGTAGAGACACATCTTTATTCCCATAAAATGGAAAAAAATATGCTGATTGGTCCTCAACAGTTATCCAAATAATATTGGGTTTTTCAGTAACCGAACACCCACTAGTTAAAATGACAGTAATTAACAAAAGTACATTTCTCATAGTTTCAAATGTAGTTATTTCATTTGCAAAAAAATTGTAATTTTCAAACTCATTTAAAATATAATTTTCTGCTTAAATTATTTAAAATACTGTCAATTACTGTAACCTCTCTCCTTCTAATAGTCGTCTCATTTCTTCATTATCAACAATTTCCAATTTACGAGTGGGAATTTATTTTAGAATATATTAAAGATAATCGCCAGAAGGAAGATTTTAATTCCATTGCAACCAAACTAGGATATAATGAAAATGACAAGTTACTAATTATACACGCTGATGATGTTGGTCTTAGTAAATCAGTAAATGAATCTACTTTTGAATCCTTCAAAAATAACTCCATTACATCTGCTGCCATTATTATGAATACTTATGAAATGGAGGAAGGGTTAAAATTTGCAGTTGAAAATCCAAATTTTGATTTTGGAGTTCATTTGACAGTGACAAGTGAATGGAAATATCACAAATGGGGAGGTATATTGGATAAAGCTAAAACACCCTCTTTGCACAATAGCGTTAATAATTTTTACTGGAACAAAAGAAAGTTCGTTAAAAATGCAGATTTAAACGAAATTAAGATGGAGCTTCAAGCTCAGATAAGCCTGGCAAAATCGATGGGGCTAAAACCTTCACACATCGATAGCCATGAGGGGGCACTATTTTTTGATCCCAACATTTTTAAAATATATATCGATTTAGCAATTGAAAATGATTTATTGGCATTTGTTCCAATTGAGGCAAGTATGCATTTTAATGGTGAATTGGATAAGCCCAATAATGCTGTAATAATTGATCAATTTCATATGCTCCACGGTGGAACAAAAGTTGAGGATATTGAAAATTTTTATTTTAATGTAATTAGGAATTTAAAACCTGGATTAAGTCAAATAATTATTCATTTGGGTAAAGATGAACCCGAATTAAAAAAGATTACTGTTGATCATCCAAATTTTGATTACAGATGGAGGCAAAAAGATCATGATATCATGAATTCTAAAGAATTTAAAAATTTACTCAAAGAAAATGATATCAAGCTCATTAGTTGGCTTGACTTGAAAAAGGCCATATTATGATGAGATTTGTTCCTTTATTGCTCATACTACTAATTTCATGCTCACCATTAAAAAAATATCCATTAAAGTCTGATAGATGGGAAAATGATATAAAATTTTTAGAGTCTAAGGATCGAGAAGAGGCATGTGTTGAAGATTGTATTTTATTTGTTGGAAGCTCCAGTATTCGTTTATGGAAAGAGATAGAATCAGATATGTCTCCTTACAAGGTTGTTAAAAGGGGTTATGGTGGTGCTCATTTTTATGACCTTATTCACTACACAAAAAGATTGGTAAAGAACCACAAACCGAGCGCAATTGCAGTTTTTGTTGCAAACGATATAACAGGAAAAAACAATAATAGTTGGTATGGAGATCTAAAACCTAAAGAGGTTCTTCAGCTTTTTAAATTTTTTACCAAAGAGATTAAATCTATTCATGGAGATATACCAATCTTTGCAATTGAAACAACACCAACCATTAATCGTTGGTCAGTTTGGGATAAAATCTCAAAAACTAATGACTTAATAAAAAATTATACAGCAAAAAAGGAAAACTTAAATTATATCACCACTAGACTTGATTTTTTAGATAGTAAAGGTTATCCTAGAGAAAAATATTTCGTGAACGATAAGCTTCATTTGAACAAATCAGGGTACAAGTTGTGGTCAAAAATTATCAAAAATAATTTTAAGGAAAAGCTATAATGTATATTTTAAAAAACTTGTCCAGAGGAGAAAAAATTACCAACAGAGAGAAAGTAATTTTTTTTTTGTATATTGTACGTAATTAAATTTAACTAACATTAATTAAAAATTAAAAAAATGGGATATACTCACACTAACAGCAAAGGAAAAACTTATCATCTACATTCAAAAGATGTTACTCTTAAAGGAGGTAGAAACCAAACTATTTATTATTTCGCTAAAGACGCAAGATCAAATGCATGTGATCTTCCAGCAGGAAAACAAGTAGTAGAAAGTCCAAAAACTGGTCTACCGTTTGTTAAAGGAAAATAGTTTTTGCTAAAAAACAGAAAAGACCCATCTTTTAGATGGGTTTTTTTTTGCTTATTTTTTGAAAATCTAATAAAGTTTTTTCGATAATTGATTTGTAATTATAATCATAATTCACTTTGACAGATTTTTCTGATAAAATCCATTCTTTTACCTTGTTCAATCTTTTTAGCTTTAAATCAAGTAAAATTTTTACACCCATGTCACTTAAGATCGAAGCATTGTACTGTTGCTCAAACTGATTTTTCATAGGAATAATTAAAAGCTTTTTATTTAAATATAATGCCTCGGATGTTGTTTCAAATCCGGCATTACTAATAATCCCTTCACATGATAGAATACTTTGTTCAAAACCCTTATAGTCAATTGGAAAAAAACTTAAATTATTTTTCTTAAAAGACTTATTGATCTTTGGTGAAAAGACGTGCCAAATGACTTCATCTAAACTGGAAAAAAAATTGATTATATTTTCAATAGAAAATGATGGAAGGTATATCGTGTAATGGTTTTTATTGATAACTTTTTTTTTCTTAATATCAGATTTAATGATAGGATAGAAATTATTTGAATTATTTTTTTTGTAATCAAATCCAATTCCCTTTACTGCTGGAGCAAAATACTTGAGAATCAAAAACTCATATAGTTTTGGTTTTTCTTTATTAAAACTATTTTTTTGAATAAGAGAAAATTGACGGCTCATTGAATAGCATGGAACTCCTCTTAATTTACAGGCCCATGCGGAAACAGGTTCAAAATCATTAATTATTAAATCATAATTTCTTACTTGAGTACTGAACACATCTTTAAGGAAAGTGATTGGTCGAAGATTAATAATTGTTTTAAATATATCTACGCCACCCTTAGAGCCAAAAACAAAACTTAAACCTCTTAGTTTAAAACTAACTTTCTCTTTTATTTCTAATGAGTTTTGATTACCACTAGATAGAACATCAACCTTGGCAACTTTTTTAAACTCTGGAATTAATTCATTTGCACGAGTTACATGGCCATTTCCTGTTAACTGAACACAATATAAAATTTTCATAAAAAAAAGGTGATGTAAATCATCACCTTTTTAAAATTTACTATTCTTTTCTTAAGGCCATCCATTTCCAATATGGTTGACTGTATACCATATCTCTGATTTCAAAATCCTTTGCTAACTCCGCTGGATATTCATATGTATTAACTCTAGAATTCATTAACTCTGCTCCATTGTTATACAAATCAAAAGTCATATAATTCCATCCAAGACCTGTTCCATATTTGTCAATTCTTTTTGCCATTCCCCAAGATGCTCTATTTGAATTTTCAAAGTTTGAGGTTTTATAATTATCCTCCATTTTTTCATACGCTAAAGCATTTACAGGTTTTACTTTCATGTAATTCATGACTAAAACGTTTGGAATGGAATCTTGTTTTGAGGCTCTATTTTTTATAGCAAGTAAATCTGTTTTGACAATAGTTCTTGCAGCTTGATTTTTTTGGTTAAATTCTTCAAACTCTTCATCAGACCAATCTGGAAAAACAGATCTGATACCTGGATTATTATTGAAATCCTCAATGTTTTCCACAAGGGTTACAATAGCAATTTGATGGTCAGATTCTGATGTACTATTCATCGCCCACCAAACATCCCAACCAACAATAATTCCATCATCAATTCTTTTTTGATGGAGCTTTGACCAGTTCTCATTGATTATCTGTGCATAATTTTCACCAGGTGTAGGTTTTATATATGTTATTTGTAAAAAGTTAGGATCTTGTGAAAATCCTGTGTAGCATATTAAAAATGCTAGAAGTGTAATTATTTTTTTCATGATTAAAATTGTTTTTACAAAATTAGAAAAACTTATATTATTTTGACAAGTAGTCTGCTGCGGAGGTTGCTATTTGACGATATGGCTTTATATTAACTTTGAAGCCTAAGGAATTAGCCCAACCTTTTGCTACTGAAACCAATTTATTGGAATAAAATCGATTGTCTTCATTATAATCCATATCTATTTCCAAACTTATTTTTTTATTACTTTTTAGTTCTTGGGCAATTTGGATACTGAGCTCAGTTTCTTTCCATAGCCTAGTCCAAATATCCTTTATTTTGGGAACAGTTTGCTTGGAATGAATATAATGAACACCTGACTCCTTGTATCTGTAAGCAATTGCAGTGACATATTTTGTTTGATCAGAGAGTGAGTAAGAGTCTGTTCCAATATGAATTTCAACATCAGGAAACCTCTCCATTATGTTTAATGTATAAGCTATTGGGTCGATCTCTTTTCCAATTGAATTTTTAAATTTAAACACAAGTAGTTTATTTACATTTAAAGTTCATAAATATATCAATAGGGATTTAGATGTTTAATTTAAAATATTGACAATTAATGTTAATATCTATTTTAATTATATTTTAAGTCGTTTGCACTTATTGATTTCTTCCATAACTCCTGTCCATCTTTATCAAAAATTTTAATGATTAGTACTCTATTGTTTGCTGGCCCTGTTATATTTAACATTCCAAAATTGTTTTCACCAACTAACGTTTCTTTTAAACTGTATACATTATAAGATTCATCATCATCATTCACGCCAGCGGTTAAAGATGAACAAGTTAAGTCATAAAGAGGATAAACATCCTCATTCTCTTGCATTTTACTCAAAACAGTGTGGTGTCTATCTCCGTCAAGAAAAATAACACCTTCAATTTTTGCTTCTCTTATTTTATCTAATAAATATTTTCTTTCTTCAGGGTAGGTGGCGTAATTTTCATAAACAGCTCCACTGCTTATAACTTGTCCTCCAATTGCTATAAACTTAAAAGTAGCTTGACTAAAAGTCAAAGCATTTATTAACCAATCAATCTGATCTTTTCCAAGGATTTGACGATCCTCAGTAAAATTATTGTTTGAAGTTCTGTGGTACCTATTATCCATTAGAAAAAAATCCACATCACTCCACTGGAAAAGACCAGTTATACCTCCTTTTCCAGTTACATCATAATTTGGGTTGGTCCAAAAAAGTTTAAATATTTCTGAGGCAGTTTCTTTTAGCCAAAAACTTCCATCAGAGTTATTGGGACCATAATCATGATCATCCCATGTGGCGTAATGATGTGTCGAAGCTAGCAATGGTTGTAATTCGCGGAGGGCTCTAGTATGGGAGTATCGTTTTATAAAACCAGTTCTGGAGTTCCAATCGGACTCCCTCAAGTAGGTGTTATCACCCAACCAAAGCATAAAATCTGGATTTTTTTTATTGATAGAATTAAATATTTCAAAATTACTTCCGTAAGGTTCGCCTGGTCTATCAAATTTAGGTTCATTAACATAACTACAACTTCCAATGACAAATTTAAAATCAGGGGGGTCTGTCCTCCATTTCCAAAGTTGTTGAGTTTGGAATTCCATCTCATAATCTCGGAAAACTTTTATATCATTTATAAATATTTCATAATTATACTTTTTACCAGGCATGACTTGGTCAGCAATCAGTTTAGCCACAAAGCCTGTTTTCTTTTCTGTAATTTTTTCATCTGTTTTAAATCTAATTGAGGGGTTATCAATTTCATAATATTCAAAGTGGACTTTAGCATTTTCAGATGTTTGGACCCATAGTAATACTTCCTGCATTGTAGAGTATCCGACCATTGGTCCAGAATTAATTAAATCCTGTGCATGTAATGGAATGAATATAAAAAAAGCTGTCATCGCGAATCTAATTTTTTTAGTGATCATATTCAATTGTGTCATAAATGGTTAAAATTTTAAATCCTTTGTTTAGTTTTAATTACATTCACCATCCACATAGGATGTAACACCTGCTTTTCTCGCGTAACATTCGTTTGAATATGTCTGAATATTACAACCACATACAGGTTCATAAACTTCTAAACAAGCAGTATCAATATTTTGATTAATGAGATCTTGATCAATACACCTTATATCATCACTGTCTTTACCACAATGTGTAAAAAAAATTGTTAAAAAGATTATTATAGTTAGTTTGAAAAAAGTTTTCATAATTAAATGTCAGTTGATTAAATTTACAAAATAAATTATGAGATTTTTTGTCATACTATTCTTCGCATTATCAATCTGTTTTTCACAAGATGAAAAATACCAATTAAGCACTGTTGCTTTTTACAATGTCGAAAACTTATTTGATACTGTTGATGATCCCAACAATGGTTGGGACGAGTCAATGACACCAAAGGGGAAAGACAAGTGGACAGAAAAAAAATATAAAACAAAAATTGACAATCTATCAAAAGTAATCGCAGGAATTGGAAAAGAAACCACAAATGCTCATCCAACTATTGTAGGATTATGTGAAGTAGAAAACCGCAACGTTTTAATTGATTTAGTTCAAAGCGAAAATTTAAAAGATTTTAATTACGGTATAGTCCATTTTGATAGCCCAGATTGGAGAGGTATTGATGTTGCGTTAATTTTTGATTCAAAAAGATTTATTCCTCGCAAGGCCAAAACTTATCCGCTAGAAGTTGAATACAAAGGAAACCCAAGCTTTTCTAGAGATATCCTTGTCGTATTTGGATTTTTAGATAAAGAACCTATAAATTTTATTGTTAACCATTGGCCAAGTAGGTCTGGTGGACAAGCAGAGAGTGAACCACAAAGGGTTAAAGCTGCAGAAGTTAATAAGAGAATTATTGATTCAATTCAAAACATTGACATTAATGCAAAAATTATAAGTATGGGTGATTTTAATGACCACCCAGATGATAAGAGCTTAAAAATTTTAACTTCTACTTACAATAAAGAAAATATTGAAACACCAGGAATGTTCAACCCAATGCAAGAACTTTCAAAAAGAGGTCGTGCCAGTTACCTATTTCGTGGTTTTCCCTCTGCAATTGATCAATTTGTTATTTCCAATGGTTTAATATCAAAAAATAGCAATCTTGTGTATTTGAAGGCAGATGTTTACATGAAAAGATTTCTCTATACTCAAGAGGGTAGGTACAGGGGATATCCTGCAAGAAGTATGAGTTGGGGAGTTTTCAACCCAAATGGTTACAGCGATCACCTTCCAATTTTTCTTTTTTTGGGTAAAAAGCTATAAAGCACTACTTAAAATTTTCTGAACCGCGCTTTTCATTCTTTCCTCTGTAGATGATTTTAAATTCTTTCTACTGCCAGAACCGTCGATATACAAATTTGGGATATGATGAATAATATTTTCTTCAAAATCAGACACGCATATTAATTTCCTGAATCCACAATCCTCATAAATATCCGTATTAACTTTACACTTAATACTATATTTATTTTTTATAGACATAAAGTTTGTGAAGTCATGCATTCCACAGATTTTTTTCAACTGTTTTTTTGAAATTAAAAAACAAGCTTGATGAACGTTATTGAAGTGGGCAAAAACTTTCTCATCGTAAATTTCTATTGAATTATAGTCCCAGTCAAAATAACTATGAAATCCCGGATAATATCTTCCGCTTTCATTAAATTCATATTGAATTAAACCAGCAATTCTGTTTTCAGGAAGTATTTTTTCATATTCGATAAATTTATCGACATGATGCTCCAACCATAGGTGATCATTTTCTGAGTAAATAAAATAATCATGTTCATCAATTTCATCCATTATTGATTTTCTACAGGTCATTGGTAGAAAATTAAAATCATACAATCTTCCACTCCACTTTTTACTTATTTTGAGTTTGAAAAAAATATCTTGAAAACCAAAACCTTCTAATTTTTCAAATAAGTTTAATTTATCAATTTCAGGATTATCAAGAGGAATATTTGAGTTAACAACTATTTTAACATTGTATTTTTTAAATCCTCTTAATGCAACAATCATATCATTTAAGTACGGTATTTGATCATAACCATAATTAACAATAACAACCAAAAGATTTTTCTTTTTACTCAAAATTTAATTTTATTTTAGATTATAAATTTAATCTATTTGTGAAATCCATATGCACACAACTTATTGATATTATAAAAAAAAATCTAATCAATATTAAAAAACTAAAAGACACATTTTATAAAAAAAATGATGGAAGTCATGTTTCGGAAGGTGACCTACTAATTCAAAAATTATTACAAGATGAAATTTCAACAAATTATAATAAGTATTTTTTAATTTCAGAGGAAAATGATCATATTGAAAAATGGAAAAATTACAATAATTTCATTGTCTTGGATCCAATTGATGGGACTGAAAATTTTATTTCAGGTATGCTGGAATGGGGAGTAGGAATTTCTGTATTTGAAAATAATAAACACAAAGAATCTGCTATCTTATTACCTGATATGAATTTACAAATAATGTCAGGTGATAAAATACCTAAAAATAAATCACGTATTGTAGGAATGTCCACGCGACACTTCAAAAAGGGACTACAACCATGTGATAAAAATTTTGATTATCGAGCTCTTGGGTGTTCAATGATTAATATGTATTACGTTTTGACAGGATCTTTTAATCATTATGTGGATCCCATAGGTGGTTTTGTTTGGGATATATTACCTGGATTAAACCTTGCATTAGAGAATAAAATGGATGTTTATGTTGATGATAAGAAATATAATGGAGAATTTTTATCACCCGAAAAAAGATATAAGATTAAAATTTTAAACAAATAATTTTCCTTGCAGCCATAAATTTTGAAACTTATTATTTGGGTCGTATCTATCTGCTTGGAATTTTATATTAAATTTTCTGTCCCTTGGATCATTACCAACACCTGAAACATACATCCAGTTACCATAGTTGCTATGAACATCATAATCTATCAACAAAGATTCAAAATAATTGGCACCCCATCTCCAATCAATCAATAGTTCCTTGGATAAAAAACTTGCAACATTTTGTCTGCCTCTGTTACTCATCCAGCCTGTTGATTTCAACTCAATCATGTTAGCGTTTACAAAGGGTTCATTTGTCATACCATTAATCCAATTCTGAAACTGATGCTCATCATTGAGCCAAGTATATTCTTTTTCAAGAATGCCCCCAATTTTGAAAATTTTATTTCCATATTTTAAAGAAATAAACTTGAAGAAATCTCTCCAAATTAATTCAAATATCATCCAATATGTAGACTGATTTTTCATTATATCATTTTCATATTTTCTTATTTCCCAATATATTTCTCTAGGTGAAATACATCCGTTAGCCAGCCATGCTGAAAATTTTGAGCTATAATCTTTACCCAATAAACCATTTCTAGTTTTTTTATAAAAATTAACTTTTTTAGATTCCCACAGATAATAATTTACTCTATCCTTTGCGCTCAAGCATCCACCAGTAAAGGGGAAGGCGGTTCTTGAATCCACTTCAAAGCTGTTTAAACCAAGATCTTCTAGCGATGGCAAATTATTCTCTTCTTCATTAATTAAATTATCTTTTGTAAATGAGGAAATTGGTTCAACCATTTCTCTTACAACTAAATTTTTCTCACAATATTTCCTAAAACTTGTGAATACATCCGATACAAAAGATTGATCCACATCACTAGGATGATATAAAAATTGATCAAAATATTTTTCTAATTTAATGTTAGCATCAATATTATTTAATAGCAATCTTTCCTCACTATTTTCTTCCTCTGTCCACTCATCTTGAAAATAAATACAGTTAATATTATGTTCTTTAATGAATTCTGAAATAACCTTATTTGGTTCTCCAATCTTTACAACCAATGAGATATTTTTTTTTAACAATTCAATTTTTAATTCTTTAATTGATTCTAAAATAAATGATGCTCTGAAGGCGCTCATTTTTGGAAATCCAAGTTTATTATTAACAAAAAGTTTTGGATCAAAACAATATATCCCAAACAACCTTTTTGAATTTTTAGAGGCTTTAGTGAGTCCAGTATGATCTGAAACTCTAAGGTCATTTCTAAACCATACTAAAGAACTAACGTCCTCGACATCTTTTGCTACAGTATTTAACATTTTCCCAATTTTTTTCCCACTTCTTTCGCCAGCTAAAATTTAGTCCGCATTTCACACATACTTTGGTTGGCAGAAATGATTTTTTCAAGTTTTCAAAGTTTTTTTTTTAATTTCAAAAACTTTGCCAGTATGAATGAAGATAAATTATTAAATAAAAAAGATGTTATAAAAAAAGGGTTTGAATTTTTGAGTAAGGACCCTGTATTGCGGTACTTAATTTCACAATTAGGTAATAAAATTGATGCTAAAGAAAGATTCAACTCAAATCATGCAGTTGCCATTTGCAATCTAATTATTGAACAACAAATAAGTTTTAGAGCAGCAATAACAATTAAAAGTAAATTCAAAAAACTAATTGGTGGATTATCGAACTCAGAAATAATAAATCTTGATAACAATAAGGTTCAATCAATTGGGTTATCATTTCGAAAAGTTGAATACATGAAAAATGTTTTAATTTTTTTTGAAAAAAATAACCATAGGTTCGAAAATTCCAGTAATGATGAAGTTTTTGAAAAACTAATTTCAATCAAAGGTGTCGGTAAATGGACATGTGAAATGTTTTTAATTTTTGTGCTTTTTAGACCAGATATATTTTCATTTGGGGATATTGCATTGATTAATAGCATCAAAAAAAATTACAATGTGAACTCAAAAACTGAAATAGAGAAAATTGTAAATAATTACAAGCCCTACAGAAGTATTGCCTCTTTAATTTTGTGGGCATCTGTTGAATCTGATACTTTTTTTAAAAAATCTATTTCTTAAAATTTTTGTTTGATTTAATTAAAAAAAAAGGCAATGGCAATAATATGCAAATAGAGTAAATGATGACAACATACAATTCATCAAAAAATAATGATGAGATAATTGTTATAAGGGATGAATATAAGACTAGTTTAAAAAAAAAGTTTTTAAAGAAAATTAAATATTCTTTGAGTTTAAATTTTTCTTTTTCTTTTTTTGACATCGTATTGTAGCCTGCCAAAAGTAAGTCTGCGTTATTTTCATTTACTAATTGTGTAGCCAACAGAATTAGAAGGTTTGAAACCAATAATAGCACAATAATTGAAAACACATTTAAATATAATCCTTTATGCTTAAAATTGCTTTTGACAAATCATACAAACATCCCTTGGATGAAAATCACCGTTTTCCAATGATTAAATACGAACTTATTCCTGAACAATTAATTAGAGAAAACACATGCAATGATGATAATTTTTTTGTTCCTGGTATTATAGAGGATAAAAACGTATTAACTACACACGACAAAATCTATTACAAAAAGTTATGTGAGTTACAACTCACGGATAAAGAAATTCGACCGATTGGATTTCCTATGAGCAAGGGGTTAATCGATAGAGAGAAGCTTATTTCGCAAGGCACAATTGAATGCGTTTCTCATTCTTTAAAAAATGGGGTTTCAATGAATATAGCAGGTGGTACTCACCATGCTTTTCGTGACAGAGCTGAAGCCTTTTGCATGTTGAATGACCAAGCGATTGGGACAAATTATTTGCTTTATAACCATCTTGCTTCAAAAATATTAATTATTGATTTGGATGTTCACCAGGGAAACGGAACTGCATCAATTTTTAATTCAGATAATCGCGTTTTCACAATATCGTTTCATGGAAAGAAAAATTACCCTTTTCACAAGGAAAAAAGCGACCTAGATATTGAGTTTGATGATGATACTGATGATAAAGAATATCTAAATAAAATGAACGAAAACATTCCTAAAGTTATTGATGAATTCGAACCAGATTTTATTTTTTATCTATCTGGTGTAGACATTTTAAAAAATGATCGATTAGGAAGACTTGGAGTTTCATTAGATGGATGTAAAAAAAGAGATAAGATGATTTTAGATTTATGTAAAAGAAATAACATTCCATTGCAAATTAGCATGGGAGGTGGGTATTCTAGCGATTTAAAAGACATAATTGAAGCTCATTCAAACACATTCCGATTGGCACAAGAAATATTCTTCTAGTGGTCTAAATATTAGTAAATTTGTTAAATTCAAAAAAAGCCAGAGACGCTTTCTGGTGCTTTTAAAAAATATGTACGATGAAAAACTTTACACTTATATCATTAATAATTTTATTAACCTCTTGCAATATGAAAATTGAACCTCCGAAAGCAGAAAAAATCCCATTTAAACATGAAATTCATGGGGATGTAAGAATTGACAATTATTACTGGTTAAATGAGCGGGATAATGAAAAGGTTATTGATTATTTGAATAATGAAAATTCATACACGAAAAAAATTCTAAAACCTACCCAAAAACTGCAAGATGAGTTATTTCAAGAAATGAAAAGCAGAATAAAAGAAGACGATACTTCTGTCCCTTATTATTACAATGAATACTGGTACATGAGAAAATATGAAAAGGGTAAAGATTATCCAATCTATTTAAGAAAATACAAGAGTCTTGATGCGGATGAGGAATTGCTTGTCGATGTGAATAAGCTTGCTGAAGGATACAGTTATTTTCAGCTCAGAGGTATTTCAATCAGTCCTGACAATAAGAAAATGGCTTATGCAGTTGATACACTATCGCGAAGAATTTATACAATCAAAATTAAAAATTTAGAGACTGGTGAGATGTACAATGAACAAATCCGAAATACTACAGGCGGTTCAACATGGGCAAATGACAATAAAACACTTTTCTATTCCTCAAGGGAGGATATAACTCTGAGGGTAAACAAAATACACAAACACCAACTAGGTTCTGATGTTGGTGAAGACGAGTTGGTATATGAGGAAAAAGATAAAGAATTCAGTACAGGGATATATAAAACAAAATCAAACAAGTTTTTAGTTATTGGATCTGGTAGTACTTTAACGAGTGAAGTCAGATATATAGATGCTGATAATCCAAGTGAAGAACCTAAACTGTTTTTAAAAAGAGTTGAGGGTCATGAATACTCAATTGATCATTACAAAAATGATTTTTATATAAAAACAAATATTAATGACGCTCATAACTTTAAAATTATGAAGACCAGTACATCTAATACAAACCTATCTAGTTGGAAAGATTTAATGAAACATAGAGATGATGTTTTGATTGAGGACATGGAAATTTTTGATGATTACTTTGTAATTGTTGAACGAAATGATGGATTGATGAAAGTAAATATAAAATCTTGGGATGGTGAAAAAGACTATTATTTGCCGGTTGGAAGTGATACATATGATTTGAGTTTATCCACAAATCTAGATTTTTCATCAAATCTTCTTAGATACAACTATACTTCCTTTACCACACCTTCATCAGTCATAGATTTTGACATGGATACAATGGAAAAAAATATTCTTAAAAAAACCGAAGTGGTTGATGAATCTTTTAAAGAATCAAATTATGTTTCTGAAAGAATTTTTGCCGAATCACATGATGGAGTTAAGATACCCATTTCTATTGTTAGACATGTTGATACTGAATTGAGTGAAAGTACCCCTCTGCTGCTTTATGGTTATGGTTCTTATGGTATAACAAATGATCCTAGATTTTCATCAACAAGATTAAGTCTATTAAATAGAGGTTTTGTTTATGCAACTGCGCATATTAGGGGGAGTGAATATTATGGAAGAAAATGGTATGAGGATGGAAAATTATTTAAGAAAAAAAATACTTTTTTTGATTTCGTAGCATGTGCTAAACATTTGATAAATATTAACTACACATCACCTGAGCATATATATGCAATGGGTGGTTCAGCTGGTGGACTTTTAATGGGTGCCGTTTTAAATTTAGAGCCTACATTATTCAACGGTGTTATTTCAGCAGTACCATTTGTTGATGTAATGACTACTATGTTAGATGAAACTATTCCTTTAACGACCTTAGAGTATGATGAATGGGGAAATCCTAATGAAAAAGATTACTATGATTATATGAGATCATACTCACCATATGACAACTTGCAGAATACAGACTACACAAATATTCTCGTAACAACTGGACTTCACGATTCTCAAGTTCAATATTTTGAGCCTGCAAAATGGGTTGCAAAACTCAGAGATTTTAATACCTCTGAAAATAAAATTTTACTTCACACAAATATGGATACTGGCCATGGTGGAGCTTCAGGCAGATTTGAATCACTTAAAGAAATTGCTCTAGATTATGCTTTTTTCATTGGTCTTGAGAATAAAACGATTAAATAATGTATTAAATGAAAAAAATTTTTATACTCTTTATAATTTTTTTTTCGTGTAAAAATGAAGATATAAAACCGAGGATTGGAATAGCTGGAATATGGATTGAAGCAAGTACTTTTTCTCCAATTAGTTCAACAGAAAAAAACTTCAACATAAAATACAGTTCAGAAATTTTTTCTAATTATTCATTTTTTGACAATAGTTATTTAGATAAAGCTAATTGGTTTCCTAGTATGACAGCTAGAGCACTTCCTGGTGGTGTCGTTACCAAATCAGCTTATGAATCAATGGTCCTCCAAATAATGCAGATCACCAAACAAACATTACCACTTGATGGATTAATTCTTGACCTACATGGTGCAATGAATGTTGAGGGGATGGATGATCCTGAGGGTGATTTTATTAAGAGGATGAGACATCTTGTTGGTGAAAAAACGGTTATATCTACAACAATGGATTTACATGGCAATGTTTCATATGACTTAATAAAAAATACCGACTTGATTACTTGTTATAGAAAAGCTCCCCACGAGGATGCTATGGATACAAAACAAAGATCATTTGATAATTTAATTAGTAGACTTAAAAATGGTAAAGGCAAACCTAAATATAAAGCTTGGTCTGATATCCCAATTCTTCTTCCTGGTGAAAAAACCAGTACTCGCGTAGAACCTGGAAAATCATTGTATGGTAAAATTGATGATCTTGTTGAGAAAAATGGTGTGATTGATATAGGTATATGGACCGGCTATGCTTGGGGTGATAAGCCTAGAAACCGAGCAGCAGTTGTAGTTACTGGAGATCATAAAAAAAATGTTGTTGAGGCTACCGAAATATTGGCTGATTATTTTTGGTCTATTAGGAACGACTTTGAGTTTGTAGCCCCTACAACTAATCTCGAAAATAGTATTGAGAAAGCAATTTTATATTTAAATACTAGAAAAAATAAAAAGCCTTTCATTATTAGTGATATGGGTGACAATCCAACCGCAGGTGGATCCGGAGATGTAACTTGGACTTTGAATAAAATTTTAAATAGTAAACTAAATAAAGTTAATGGACCAGAAATAATATATGCATCTATTCCTGGCCCAGATTTAATCAAAAATGCTTTAAATACAAAAATTGGGGATGAAGTTTCAGGTTATGTTGGTGCTGTACATGATGATAGATTTTCTCCCCCTATTTTATTGAACGGAATACTTAAATCAGTAAGATTAAGAGATGTAAATGCAGATGCTGAGGTTGTAATTAAAGTAAATAATATAAATGTGATTGTTACAAACAGAAGAAAACCATATCACTACATTTCGGATTTTGAAAATCTTGATTTAAAACCAAAGACTTCTGATATAATCATAGTAAAAATTGGTTATTTGGTTCCTGAACTTTATGATATCAGAGGTGATTGGGTAATGGCATTAACACCAGGTGGAGTTGATCAAGATTTGTTGAGACTGGATTATAAAGAAATTGTGAGACCAATTTTTCCATTGGATACAGACTTTAATAATCCAAACTTAAGTGCCAAACTAATACCTAAGTCAAATTAAAATGGAAATTAAGCTCACCCATATAGATAATTACCACTCTAAAATTGAAAACTTAAATGGTAATTATATTGAAATCGATAATAAAACTGATAAAGAGCCTAAAGGAGTAAGTCCTATGGAATTGTTATTAATGGGAGTAGCTGGATGCAGTAGTATTGACATCATATCAATTTTAAAAAAACAGAAACAAAATTTTAAAGATCTTAGAATCAAAGTCAAAGGTTTGAGGGAGAAAAAGGAACTTCCTGCAATTTTTAAAAAAATTCATGCTGATGTCTACATTGACGGTCATGTAGATCCAAAAAAAGCTCTAAAAGCAGTACAACTTTCTTTTGAAAAGTACTGTTCAGTCTCCAAAACTTTAGAAGCCACTGCAGAAATTACATACAGCGTGATAGTTAACAATAAAATATGCTAATATGAACTTAAGTAATTTGAAATATAAAGAAGTGTTTCCAGGGTTAAAGGGAAAATTGATTCACGGAAAGAACATAAGCTGGGCATTTTGGGAAGTAAAAAAAGGGTCAGTTGTACCAGAACATTCTCACGTACATGAACAAATAATGTATGTTTTAGAAGGCGAATTTAGATTGAGTATTGAGGGAAAAAGTAAAGTTTATAAGAAAAATGATTATGTTGTCATTTCATCAAATGTAAGTCATGAAGGTGAGGCATTAACAGACTGTAAACTTATGGATGTTTTCAGTCCCGTTAGAGAAGATTATATTTAGTAGGTGAAGATTTCATTACAAAATAAAAAGGCGTTAATTGGAGGAAGCAGCAAAGGCTTAGGCTTTGCAGTTGCCGAACAATTAGCCCTCTCTGGTGCGCAAGTAACAATTGTCTCAAGTAATGAACGATTATTAAAAGAAAGAGTTTTAGCCCTTAATAAAAAGACGGCTTTGAAACATAATTTTTTAGTGTGTGATTATAATGATCATGAAAGTTACGCTAAAAAAATTTCAGAATATTTTGATGTTAATACTGTTGATATTTTAGTCAACAATACACAAGGGCCAATAGCTGGAGACGTCAACAGTGTATCCATAAATGATTACCAAAATGCCTTTGATTTATTATTTAAAAATATTGTATTAACATCCACTTTAGCATTAAAAAATATGAAAAAGAATGAATGGGGAAGGATTATAAATATGGCATCCGTCTCTGTCAAAGAACCCCTAAGATACTTAGCGCTTTCCAATACCATTAGATCAGCATTAACGACTTGGGGTAAAACTTTATCCAATGAAGTTGCAAAGTCAAATATAACCGTAAATAATATTTTAACTGGATATTTTAATACCGAAAGGCTTGAACAACTTAACTCAGAAAAGGCAAAAAAAATGGGTGTAAAAGTTGAAGAGGTCTTTGATGCAATGAAAAATCAAGTACCGGCGAAAAGGATTGGAAATCCAAAAGAATTTGGTTACCTAGCAACTTTTCTAAGCTCGGATTATGCAAGCTATATTAATGGTATTAACATAGCAATTGACGGGGGTTTAATTAAATCATTATAAATCTTAATTTTGATTAGATGTTAGAAACAAAAAATTTAAGATTTAAATATGATGACGACTCAGTATTGAGTTTCCCAGATATAAAAACATCTAAAGAAAATCTTTTAATATTGGGTGCATCTGGAGTTGGTAAAACTACTTTTCTTCACCTACTTTCTGGATTATTAAAACCCTTAGAAGGTGAAATTGATTTAATTGGAACTCCAATATCTAAATTAACAATGAGCGAGATGGATCGATTTAGGGGTAAAAATATTGGTATTGTTTTTCAAAAACCTCATTTTATCAACTCTCTAACAGTTAAGGAAAATTTACAATTGGCTCAATACATCTCAAAAAAAATTGATAAGACACGGATCAATTCTTTATTGGAAAGTTTAGGAATTGAGGATAAAGCCAATAAAAAAACCCTGAACTTAAGCCAAGGTGAAAAACAAAGAGTCGCAATAGCGTTAGCAATTGTTAATTCGCCAAAGTTAATTTTAGCTGATGAGCCAACGTCGAGTTTAGATGATTTGAATTGTGATAAAGTAATTAATCTCTTAAAAGATCAAGCCGCAAAATATAAAGCAAAATTAATAATCATAACACACGACTACAGGTTGAAAAAACATTTTAAAAATACTTTATCCTTATGAACATTTTTAAACTAAGTTTTAAAAATATTTTTCACAAACCAGTGGGTACAATTCTTAGTATAGTTTTGCTTACACTTGCCGTTGGTATAATTTCAATATTGATTCATGTCAATTCATCAATTGAAAATCAAATGAACAATAATCTAAAAGGAATTGACATGGTTGTTGGGGCCAAGGGTAGCCCTTTGCAATTAATTTTATCTTCTGTTTATCATGTGGATTCTCCTACAGGCAATATTAGTTTGGCAGACGCAAAATCTATTATAAACAACCGAATGGTGAAAAATAGCACCAAACTTTCATTTGGAGACAACCACAAAGGATTTAAGATTGTTGGCACAGAGAAGAGTTTTTTAGAATTATACAATTGTAATATTGAAAATGGTAGGGTTTGGGAAAAAAGTTTGGAAGCAGTAGTTGGAAAAAAAGCTGCTGAAATTTTAGAATTAAATGTCGGTGATGAATTCACTAGTACTCATGGACTTGGTGATTATGGTGAGAGTCATGAAGATTCCGAATTTAAAGTTGTTGGTATTTTGGAGTATTCTGGTTCAGTGGCAGATCAGTTAATTCTTACTTCAATTGAAAGTGTTTGGGATATTCACAAAGAACACGACCATGACCATGATGAAGAACACAACCATGACCATGATGAAGAACACGACCATGACCATGATGAAGAACACGACCATGACCATGATGAAGAACACGACCATGGCGATGACGATGAAAAAGAAATTACATCAATTTTAATCAAATTTGATAGCCCAATGAATATAATAAGCTTCCCCAGATACATAAATGAGGAGACCAATATGCAAGCTGCAGTTCCATCTTATGAAATTTCTAGATTATTTAAAATTTTTGGAATTGGTCTTGAGACACTTACTTATTTGGCTTATTTGATAATGTTTGTATCTGGTCTAAGTCTATTTCTAAATTTATTAAACTCTTTAAGAGAGAGGAAATATGAAATGGCATTAATTAGAACAATTGGTGGAACAAAAATTCAAACATCTTTGATGTTATTTTATGAAAGTATAATATTATGTATAATTGGATTCTTTGGTGGTATAATTTTATCTCGCATAGGCATTTTAGTCACCTCAAATTTATTAGAAGAAAGTTTAAATTATTCAATTTCAATGCCTATCTTTTTATCAAGTCAAGAATTAATACTTCTAATTTTCTCAATTTCAATTGGTATTATTTCATGTATTATTCCTGCCTTTAATGTATATAAAATGAATATTTCAAAGACACTAACCGATGAATAAGTTTATAGTCCTATTATTTATTTTTTTTAGTTCTGATTTGATTTCTCAAATTGATATAGATTGGATTAAATTGAGAGATGTGTACTACAAGTCTGAATACAGGGAGGATGTTGATGGTTATTATCAAACACCTTATTTTGGAAAATCCGTTGAAGAACTTGATGATAAAGAAGTTAGAATTACTGGATTTATGCTCACATTATCACCTGATGAAGATATCTATGTTCTATCACAAAATCCATATGCTGATTGTTTTTTTTGTGGGTATGGCGGTCCTGAATCGGCTATCGAATTAAGATTGAAACCCGGCCATGAGTCATTCTTAATGGATGAACTAGTTACAGTAACTGGGAGACTTGAATTAAACAGAATAGATATTAGCAGTGGTGTATACATTATGCATGATGCTACTGCTATTAAAAATTAATTGAAATCATGAATTGGTTTAGAATAACCGTTTTATTATTATTTTTTTCTCAGACAAATACAATATATTCTCAATTAAATAACATAATCCCAACTCCAAAAGAACAGACCATTAAAAATGGGTTTATGTTAATAGAAAACAATCCTGAAATAATTACCAACGATAAATTTAAATCTGCGTCAACACTACTAAAAAATGCAATTAATGAATTGAATTTAGATAATGATGAAAAACCGAAAAATAGAATCAAGTTTTCTTATAACAAAAAACTAGATAATGAAGAATATATTTTAAGAATTAACAGCAATCTGATAACAATTTCTGCCTCCACTGAAAATGGGGCGATCTTTGGTTTTCAATCTCTTAATCAATTAATGAATTTGAATTTAAATAATGGGGTTATCAAACTAAAAAACCAGGAAATAAAAGATTCTCCCAGGTTTAAGTATAGAGGAATGCACTTGGATGTTGGAAGGCACATGTATCCAGTAGATTTTATAAAAAAATACATAGATGGTTTGGCTATGCTAAAATTCAATAATTTTCATTGGCATTTGACAGAAGATCAAGGTTGGCGAATTGAAATTGAAAAATACCCTGAGCTAAATAATATTGGCTCATTTAGGGATTCAACATTGATAGGTCACTACGGAGACAAACCTAGGCAGTTTGATAAATCAAGATACGGAGGTTTTTATACCAAAAAAGAAATCAAAGAAATTGTAAAATATGCCAATAAAAGAGGAATAAATGTGATTCCAGAAATTGAAATGCCGGGTCATTCGCAGGCTGCAGTGGCTTCATATCCAATGCTTGGATGTAGTGGTGAGCAGGTTGGAGTTGCTCCATTATGGGGTGTGTTCAAGGAGATTTATTGCAGTAAAAATGAAACTTTTGATTTTTTAGAAGATATTATTGATGAAGTAGTTGAGCTGTTTCCAAGTAAATATATTCATATTGGTGGTGATGAAGCACCCAAAACAAATTGGAAAGCGTGTGGAAACTGTCAAAATGTAATTAAGCGTGAAGGATTAAAAGATGAATACGAGTTACAAAGCTATTTCATTACAAGAATGGAAAAATACATCAATTCAAAAGGAAAGCAAATAATAGGCTGGGATGAAATTTTAGAAGGTGGACTTGCACCAAATGCTACTGTAATGTCATGGAGAGGTATTTCTGGAGGTATTGAAGCTGCTAAAATGAATCATGAAGTTATCATGACTCCGAATGCTGTATGCTATCTTGACCACTATCAAGCAAAAGACACGAAAAACGAACCCTTAGCAATTGGAGGCTATACACCAATTGAGGAAATATATAATTATGAACCAATACCCAGTGAATTAGACAAGTCTCTTCACAAATATATTATTGGTGCTCAAGGAAATGTTTGGACTGAATATATGAAAACTAGTGATCATGTAGAGTATATGGTTTTTCCAAGAATATTGGCTCTGTCCGAAGTGGTATGGGCTGATAATAGACCATCATTTGAAGACTTTGAAAAAAAGGTTAATGACACATATCCCATTCTAGACAGAATGAACATTAATTATTCCCAACACCTAGAAAGATTAGAAAAAAAATAATTATTATTTGTACAAAATTCTCTAAAAAGAAAACTTATAAATTGTTTCAGTATTATAAATTTCTCCTTTATTTAAAACCACGGAAGGATACTCTTTTTCATTTGGTGAGTTAGGGAAACGTTGGGTCTCCAAGCAAAATCCTGAGTACTTTTTATAAAACTTTTTTTCTTTTGATTTCAAACTACCATCAAGAAAATTTCCCGTGTACAATTGTAAGCCAGGCTGATCGGTAATGATATCCATTTTTATGCCCGTCTTTGGGCTTTCAACAGAACCAATTTTTTTCAGTTTACCATTTTGATTACTTAAGACAAAGCAATGATCATATCCATTTCCAACCTTAAGTTGAATATCATCAGCAAAAATATCTAATCCGATTTTTTTAGGAATATTGAAATCAAAAGGTGTGGATTCAACTTTTTCATATGGCCCATGCGGAATCATATTTTCATTAACAGGTAAATAATATTCTGCATCAATATTTAGTATATGGTCCAATATATCTCCACTACTTTCACCTGAGAGGTTGAAATACGAATGCTGAGTGAGATTAATAATTGTTTTTTTATCTGTTGATGCTATATACTTTATTTTTAATTCATTGGAGTCATTCAAAATATATTCAACACCAACAACTAAATTTCCAGGGAAACCTTCTTCCATGTCTTTTGAATAGTATTCGAAATATAAAGATTGATTACTTGATTTTTCTTCGATAAATTTCCAGAATACTTTATCGAAGCCAACCAAACCTCCATGTAAAGAATTAGGTCCATTGTTTTGTTCAAGCTCATACCTCACACCATCCAATAAAAAAGTACCATTTGATATTCTGTTACCGTACCTCCCAATTATAGCCCCAAAGTATGGGTTATTTTCGTAATAATTATTAAAATCATTAAATCCCAATACTACATCTTTTAAGGAACCTGACGAATCAGGAACATAAAGATTGGTAATAATTGCTCCATAATTAATAACCTCCATAGATAAACCATTGGAGTTGGTTAACTTAAATTTCTTAACAACCTCCCCATTAGGTGCCTTACCAAAATCAGACATAGATAGTTTGTTTACAGAATTGTTTGAACACGAAATCAAAATTAATAATGAAAAAAATACTTTTAATAATGTTTTAAACATTATACTAATTTTATGTTTTAAATTTATGATTATATAATGAATTTTTATGAAAAAAATTTTCACTTGTATTTTTCTATTTTCAAGTAGTTTTATTTTAAGTCAAGAATCCTTCACCAGACAGGACACACTAAGAGGAACCATAACACCCGAGAGAGAATGGTGGGATTTAACATATTACCACTTGGATGTAAAAGTTGAGCCCGAGAAGAAATTCATTTCAGGGTCTAACACCATTCACTACAGAGTTTTAGAAAATAAGGATAGAATGCAAATTGATTTACAAGCCCCTTTAAATATCACCAAGGTAATACAGGACAATAAAGAGTTAAAGTTTGAAAAAGAGGGCAATGCCCATTTCATCAAATTAAAAAGTAAACAAAAAAAGGGGAAAATTAAATCCATAGAAGTTTTTTATGAAGGAAATCCTAAAGTAGCGGTCAGGCCACCATGGGACGGTGGACTTACCTGGTCAAGGGATGCAAACGGAAATCACTTTATAGCCAATAGTAACCAAGGAATAGGAGCTAGCATATGGTGGCCTCTAAAAGATCATATGTATGATGAGGTAGATAGTATGCTAATTAGCGCAAATGTTCCAAAAAATTTAATGGACGTATCCAATGGTAGACTAAGAAAAGTTGTAGAATTTGAGGATTCGAAAACATACTATTGGTTTGTATCTAACCCAATCAATAACTATGGGGTAAATATCAATGTTGCAGACTATGCAATGTTTAGTGAGGTTTACAATGGCGAAAAGGGTGATTTAGATTTGGTTTATTATGTCTTGAAGGAAAACTTAGAAAGGGCAAAAACTCATTTTAAACAAGTCCCAAAAATGATGGAAGCATTTGAATATTGGTTTGGTCCCTACCCTTTTTATGAAGATAGTTTCAAAGTAGTTGAAGTTCCATATTTAGGTATGGAACATCAAAGTTCAATAACATATGGAAACAAATATATGAGAGGTTATTTGGGAGGAGATTTATCTGGAACTGGCCATGGACTTAAATTCGATTACATAATTATACATGAAGCAGGTCATGAATGGTTTGCTAACAGCATTACATATAAGGATCCAGCTGATATGTGGATACATGAGGGGTTCACTGCATATTCTGAAAATTTATTTTTAGACTACTACTATGGAAAAGAGGTTTCAGCTGATTATGTAATTGGAACGCGAAGAGGAATAAGAAATCAAAGTCCAGTGATAGGCCCCTATGGTGTCAATAAGAGAGGGTCTGATATGTATAATAAAGGTGCCAATATTTTACACACCATTCGTCAATTCTGTGAATCTGACGAACAATGGAGGATGATACTGAGAGGTCTAAATAAAGAATTTTACCATCAGACTGTTACTACAGATCAAATTGAAAATTATATAGATGAACAACTTGAAATAGATTTGAAGGTATTTTTTGATCAGTATCTTAGAGATCCCAGAGTACCTACTTTAGAATATAGTGTTAACAATGGTATTCTAAAATACAAATGGATAAATACGATTGAAGGTTTTCATATGCCTTTGGAAATATCTGCTGGTGAAAATAAATTGAAAATACACCCCACAAATGAAATTCAAGAAATGAAATTAAATTTTGAAGATATAACGGTCGATAGAGACTATTATGTCTTTAAATCGAAGATTGATTAATTATTTTCAGCTACCTCTTTTCTAGGGTACTTACAACATCCGTGTAAATTGTTGTAAGCTTCATCAGTTGCTAAAAATGTTCCATTATCATGCCCTGCTAGAGCGATTGCTTTTCTTATATCTTCAATTGTAGTAACTCTTGCATTATATACTAAAGATATTTTGTTTGATGGAATGTCCCAGTTTGAATATTTAACACCTTTAACTTTATAAGTGGCTTTTTCAATTCTGTTTTTACACATTCCACACACCCCTAATACTTCAAAGGATGCCTTCTCGTTCTTATTATTTTCTTGTGAAAAAATAAAAAGTGGAGCCAACAAGAAGATTAAAACAATTTTTTTCATATTACTAATTTAAAATTTTAAAACGAAATCCTGCGTAAAAACTCGCTCCAAAAATTGGGCCATGAATAATGGATGCATCAAAAAGTGAATTAGACGGGTCTTCTGAAAAAATGATTGGATTTTCTTGTTTATAGTTAAGTAGGTTTTCTCCTCCTGCATATAGTTCAAACTTTTCAGAGAAAACTTTTGTAATCTGGGCATTAATAAGTGTTTGTGGATTGGTATGGCTGGCAGTGTCCCTAGGGTTTCTCATGAGTCGTTGTTTCCCAACTCTATTAAGTGTAAAATCGTACTTCCATAATTTTCCATCATTATTTTGAGATTCGTATCCAATATTGAGAAAAAAGATTTCACTTGGTTGCAATGGTTTAGATTTAATCCCATCATTATATGAGATTTGAACATCGTAGTTTTTGTAAGCTGTGGTCATATTAAATCTATTTATAGAATAAATGATTTCAGCTTGAAAGCTTTGATAATACGATTTTTTATCAGTTGAATTATAAATTTGTACGATTCCAGGATACTCAAAGTCGATAATAACTTTATCATCAAAATCGGTTTTAAAATAGTCAATAATAAAATTACCTTGGCCACCAAAAAGATTAAATCCTTTGTCTAAACTAAGTCCATAGTTTGTTGCTTTTTCAGGATTCAAACCATAGGTCGAATTTCCTGGTCCACTATCGATGATTTCTATGGATCTATTGGAATAAAACATTTGTTGATTTTCGGCATAAATATTAGCAATTTTTCTGCCTTGTCCATAGGAGGCTTTGACAGTGAATCTATCGACAGGGGTATATCTTAAATGAAATCTAGGTGTAAAAAACGAGCCCATGTTATTGTGGGTGTCGTACCTAAGTCCAGCAACAAAATTTAAGTTGTTGAAATTGTCAAAACTGTACTCAAAAAAACCACCAAATGAGTTGTCTTTTCTACCAACATCACGTCTATTTAAAATTTCATCATAAACATCTGATGTATAATTTAAACCAAATTTAATTTTATTTTGTGTGTTGGTTATTATACTATTATAGACAACATTGGAAAAGAAACTATTTTGATTTATGTCATAATTTCTAAAACCATAAAGTGAATTTTGATCATGAGAACTGTAAGCTAATTGAACTCCTAAACTTTGAAAAGGTAAATTTGGATTAACATACCCAAGCTTAAAAGATGAATCAAACCTTTTTGTTGATATTTCACCATTCCAAACATTTCTAGATTCATTGTTATTCATTCCAATTATCTTCTCATCATCTAAATATCTTATGTTAAAAAACCCTACGATGCCATTTAAGGCGTCAGTATATTGCCATTTATTCAAAAAGTTATTTTGATCTTGAAGGGGCTTATCTAAAAATCCATCATTATTCTTGTCATTTTTTTTATCTCTGCGATTGTGATGAAGAAAAAAAGTAGTTGTTACCTTTTCACTGACCTTTTCGTTCAAATGAGCATTCATTTCTATTCTTCCATCAAAACCATAAAATCCATTGAGAAACAATGGTATATCGTTTAGAGGTTTTTTCAACTCCGCATTTATTTGCCCTGCAATGCTTTCAAATCCGTTAACAACACTACCCATTCCTTTTGTTACTTGAATACTTTCTACCCATGTTCCAGGGGTAAATGAAAGTCCAAATGCTTGAGATGCACCTCGAACCATTGGAATATTTTCTTCAGTAATCAATATATAAGGGCTTTTCAGTCCGAGCATTTCTATTTTTTTGGAACCTGTTAAAGCATCCGAGTGATTCACATCAACTGCTGGATTTGTTTCAAAACTTTCAGAAAGATTACAGCAAGCTGCTTTTAATAACTCTTGTTCACTAATTAAAACAACATTTTGAGCCATTGAATATATTCTTTGAGTGGGATTTTTTTTCTTTACAACTGTAACTTCATCCAAATCGTTGTCATCCACTTTCATATAATGATCAAAATACTTTTGCTCTTGAACTTGGATTGTATCATTCACAAAACCTATGTAACTAATTATAAGTTTACTATTATTTGCAGTTTTTTCAATTGAAAACTCACCCTCTTGATTCGTAACGGTACCCTGACTGGAATTTAACCAGTAAATATTTGCTCCCTCTATTGGATAATCTAAATTGTCAGATTTAAATAAAACTTTTCCACTAATCGTTTCTTGAGAATAGACCAAAAAAGGGAGAAAAAAAATGATAAAGGATTTAAAGTATTTTTCCATTAAATAAGCACTAAGCAATTATAGTACAAAAAATAATTAGATGTACTTAAAATTTCGTTAAATTCATATGGTGAAAAAAGAATCACACATGATGTCTTATGGCTACAACCCTGACTGGAGTGAGGGATCTGTCAAGCCACCCATCTTTCAAACATCAACTTTTGTTTTTAAAAATGCTGCTGAGGGTAAAAGATTTTTTGAGGTTGCCTATGCTAAATCCAAGCTGAAGAAAAATGAACAACTTGGTTTAATTTACTCAAGATTAAATAACCCCAATATGCAAATATTGGAGGAAAGGTTAGCAGTACTAGAGGGAAGTGAAGATGCGGCAGCTTTTGTGAGTGGTATGAGTGCAATTTCAACTGTTATGTTGGCTTTTTTAAAACCAGGTGATCTACTATTAATAAGTAATCCAACCTATGGTGGTACACATACTTTTGTAAACAACTACCTAAAAGAAATTGGTGTTCATGTCATATCGTTTGATTTTGACCATAATTATGATGACATATTAAATAAATTAAAACAATCCGGATTGGAAAATAAACTAAAAATGATATATGTAGAAACACCTGCAAATCCAACAAATACCCTGATTGATTTAAAAATGGTTAATGATGTAAAAAAAACTATAAGCAAAAAAATTGGTGGTGAAATTATATCTGTTTGCGACAATACATACTTGGGTCCAATATGGCAAAATCCTCTAGAATTTGGGATAGATCTAACGTGTTATTCCGCAACAAAATTCTTAAATGGGCATAGTGATGTTATAGCTGGTGCTGTTATGGGTTCTAAAGATGTTATATCCCAAGTAAAATATTTAAGGACCTTTTTAGGAGGCATGATTGCACCTTACACTGCATGGTTATTAACTCGAAGTCTTGAAACATTACATGTAAGAATGAATTATCAAGCTGAAAATAGTATCAAAATTGTTGATTTCTTAAAAACACACAAGAATGTATTAAGTATTTACTACCCTGGAGATGAAAACATGGATCAGCGTCAAAATCAGATTTATAAGAGACAATGTAATCATGGGGGTGCAATGGTCGCATTTACAGTCAAAGGAAACGAAAAAGGTGCTTTCAAATTCCTGGATTCATTAAAACTGATTAAACTCGCCGTTAGTTTAGGAAGTAATGAAAGTTTGGCTCAACATCCTTACTCTATGACCCATTCAGATGTTCCTGAAGATGTAAAAAATAGTATTGGAATTACTGAAGGTTTGATAAGGCTAAGTGTTGGCATAGAATATGCGGATGATATTATTAATGATCTAAAACAAGCTCTTGATATAATATGAAATTAAATTATTCTTTATTCACCATATTAATTTTCACATTGTTTTCATGCGAAAATGAAAATTCTGACTCAAATGAACTCGATCCAGCAGAAGAAGTTCAAATTGAGTTGGGTAAAACAAATCAGACGATTGAGCATAACGGAATTACCAGAACATATGTTCAATACGTACCAAATTCTTATAACCATGAAAATCCTACCCCACTCGTTATAAATTTTCATGGAAATGGTGGTGATGCTCAAGCCTACGCTGATTCTACAGGCGATTTTTATCAGTTTCATAATGTTTCTGAATCTGGAAAGTTTATTGTTGTTTATCCTCAAGGTGTAATAAGGGTGAAGGGGGCTGCTGAATGGGATCCTGGAGATAACAGTAGTACAAATATTAATGATAACGATTTGTTTTTTACTGAAAAATTAATCGAAAATATAGACAAAACTTACAATATTGATCTTACAAAAGTTTATGCTGTTGGTTTCTCAAATGGTGGAATGATGGCCTACGGACTTGCTTGTAAAAGACCAACCAAAATTGCAGCAATTGGAATCATGTCTGGCATCATGCTTCCAGATGATAGTTGTAATTCTAATGAGTATACCTCTGTAATTCACTTTCATGGAACTTATGATGATTCAATTCCCTTCAACGGAGAATTTGATTTTGACTCTGTACCGTATGTTGTAAATTTTTGGTTGAACCATAATTCTATTCCTCTGTCTAGCGAGACAATTACCCAACTTAATGGAGGGGTGGGCACAAAAACTGAATACACTGGCGGAAATGGTAATACCGATTTTACGCTGTATAAAATTGATGAAGAATATGGCAAAGAGGGCGGGCATGTATGGTTTGGAGACGCTATCAATGGTAAAATCCCAGGCCAAATAATGTGGGATTTCTTATCAAACTACACAACTAACGATTAGTTTTTTGGTACATTTTGATTGATGATATTCATATCTACAGAAAAATCATCTTTTCCTAATAAATGTTTACTAAAATAATCCGCTTTCAACCAGAAGAAATATTCATTGGTATTCAAACCATGCCTCACGCCCGGCATCATCAAAAAAGAGAATCTTTTATTTGCTTTGATCAAAGCATCTACAACTCTTATTGTTGCAGCAGGATGTACATTATTATCCATGTCGCCTGTTACTAATAACAAATGTCCTTTCAAATTTTTTGCTAGTTCTTGATTGGTATCAATTTCATATTTGTACTCTACCTCACCATTTTCATTTTCCTCTTTTTCGATTCCGTGATGACTTTCACTCCACCAACTATTGTAAATGGAGTTGTCATGATTTCCAGCTGATGATACAGCAACTTTATAAAAATCTGGATAGACCAGCATGGCAGCGGTGGACATAAAACCTCCACCTGAGTGACCAAAAATTCCAACTTTATTAATATCTATAAATTCATGCCTCGCAGCAAGTTGTTCAGCCACATACTTCTTATCCGCCAAGCCATAATCCCTTAAATTTCCATAACCATAATTGTGGTACCACTTTGATCGGTCCGGATGACCTCCACGATTTCCTAATGAAACAACAATAAATCCTAGTTGAGCTAATCTTTCATTTCTATTCCATCTATAACCAGCTGTAAAAGATTTATTTACACCCTCTGTTTGTGGACCAGGATAAACATATTGAATAAGTGGGTACTTCCTTGTTTCATCGAAATCAAAAGGTTTATAAATCACACCATAAATATCTGTTATACCATCATTTGCTTTAGCTTTAAAAGGTTCAGGAAAATTATAACCTGCCTCAAATAAAGCCGACAAATCCGCAGTTTCTAAATTCATTATAATATTTCCATTCATATCGATCAGATTTGATTTTGGTGTTGTATTTACTCTTGAGTAATTATTTACAAAAAATCCTCTGTCACCCAAATAAAAATTGTTATCATAATTGCCTGGAGTTAAAATTTTGAAATTAGATCCATTTACGTTAACCCTATATAAATGCTCATAATATGGGTCAATACTCTTGTCAAATCCATGTGCACTAAAAATCACATTTTGAGTTTTTGAGTTAAAGTCTATCGCATTTTCTACATGAAACGGTCCACGCGTTATTCTATTAATGAGCTTTCCATTGGATGAGTATCGATAAAGGTGTCCCCAACCATCTCTTTCAGACCAGTAGATGATTTCAGTTTCATTATTAATCAGTCTGATTGATTTTGTGTTATATATATCGTGATATGTATTAGTTTCTTCAGAAATTAATAGTTCAGGAATATTATTTTTTGGTTTTAAAACATATGTATCTAGCTTTTTCTTATCTCTGCTTGTAACCTGAAAATATACATCTCCTTTTTTAGAAAGTATCATATTAGGTTTGAATTCATCGTCACTCTCAGACGGTTTTCTTTGATGAGAAAAAACATAAATATCTTTTTGTTGTATTGAATCTAATTCTACCTTATTTATTTCTTTATTTTCAACATCAAAAACCAGTAAACTTGAAATCGGATATTCTTGTTCTCCAGCCATATGATACTTGTAGGTTTCAATGGATGGTCTATCACCCAATGAATTCATAACCCACAAATCACTAATCATTCTATTATCAATTCTTGTGTAAACAAAACTTTTGGAGTCGTGAGACCATAAAACATTTACTCTTTTTCTTTTTGAATTTTCATCTTCACCATAGTCCCAGCGAGAGCCTGTTGAGTAACTAAAATGCTTTTCACCGTCTTGTGTCCATTGGTTTTCAACAATTGTTGAGTCATTTTCATTTACTACTGCTTTTAAAAAGTTTTCTTTATCCATCCAAAACAAGTTGAAGTTCTTTGAAAAAACTACAAGTGTGCTGTCTGGGGAGATATTTGCCCATCTTTTCCATTTTTCATCTTTCTTTTTTTCATTGCTTATAACTTTTAAACTATTAGCTCCAATTTGATATTCAAATAAATATGATTTTTTTTCCTTTTCTGTGGAGTCCTTTTTTGAGATAACCATTTCATTTGATTCAAGTCTAAACTGAATAGCTTTTTCATTGTTCACAAACTTGAAATCAAATTTTGGAAGATGTTTGCCGTCATATGGATCTTTTGTTATTTCAGTAAGCCATGATGCCATTTTATCATTGTCAAATAACTCCCTTCTTGTTCTTTTATCAGCATCAACCAAATAGTACTTCGAACCTTCAGTTGTTTTATATTGATACCAAAAACGATTTCCATTTTTTAACCAATGAGGGTATACCGTTGTAGAATGAACCATCTTAGAGAGATTTTTTGTTGAAAATCTATTGGCTAGATCATAATTGGCTTTATAGACTTTGTCTTGACCATAATTTATATATGAAAGAAGTAAAATAAAGGCTAATGAAGATTTTTTAAACATATTTTAAAATAATAAGATATAATTTCTAAAATTAGAGTTAATTAATCAAAGTTAATTTCCATCTACCAGAAAATAGCATACAACATGGCTGTAATTAACATGACTCCGAAAGCTGCTAGGTTGAATGTTGAACTTGTTGCAAAAAGCTTTTTAGTCAATACTATTCCTTTTGGATCATCTTGATTACCTTCAAAGTAGCTAATTAGGGCAATAATTAATAGAGTACCAATACAAGTAACCAACATCTGATTCATAAACGGAATATTTACAAATATGGATGCATCGCTCCAGCCATTTGGCGCAACTTTAAAATACATCGCGATTGGAACGGATAAAATAACTCCCCATATAGCAGCATTGTTAGTTGCTTTTTTATAAAATAATCCCATTAGAAATACAGCTAAAATTCCTGGACTTACGACACCAGTATATTCTTGTATAAATTGGAATACTTGCCCTAAGCTTCCAAGCTGTGGCGCCAAAATCATTGCGATTATTAATGCAACCAGTCCTGTTAGTCTACCAACTTTTACCATTTGTTTGTCATCAGCTTTTTTATTGATTGTGGACTTATAAATATCCATAGTAAAAATTGTAGATGTTGAATTAATCATAGATGCTAATGAGGAAACAATTGCCGCAGCCAATGCAGCCAAAATCAAACCTTTCAAACCTACAGGGATAAAGTTTTTAATTAACCACGGTGCGGCATTATCATTTGCAATATTTCCAGCTGTACCCAAAAATCCTTCATTACTTAAAAGAGCCATATTTAATTGACCTGTTTCAGGATCAAGATTCATTACGTATGCTATTATTCCAGGAAGAACAACAATAAGTGGTATAATTAGTTTTAAAAAAGCAGCGAACACAATCCCTTTTTGACCTTCTTCCAAGCTTTTTGCAGCTAACGTCCTTTGAATAATATATTGATTAAAACCCCAATAATACAAATTGGCAACCCACATTCCACCAATCAAAACAGCTAGTCCCGGCAAATCCCACCAGGCATCTCTGCCGTTTGGAGTTATTATTTCGCCCTTGGATAATATCATTGAAAATCTTTCAGGTGCTTTATCATAAATATATTTTAAACCATCGACAAAACTACCTGTATCAGTAACATTAGATAGTGCAAAATAGGTCATTAATAAACCACCAAATATCAAGAGTACCACTTGAACAACATCCGTCCAAGCAACTGCAGCTAACCCACCCCAAAGTGAATATGCTGCAGCAAAAAGTGCAAGACCTATAATACTGGTTAATAATATACTTCCATCTCCGCTGCCAATGATTGTATCAAGGGCTTTTCCACCTAAAAATAAGACAGTTGTTAAGTTTACAAAAACGAATAAAGCAATCCAGAAAACAGCGAGTATTGTCTTAAGATTCGAACTGTATCTTTTTTCAATAAATTCGGGAATTGTATACAATCCTTTTTCGATAAAAATGGGGAGAAAGAATTTTCCTACAACCAATAGAGTTATTGCAGCCATCCACTCATATGAAGCAATTGCCAATCCTAGTGCAAATCCTGAACCCGACATTCCTATGAACTGCTCGGCAGAAATATTAGCGGCAATTAAAGATGCTCCAATTGCCCACCAAGGCAGTGATTTGCCAGCTAAAAAATAATCCTCCGCACTTTTTGATTTACCTTCTTTCTGTCTAGAAACATACAATCCAATTGACAGAATCAAAATTGCATACAATGAAAAAACTACTATGTCTATTGTTGAAAAATCCATAAACTTTATTCTATTTCTGACTCATTTAATTGACGTTGGTATATATAAACAGTTTTCATTTTACCGTCAATGATTTTGGCATCTACAACCCTAGATATATCGTTCATCGAATCATCACCAAAAGTTATGGAAAGTCCTGTTGTTACCCAATTCTCAACAGGCCTTTCATCAAACATCACATCAGTTGAAACAGACCAATTAATTGTCCATTGAGTATTAGGATAAGCAGTCAAAAATTCTTTGGAAAGCTTAAAGTGTTCCTCAATGCCAACTACTAATTCACCATTAGGTCCGTAAAAAGTTACATCATCATGCTCTAAACTTTGGATTGTTTCATAATCCCTAACATTGTAAGCGTCAAAATATTTTTTTATGACGTTTGTAGATTCAACGTCTCCAGAATTTATATCAATAATGTTTCCTTCATCTTGCTCGTACCCAATTTTTACTGTGTTTGTGTTAGAGCATCCAATCATTAGGAAAACTAACAGAATTGTAAGGCTTTTATTTGTCATGTTTTTTTTGTTTTAATTTATAAAATTTTATTGGCAAAAAGTATGAAAGATGCTTAAATTTTGGCAGAACATTTAATAATTTTATTTATAACAAATAAATGGTATTATGGCTAGTAGAAAAATATCCCTCAACATAAGAAAAACTCACAGATATTTGGGTTTATTTTTAGGAATTCAGTTTCTTTTTTGGACAGTTAGTGGATTGTATTTTAGCTGGACGAATCTTGATGAAATTCATGGAGATCAATTTAAAAAAATTGATGTTAATCATACTGAATTTTCAGGTTTAATCAGCCCAAGTATGCTTGATTTAAAAAATCCCATTAAATTTTTAGAGTTAAGAGAAATTGATAGTCATCCATATTACTTCATTAATAATAAAGTTCTTTACAATGCAATTGACGGAAAAAAGAAAATTGAAATTAATGAGGAGGAAGCTGTCAAGATTGCTAACAAATATATTAGGGAGGATTTAAAGGTTAGTTATGTTGAAAAAATAACCGAAACAGGACCTCACCATGAATACAGAGAAAGACTTCTACCAGCATATGTGATTTCCTATGATACAGAAGATAATTTAAAGGCATATGTCTCAACTATTGATGGTAGATTTCAAACAGTTAGACACAGAAACTGGAGATGGTTTGACTTTTTATGGATGACTCACACAATGGATTATGAGGGACGTGATGATTTCAATAATAAAATATTAAGGGCATTTTCTCTTCTTGGATTAATAACTGTTATGAGTGGATTTCTTCTTTGGTTTGTTTCCTCCAAAACCATTAGAAGAATTAAAAGTTTCTTTAAATGAAAAAAACTTTAACCGCAATATTTATAATATCACTGATATTTGGTTGCTCAAATGATGAGGATAGTCCCAAACCAATAAGTACATCAATTAATAAAATAATGACTCTTGGAGCATCTAGAGTTGAGGGATCAAGACCGGATTATGAGAGTTTTCGTTACAGCCTATGGAAAAATTTAATTGAAAATAATTGGACTTTTGATTTTATTGGTACTCAGTCCGATGAAGCCTCTTACCCTTCTTTCAATGGGTTTGATTTTGATATTGATCATGAAGGAAGAGGTGGGTGGACATCAGGTCAAATATTAGATGGTATAGGAGATTGGTTGACAGAAACTGGTCCGCCTGATATTGTTTTGTTCAGTTCACCTGGTGGTAACGATGCACTTGAACAGCTGTCATATTCTGAAGCGGTTTCAAATATTAATTCAATTATTGATGTTATACAATCTAGCAACCCAAACTGTATTATTATAATTGAGCAAATGGCACCAGGACATTCTAAGATAATGACTACTGAACTAACAAATTTTTGGAATCAAATCCAAGAAGAAGTTTTAGATATAGCAGAAAATAAAACAACCATAAATTCTCAAGTTATTGCAATTGATATGTTTACAGGTTTTGGTGATAATTTTTTAGCTGATGATGTCCATTACAATGAAGATGGTGCTGAATTTATTTCAGATAGGTACTACAAAACTCTCATAAATCTATTGGATTAACTTTGTTTTCATAAATTAGTGACTATGAAAAAACTAACTCTACTCTTACTATTAATGCCTTTAATGCTTCATGCTCAAAATTTTCGCGGTCTAGATCAAAGTCCAATGGATCAAGCAAAATTCCCACCAAGTAATAGAGTAACAGAAAAAGTAGCTATAATTACATATAGTAGACCACAGCTAAAAAATCGTTCTTTTGATGATATTGTCCCTAAAAATAAAGTTTGGAGAACTGGGGCTAATGAAGCGACAGAGTTAAGATTGTTTAACGATATTGAAATTAACAATACAACTATTGCTGCCGGAACTTATACCTTGTTTACAATTCCTGAAAGTGAAGAGATCACTTTTATCATAAATAAAGCAACTAATATTTGGGGAGCATATAGATATAATTCCGAAAATGATATTTTAAGATTTAAGGTACCTATTAATAAGGCTGAAGAATCATTAGAAGCGTTTTCGATTGCATTTTCTGAAAATGATGAACAAGCAAAAATTCATTTTGGATGGGAATTAGTTCGATTTGAAGTTCCATTTAAAGTTTTGTAAATGAATATAATAATCTTTTTAATTGGTGTAATTATAACCCTGGTCTATTTAATGTCTTTTGTATGGGAAATGAAACAAGAGAAAAAACGAAAGGAAATGGAGTTATTGGATAACAAATACTACTATACAAGAAACCACTCAATTGAAAGAAAAAAACAACCTAAGTTAAAGAAAGGCTCTCAAAGTAGAATGAAAAATTATAATTGGAAAAAATGAAAAAACTAATCCCAAATTTTACAAGTAAAGACTTTTGGCTAAACTTGTTAGTGGGTGTAATAACTTTTTCAATTTTATGGTGGTTTGGTATTATACAATGGGCATATGATGTTGGTGCAAAATTTGGGTATTGGTTTGCAAACTTAATATTGTGAAAAAAATATACAACTACCTTAAAGTCAAGCTCTGTTACAGAACGTACTGGAAACAGTGGTTAACATTCTTATTTTTAATTTGGATCCTAATACTCTTGTATAATGCTATTCAACTGAATATTGAGGTTAAATCTTGGTAGTAAATGAAAAAACATCTAAAAAGAAATTGGACTGTATATACAATCGGTGCTTTTGGTGGATTGATTTCTTTTATAAAACCAGATTATTGGTGGGTCTATATTATTGTTTTTGGTATTGTAGTTGGTGCTATTGACATATATTTTACGAAGGATAAAAAGAAATAATGAAAACAAAATTTAAAGTATCCGATATTTTTAAAGTATGAAAACCCTGCAAATATTCTGG
>ENA-OSEY01000227-OSEY01000227.1-marine-metagenome-genome-assembly--contig:-NODE-227-length-41277-cov-8.537816_pt1 | contig 41277 bp, 46 predicted proteins | sample MGYA00248465_ERZ534230 | MGnify/ENA primary metagenome ERZ534230 (study PRJEB26409, sample SAMN06344110) | marine metagenome | isolation source: Sea water from surface | place: Atlantic Ocean:Southern... | reverse complement strand
ACAGTTGGGGCACATTCTGCAGTTTCAGATGCAGAAATGTGTATAATGCTTTCAACTATTATTGAGAAAATAGGAATTAGAAAAGATAGATATGTAATTAATCTAAATAACAGAAAAATTCTGAATGGAATTTTAGAGGCAATTGGTATTTTAAATAACAATGGAATAGATCAAAATCTAAGCGATATGGTTCTTAGGTCGATTGATAAAATTGATAGATTAGGGTTGTTAGGTGTTAAAGACTTATTAGGAAAAGGCAGAAGAGATGATAGTGGGGATTTCACTAGTGGAGCAAATTTAGACAAAGCACAAATTGATCATATTTTACAATTTATAAATATGAAACAGGATAATAATATTAAAACTTTAAAAAATATAAAAGATCTTGTTGGCGACTCTGCTACTGGAAATCAAGGAATTAAAGAAATTGAGCAAATTCTAGAATTATCTGAAGCTGCTGGAGTTTTTGAGGACAGAATAAGAGTCAGTCCTAGTACAGTTAGAGGGCTTGGCTATTATACTGGCCCAGTGTATGAAGTAGAATTAAGCGAAAAAATAGAGAATGAAGATGGCACTATAAATGAAATTGGTTCAGTTGCTGGAGGAGGAAGATATGATGATTTGATAAAAAGATTCACAGGTCAGATTATTCCTGCCACTGGTTTTTCATTAGGTGTTGATAGATTATTATTTGCTTTAAATCAGATGAAATCAAAAGCAGAAAATGATGAAAAAGGTCCAATCATTATCACTATTATGGAAAAAGATAAATTAAGCGAATATCAAAAGATTGTAATTGAACTAAGAAGAGCAGGTATAAAGTCAGAACTATATCAAGGGAATCCAAAAGATTTAGGTAGACAATTAAAATATGCTGATAATAGAGGAAGTAAATTTGCTATCATAATGGGTTCTAATGAGTTGAACAAAGGTGTAGTTCAAATTAAAGACCTAGAATTAGGTTCTAGGATATCAAGTCATATCAAAAGTCATGAGGAATGGAAAGACCAACCAGCTCAAGTGGAAATATCAAGGGAAAAGTTGATAGATTATATAACAAATTACCCAAATAATTTTTAATTTTAAGGTAAATTAAGTGTCAAGGTTATCATCAATAGGTAATGATCGTATTTCTTTAAAAAGGGAATTAGAGAGACTCATTAGTATATTTGAAAAAATTGGTTCCAATTATGTTGAAATACCAACCTTATTACAGTCAGATTTGTTGCTTGATCTTTATGGTGAGGAATTAAATTCTAGAACTTACATATTCAATGATCCAGTAAAAGGTAATTTGATGTTAAGACCTGATTTTACAGTACCTATAGTACAGTTACATATAAAAAATAATACAAAAAATGCTCAATACTGTTACTCGGGTAAGGTTTGGAGAAAACAAGATTATTTGAGTTCAAGACCTTCAGAATACCTACAAGTTGGAATTGAGTGTTTTGGTGGAAGTGATATTGCTAAAGAGGATGCAAAATTATTTTCAACAATTAGCAAAGCTGTAGGTTTTACTGATCTAAAAATTGTAACTGGTGACCTTGGGGTTCTGAGATCAGCTATTAATGGTTTAGAAATTAATCAAAGGTGTAAAAATGCTTTATTGAGACAGTTGTGGAGACCCAAAAGGTTTTTACATGTTTTAAAGTATTTTTCGAATAGTATTCATTTCATAAAAAATGAAAAAAAGGAAATAATTGATTTATTTAAATCTGGAAAGTTAATTGAAAAAATTAACAGCTATAATTCTACAATTGGCTTGAGAACAAGAAAAGATATTATCGAAAGGGTATCAGAATTATCGAATGATATTGTTAATAATCAATTACAAGAAAATGATGTAAAATTATTACAAAATTTGTTAAAAATCTCTTGTTCTTTGGTTGATGCCCCTAAAAATATCAAAAAATTAACTTACTCACATGACTATTTGAAAAAAGCAGCAATTTTATTGGAAAACCGTTTAGATAATTTATCTGAATTAGGAATAAATGTTAAACAAATTGATTTTGAAGTCAGCTTTGGCAGAACATCCATGGAATATTATGATGGTTTTGTATTTGAAATGGGACCAAAAAAACAGATTAACTCTATACCATTTGCCCAAGGAGGAAGATATAACGAACTAACCAGAATATTAAGCAGACTTCAAGGATATCATAAATCAACAAATTCAGTAGGAGGAATTATAAGGCCGGAGATCTTACACAACTTTAAATTAAATCAAGGTATAAAATAATGAAATTGGGTATACCTTCTAAAGGAAGATTAAAAAAAGAGGTTTTAAATTGGTTTAATAATAAAGGGATAAAAATATTAACGTCAGATGATGACAGAAGTTATGCTGCTAAAGTAGCAGATTTTCCTAACATACAATTGGTTTTAGTACCTCCTATAGAAATTCCATCATTATTACTGAAAGGAGATCTTGATTTAGGTGTAACGGGTCAGGACTTGATTGAAGAAAAAATACCAGAATGGAAAAAATATGTAAAAGAATTAATTAAATTTGGAATTGGCCGTGCAGATCTAGTAATTGCTGTACCTGAATTTTGGATAGATGTTAATAATCTTGAAGATTTAGACGATGTTGCAAACATTTTTAGACGCAAAATGGGTTTCAGATTGAGAATAGCTACTAAATATCATAATTTAGCAAGAAAGTATTTAAAAGAATTTGGTATCACAGATTTTAAATTAATCGATAGCCAAGGAGCAACTGAAGGTTTAATTAAAAATGAAGCAGCTGAAGTTGTTATTGATATATCATCCACAGGGCAAACCTTTAAATCTAATAAATTAAAAGTTTTGCCAATAAAACCAATTAAAAAAAGTGAAGTAGCATTGTTTTCATCTTTAAAAATTGAAAAAAAAATTAATTTTAGTGATAGAGCTTTTTTTGAAAAATTATCCATTAATCTTTAAAATTAATATTTAAAAAATACCAATTTCTGATAATTCTTTTTGTAATTCTAAAGGAATTTCAATTTTATCTTCAGAGTATAATTCTCTATCATTTGGAACTTCCTCTTGTTTAAAGTATCTCCATCCCTGAAAAGGTCTTTTTTGTATTGATTCAGTTAAAATTATTTGGCTATTTAAAATTATTTTACATCTCAAGATGTTATCAGCACCTATTATATTATCAAATCCAATAATTTTTTGTCTAGCTAATATTAATCCTTTGAATACCCAGTAAATCGATCCTCCATTTAGAAGCTCTTCCTCTTTTTTTGGTCGCATTCTGGTGATAATAAAAGTTACTGGACCCTCTAAATTTGCAACACTGATAATTCTATTTTTTTGCCAATTATATAACTCTGAAACATTTTGTGCTCCTACACATAACTTTATTATGTTTATAACTTTTTTGGTCAATGAAAGTTCCTAGTACTTGTGATTAAAAAAGGTTAGAAGACATAGTTATTTTTTTTTATATAAAAAACAACTGAAAACTATTGACATTAATTAAATTTATTAATAACTGAATATTTTTTGGTGTTTGTGGTCTCCGTAAGGAAATACCTGTCGCTAGCTAATGGCTAGAAAGGAAAGCATCTTTCAACTTTTGAAAGGATCCAGTTGTGAGTAAACGCACTGCTGCCAAGCATAAAATAGATAGAAGAATGGGTGAAAATTTATGGGGTAGACCCAAATCACCTGTAAACAGAAGAGAATACGGACCTGGGGAACATGGCCAGAGAAGAAAAGCTAAATTATCAGATTTTGGAATTCAACTTAGAGCAAAGCAAAAATTAAAAGGTTATTATGGAGATTTGACTGAAAAACAATTCAGGAGAATTTTTGCAGAAGCTGAGCGTATTAGAGGAGATACTGGAGAAAATTTGGTTGGATTATTAGAAAGAAGATTAGATGCATTGATTTATAGAGCAAAATTCGTTCCTACTATTTTTTCAGCCAGACAATTTGTAAATCATGGACATGTTTTAGTTAATGGAAAAGGCGTAAATATCCCGTCCTACAGGGTAAACGAAGGAGACGTTATTGAATTAGTTGAAAAATCTAGGCAATTACCCATCGTTATAGAAGCTATTTCATTACCTGAGAGAGATGTACCAGACTATTTAGAAGTCAATCATAGTAAATTATCGGCAAAATTTGTGAGAACTCCTTCCTTAGATGAAATTCCATATGCAGTTATTATGGAACCAAACCTTGTAGTTGAATTTTACGCTAAAAATTAATATGTCAACGTGGTTTATTTATTAAATTAAATATTTTATTATATAAACTACAGTTTCTCTTAAAAAAGTAATATTTGTATTGCTAATTTCTTTTAATATCTGAGGTTATCCATGTTAGACATCAAAAACTCAACTAATGAAAATTATTTTATTACTCATCTTATAAACAAAAACTTGAACCACAAACTATTTGATAAACCAATTTGTTCTAATTTAGATAAAAACTTAATAATTTTTGGAATGGGGTGTTTTTGGGGTGTTGAAAAATTGTTTTGGGGAATTGATGGGGTTAAAATGACCGCAGTTGGTTATTCTGGTGGCAAAACAGAGTTGCCTGATTATCAGAAAGTTTGCACTGGATTGACCGGGCACAACGAAGTTGTTTTAATTAACTTTGATAATAACCAGATTTCCTTAAGTAAGTTATTAAAATTATTTTGGGAGTGTCATGACCCAACTCAGGGTATGAGACAAGGTAATGACATAGGAACACAATATAGAAGCGGTATTTATACATTTTCTGAAGAAGATTTAGTAACAGCCAATAAATCCAAAAGTCTTTATCAAGAAAAATTAAATAAAAGTAGGTTTGGTATAATTACGACAGAAATAAAAAGAGCATCAAAATTTTACTTTGCAGAAGAATATCACCAGCAGTACCTAATAAAAAATCCAAACGGATATTGTGCATTGAAAGGTACAGGAATAGAAATGTGAAAACCTCAAATTTGAACAGTTAATTTTTTTATGCATTTTAGATTCTCAGGATTGGTTTCATCCAAAAATGATGCTCAACAAATTTGTAGATTATTGGAGAATTTAAACCCTAAACCGTTAGGATGTGGATTTACAGAAATTGATTTATCCAATAAAATTTGGGAGATAGACGCTTATTTTAATTATGTGATAGATCCTAGTATAATATTTTTATTAGAAAAATTATATTCTGTTAAATTTTATTTTAATGAAATTAGATACAATGATTGGATTGCTAAGGTCGAAAGAAAGCTTACACCTATCCATTTAAAAAAAGTTTTTATTCATGGTACTCACCATAAAAAAGAGGTTTCACTTAATAAAATAAATATAGAAATCCAAGCTGCAATGGCTTTTGGAACGGGACATCATTCTACGACCCAATTATGTATTTCTATTTATTTAGATTTAATTAAAAAGGGATATGTGTTTAATAATATTCTGGATGTTGGGTGTGGAACAGGCATTTTGTCAATTGTAGCATCGAAGATTAGTAAGGCGAGAATTACGTCTTTGGATAATGATAAAATAGCAGTAGAAACTGCTAAATTTAATCTTATAAAAAATAAAGCTACACGCAAGTCAAAGGTTTTTAGGTCAGAAGGATTAAAAAATATTCATTTAATTAAGCTAAGTAAATTTGATTTGATTTTTGCAAATATTTTATTCAAACCATTAAAAACACTAGTAAAATCTTTACACAAATTTTTGATAAAAGGTGGTTTAGTTATTTTATCAGGCATATCATTACAGCAAGCTATAAAAATTGAAGCAATCTACTTTGGGCATAATTTAAAAAAAGTTTATTGTATAAATGAAGACAATTGGATGACTTTAGTTATGAAGAAAATTTAATTTTTCTAAAACAAAACTTCTATCTTTTGTTAAATATTCATAGTAGCATATGAATAAAATAATAAATTTATTATCATTTTATTGAGGCGTAATGAGGATTATAGGTATTGATCCAGGTTTGAGAAATACTGGGTGGGGAATTATCGATACAAAAGGTGACAATATTTTTGAAGTTGCAAACGGTATTTGTGAAACAAATTCTTCTGATAATCTTGCTGTAAGACTGAGATGTATTTTTGAAAAATTATCAAACGTATTAACTAAATATAAACCTGATCAAGCTGCCGTAGAAAATACATTTGTTAATAAAGATGCTTCAAATACGTTAAAGTTAGGACAAGCAAGAGGTGTTTGTATGCTTGTCCCAGCATTAGCTGGCATAGCTGTTGAAGAATATGCTCCTAATGCCATAAAGAAGGCAGTAGTAGGTGTAGGTCATGCTTCAAAACAACAAATAGAATATATGGTGAAATTACAATTACCTAAAATTCAGTTGAAAAGTATTGACTCTACCGATGCAATTGCAGTGGCTATTTGTCATGCAAACCACATAAGAAACTCAATGAAGATGCAAAAAAAAATGCAGTATTTTATTTAATTATGATTGGAAGAATAAGTGGAAAATTGAATTATATCTCAGCGGATCATATTTTGGTTGATGTAAGTGGTGTTGGTTACATTCTATATGTAACTCAAACTACTTTAGCTAATTTACCAAAATTAGGTAATACAGTTTCACTATTTACAGAGCTTGTAGTTAAAGAAGATTTATTACAACTTGTGGGATTTATTACAACAACTGAAAAAGAATGGTATAAGTTATTAACCTCTGTACAAGGTGTGGGATCAAAAGCAGCACTAGCGTTGTTAAGTCAATTGCCAATTTCTACTCTTTCAAGAGCTATTTTATTAGAGGACTCTTCTACAATCACCTCAGCACAGGGAGTTGGACCAAAGATTGCTAAAAGACTTGTAGTCGAATTAAAGGGTAAAGTACCTTCTATGATGAAATTTAATGATCAACATGATATTTCGTCCTATCATTTGAATAACGAAATAGGTAATTCTAGTTATAAAATAAATAACAAAAGTTTGGATCAAAATTTTTCTAAAAATGATATTAGTCAAAAGGAAATAGATGCAATATCTGCACTTATTAATTTAGGATATTCACAATTGGATGCATCTCAAGTAATTGCTAAAATTATTAATTCATCTGAAGATGAATTAAATATTGAGGATATAATAAGACTTTCATTAAAAACATTAGTCTCAAAAGGTTAGTATGGATTTAGATAACTCTGTAATAAGAGATGAATTAGCTAGTGATGAAAAATTTAATTCAGTAAGACCAAAGAATTTTGAAGATTTTATAGGTCAAACTGATACATTAAAAAATTTGATTATTTTTGCAGAATCAGCAAGAAAAAGAAAAACTGCCATGGACCATGTCTTATTTTATGGTCCACCTGGACTAGGTAAAACAACACTGGCACAAATAATAGCTTATGAGTTAGGGGTAAATTTTAAAAGTACGTCAGGCCCAATACTTACAAAATCAGGAGATCTTGCTGCATTATTGACTAATTTAGAACCAAAAGATGTTCTTTTTATAGATGAAATTCATAGATTAAACCCTGTGGTTGAAGAAATACTATATCCTGCACTTGAAGATTTTTCATTAGACTTGATGATTGGGGAAGGTCCAGCTGCAAGATCAGTAAAAATTGATTTGGAACCATTTACTCTAATTGGTGCAACTACTAGATTGGGTCTTCTTACTACACCCTTAAGGGATAGATTTGGGATACCAACTAAATTAAAATTTTATGAGGTTAATGAATTAATGCAAATTATTAAAAGATTGTCTTTACTGTTAAATTGTAAAATTTCAGATGAAGGATCTTTAGAAATTGCAAAAAGAGCCAGGGGTACACCAAGAATTGCAGGAAGGTTGTTAAGAAGAGTAATGGATTTTGCAATTGTCCAAGGTAATGGGGAAATTAATAGAGACATAGCCAATATGTCATTAAATCAATTAGGAGTAGACAATTTGGGCTTAGATGATGCAGATCGAAAATATTTAACTTTTTTAAGTGACCATGGTGGTGGTCCAGTTGGTGTTGAAACTATTGCTGCAGCACTTTCTGAACCTAGAGATGCTATTGAAGAAGTTATAGAACCATTCCTTATTCAAGAGGGACTAATACAAAGAACACCTAGAGGAAGGATTTTGGGTGATTTAGCGTGGACACATCTAGGAATTGTAAAACCTGCATGATAGTTATAATAAATTTAGTGAGTAAACTTAAAAAATAATTTGGTAGATGTATGGAAAATTATTTTTGTAAGGTTTACTATGAAGATACTGATGCTGGTGGAATTGTGTATTATGCAAATTATTTAAAATATATAGAAAGAGCCCGTACCGAGACTCTTGGAACCGTTGGATTATTCCAAAATAAAATAAAAGATCAGTTAAATATAATTTTTGTTGTAAGAAGTATTTTTGCAGAATATATGAAACCAGCAAAATTAGATGATATTTTAGAAGTAACCACTAATTTTATAAAATTAGGTATGGTTAGTATTGTAGTTGAACAAGAAATATTTCTGAAAAAAACAAAAATATTTGGTGCTAAGGTGAAACTTGGAATTATTGATTTAAATGGAAAACCAAAAAAATTGCCAAGTACACTACGTCTAAAGTTAGAGAAATTATCAAAAAAAAGTATTAAAATTTAAAATTAAATGTATATTTAAATAAAAACAATAATAAGTTTGAGGTAAGGGGCATGGAACTGGAAGCTGCTAATGGTATTCAGCAGTTAGATTTTTCTTTAATGGCATTATTCCTTAGAGCAACTTTAACTGTAAAAATTGTAATGATAATTTTACTTGTTTCTTCTGTTTGGTCTTGGTCAATAATAATACAGAAATTTTTCGATTATGCTAAAGCAAAAAGAGAAACTAAGTATTTTCAAGATGCTTTTTGGTCAGGTGAACCCCTTGATGAATTATATCAAAGATTGGGAACTGATCCAAAAGGTGATAGTGAAAGGGTTTTTGTTGCTGGTATGACAGAGTGGAGGCGTTCTCATCGGCCCGATGGAGCTCTAATAACAGGTGCTCAGGCTAGAATTGATAGGTCAATGAATGTTGCGCTAACAAGGGCAAGTGATAAGCTCAATTCTGGGTTATATTTTTTGGCAACTGTAGGATCTACGGCCCCATTTGTAGGCTTATTTGGGACAGTTTGGGGAATTAAAAATGCTTTTGAAGAAATTGCTCTCCAACAAAGTACTAATCTTGCGGTCGTTGCTCCAGGCATAGCTGAAGCTCTTTTGGCAACTGCATTGGGATTGCTGGCAGCAATTCCTGCAGTAATTTTTTATAACAAGTTGTCCGGAGATTCTGACAAAATAATTGCAGAACAAGAAAGTTTTGCTGATGAATTCTTATTAATTTTATCAAGGCAGTTAGAAAGCTTGGAAAATAGGAAAGCATAATGGGTGGAAATATAACACAAATAAATTCAAAAAATTCTGGCCGTAGACGGTTTTCAAAGCGAGGTAATCATAGGTTAATGTCAGAAATTAATGTTACACCTTTTGTTGATGTAATGTTGGTCTTACTTATTATATTTATGGTAGCTGCACCATTGCTAACTGTAGGGGTTGAGATAAATTTACCTAAAACAAGTGCTAATGCTCTTCCCACTGAAAAAGAGCAGCCACTTACTTTGAGTATAACAAAGGAAAAGGAATTATATCTACAGGAAACCAAAATTGAATTTTCTGATTTAATACCAAAATTAAAACAGATTTCTAAACAGAGAAAGGATGATAGAATTTTTTTAAGAGCAGATGGCGAAAATAACTACAGTACGATAATGGAGATAATGGGTGCATTAAATAGTTCAAATTTTTCTAATATATCATTAGTTACAGAAAGTAGTGGAAATCAAAAGAAGTAGGATTTGATATTATATGAAAAGTGGTTTTTTTTTATCAGGAACTGCACATAGTTTGCTAATTACATTTTTATTTACTAATGGATTATTTTCAATGCCTGATAGAAAATTAGAAAATTTAGAAAAGCTCGATATTATGATTTTGTCTGAAGCTGAATTTGATGCTATATCTTCATCACCTCCTATTATAGAAAACTTATCTTCACCTAATTACAAAAAACTAAAAACCCCTTCCCAAGACTTAAAATTACAAAATAATGAAATTGAAAAACTAAGTGGCATTAATAAACATTCAGTTAAAAAACTTACCTTGCTAGAACAACCAGATGAAATAATGAAACCGCTTTTACCTCTTAAGGATTTTATACCAGAGCCTACTCCTACTATAACTAAAAAATTAAAAAATAAAGAGAAGATCGATTTAGAATTTAGTAAATTAGGGAATGAAATAAATGCTCAAGTAACTCCAACATTAAATAACCCTAAATCAAGAGATGCTGATAGAATTGATAGAATAGCCTCTAATAACAAGGATACGCTAGATATCAGTGATAATTTGACGGAATTAACCAACGAGATATCTGAAAAAAATGCAATTACTTTTGAAAATAAGGAAAAATTATCAAATAAAGAAGCAACAACTACAATCACTCCAGATGCTCAAAAAAATGTGGAAATTGTGAAAGGGGTAGTCGAGAAATCAAATATGCCATTAAGTAGGAGTCTTCCAGAAATCACAACTACTTCAAAATTGGAAGATGATTTAAACGTTAATTTTCAAGATACAATTAATAAATTAGTTGAAACGGTTAATCAGAATAGCGAAATTTCTGGAATTAATGATAATTCTCAAGCCTCAATTTCAACTATTGAAAAACTGAAACTAAGAAAAAGTATTAATCAACTTATTGGTAGATATTGGAATAAAGGTATATTGATTGGTGGATCTGATTTTGAAAATTATGTGGTAAAGGTGGAAATTCTGTTAGATACTGAAGGAAATATTATAGGGAATGTTCGTCCTATAAGTCCTATTGTTCCCTATGGTCGTTATGCAATTGCTTTTAGAGAGGCGAGCAATGCTATCAAAGCTGTGGGTAAAATCCCTATACCTTCTGAGAAATATAAAAAAGGGTTAAAATTAAAATTGACTTTTGATCCAGCTTTAGGAATTGGTTTTGACTAGAAATATGGATTTACAAAAATTGAAAAAAAATAATGAAAAAAAAATTAATTTTTTTATCTCTTTTTTATGTTTGATTATTTTCTTATCATTCACGTTTGTTAACAAAGGGTTATCACAAGCAAATGTACCAGAATTGGATATTGATGTAACTGAGGGTGTAGTAGAACCTATCCCAATCGCTTTTCCAAATTTTATTACTAGAGATTTTTCAAGCTCATTAATCGCAAGCGAAATTTCTAAAATAGTAAAAAATGATTTATTAAAAACATCTCTTTTTCGTTTTATAACTGAAAATACTTATATATCAGATGTGACTAGCATAGATTCTCCAGTAAGATTTGCTGATTGGCGTGCTATAAATTCTGACTTATTATTGGTAGGTAATGTATCTATAATTAATGAAACAATTACAATTAAATTTAGATTATGGGATGTTGTTGGACAAAATGAAATTTTCAAGGGTGTTCAATTTCAAGGACCTTCAAATAGTGTAAGGCGAATTGCTCATAAAATATCTGATTTAATTTATTCTGGTGTTACTGGAGAAGGTAATTATTTTGACACAAGAATAGCCTTTATTTCAGAGAGAGGGCCAAAAAATAATAGAACAAAAAGATTAGCTATAATGGATCAAGACGGTGCTAATCTTAATTTCTTAACAAATTCTGATTCTATTGTATTAGCACCTAGGTTTTCCCCAGATGCTAGAAAAATTTTATATACAAGTTATGAGACTGGTAAGCCAAGAGTATATCTACTTAATTTAGTGACTGGTAATTTACGCTCTTTTCCTCAGTTGCCTGGTATGACATTCGCACCAAGATTTTCTCCAGATGGGAAAAAAATAATTTTGTCCATAACAGATAATGGTAATACAGATATTTATACTTTAAATTTAGAAAATAATTCAAAAAAAAGGTTAACAAAAAATGTTGCTATAGATACAGCTCCTAGTTTTTCTCCAGATGGAAAATTTATTGTATTTGAAAGTGATAGAGGGGGTAATCAACAAATATACGTTATGCCTTCAAATGGTGGAAGTGCTAAAAGAATTAGTTTTGGTAATGGAAGATATGGTACACCCGTTTGGTCACCTAGGGGTGATATGATAGCATTTACTAAAATGCATAAAGGTAATTTTCACATTGGAGTGATGCGGAAAGATGGTTCTCAAGAAAGACTTTTAACAAAGGCGTTTATTGATGAAGGCCCAACATGGGCTCCAAATGGAAGAATTATTATGTTTTTCAGAGAAACTGCTGGAGTTAATGGTGCTCCATCTTTATATACAATAGAGGTAACTGGTAGAAATTTAAGAAAAATTGAATTGAGTTCTTTTGCATCAGATCCTTCGTGGTCACCATTGTTGAATTAATAATTTTTAAAAATTTTAATATAGAAAATATTGATGGAGGTAATTAATGAAATATCAAAAAATAGTTATGTTTATTTTTATACTATTTACGATTACCAATTGTTCAGAAACAAATGGCTTATTCGGAAAATCAGGTGGTGATGGTGATCCATTTGCTAATATTTCACAAAGTTCGTTAGATTATTTTTCTAATGAAATAGGAGATACTATCTTATTTAAGGTGAATCAAAGTGTAATTGAGCCAGAATATAGAGATGTTTTAAACTCTCAAGCTAGCTGGATTAAAGAAAAGTCAATAAGCTCAATTACTATTGAAGGTCATGCAGATGAACAAGGAACAAGGGAATATAATTTAGCATTAGGTGCAAGACGAGCAACTGCAGTTAGAAATTATCTAGTAAGTCAAGGTATTCCCGAGTCCAATCTCAGTGTCGTAACTTATGGAAAAGAAAGGCCATTAAGAATTTGTTCAGAAGAGAGTTGTTGGTCTAAGAATAGGAGAGCTATTACAATTATAGAAGGTAGTAATTCGTAGAATAATTTAATGTACAAAATTAAATATGTATTTTTAATTCTTATATTTTCTTTTCACGCTGTGTCAGCTGAAAATTTATTAGCTAGTAAAAAAAATATTAAGGAAATTTTACTCGATATTAGTGAAAAAATAGAGGGTTTAGAAAAAACATTTTTACTACCAGATAATGGTTTTATAGAAGACGGTGAAGCATCTACTGCTCTGATTGAACTTGATATTTTAAGAATTAAATTAAAAAAATTAGAAGGAGAACTAGAAAAAATTGAATATGAGCTTGCTTCTCAAATAAATTCTATCAATGAAAATATAAAAAAAATTTCTGAAACTATACAAAAATTTGATAGTTCATTTGTTTTAGATAATATATACAAAGAATTTAACTCCAAACAAATTCAATCAATCAATGAAGATACTGACACAAATCAACTAAATGATTTTCAAACTTTAGAAAAGGCTAAAATTCATATAAATAATTCAGAGTATGAAAATGCAAAAAAAATATTTAAAAACTTTGTTACAAATTTTCCAAATAGTTCACTTTTACCGGAAGTATTATATAATTTAGCAGACATTCATTATAGAACTAATGACTGGAAGCTGGCAGCTAGTACATATTTAGAGTCATTTAGTTTAGATCCTAAAGGTGATTATGCGCCAAAGTCTCTTTTTGGACTTGCCTTGAGTTTAGGTGCTCTGAAGCAATTTAATCAAGCTTGTCTTACATTAGAAGAAGTAAATTTACGCTTTCCTGGACAAAACGTCATTAGTATTCAAAATATTACTGAAACAAAAAAATTACTAAGCTGTTAGTATATAATCAATTTTATTATAATTATGAATTTGCAAGAAAAATTAAAATATGAATTTCAAAATCAAATGGATAAATTTCATGATGATAAAATTGGTCTAGCTGTATCAGGTGGGGGAGATTCTATTGCGATGTTGGTTTTAGCCTCAGAGTGGGCGACATTAAACAAAAAAAAGATTTATGTTGTTACAGTTAACCACAATCTAAGAAAGGAAGCTAAAGAGGAGGTCAATTTTACAAGAGAATTTACAAAAAAATTGGGATTTTCTCATTCAACCTTAGATTGGAAAAGACCTACCCAAGTTGGAAACTTACAATCTCAAGCATCATTAGCAAGGAAAAAACTAATAAGTGATTGGGCCAAAGAAAATAAAATAAAAACAGTACTACTAGCACATACAATTGACGATCAGGTAGAGACTATTTTAATGAGATTCTCAAGGGGTTCTGGAGTTGATGGTTTAGTAGGTATGAAAAAACTTATTGAAATTCATGGAATTTCCTGGTTAAGACCATTATTAAACATAACAAGAAGTGACTTGAGAAAATTTCTTAAATTTAATAAATTAAATTGGGTTGAAGACCCTACCAATGAAGATAGAAAATACCTAAGGGTTAAGTCTCGAAATATTATTTCACAATTAAGAAAAATGGGGATTAATACTGATTTAGTAGTTAATACCTCTGTAAGAATGAAAAATGCCAAAAAAGTTTTAGACGATGTTGCAGTAGAAGCTTTTAATAATTTTATTACATTAAAAAAATGGGGAGATATTGAAGTAAACAAAGATATCTTCAGTTATTGTAGAGAAGACACTATTTTAAGAACTTTGGCAGGTATAATTAAGGGAATTTCTGGAAGTGTCTACCGACCGAGATATAGAGAATTAATAAATTTTGCAGAAGGATTGAATAATAAAAACTTTAAAGCGAGGACACTTTCTGGAGTTTTAGCTAGAGCAATTTCTAAAAATAAAATTGTTTTGAGAAGAGAACCTAGTCACCCAATATGTATTTCTAATTTTAAATCCAAAAATTTTATTTGGGATGGACGCTGGCTTGTATCTTTAGCAAAGCCACTATCAAAGTCTGAATATATTGGACCTTTGGGTAATAATGGGTATCAACAAATAAAAAACCAAGTTGAGGATAAAAAAACTAATGAATGTTTTTTAAGTACACCTACCTTATTTCTAGAGGATAAAGTAATCTCTTCACCAGCTTTTGAATATGGGAATGGAATATCTTGCAAACTACAACATAACAAAAAGCAATTTATAAATTGTTTTATCACTCATTGAATTTACATAATTTACACTTATCTAATAATTAGTAAAATATCGGAGATTAAGTTGGGAAATATTAGAAATATAGCTTTTTGGTTAGTACTATTTTTGTTAGTAGTTGCCTTATTTAATGTTTTTAGTTCTGGAAGTAATTTAACTTCATCAAAAGAGGTTAGCTATTCTGAATTTCTTATCCAGGTAGAAAAAGGTAATGTTTCTGCCGTTAGACTTGATGGTGAGAGAATTTCAGTTAGAGATACTAGTGGAAATACTTATCAAGTCATACAACCCTCCGGTGCATCCACCGTCCAAAAATTAGAGAATGCTGGTGTAGAAATACAAGCTGTTAAACAAGAAAAATCTGGGTTTATGTCATCTTTAAGTTTGTGGCTACCTTTCTTACTCATTATTGGCATATGGATCTTTTTGATGAATAGGATGCAAGGTGGTGGAAGAGGTGGTGCTATGGGTTTTGGTAAATCCAAAGCTAAATTGCTAACCGAAAAACATGGCAAAGTAACTTTTAATGATGTAGCAGGTATAGATGAAGCCAAAGATGAATTAGAGGAAATTGTTGATTTTTTGAAAGACCCCCAAAAATTTGGTAGGCTTGGAGGTAAAATACCAAAAGGTGCTTTGTTAGTTGGTCCTCCTGGTACAGGAAAGACACTTTTAGCTAGAGCAATTGCAGGTGAAGCTGGCGTACCTTTTTTCACAATTTCTGGTTCAGATTTTGTAGAAATGTTCGTTGGAGTAGGTGCTAGCCGAGTTAGAGATATGTTTGACCAAGCAAAGAAAAATTCGCCTTGTATAGTTTTCATTGATGAAATTGATGCTGTTGGTCGCCACAGAGGTGCAGGATATGGTGGTGGTAACGATGAAAGAGAACAAACGCTCAATCAGTTACTTGTTGAAATGGATGGATTCGAAGCTAATGAGGGAGTTATTCTAATTGCCGCAACTAATAGACCAGACGTTCTTGATCCCGCCTTGTTAAGGCCAGGTAGGTTCGATCGGCAAGTTCAAGTCCCAAATCCTGATATAACTGGAAGACAGAAAATTCTTAATGTTCATGCAAAAAAAACAGTTTTAGGTCCAGATGTTGATCTAAGGATAATAGCGCGAGGTACTCCCGGTTTCTCAGGAGCCGACCTTGCTAATTTGGTTAATGAAGCAGCATTAATGGCAGCAAGAATCGGCAAAAGATTTGTAGGTATGGAAGATTTTGAGAATGCCAAAGACAAGGTAATGATGGGGTCTGAAAGACGATCTATGGTCATGACAGAAGATGAAAAAAAGCTAACAGCATATCACGAAGCAGGTCATGCGGTTGTTGGGTTACATTTGCCTCAACATGACCCAATACATAAAGCCACAATTATACCAAGAGGGAGAGCTTTGGGTTTAGTTCTTAGTTTGCCAGAAAGAGACCAGCTTTCTGTGACTAAACTTAAATATAAATCCAAAATTGCTATGGCTATGGGTGGGAAAGTTGCTGAAGAATTAATATTTGGACCAGAAAATGTAACATCAGGAGCATCATCAGACATTCAGCAAATTACAAAAATAGCGAGAGCCATGGTAACACAATTTGGAATGTCAAATGAACTAGGTAATATCGACTTCATAAATGAACAACAAACTTACCTTGGACCATCCTCTGGTAATATTCAGGCAGGCCCTGAAACTCAAGAAAAAATTGACTCTGAAATTAGAAGAATTGTTGATGAAGGTTATGATACTGCAAAAAAAATTCTTACAAAAAATAGGAAAAAGTTAGACAATTTGGCACTTGGTTTATTAGAATATGAAACCCTTACGGGTGAAGAAATAACCAAAGTAATGAATGGTGAAAGTTTAGTAAGAAACGAAGAAATTGACGATATTGATGATAATGATAAAACCCCTAGTTTAATTGCTGTTCCAAAGTCTGGAACAAAAAACAAACCCAAAAAAGGAGACGACGGCTTAAAACCTCAACCTCAAAGTTAAACAAACCTTTTAACTAGTTTATTAATCCTCCCCAAAGATCATATTCATTTGATTCCTCTACTATAACATTAATAAGTTGACCTTGTTTTAAATCTTTAAAGTTCTTGTCGATAAATATATTACCATCGATTTGAGGGGCATCTCCTTTTGTTCTGCATATAGCGCCATCTTCATCAACCTCATCTATAATTACCTCTTGAACTGTACCAACTTTTTTCAAGAGCTTTCTTTCCGAAATTCCTTGAGCTTTTATCATAAATCTCTTCCATCTTTCCTCTTTAATTTCTTCGGGTAAATGCCCTGGTAAATTGTTTGATCTTGCACCTTTAACATTTTCATATTTAAAGCATCCTACACGATCTAACTGAACTTCTTCCAACCAATCTAGCAGGTGTTGGAATTCTTCTTCTGTTTCACCAGGGTAGCCAACTATGAAGGTAGATCTTAAAGTGATATCAGGTTTTATTCTTCTCCATTCCTCAATCAATTTTGAAGAATTATCTTTTCTAGCGGGTCTTTGCATTCTTTTTAGCACTTCAGGATGGCTATGTTGAAATGGGATATCTAAGTAAGGCAATAATTTATTTTCAGCCATTAAGGGAATGATATTACTAACATGGGGATAAGGATATACATAGTGTAATCTTATCCAAACATCTAATTCTCCCAGCAACTTACATAATTCTACTATATTTGTCTTATCTTTATTTTTTGTTAATTTTAAATCAATCCCGAAAGCTGATGTATCTTGAGATATTATAAGTAATTCTTTGGTACCATTTTCAACCAACAATTTTGCTTCATTCATAATTTTATCAACATTGTTAGATTTTAATTTACCTCTCAAATTTGGAATGATGCAAAATTTACACGTATGGTTACATCCTTCTGAAATTTTTAAATAGCTATAGTGTTTTGGAGTAAGCTTTATCCCTGTAGGTGAAAGAAAATTCCTAATTGGTTTTTTTTGTTGAGGAAATACTTTTTGTACTGTTCGCAAAACTTTATTTATTTCACTAGGACCGCTAATTGATAATACTTTATCTTCAAATTTTTTAATTGTTGTTTTATCTCTTCCTAGGCAACCAGTAATAATAACTTTTCCATTTTCATTTAATGAAGAAGATATTGTATTTATACTTTCTTCTTTAGCAGAGTCTATAAATCCACAAGTATTTACGATTACTAAATCTGCATTTCTATGATCTTTATTAATTAAGTAACCATTATGAGTTAGTGAAGTTAAAATTTTTTCACTATCAACAAGGGCTTTTGGACATCCAAGGCTTATTAACCCAATTTTAGGAGACTTCTTTATTAATTTGTTAATATGTTTCATAACCAAAAAACTGAATAAGAAAAAAGTTTATAGTTTCATTTAAATAAATGGTTTTTCATGAATTTTTGTAAGATATTTTTTTTCACCTATTATCGTAAATAAGTCTTCCTCATCGTTTAAATAATTTATATCAATCATTCCTAAGGCAACAGTCGTATCAAAATCAGGTGAAAAAGCCCCTGATGTAACTCTTCCAATAATCTCATTTTTTTTATTTATTACTTTCCAAATATTTTCACAATATACTGGATTTTTATAATCTATACTTAATGACCTGATAATTTTTCCTGGATTTTTTATCTTACTTGAATTGAGAGATCTAGCACTTATGCAATGATTTGGTACTATTTTTTGAACAAACTTTTCAAGATTACATTCAAAAGGTGTGTTCGTGATCGTCATATCATTACCATAGGAAAGCAAACCACCTTCAACTCTTTCTATAAGATTAGGGCACCCAGCTCTGACATTAAGGTTTTTTCCTTCCTCAAAAAGAGCATCCCACAATTTAATTGCAACATCAGGCCCATTTACGTAAATTTCATACCCACCTTGTTTTGAGTATCCTGATTTGGCAACCAATAATTCTTCTCCTTCAAAATTAAAACAATCTATATCAAAAAGTTTCAGATTATTAATCTTTGAACCAAAAACTTTTGAAGCCAATAATTCAGATTTTGGGCCCTGAATGGCTAATGGTGAGATGTCAGGTTCTTCTATAATTAAATCCAAGTTTAGTGCTGACACTATACCGTCTATCCAAAGTAAAACATCGCTGTCAGCAATAGAAATCCAAAATTTTTCCTTAGAAACCTTGATAATAACTGGATCATTTACCATGAAACCTTTTGAATTGACCAATGGAACATATAAACATTTTTTTTCGGAAAGTTTATTTAGATTTCTCGGGGTTATCATTTCCAAAAGTTTGAAAGCGTCTTTTCCTTTTATTTGTACTTGTCTTTCACATGAAACATCCCAAACTTGTACCTCATTCTTAAGATGATGATAATCTTCTTCAATGCTTTTAAAATAAGTAGGCAAAAGCATGTGATTATATACAGTGAACCCTTTAACTCCATTTTCTATAACACGATCAGTAAAATGGGTTTTTCTAATTCTACGGGATAGTGAAAGAAAGTGCGAAGACATAATAAACTAAGACAAATACTAATTAATTAATTTTAGTACTTGCAGCTAAATATTCTACAAGAGCATCTAATTCGTCACTTTTTTTTATTCCTTTGAAATTCATTTTAGTGCCCTTAATATATTTTTTTGGATTCTCTAAGAAAGAAATAAGAGTTTCATTATTCCAAATCAACCCTTCTTGACCTAATTTCTTTATATTTTTTGAATATTTTTTGTAATCTCTTAATTCACCAGCAACCCTACCAAAAATATTATTTAGATGAGGACCTGTTCCATTTTTTGCATCTAATCCAATTCTGTGACATGCTTTACATTTTTTAAAAACCTTTTCTCCTTCTTTAACTAAATTTGGATCAAAGCTAGCAATTTGGATATTATCATTTTTATCTAGGTTATTATTTTCAGTCATATCTTCTTCTGGAGTTACATCTAAAACTACAGCTCTTTTTGTGATCATCGCAACTTTTTTACAATTCTGCATACATCTATTATTATAAGTAGTATTTTCTAAATTCTCTCGATTATCCAAATAGAAATTTTCCTCATTAGGAAGATTTATTTCTTCAAAGTTTACATGAGAAAGTTCAAAGTCTTCATCTACTAAATCATTAAGATATAATATGTATGCAGTTATTGCATACACTTCGTCATTATTTAAAGATTGAGCATTTCCAAAAGGCATAGCTCTATGGACATAATCCCATACAGTCGATAAGTAAGGCCAATAAGAACCAACAGTTTTGACAGGATCTTCACTATCTAGAGTATCAAAACCACCTGCCAACTCTGGCCATCTGTCTATACCCTCACCAAAATCGCCATGGCAACTTGAACAATTGTCCGTATAAAGCTCCTCACCAATAATTACAGATCCAGATCCCACAGGTAGCCCTTTTCCATCTGGCCTAATATCAATATCCCATGCCGAAACTTCATTATTTGTAGCAGCTCTACCTAATCCTAGTGTTTGTGAATAAGATATACTATAAATTGAACATAGGAAAATTATATATGATACAAATTTAAGAGACTTCAACATTTTCTGCTATTCCATCTTTATCTACTGCCCATGTTTGTATTCCGTTATTATGATAAATGGAGTTCTCTCCCCTGATTGATCTTAATTGATCTTTAGTGGGTTGAACATAACCAGTATCATCCATAGCACGGCTTTGTAAAAGAAGAGGTTTTCCATCCCAATTAAATTCAAAATAAAACCTATGCATGGATTTGGTATCAGCTGGTCCACTTAATCTAGCTTCGGCCCAGTTTACTCCTCCATCTATACTTACGTCAACTTTTTGAATTTTTCCACGTCCAGACCATGCCACTCCAGTTATCACTGTTTGTCCCCTTCCATGTGTAATTGGAGCCTGAGGACTTGGGTTTGTAATTACTGATTTTGCGTCCATTTCCCATGTAAACCTTCTAGCCTTTCCATTACTGAACAAGTCTGTATATTTTGAAGTTTCCTCCCTATGATGCCAGGGTTTATCACCTACTTCAATTCTTCTTATCCATTTAACCCACATATTTCCTTCCCACCCAGGAACTACAAGTCTTACAGGATAACCTTGTTCGGGCCTTAATGATTCTCCATTCATTTTAAAAGCAATTATGCAATCATCCATTGCTTTTTCTATTGGTATTGAGCGGGTCATAGCTGAAGAGTCTGCACCTTCGGCTAGAATCCATTTTGCGCTACTTTTTAAACCAACTTCTTTTAAAATATCTTTTAAAGGTATCCCAGTATATAACACATTATGTATCATTCCATGGGTGAATTGGCAGCCGTTTAATTGAGCTCCACGCCATTCCATACCAGAATTAGCAGCACATTCTAAAAAATAGAGTTTATTTATTCTAGGAAATCTAGCGAGATCACTTAAATCAAATATCGTATTTTGATCAACTAAACCATTAATCATAAATCTATACTTTTTGGGATCAATTATAGCTACACCTCCATGATGTCTTTCAAAGCATAAACCGTTTGGTGTAATAGTTCCATCTAACTCATGAAGGGGAGTAAAGTTTACTGAACTTGTGGGGTCAGCAGTTAGCCAAGGTACATTTCTCCTTATAACGTGTTTTTCATATTCACTTGGAAAACCATAGGGATTAGCGTCTACACCATCACCTAACTCGCTATTCCAAGGTTGCATTTCCGTAATTGCCTTATCATCAATATTTGAGGCAATGGATTTTGTACTAGAAATTAGTGCACTTCCTGCAGCCAAAGATCCAACTACAAATTTTCTTCTAGAGGTTTTTAATTTTTTTACCATTTCATTACCATATTTAAACATATTAAAAACAGGATAATTAACCTGTTATTACTTTTACAGAATTATTTTTTTCAATTTGTATTATTTTTTTTCTTCTAATGTATTTTTCCACTAATTCCCAAACAGGAGGTCCTTCAGTATTTTCATTAACTGAAGCCCAGCCCCCCACTTTATATTTTTTTTCAGGTTCTATCCTATCTCCAGTTTTTAACATTGTCATCTCTGAAATTCTATTACCTTGTGATTTATTAATATCAATTTTATAGCCCATACCACCGACTCTAACCATATCTCCACCTTGTTGATAATAAGGATCTGGATTGAATAGGTTATCAGCTACATCTTCAAGTATTATTTTCAGCGTGTTGCCTGTCATTTCAGTTAAATATACTTTTGGATAACTCATGGCTGTTGCATTATAAATATCTTCTATAGTAATTTTACTACCTGGTATTAAGCTAGGTCCCCATCTAAAACCAGGTGATAATGCAATATCAGCACCTCTTTCATCAATAATTGCATTACAAATCAAATCATCCCATGTGCCGTTGAAATTTCCTCGTCTGTACAACACTGAATCTGTCTCTCCAATTTCTTCTTTTAAAATTGAAAGGAAAGGTTTTCTTTCTTCATTTATTAAATTGGCCATTTCTTTATCTGACGAAATAACATCCGAAAAAATTGGTATTAATCTATATTTAAAATCTTTAATTCCTTTATCTACATTAAGATCAATTCTACTCAAAAACTTTCCATTACTGCCTGATGCAACTAGGAGTGTTTTATTCTCAATAATTGGGATTGGTAGAGCATCATGAGTGTGACCACAGAATATTATATCAATACCCTCTGTTCTTGAAGCTAATTGTCTATCAACGTCAAACCCATTATGAGATAATAAAACAACAAGATCTGCATTTTTACTCTTTACTTCATTGACTATTTCTTGAATATTTTTTTCTCTTATTCCAAATGAAAGACCAGGGAACATCCAAGATGGATTTGCTATCGGCATATAAGGAAAAGCTTGGCCAATAATTGCAATTTTTTTTCCATTTTGTTCAGTAAATGTATAGGGCTCAAAAGCTCTTTCGTCCCATTCAGTATCAAAGATATTTGCTCCTAAAAAAGGAAAATTTAAATGATTATCAACTAATTCCATTACCCTTTCAATACCTAATGTGAATTCCCAGTGACTAGTCATAGCATTGACTTCTAAAAGATTAAAAGCTTTAACCATGTCCATTCCATTTGTTTTAAGTGCTGTGTAACTACCTTGCCAAGTATCACCTCCGTCTAATAATAATGCATTTGGTCTTTCGGATCGGATTGACTTTACAACTGTTGCTATTCTATCAAGCCCACCCATTTTTCCATAAGTTTTGGCAAGGCTACTAAAACCTTCTGACGACAATGAATAAGCATCAGCACTTTTTACTGGAATATTGAAATATTTTAAAAATTCTTTTCCAGTAATGTGTGGTGGTTTACCTAAAACATTACCAACCCCAAGATTTATATCTGGTTCTCTAAAATATAATGGTTTTAATTGGCCATGAATGTCGGTAATGTGCATAATCGAGACATTTCCAAAACTTTTAAAATCCAAAAGATTTTTTTCAGAAATCTTTTGTTGAGCCATAACTTTTGCAGAGTTATTAATGCCCAAAGAATTAAAAATAAATGAAGAAGCAATTGAGGCTTGTAAAAAATGTCTTCTTGAAATCATAGCTAAGTATACCCCCAATAAAAAACCCCAAAACCAGACTATAAGATGATTTTGGGGTAATTTATTTTTAGATGCAATAGTTTGTTTGGAATAAATTAATTCCTAACTGATGGTGTTTCGGCAGACAAGCCATTACCTCTAGACGCAACATACAATTCAAGAGCCCTAAATTCATCACCACCAACTTTATATGGAGTAGCCCTTATGTTTTTCATACAACCTTTGAATCTAGCATGAATAGAGTTAAGTTTAGCATTTTTAAGTCTATATGTTGGAAATCCATTAATCTGACCTTGGCTAAGGTGATCTGCACGAATCATCACACCATAATTGTCCTCATGACAATTAGCGCATGACATATCTAACTGACCAACCCTAGTATAAAACAATTCTTTTCCTAATTCCCACATTGGTTCAACATCACCATCTATCTTTACATTCATAGTCATTCCTCTTGATTGTAAACCAATTAAAGCAACTATTGAGTCCATTGGCGCTTTTCCCCATTTCAAGGGTTCTGCTCCCATTTGTTCAGTTCGACAGTTATTTACATGGTCTTCCATTGACCATAATGCTCCTGCGGAAGCATTCCATTTTGGCATCACAGTTCTTAATCCTTTAAATTCTGACGCATCACCATGACATGAAGCACAAGATTTATTTTGAGAACCTTCGACTTTATTCCAAAGGTCTATTCCTTTATCTACAAAAATCATACCTGGATTTTCAAAGTCATCCATTTGTAAAGCCTGAGTCTCTTTAATCCTAAAGGTCCAACCTGATCTAACCTCATCAATATTTTCCATATGACTTGGAGCTTTTGTCCTAGTTAAAATAGGTTGACCCTCAACTACTAACTCAGCTGATTCATCTGCTGATGCACTGGACAAATTAAGACCAAAAATCATCAATAATGTTATAAATATTTTTTTTGCAAAAATCATTTCTTCCCCTTAATTAGCTTACTGTAATCTTTTTTGTTTTTTCATATACAGATCCATCATCATCATACCATGTGAATTTGAATTCCCCACTTTCAGGTACTACTGCTTCGAATTGAAAGTATGGATTTACAGAAATTCCCGCTTTCATATCAAAATCAACCACATTGGAACCATTAAAATCACAAGTAAATCTATTTATTATAGACTGTGGTATTTTATTGCCATCTGCATCTTTTCTCAACCCAGTCTCCATTTTATGACTTATTAAAGTCTTTATAGTTATAGCCTCACCAGCACTTGCTTGTTTTGGTACTTTAATTCTTGGTTTTACCCCTTTTGCCATTTTTTTATCTCCTTAAATACCTGTTATCCACCACATCCGCCAATGGTTACTTTAACCTTTTGAATATCTTGTATAAAGCTACCATCTTCTAATTTTGCAATTGCCAAGACGTCCTGGGTTTTTCGTAATCTTATTCTTGTAGATGCTGATCTTGTAGCCGATAGTGGGCCAAATTTAAAAGTAACAACATCGGGACCAGGATTTCCAAGTGCTAGAATTTTGATTGCTGTTGCTTTTTTTGATTCTACACTGATAGGTACAGTATTACCATTTTCTGCAATTTCAGGTGTAGTTAACATAATATCACCAGAACCAATATTAGCTCCACCAGTAAATTCTTTTATTATATCTTCAGCAGATTGCCCATCTGATTGAGCTAATAAATTTATTGGTAAAAGTGAAGCTGAAACAGCACTTGCACCTAAAACTACTACTTTTCTCCTACTAATTTTCATTTGTTTCTCCACCTTAATTCCTTATTCTTTTAATGTTTGCAGATATGCCAAAACATCTTCTACTTGTTGAGCTTTTAAAATTGTTTTTCCCACAAACTTTTTTAATGTTCTATTATATCCACTATCCTTATAAAAAGCTGGCATAATTGTACCTTCAAAAACTTTTTTTGAATTAACAAGCATTCCACGTAATTCAGCAGCAGTCCATCTATCTGCAACTCCATCTAAAACTGGTCCAACCGCACCATGGAAGGTTTGTTCAGACATTTCAGAATTAACATGACAGGCTAAACAATTACCCTGCTTTCTATTCATAAATACTTTTCTTCCATTGGCAGGATCACCTGCAACTCCAGTTAGAGAAGCAGTAACGGCACCATATTCATCAGCTACAACATCAGATGGTGCTACTTCTGAGAAAGAAGCTCCTGAATAGAAAATAATAAATAAAAATGAAAATAAAAACTTTAATTTATTCATACTTTAAACCTCGGCTACCTTTAAGTTAACTAAATATAGTTGCTTTTGTAAACGTATATAAAGTAATGCTAGCCGTTATTTAAATTTCTTGCAATAAATTTTTGAAGATGTTCTTCACCTTCGTAACCTTTTAACAATACCCATTCTAAAAGAAGCCTTGTTGTACCTTTAGCAAAAGCTCCAGGCATCGTTACTACAGAAGCTTCTGAAGCAATAGTTTTGTGATTTATTTTTTCTGGAAAAAACATTACAGTTGGGGTGAACATAACTCCCCATTTTTTTACTATTTCTTTCTCAGGTAATGTTTCTCCATCAAAGTCGGTTACCTCTATATCTCCAAATATATTTATCCTTATAACAAAAAAGTCATCTTGCAATGTAGACGCTATTTCAGGAATTGAGTAGACTTTTTCATGCATTTTTTTGCAATATCCGCATCCCTTTTGCTCAAATAAAATCATAAACCTTTTTTGTTCTTGATTTGCCTCTTCCAAATCTTCTCTAAGATCTTTAAAAGTTTCTATTATCCAAGGCTCTTCATAAAGACCGTCTTCACCAAGTACTAGAGCAAATGTATTGATAGGAAATATTAAAAACAAAATTATCAAAATTTTTTGTTTCATGTTTTCTCTCTTTTTTTCTTTAAATTTAGCCTATAACTGTAAAGCTAGGGAAAGTTTCCAAAAGCCAAAAGGATATTACGGACATATTATTACTAACTATCAGAAAAGCAAATACTAAAAGAAAAACGCCCATACTTTTCTCAAAATAATACATGAATTTTTTATTTTTTTGTATAATTGATAGAAATGGTTGTGTAAAAAAGGAAGCAAGAATAAAAGGGATTGTCATAAAAAATCCGTATGTAAGAAGCAACAAAGCACCATGTAACAAGCTATTTTTATCTGCAGCTATAAATAAAACTGTTGCTAAGGCTGGTCCAACACAAGGTGTCCAACCAAATCCAAATGCTAATCCCATCAAGAAGCTACCAATAAATTTTGTAGGAGAAATTTTTGATTCTACCCTGAATTCTCGATAAAAAAAGGAAAATTTAAGCAATCCTAAAAAATGTAATGCAAAAATTGTTAGAATTGCACCTGCAATTACATTGAGCTCTGGTCTATATTGTCTAAATAATTGACCTAATGAAGAAGCAGCAAGACCCATCATCATAAAGACAAAAATGATGCCTGCAGAAAAAAACACAGTATTTAAAGTCAATTTTTTTCTTAATTTGTTGCTAAATACCCCCTCAGTTCTAAATTCTTCCATTGATATTCCGGCTAAATAGCAAAGATAGAATGGGACTAATGGCAAAACACAAGGAGAAAAAAAAGATAAAATACCTGCTAGAGCAGCTCCACCGTAACTTATACCAATGTCCATTTCTTTTTTTACCTTTATGAAATTTATTGATATTATATAATATTTTTTATTATTATTACATCCATTTTTAATTGATAAGCAATGAAGATTTTAGATAATAAAGTTATTATTTTCGCTACCACATTATTAATATTATTTTCAATTTCTAATATTTCTTTTTCAAATTCCTTAGATATCAAATTATTAATGATTGATGATACGGGTTGTCCCTTTTGTGAACTTTGGGATGAAGAAATTGGAAGCAAATACTCAAAAACAGAAGAGGGTAAGTTAGCTCCGTTAATCAGGCATCACTATGGTTCAAAATTACCTGACCAAATCATATTAAACTCTGAACCGATATTCACGCCTACCTTTATTTTGTTAGAAGAAAATAGAGAAAAATTTAGATTTGAAGGATATTTAGGAGAAGAATTTTTCTGGTCATTTTTATCTGAATATCTTCAAAAATTAAAAAATAAAAAAAATAAAGACTGATTTTAAGATTGGTATCATTTTTGCAAAACTTAAAATAACCACAGGAGATGATATCATGAAAAGTAGACAGCCCTCAGATTTAATAGTTGAAGTTTTTGCAGTAGCAGTTTCAGACTTAGTCGCACTAGGTTTATCCAGAGAGGAAGCAGTTCTTGGTCTTCTTAGCCAAGCTGCAGTCCAAGCTAATCCAGGTGCTATGGTTCATGCGGCTGTACTTCATCAGAAATTTCATTCTGATTTTGTAGAAACCTAACAAGTTAATCTTCAAAACCAAAAAATTCTGCTAAGTCATCAATATTAGCTCTCTCGGTCCTAATTTTGTTAATAACATTTGTCTTATCCATGTGGCCTATAGCTATACCACAAAAAAGCATATATTCTTTTGGTGCTTTAACTTGTTTGTGCACTAATTTGTGAAATAATGCCCAAGACTCTTGAGCACAAGTATCTAAATTATTTTCTTTTGCTAAAAGTAATACACTTTGTACGAACATGCCTAGGTCTGACCATTGAGGATAACCCATAGATCGATTGATAAAAACAAAAATGCCAACAGGTGCACCAAATAAATTAAAATTTTTTTTAAACTGTTTAATTCTATTCTCTTTATCTTCTCTTTTTATTTGAAGAAGAGAATATAAATCTTCACCACATTTATAACGTCTTTTCATATATAAATCAGGTAAATTATCAGGATATATTTTATATTCAGTTACATGCCCTTTAGGATATTTAATAAGCTCTTTTTCAACATCTGTAATAAGTTTTTTTAATGGTTCTCCACTTAATATAAAAGCCTTCCATGGTTGTAAATTTCCTCCTGAAGGTGATTTACTGGCTTGCTCAATAATTTTTTTTATTATTCTTTTACTTATTTTTTTTGATAAGAAAGAACGACAACTTATTCTTTGATGTAAAGCATCTGATACTTTCACAATATAAATCCAAATCAGTCACATTTATTAGATGCACATTAACTAGATGTTTGTTGTATTTTATTATTTATGAAAACCTTACAATATGTAGATTCTTTTGTGAATTCATTTTTATCTAAACTGAAGTTCCCTCACATCCCAATATCCATCTGTAGATTTGAGTCTTTCATTAGTTTCAATAATATCAAATAAGTTTTCACCTTTATTATTATCGGCAAATATATCTGCTCCCATATCTATCAAGGCAAAAATAACTTTAGAATTACTATTCCACATCCCAGCTTCATGAAGTGGGGTTCTTCCAAATTCTATTCCTGAATTTACATTTGCACCTGCTTCTATAATCTCAATAATTACTTTTGGATCTTTATTCCATCCAGCAGCTCCATGTAATGGTGAAATTCCATATTTCGTAATAGCATTAGGATTTGCTCCAGCATCTAATAACATTTTAATTTTTTTTATTGAACCAAATGGTGCTGCAAGATGAAGGGCTGTTCTTCTCATGTCATCTTCAGCATTGACATCTGCTCCAAAACTTAAGAGTAGTTTAACAATATTTTCATTTTTATTAAATTTGGAACTATGTAATGGTGACCAATCATTGCTATTTTTAGCATTAACGTCAGCACCAGCACGAATTAATGTCTCTAAAACAAGAGGATTATGGTTTCTAGAAGCTGCGTCATGTAATGCTGTTCCACCAGATGCATTTCTAGCATTTATCTTGGACCCACCTTGGATGAGTAATTTTATGACTTTAGGATTTTTGCTATACAATGCTGCTAAATGAAGTGGTGTTCTTCCCATTTCATCTCTAACACTTAAGTCCTGACCTTCTTTTAGACATTTAATGATTTCCTCTGAACCCACTTCTCCCCAATAAGGTTTAATTTGGAGAATTGGATTCCCTTCAACCCATTCTGGGCAAATATTTGAAAAAGATAATCCAGGTAAAAAAATAAAAGAGATAAAAAATAATAGTTTTTGTGTTTTATAAAAATTCATGGCATTAGATATAGTATTTAGTCTGTGTACGACAATTTTTTTTAAAATTTTATTTTATTTTTTTTATTTTTCAAATTAACTCTTTATCAAAAAAGATAAATATTGAAAAATAAATTTATCCATATTACGTTTAACTTACCTCGGGGTGCTTTATTGCTGAGATGACATTTCAAACCCGTTGAACCTGAACCGATTAGTATCGGCGTAGGAAAGGTTTTTTCCGTAACTACGACTATACTCAATCATTTGATTATAAGGGATTAAGTTAATGATGAGAATTATTTTATTTTATTTATATTTTCTACCAGTTTTTAGCTTGGCAGAAACGCCAGTACTCACAATCTATGCTCCTGATTATTTTGTTTCTGAATGGGGACCTGGTCCTAAAATAGAGCAGGAGTTTGAAAAAAAATGTAATTGTGACTTAAAGTTTATACCTGGTGAACCTTTATCAAGAGTTATGCTTGAAGGGAAATCCACAAATGCTGATATTTTGTTAGGCTTAAGCTATGATAATATTCTAAAAGCTCGGCAATTAAATGTTTTAGGTAACTTAGACTTTGAATATGAATTACCAGAATTACCTATAAATTGGGAAGACAATACATTTTTGCCTTTCGACTGGAGTTATCTTTCATTTATATATGATAATACAAAAATCGATAATCCTCCTAAATCATTTATTGAGTTAGCAGATGATCCCAGAGATTATAAGATTATCATTCAGGATCCAAGAACATCACCATCAGGTTTAGCATTAATTTTGTGGATAAAATCTGTATATGGTAATGATGCATTTGAAATTTGGTCTAAACTTTCATCTAAAATCTTAACAGTGACAAAGGGGTGGTCTGAGTCATATGGATTATTCACCTCAGGAGAAGCTGAAATGGTTTTATCGTTCATAACTTCTCAGGCCTATCATGAAATTGCAGAAAATGACATAACAAAAACTGCCCTTATTATGGATGAAGGCCATTATGTTTATGTGGAATTAGCTGCAAAAGTTGATAAAAGTGATAATGAAGACCTTTCAAATGCATTTATGAAATTTATTCTTACTGAAGAATTTCAAAATATCATTCCTTTGAATAATTGGTCTTTTCCAGTTAAACTACCTAAAGAAAATTGGCCAATAGAATTTCAAAATCTTCCAAAACCACGAAATTCAATTTATTTAGATGAAAAGAAATCTTCTGAAATTAAATCAACAGCAATTGAAGAATGGCTAGAAGCAATGTCAAAATAAATATATCATTCTTAGCTTCAGTTATTTCTATAGTTTTTATAATTTTAATGACTATTGGTTCTTTAACTGTTGTTTTTTTTTGGTCGATAAATAAATTTACATTACTTAACTCTTATGAGATTAAAGTTTTGATATTTACTTTAAAACAGGCACTATTTTCTTCTTTTTTAGCTTGTTTATTAGCAATACCAATAGCGAGAGCTATTTTTCGTAATGATTTTATTTTTAAAAGATTATTCATCAATATTTTGGGATTACCATTTATTTTTCCTGTAATAGCTGCAGTTTTTAGCATTATTTTAATTTTTGGAAACAATGGTTTAATTAATAGAGGACTTGAACATTTTGGATTTTCTCAGCTTTCAATTTATGGAATTAATGGCATAATATTGATAAATATCTTTTTTAACCTGCCACTTGCTATAAGATTTTTGTTATTGGCATGGAATTCGATACCAATTGAACAGTTTAAATTAGCAAGATCTTTAAACATTCAATCATTTGATTTTTTTCGCTTAATTGAAATGCCTATTTTAAGATCTACCTTACCAGTAACTTTTATAATTATTTTTCTTATTTGTATTACAAGTTTTTCAGTTGCCTTAATTATGGGAGGAGGACCCAATTCAACTACCTTAGAGGTTGCAATTTACCAAGCATTAATATTTGAGTTTAATTTTTCTAAAGCTGCTTCTTTAGCAAGTATTCAGTTTTTTCTATGTGGAATTATTGCTCTTTTTTTTGTATTTTTGGGGGAAAAAAATATTTCTTTTGCTTCAATGAAAATAAATTACTTTGATACTAATTACTTAAATTTAAAGAAAAATTTGTTGGATTGGTTCTGGATATTACTTACAATATTTTTTTTAATATTCCCAATTTTTTTTCTTTTTTTTAAAGGTTTTTGGGGGTTATTTATTTTACCACCAAGTATATATTTAGCTGCCTTAAATTCATTAATTATTGCATTATTTTCGGGGATTTTAGGAGTTTGTATTGCTTTATCGATTGCTAATTTTTTGATATATTCAGCCTTTTTTTCTAAATATGTAGAAATTTTAAGCATATTTATTTTGGCTACTTCTCCAATAGTAATGGGTACGGGAATTTTTTTAATTCTAAGACCATTTATAAATCTTGAAATATTAACTCCAATTTTAGTTATTTTGATAAATGCAACAATGTCATTACCTTTTATTTTACGTGCTTTATTGCCAGCAATGAACAAAGTTTCATCTGATGTTGGAAAATTATCAGACAGCTTAAGTATTACTGGATTTAACCGATTTAAAATTATTATATTTCCTAATATTTTTCCTGTTGTATCTTTTTGTATGGGGTTGGGATGTGCATTATCAATGGGTGATTTGGGTGTTATTACTTTATTTTCATTTGGTGATATTCAAACACTTCCTTTAGCCATATTTAGATTAATGATGTCATATAAAATGGACTATGCATTTAGTGGTTCTGTGCTATTAATTATACTATGCTTTCTCTTATTTTATCTATTTGATAATATTGGAAAACTATATGCTTCAAGTTAAAAATTTATTTGTTGATTTGGGTGGTTTTAGGTTAACTGCAGACTTTGAAATTGAAAGAGGTTCACTTATCTCAATAGTTGGACCTTCAGGTGCTGGTAAATCTACCATATTGAATGCATTAGCTGGATTTATTCCTTTAACATCAGGAGTAATTAAATGGAATGGATCAGATATTACAAAATTGGATCCTGGATTGAGACCTTTAAGTATATTATTTCAAGATTACAATCTATTTTCTCATCTCACAGTTAAAGATAATATTGCGATAGGTTTAAGGCCTAACCTTAAACTTGATGATTTAGAAACTGAAATGGTCAATTCTGTAATAGAGGAAGTTGGTCTTTCGAAATTTAAATTTATCAAGCCTTTCCAGCTTTCAGGTGGTCAAAGAACACGGGTTTCTTTAGCTAGATCAATAGTAAGATCAAAACCAATATTACTTTTAGATGAGGCTTTTTCAGGTTTAGGTCCTGCTTTAAGGTCAGAAATGATAAAACTCATAAAAGACAAATCTATAAAAGAAGGAATAACACTTATTATGGTTTCTCATCATATTAAAGATGCTATAGAACTAGATCAAAAAGTAATATTTGTTAATGATGGAGAAACAATGAAGCCTACAAATGTCTCGATTTTTATTAATTCGCGGGACAAAAATATTAGAGATTACATTGGTTCGTAATTAAGATCCTATAATTTGTAATTTTAAGTAATTATTTGTGATCTGATAATTGAACTTGTTATCCAATAAATCAAGACCAAGTAAAGATATATTAGGCCCCTCAAAATCATTTCTCACTACTAAAAAAGTAACATCACCTAGAATGTTATTAAATAATTTCACTTTATCAAATGTTGTTTCTAAAGCTATTATCTTTCCGTTTGCAGTCTCTATAATCTTTTCTGTAGTAAAATTAATTTCATTATTCTTAAGCAGTTTATAATCGTTTTTTGACAAGAGAGACTTAGTTGCGCCAGTATCTACTAGAAAAATGATTTCTTTATTGTTAATGCTCAATGGAAGGTAAAAATGACCATCATATGACTTATTGATTAATATACTATTATCGTTTTCAATCACATAGTTATATCTTTCTTTCTCCATAGAAAACTTTAATTCATTCCACAGATAATATGTAACTAATAAGGCAAAAAAAATTAGTCCCCAAATGGCTAGATTTTGTATGTTTTTATTTAAATTTTTTTTATTAGATAATAAAAAGGTTCCTAATAAAACAATTAGAATTATTATAAGATATATTAGATAAGAAAAGTTTAGGGTTTCCATATTTAACTTAAATAAACTATGTTAAAGTTATATGCTATATACAAATTTAGTTTAATATTAAACTAATATTTTTGTCATTTAATATTTTATACTAGAATTTATAACCTATCTCTGATACTACTTTATTGTGTATTTTTATTCTTTTTAGGTGGCATATATAGTGGATAAAAAAATTTTGACTAAATATCCAAATATAGATCAAATAAAAGAAGCTAGTAAATCAATTAGTGGAAGGGTTGTTTCAACTCCAGTTTTAGAATTAACCGGTAGTAAGATAACAACACTTTTACCAAAGAATGCTTCAGTTAGAATGAAGATGGAACTTTTTCAACATACTGGTTCGTTCAAATCTAGAGGAGTTCTAATAGCATTCGACAAATTAAATAATCAGCAAAAAGAAAATGGGGTTGTTGCTTTTAGTGCTGGAAATCATGCATTAGCTGTTTCTTGGGGATCTAAAGCCTGTGGTGTAAATGCAAAAGTAGTCATGTTAGAAACATCCGACCCATCCAGAATTCAAGGATGTAAAGATTATGGAGCTGAAGTAATTCTTTGTGAAAACATAAAAGAAGCTTTTTCTGTGATGAATGATATAGCTTCTTCTGAGAAAAGAACAATATTACAACCTTTTGACTCAGAAAATATGATTTTAGGTTCGGCATCCTGTGGCTTAGAAATTATAGAAAATTTTCCTGAAATTGAAGTTGCAATTGTACCAATTGGGGGTGGAGGCCTTATTTCTGGAATTTCTGCAGCTTTAAAACAAATCAAACCATCTATTCTAATTTATGGTGTTGAACCAGAAGGTGCTGATACAATGTATCAAAGTTTTAAAAATGACTACCCAGTTAAGCTAGATAAAGTACAGACTATTGCTGATAGTTTAGGGCCACCAATGGCTATGGAATATTCTTTTAGGATAGCACAGGAATTTGTAGATGCTGTAGTAAGAGTTAAAGATGATGAATTAATTGGAGCATTAAAGATAATGCGTGATAAATTAAACTTAGTTGTAGAACCAGCGTGTGGTGCATCTTTAGCTGGACTATTGGGACCTTTAAAAGAAATGGTAGCGGGCAAAGCTGTTTCAATAATTGCGTGTGGATCTAATATTTCCTTTGAGCGTTACAAGAATTTGATTCATGATTAGTTCTAATTTAATTAAGATTAAATAAAAAATTAACTCTACATAAATAATTTTACTTTTAAATATATTTAGATAATTTTTGGATTTAAGAAATAAAAATATTATTGTTACTGGAGGTGCTAGTGGTTTAGGAGAAGCACTTGCTTTAGAATTTTTAAAAAAGGATGCTAATGTATTAATATCAGATATAAATAGCAAAAATTTAAAAGTAACCGCAAACAAACTTGAATGTGAATTTGAATATTGTGATGTTTCAAAAGAAAAAGATGTACAAAATCTTGTAGAAAAAGCTTTTAAGAGATTTGGTCATATAGATATCTTTTGTTCCAATGCAGGAGTTGTTTCAAATTCAAAAAAAATAAATTTTATTGAAGAAAATAACTGCTGGGAAAATGCTTTAAATGTTAATTTAATGTCACATGTTTATGCTGCAAAATATCTACTTCCAAATATGATTAACAGAAATCAAGGTTATTTTTTACAAATTATTTCGGCAGCGGCACTTTTATCTCAAATTGGTGATGCAGCTTATTCAGCTTCAAAAAGTGCTGCATTAAGCTTTGCAGAATCCTTGGCAATCAATAATGGTCATTTAGGAATTAAGGTTTCTGCAGTTTGTCCACAGTATATTGCAACTCCAATGTTGGGAATGGATAAAGATAATTTCACAAAAAATAAAAATCTTATTTCTACACAAACAGCAGCTCGTAGGATCATTAAAGGTCTAATTGAAGAAAGATTTTTAATATTTACAGATAACAAAACTAATAAATTATTTAAGAAAAAAAGCGAAAATTATGAAAGTTGGATAATTGGAATGCAAAAACTAAAGCAAAAAATATTAGACGAAACTGGTGATTTAAAGATTAACACTGTTTATAAATTTCTAAAGAATTGATTTCTAAAAATCCAAGAATTTTTAAACTTTCAAGCATTGAAATAATAATTAACACTAATCCATATATTTATTTGAATTCAGTTTCTTTTTTATGTCTTCTATTATTTTATCTACTTTTTTTGTATCTGATTTAGTTTTTTCAATAAGAGAAGCTAATTTTTCAATTTCATTTGTTAATTCTTGGCTTTGATGATTAGAATCTATTAATCTTAGTTGTGTTTTTTTTATAATTGCAGATAGAGCAGTGTTTTTTTCAATTAGCTGTAAAAAGTTTTTCTTGGGGATAAAACTTGCAAATACATTAAATTTTCCTGTTTTTGCAGTAACAGTCCTTTTTGTTTCTAGTATAATAGAGGACTCTCCAAATATTTCATTATCGCTTATTTCATTTAATTTAAGTCCTTCTGGTGTATAAAGTTCTACTATACCTTCTTTTATAAGATATAATCCATCTGGTTCATCTCCAGCTGAATAAATAACCTCGTAAGGTTTCCAGTTAATATTTTTTTGAATTAAAGCCATCCATATAGAATACAACTTTTTAATTTTTTTTCAAATTTATAAAAACTATCTAAAGATTTTTAAATATTCCATTTTTTTTTATTTTTTGTATAAAAATATTCAGGCCATCTGTGTTCAAACGGTGGCTTATAATCACAAAGTGGTGGCAACCAATGTTTACCATTAATTCCACCACCTGTTCTTTTCTTAAATTCTTTTTTTGCATCTTTCAAAATTTTTGGGTTCTTTAAAATTTTCAAAAAGGATAGTGCTATTGTTTTAGATGCTGTGAATATCATTGGATTAATTGTTTCGGGAATTCCTCCTAGTGCGTTCATTACCCAATCAGGATATTTAACATCTTGCCCACTAGTTAACATTGGTCTTCCTATATAAAGTCTTGCAGTTGGTGTATGCCAGCACATTTCGGTATAATCATCAGATGTAAAATTAAGTTGTGAAGGAGGAAGATTATTACGCACAATTGCATCAGCCTTTTTCGGATTTATTATTTTAGAAATTTCTTTTAAGAATGGTTCTTTTATTTTTTTAAGACCAAGATTTTTTCTAATCTTATTTGCAATTTTGTTAGCACTTGAACCCCATTTAGGTGGACCCACTTGATTTAAGGATTCAAAAACTAATTCAGAAATTATATGATTTGGGATTCCTGGTCGTGACTTTGAAACCCAATGTTTTGTAAATGAACAATTAGTCATTTTTGCTGCAGCATAAGCATTCCTATCCAGGACGTTTACCACTTTTTCAGCTTCATCAATAGTTGGGACTCTTATCATATACTGTAATTCAGAAATTTTTGATGGTAAGTTGTCTGCAGTTGCTTGACCTGAAGAGAGGATTATTTCATTCATTGACCAACTACCTGAGTGGGGAAGCATGTTGTCACGTAAATTTTTTGAGCTTGTATACATTAAAATCAGTGCCTCATCAGCGCCTGGAGATCTAACATCAGCATGTGATTGTGGAATTGGAGAAAATTGATTGGGGTTTTCTGACCATTGCTCTGGTTTTTTACATTCAAATCTATAAATCAATGCATAAGCTGCACCACAATGGATATCCCACCTAACTGTATTGCACCAAGGTAACATATAACAAGGGTGAAAACTTATCATAGCATCAATATTGTCATAATAACCATTTGCTGCATGAATAGGTTTTGATCCCCTTAATTTTTCAGCGGGTTCACCTGTGAAAAAAAGCCTACCAGGAATATTGTATTTTTCCATCAAAGCCTTCGTTGCTAAAATTCCTCCAAGTGTACTTATCCCTAATGCAGAGTGAGGGTCAGTATGGCCACTAGCATATTCTGATAAACCTTTTCTTGGTATTTTATATGGTACAGCTGCTTGACATTGTCCTGGTACGGCATCGTACTCTGCATATGTTGCAAGAGTAGGTCCCGAACCATTTTTCCATTCTGCACAAAAAGCTGTAGGCATTCCAGCAGATGACTTTTTGACTTTAAATTTATTTTTTTTTAAAATTTCAACATAGAATTTTGAAGATTCGTATTCTCTCCAAGCTGGTTCAGCTAAGTTCCAAATATATTGATTCCATTCAGACAGTTGTTCAGCATTTCTATCAATCCATTTTGATAAGTATTTATATTCTTTTTTATACAACTGGATAGGACCCTACAAATAAATATTACTTTCTTTCCTTTTAAATTAAATAGCAAGACAAAAGGCTTAGAGTACACATGAGGCCCTACCATCTAGTCTAAGAGTATTTGCTCCATTTCTTACAGATTCAGCTCTTTTTTTAAGATTAATTGATAATTTTTTGGCATTTCTTTTTTTTGGATTAGGAAGAGTCACTGCTATGTAGGAAGCTTCTTTTAAAGTTAAATCATATGAATTTTTTTTGAAAAGCGAATTAGAAATAGCTTGTATCCCAAAGTAACCATTTCCAGTTTCTGCAATGTTTAGATATATCTCTAAAATCCTTTTTTTAGACCATAATGTTTCAATCATTATCGTTATCAAAGCTTCTAGTCCTTTTCTAAACCAAGATCTTTCTCTCCACAATATTAAGTTTTTTGAAACTTGTTGACTAATAGTAGACGCGCCTCGAGAAAAACCTTTTTCTTTAGCTCTGAAAATTTCATTAAAATCAAAACCATAATGGGTGCAAAAATTCGAGTCTTCTGATGCAAGAACAGTTAAGATTACATTTTTTCCAATTTTGTCAATTGTTCTCCATTCCTGATTAACTTTTTGATCTAATGAAATACTTTCTGACAAAATTACAGTTGTAATTGGAGGATTGATCCACTTAGTTAACAATAAAATTATGAATATCAAAGAAAAGAAGAATAAAACAAATCTTACTGACCATTTTATCAAAGTGTAGATAATAGATTCATTCATTTTAATTACCTACATACATTTTGTGTTTACATAATACTTGTTTCATCTAGGTATATTTTACTTTTTTGTATTTTAGAATTGATATATTATTTAAATCAAATAAGAAAAACCGTTTTTTAAAATTTATAAAATAAAAGTTTTTTAATGGAATTTAAACTACACGGAGTAAGAGGTTCAATACCTGTACCGTCAAAAGAAGCTCTCAAATATGGTGGTAATACCACATGTATTGAAATTAGTAATGCTTCTTTTCAGTTGATAATAGATTTAGGCTCAGGTTTTCAAAATGTTAAAATAAGAAAAAATATACCAAAATTTATAGTCTTCTCTCATTTTCATCATGATCATACACAGGGTCTTCCTTTTAATTCTGCAGTTTTTGACCCAGATAATCAATTTCATATAAGTTCAGCCCTTTTAAATAGAAAAGAAATAATTAAAACACTCAAAAATTCCTTCTCTCCTCCCGCTTTCCCATTAGACATTATGGAGAATAATTTAAATTTTAATATTATGAATTTTGATACATTTAAAGCAGCTGCCATTGATTTTTTTACAATTGAAAAAATTTCTCTTTGTCATCCAGGAGGATCTTCCGGTTATAAAATTTCTTCTAATAAAAAATCCATAGTTTACGCCCTAGATCATGAATTTGGTTTAGATAAAGATATTGATAATTCATTATTAAAAATTGCATCAAATAGTGATGTGGTAATTTGGGATGGGATGTACACAATGCAAGAAATAAAAGATAAAAAAGGATGGGGTCATAGTTCAATAGAGGATGGAGTAATTTTCCACAAAAAATCCAAAGCAAAGAAATTATTTATTTCACATCATGCCCCAGAAAGAAGTGATAAAGATTTAGATAGTATGTCAAAAACAATGTTGCCTAAAGGTGTTTTTTTTGCCAAAGAAAATCAAAAAATTAAATTAACATAATTTTAATAAGAGGAAAATATGGAGAAGATTGATTTAAATACAGGTCAATTTATTTTTAAAGCTGGAGAAAAATCAGACAAAGTCTTTCTTTTATTGGAAGGTGAAGTTGGTATTTTTCTTCCTACTAATGATACACAACAACCAAATCATAAAATACAGGAAAATGAAATTTTTGGTGAAATGGGTGTAATTGAGGGTAAGTTAAGAATGGCTACCGCAAGGTGTATGTCTTCAGCAAAAATAATGTCAATTTCAAAAGAACAATTTGAAAAGAAAATTGAAAGTTCTGACCCATTTATTAGAGGTTTAATAAGGATACTCTCATCAAGAGTAAGAGCCTTACAAAAAAATAAGTGATCAAAATATCTATAATAATTATATAACCTTTTAAAGATCTAAATAGAATTGTAAAATATAAGATGAAATATAATGAGTAATATTTTAATTCTTTATTCCACGACAGATGGTCATACTTTAACAATATGTAAAAGAATAGAAAACTATTTGAATCAAAAATCAAAAGTTTCTTTAATTCCTTTAACTGAATGTACAAAAAAAGATTTAGATAATAGTAATACTATAATTATTGGAGCAAGTATTAGATATGGAAAACATAATCCAAAAGTAAAAGAATTTATAGACAATAATTTAGAAATACTCAACGATAAACATAATGCTTTTTTTACTGTTAATGTCGTAGCAAGAAAATCTACTAAAAATACACCTCAAACAAATCCCTATCTTATTAAATTTTTAAACTCAATATTTTGGAAACCTGACATTGTAGATGTATTTGCTGGTCGTTTAGATTATCCATCTTTGAATTTTTGGGATAGACAAATTATTCGTTTAATTATGTATATAACTAAGGGTCCAACAGACCTAAAAAAAACATATGAATTTACTGATTGGAAAAGGGTTGAAGAATTTGCCTTGAAAATTCTTAATCTTATTGAATAAATAAAAATGCTAAATTTTAAAAATAATAGAGGGATAAACCCTCTATTATTTTATTCTTTGATTAAAAAGATATTTGTAAATAAAGTTGTTGAAAAAATATTTTTTTCAAGCTGCTTTTTTAGATAAAATCTTTCTAGACGGAGTTTTTATTTCTATTTGCTTGGGTAATTCAGCTTCTGGTATGTTTCTATGTAGTGAAATTATTAGCATACCATTTACTAATTCAGCATTAGTTACTTCAATATTGTCAGCAAGTCTAAATTGTCTGGAAAAAGATCTTTCTGCAATACCTCTATGAATAAAGGATGCACCATCAACTGAATTATTCAATGATGCTTTAATTGATAAAACTCCATCCTTAACTTCAGCAATGATATCTTTTTCGGAAAAACCTGCCAGTGCAAGCGATATTTTATAATCACTTTCACTAATTTTCTCAATGTTGTATGCTGGATATGATTGTTCTTTGTACGTTGATAACCTCTCAAATTCATCAAACAAATTATCGAAGCCAACAAAAGATTTCATGATTGGATTTGTAATAAAATTCATAATTTTTCTCCTTATAAAGCAAGATTAGTTTGGTCCATAAAGCAACCAAGATTTTATATTATAATGAGCCTCTTAGAGCACTCATTTTAATATATGGTATAAAATATAAGATTTTCAAGTATACTATTAATAATTATTATTAGTAGTTTTATCTAAAATCACTTTTCCATCACAAGAACCATCAGCACTGCATGATAATGAATCAACACCATTTAGAGTACTTCCAAGTTGATTTGTTGAATTTAATGAGGAATTTAAATTTTTAAATTCTTCAAAACTTATAG
>ENA-OSEY01000226-OSEY01000226.1-marine-metagenome-genome-assembly--contig:-NODE-226-length-41314-cov-9.322380_pt1 | contig 41314 bp, 38 predicted proteins | sample MGYA00248465_ERZ534230 | MGnify/ENA primary metagenome ERZ534230 (study PRJEB26409, sample SAMN06344110) | marine metagenome | isolation source: Sea water from surface | place: Atlantic Ocean:Southern... | reverse complement strand
TTTTATACAAACTACATGAGCAATAAAGGTAAAAGCATGTCAAATAATTCAAATGTTTGTTTGTCTTTTTTTTGGCCATCTCATGAAAGACAAGTTATTATTAAGGGTAAATGTATTTTTATGTCTAAAAAAGAATCAGATGAGTATTTTTACTCGCGTCCTATTGATAGTCAAATTGGTGCGATTGCCTCTGATCAGAGCAGTGAAATTCCCAATAGAAAGTATATTGTTGACAAATTTGATGATTTAAAAAAAAATCATAAGAAAATTACAAGACCAGAACATTGGGGAGGTGTGATTGTTCATCATGAAACTATCGAATTTTGGCAAGGGAGAAAAAATAGACTTCATGATCGAATTTTTTTCACCCAATCAGCAAAAGGAAAATGGAGTTATTCCAGACTTAGTCCGTGAAAAAGCTTTCAATCATAAGACATGCAAAGTCGGATTGGAGTCATAATCTTCCTGATATGGACAGACCTATATCTCAAAGAGGAAGAAATGATGCAGACGTGATGTCTAACGTAATTCAAGATTTAAATTTAGAACCGCAAATTATATTTTCTAGCCCTGCAACAAGAACGATTCAAACTTATCAACGTTTAAAAAAAAATATTTCAAGTTTCAGTGAAATCAGTTTTATCAAATCGAAAATGCTTTATGATTTTTCAGGTTATAATGTTTTAGAATTTATTCATTCAATTGATGATATATACTCGGATGTCATGATATTTTCTCATAACAACTCATGTTCGTTTTTAACAGCTGAATTAGGATTAAGTTATATCCATGTTCCAACATGCGGATTATTAATTTTTGATTTTGATGTATCTTTGTGGAGTCAAGTTTCTGTTGGAAAATTCAATCATTATTTTCCAAAATCATTTAGATGAAAGATTATATTTTTAAAAATAGAGAATTAAGTTGGCTAGATTTTAATGCTAGAGTATTGCAAGAGGCTGAAGATAAAAAAGTGCCAATCATTGAAAGATTGAGATTCATAGGAATTTTCTCTAACAATCTTGATGAGTTTTTTAAGGTTAGATATGCTACTGTTAAAAGGATTGCTTTGTCAGGAAAAAAGCAAAAAAAGCTATATAAAGGCCCAAATGCTACTGATTTACTTCAAATGATAACAAACAAAGCTATTGAGCTTCAAGAGAAAAGTGACCAGGTATTAGAATCTATTATTGATGATTTAAAAGATGAAAATATTTTTTTTGTTGATGAAAAATCAATTCCGAAAGAATTTATAGAATATATAAATACTTTTTTCATTGAAAAGATTCAACCTCAACTTGAGGTGGTCATTCTTAATAAGAAATCTAAATTTCCAAATTTATCCGATACATCATCTTTTTTGACAATAAAAATTGAAACTAAAGATGAGAAGATAAAGTTTGCTTTGATCAAACTTCCAAATCAAATTGATAGATTTATTGTGTTAAGTAAGTCTGAAAAAAAGTATATCATTCTCGTTGATGATATAATTAGGTTTCATTTAAATGAAATCTTTGAAATTTTTGCCCCAAAAAAAATAGTGGCAAATATGATAAAAATTAGTAGAGATGCAGAGCTTGATTTTGCTTATGATATTTCTAAAAGTTACTTGGAAAAAATATCTCAAAGCATAAAAAATAGATCTATTGGGGAACCAGTAAGATTCCTTTATGATCAAGATATTGATAAAAGCACATTGAAATTTCTCATAAATAAGTTAAACTTTGATGACAACACTGATAGTATAATTCCAGGATCAAAATACCATAATCGAAGGGATTATATGAATTTTCCCACAATAGGCAATAGTACTTTAGTTTATAAGGATTTAACTCCACTTAATATTAAAGATTTTAATCTTAATCAAAATATTTTTGATGCAATTAAAAGAAGAGATTTTTTATTACACACGCCCTACCAAAAATTTACTTACATCCAAAAATTTCTTACAGAGGCTTCAATAGACCCAAGTGTAAAAAAGATATCAATTACAATTTATAGATTATCTAAATTATCAAGTGTTGCAAATGCCTTGATTAATGCTGCTAAAAATGGAAAAGAAGTTATAGTTCAAATTGAATTACAAGCTAGATTTGATGAAAAAGCTAATATAAATTATGCTAAAATTCTTGAGGAGAATGGTGTTAAATTAATTTTTGGAATTGAAAGTTTAAAAGTTCACGCTAAGATTTGCGTTATTGAAAGAAAAAATAAAAATAGGATTGAAAAGTTTGGTTTTATTAGTACTGGGAACTTTAATGAGTCGACTGCAAAAGTCTATACAGATTTAACTTTATTTACATCAAACAAAGATATCTTGGATGATCTTTCAAAAGTTTTCAATTTTTTTAACATTAACTATAAAAAATACAGATTTAAACAAATAAAAATTTCTCCTTTTGAAACTCAATCTTTTTTTACTAAAATGCTTAAGCGTGAAATTAAAAATGCTAAAAAAGGATTGCCAGCATCTATTAAGATAAAACTTAATAGTTTGACAAGTTATGCAATGGTTGAGCAACTGTATAAAGCAGCCGATAATGGAGTAAAAATTAAGATGATTATAAGAGGAATATGTTGTTTAATTCCAACACATCATAAAAACATCAAGGTAATTAGTATAATTGATAGATTCCTAGAGCATACACGCATTTTTATTTTCAATAATAATAAGAAAAATGAAACTTATATTTCCTCAGCTGACTGGATGACAAGAAATTTAGATAACAGGGTAGAGGTTACTTGTCCAATTCATGATTCTAAAATTAAAAAAGAGATAAATGATATTTTTAATATTTACTGGTCTGATAACGTAAAATCAAGACTAATTAATCAGAAAGATGCTAATGTATACAAATCTGATATTAAAAAATCAAATTCATTAAGATCTCAATTGGAAATATATAATTATTACAAATCTAAAATTGAAAACTAATTTAAAATTAAGCAAGGTTGCTACAATTGATATTGGTTCTAATGCAATAAGGTTACTAATATCAAATGTGTTTGAAATTAAAGGAGTGAAATATCACACAAAAAATTCATTATACAGAGTTCAATTACGCTTGGGGGATGATTCTTTTAAGTATGGAACTTTGAGTGAAAAGAATTATGGAAAACTAAAGTCAACATTAAAATCTTTTAAATTAATTCTGGAAATAAACGAAATAAAAAAATATCTAGCTTATGCAACCTCTGCAATGAGAAATTTGAATAATGGAGAAAAAATATTAATGTCTTTGGAGAAAGAAACTGGAATTAAAGTTAAAATCATTTCTGGGAAAAAAGAGTCAGAGATAGTTGCAAAAAATGACATCAGTTCTCACATTGGAAAGACTAAAAATTATTGTTTTATTGATGTTGGTGGAGGTAGTACAGAAGTTATTATTTATAAAAAAAATACATTTTATAAATCTAAATCGTTTAAAATTGGTGGTGTTAGATTAATTAATGGTTTAGTAACTGATTCAACCTGGAATGATTTTAAAATTTGGCTAGAGACAAATGCTACAGAATTAAAAAAATTAAAAATAATTGGAATAGGAGGTAATATCAATAAGATTTATAAGATTTCAGGTGTAAAATATACTAAACCTTTAACCTTAAAAAAATTTAAAAATACTTTGGATAAAATCGAAAAAATGTCCTATCAAAAAAAATTAATTAAACTTAAATTAAATCCTGATAGAATTGATGTTATTCACCCTGCAGGCAGAATTTACTATTTTCTATTAAAAACACTCTCAATTAAAGAAATTTATGTTCCTAAGATTGGTTTAGCTGATGGAATGGTAAGTGAAATAATTTAATCATAAATCTAGTTTTAAATCTTTTTTAAACTCATTTAAAATTGGATTTATTTCATTTAATTTATCAAATTTTTCTTGAGGAGTAGAATAATATTCTTTATTAATTGATTCATCAATATTTACTTCAAGTACTATTTGGTCATTTTTGAGATTTGATTTTAAAAAGTCACAAATATTTTCTCTATCTAAGTCAATTTCTTTTTTATTACTTTTTGAAGGGACATTAAATAAAATTTTATTTTCTTCAAAAATTGAAGGTTCACTAATTTCCATTAAGCTTGATAAGCTATTGTTTCCTTTTTCTGATAAATTTTTTGAATATTTTTTCCAATATAGTTTTAATGCATCTAAATCAAATTTATTTTCTAAGGATATTTTGTTTTCCTTTTCCTTTTCCTTTTCGATATTTACTTCCTTTTTTAGTTTAAGACTTGATAATGATAATGCACTTATTTCTGGATTTTCAATTTTTTTAGGTTCTATTTCAGATCCTATATTTAAATCTTTAATTTTCTCTCTTTTTGTATCAATCTTTGTATTTATTTTTTGGGGTGGTTCATTTTTTTCAATCTTTGAGTCTTGGATACTTTTTCCTAAATCATCTTTTTTTTTTTCGACTGTTTTATCATTAATTTGATTGCTTTGATTGACTTTACATAATTTCATTAATGTGATTTCAACCAATAACTTTTTATTTTCAACCTGATTATATTTAAATATAGAACTTTCAACTATTGTAATGTGATCAACCAACTCAGAATTAGATAACATATTACCTTGTTCGATAAAGGAATTCATGATTTCATTGCTAAATTCAAATAAACTATGTGATTCATTCGATTTAGAGATAAGAATATTTCTAAAATGACTAGCTAAGCCAGTTAAAAAATCTTTTTCATTGAAACCTTTTTCACAAATTTTATTGAATGAAATTATCGACGATATAAGATCTTTTTCAAAAATATTTTTTGAAATATTTAAATATGATTCATTATCTAAAATATTAAGAAGTGCAGAGGTCTTTTCTGTAGTTATATTTTTATTTGTAAAACTTACAATTCTGTCGAGGATAGTTAACGAATCTCGCAAGGAACCATCAGATTTTCTTGATATAATTGAAACTGCTTCATCTTCAAATTCAAACCCTTCTTTTTTACAAATATCCTTTAGACAATTACTTATTTCTGAATCCTTAATTCTATTAAAATCATAAATCTGACACCTAGATAAAATTGTTGGAAGAATTTTATTTTTTTCAGTAGTTGCTAGAATAAAAACTATATGTGGTGGAGGTTCTTCGAGAGTTTTTAAAAAAGCATTTTCAGCTTGTTTGGATAGCATGTGGACTTCATCAATGATATATACTTTATATTTTCCAATCTGCGGAGGAATTCTAACTTTTTCAATTAAATCCCTAATATCATCTGTCTTATTATTTGAAGCAGCGTCTATTTCAAAAATATTAAATGAGTAGTCTGGATTTTCTAAATTTTGAACACTTTCTGAATTTATTTCTTTAGCATAAATTCTAGCACAAGATGTTTTACCAACTCCCCTAGGGCCACAAAAAAGTAAAGCCGATGGAATTTTATTTTCAATAATTGAGTTTTTTAATGTCTTTGTAACATGGTCTTGCCCAACCACTGAGTCAAAATCTTTTGGTCTGTATTTAAGTGAGGAAACAACAAAATTACTCATTAATACAAATATAATCGAGCTATTCGATAATTCTAAAATAATATTTAAAATATATTAAATTTGTTTTGGCAGGCTACCTTATCGCTTTTTTAAAGAGGAAAGTCCGGACACCAAAGAGCATTACAACGGGTAACCCCCGTCGCTAGTAATAGTAGGAAAAGTGCAACAGAAAGAATGTACAGTCAGGCTGTAGTGAAATCATGTAAACTCTGTAAGGTGAAACGCCAAGTATATCAACTTTAAGGATTGCTCGTCCGATGTTGAAGGGTAGGCGGTTTGAGTATAATAGTAATATTATACCAAGATAAATGATAAGGCATGACAGAATCCGGCTTACAGGCCTGCCTTTTATTAAAAATAATTTTTAGAGTCTGGTCCGCAATTGAATATCAAATCAAGAATACTCAAATCATTTATAAAACCATTAGAAACTTGAAATGTTTGAGTGTATTTCTTTTCTAATAATTCACGTGTTCTTTTAGTATTTGATAAATAAATTAAGTTAATAAATTCCTTTTCTTTAACGTTAAAGTTTTCTTTAGGCATTTCTAGATTAATCCAATTACAAACTAAATTTATTGAAGCAAAATTTAATTGATGTAGATATTCATAGTCTGATTCATAAAAAAATGAAATATCATCTTCATAAAATTCAAAAAAAGGGGATGACTGATAACATATTTTAATCGATTTATAATGAGTTTTTTTCCAGTTTGAAGAATTATCTATTTTAATTTTAGAAAATTTTCGCGGAACATTTTTTCCAGAATGCTTGATTGGAACTGTTAACATTAACTCGCCATTAGATGAGTCGATGTAAGTTCTATTGGTTAGTGTTTGTTTATTGTACCTAGAGTTGATACTCCATTGTAAGTTATTTGATGAAATGTGTTTCCAGTGCGAAATTGGAGGAAAATAAGTAGGTTCAAGGACCTTAAGCATTTTTTAATACTTTTTTAGTCAAATACTTATTAATTAGCCAAACAATAAGGCAAAAGACAACAAAATGGATGAAATATGATTTTGGTTCACCATCCTCATGAATTGTAGTAAAAACTCTATCCCATCTAATTTTCCAATTTTTAATCCCATCGTTTATTCCATCGATGCTCATCCATATAAAAATTGGTTTTCCAACAATATGATCCTCTGGGACAAATCCCCACATTCTGCTATCTTCAGAACTATATCGATTATCTCCCATCATCCAATAATAATCCATTTTAAATTTGTAATCATTAGTTTCTTTTTTATTAATAAATATTTTTCCATCCTTGACTTCAATAATGTTATTCTCGTAATCTTTAATTATTTTTTTATAAATAGGAAGATTTGATTGAGTTAGAGTGACAGAACTATTTTTTTTGGGAATAATTACTGGACCAAAGTTGTCCTCATTCCAATCATATGTAATATCATTTGGAAAAAAAGAGGTATTATATGATTTTGTTTTTTTATAATTTTTGATAATACTATCTACCGTATTACTTTTTAAAATTTGATTGTAATCTTTTTCAGTCAATGTTAGTTTTTTTTCTCTTTCTGTAATTTCAGAAATTGACAATCTATGCTTTCTGATTTTTTCTGTTGGGATTCCCTTGGAGTTGGTAATTATTGTAAAATTTTCAATGTTATTATTAACTAAACTTAAAATATGAGGTTTGATATCATCAAAAGAACTTTGGTTAATATTTTTAATTACAAATTTTCTTTGAAAATCATATAAACCTAGTTTATTTAAATTTTGACTTGAAATTCCTTTGGAATTATATGCTGTGTATTTAAATAAAGGCTTTGCTCTTTCTGGAAGAATGCTTATTTGACCATTAATTTTTAAATCACCATTATTAATTTCCAAAGTGTCGCCTGGGATTCCAACACATCTTTTAACATAATTTGATTTTTTATCAATTGGTTTAATAACACCTTTTTCTCTTACAAAAAATTTTCTAACAGTATCAGCAGGCCAATTGAAAGTTACAATATCATTCCTTTTGATTTTTTGAAATTTTGGAAACCTTAGATAAGGTAATTGAGGTTTGTTCAAATATGACCTAATTCCCGTTCCAACAATTGTATCATGAACCATTGGAAATGAAACAACAGTTTTAGGCACCCTAGCTCCGTAGTGGTATTTACTCACAAAAAGAAAGTCACCAACAAGAAGAGTTCTTTCCAATGATCCTGTGGGAATAATAAATGGTTGAATAAAGTAAGTATGTACAACAGTAGCTAAAATAACTGCAAAAATTATGGAGCTAAACCATTCTTCAATGCCGCTTTGGGGATTCAAATCCCTGTTTTTAATGTATTTTACTTTACTGTCATAATTTACATAAATAATGTAGAGACCTAGAGAAAAAATTACTAAAAGAGTATCCTTAATTTTATTCTTTCCAAAACTTCTGATTGTTTCAATCCAAATTATGGGAAAAATTAGGAGGTTTACAATTGGAATGATTACTAAAATCATCCACCACCAAGGTCTTTTAATTATATTCATAAGAACAAGACCACTGTATATTGGTATTAGAGAGTATATTGGATTAAATCCAGCTTTTTTATAAAGACGCCATGTGCCAAATGAATAAAGTAATTGATAAATAAGAAAAAATAGTAACCATTCTGTCCAAGTCATATATCTAAATTTTTAAGTTTTTAATTACATCATCAATACTGTACACTCCTTTTTTATCAAAAATAAATTCAGCTGATAGAACTGCACCATATGCAAAACTGTGCCTGCTATTTGCATTGTGACAAATCTTTATTGAATCATTTTCACTCATGTATTCAACTTCATGATACCCTTTTATTTCTCCCTCTCTAATTGATTTTATATTAAATGTTTTTTGATCTACATTATTATCTGTAGTCCATTCAGAATAATTTGAATTTAGTATTATATCATCAGCTAATTTAATTGCTGTACCACTTGGTTTATCAACTTTTTCTGTATGATGCTTCTCTAAAATTTCTAATCTATAATCAGAATGATTTTTCATTATTTTACCAAGAAAATTATTCAATTTGAAAAATAAATTAACTCCAATACTAAAATTTGGAGAGAAAATAAAACTGCCATCTACTGATTTACAATAATTTACTGAATCTTCTAACTTTTCTGTCCATCCAGTTGAGCCACAAACTACTGCTACTTTTGAGTCTAAACAGTTGATAATATGTTTATATACACTTTTTGGTGCTGAAAAAATTATTGCAACATCACTATTTCCTAAATCCATTTCATGAGTTTCAATATCAATAATTTTTGATATTGCATGACCTCTTTCAGAGAGTATTTTTTCAACTTCTTTTCCCATTTTTCCATATCCAATTATCGCAACATTCATAAGGTCATTTTTAATTTTATACCTAAATTTTGGTTGAAGATAGCATCATTTTCAAAATAAGGTTGAAATGAAAGATTTTCATCTACATTAAAATCAAGTAAATGAGCGTCAATATTAGCATCTAAAATATTTAAAAAATAAAATCCAACTAAAAAGACCATTGATAAATCTTTATATTTTTTATGAAAATCTTGGCCGTCCAGTAATCTGTCATCATTTATAATTATGCCCTGATATTGGTCATCACTATAACCTGCCTTTCTTCTCTTGTAGGCATCTCTGTATGACCAAAACTTTTTTTTATTAAAATCATATGAATATCCAGAAATACCAATTGCTGCATAAACAATCGGTACCTTCCACGCTTTCTTGTTATATATTTGGCCTAGTCCCGGAAGTACAGCAGAATAAAAAGCTGCTTTTGAAGGCCTTAATACATCTATTTGACTATTTGACTCCTCCTCTTGAGAATATGAGAATACTGATACTAATATTATGGAAAAAATTAAAAAGAATTTATGATTCATTGAGTCTTTTGATCAATTTATTTAGTTCTGCAACATTCTTAAACTTAAATGATAGTTGTCCCTTTTCATTTCTCATTTTTAACTCTAGAGTTGTTTTATATTTTGTCTCAAGTAATTTTATTTTTTTTAATAAGCCCTCATTATAATTTGTAACTCGTGATACTTTTTTGTTATTGAGTTCTTTAACTATTTTTTCAGTTTGTCTGACTGAAAGACCGTTTCTTAGTATTTTTTCATAAATAATTAGTTGAGTCTCCTTAGAATTAATGTTAATTAATGATCTTCCATGACCCATTGAAATAAAATTATCTCTGATGCCGCTTTGAATAATTGGGTCTAGTTTAAGTAATCTAATATAATTTGAAATAGTTGATCTGTCTTTACCAACTCTTTTACTCATTTCCTCATGTGATATACTCAATTCTTCAATCAGACGATTATATGAGATTGCAATTTCAATAGGGTCTAGATCTTTTCTTTGAATATTTTCAACTAATGCCATTTCAAGCGAGGCTTGATCATCAGCTTTTCTGACATATGCTGGAATTGATTTAAGTTTTAAAATTTTAAATGCTCTTAACCTTCTTTCGCCAGAAATTAATTCATATCTATTATCTTTTGTCTTGATTGTAATTGGTTGAATTAATCCGAGTTCTTTTATTGAAGATGCTAATTCATATATATCTTTTTGATTAAAGTTTGTTCTTGGCTGATAAGGATTCAAATCGATTAAATCAATTTCAATTTCATCAAAATTTAAAGAAGCAGATTTTGTAAATCTATTATTATCCTCATCACTTAAAATTGCTGAAAGACCTCTTCCTAATGCTCTTTTTCTATATGCTTTAGCCAAACTAATTTAAATTTATTACTTCTTGAGCAAATTTAATATAACTTTTTGACCCTTTGCTAGTGGAGTTATATACAATTATGCTTTCACCATAACTTGGAGCTTCGCCCAAACTAACATTTCTAGGGATTATTGTTGAGAAAACCATATTACCAAAATGTTTTTTTACATCATTTTTAACTTGGTTTGAAAGCCTAAGTCTAGAATCAAACATAGTCAATAGAATTCCTTCAATTTCTAGTTTTTCATTGTGAACCTTTTGAACTCCCTTTATAGTATTTAATAATTTTCCGAGACCTTCTAAAGCATAATATTCACACTGGATAGGTATTATTACTGAGTCAGATGAAGTTAAGGCGTTTATAGTAATTAATCCTAAAGATGGTGGACAATCGATAATAATAAAATCATAAATTTCTTTAATTTTATCAAGCATATTACTCAGCATATATTCTCTTTTATTTGCATCAACAAGTTCAATTTCTACTGCTACCAAATCTATGTTAGCAGGAATAATATCAAGGTTCGGGCTTTTAGTTTGTATGATTGATTCTTCAATTTTACATTGATTTAAAAGGACATCATAACTAGACTTTTCATAATCATCTTTTGATATACCTATTCCAGATGATGCATTTCCCTGCGGATCAGCATCTATTAATAATACTTTTTTTTCTAATACACCAAGAGATGCGGCAAGACTGAGTGAAGTTGTTGTTTTTCCAACTCCACCTTTTTGATTTGAAACTGAAATTATTTTACCCATTATTTTTCAAATTCTATTATAAAAATTTCTTCATTTTCTTTTTTCATGTAAAGCTTTTCTCTTGCATATTTTTCAAGGCTATCTGGATTTTGCAAGTTTGATATTATCTTCTTATCCATTTGGATTTGATTTTCTAAGATATCTTTCCTCTCCTTTAATTCGCTTATTTCCTTATTCAACCTAATATTCACTAATATTGAGTTTGAGTCTATAAAAAAAATCCAAATGAAAAATACAACAGAGATTAAAATGTATAAGTTGCTAACAATTTTAAAAAATTTAGAGTTTTTAATTTTTTTGAAGATTTCCATACAGTAGCTGATCAATTTTATTCTTAATCAATTTAAAATCATAATCCTCATCTAAAATTATATCCGCATATTTTTTTGATGGTTCAACAAATTTGTCATGCATAGGATTTATCATTTTGATAAATCTTTTTTGAACTTCAGCTTGACTTCTTCCTCTCTCTTCAACATCTCTAATTATTCTCCTATTTAACCTCTTAGATGAATCTAGGTTCAAAAATATACTTAAATCAAAAAAATCTCTAATACTTTTTTTTAACAAAATCAAAATACCGTCTAAAATTAGAAGATCTCCTTGTCTAAGCAATAATGTTTTTTTAAGTCTTTTATGACTTTTATATGAGTAACACGGTGTTTTGATAATAGAACCATTTAAATATTCATTTATCTGTTGATAAAAAAAATCAAAATCAAATGATCCAGGGTCATCAAAATTAATTTTTGATCTTTCATTGAACGATAGATTGCTAAAATCTTTATAATATGAGTCTAGTGAAAGATACTTTACATTAAAATTTTTGTAATGCTCAACAATTTTATTCGAAAGCGTAGTTTTTCCTGAGGCTGTTCCTCCTGCAATAGCAATAACAATCACTCTTAAGGAACTATTTTAAAAATACCCTTGTTATCCACTGCTAAATAAATAAATCCATCTGGGCTTATTTTTACATCTCGAACTCTACCTATGTTTTCAGCGACTTTCTCTCTGTATTTAACATTGTTATTTTGATCTAACACCAATCTTTCTAGATACATGTATTTTAAAGAACCTACAAGAATACTTCCATTCCAATCATAATATTTTTTAGAATTTAAATATTCAAATCCACTCGGGGCAATTGAAGGAACCCAATAATATAGCGGTTGTTCCATTCCTGGTAGATCTTTGTCATTTGTTATGGTAGTACCACTATAATTAATACCATATGTAATTTTTGGCCAACCATAATTTTTCCCAGATGAAATTATGTTAATTTCGTCACCTCCTCTAGGACCGTGCTCATTAGTCCATATTTCACCTGTTAATGGATGTTTAAACATTCCTTGAGGGTTTCTGTGGCCATAAGAAAAAATTGCTTTTTTTGCTCCACTTTCATTTACAAATGGATTATCATTGGGAATTGTCCCATCCTCATTAATTCTGTAAACTTTACCACCGTCCAATGTGATATTCTGAGGATTTTTATTTCTATTTCCTCTGTCTCCAATGGTAAAAAATAAATAACCATCGTTATTAAATTGCAACCTGCATCCCCAGTGTAAAGATGATGTAGTTTGTTCTTCACCATGGTATAAAATTTCAATATTTTCAAGAGAGTTGTTAATTAGTGTAGCACTTGCAACTGCAGTGTTTGCTCCAGTTTCATTATCCCCCTTAGAAAATGAAAAGAAAATTTTATTATTAGCACTAAAATTGGGATGTAGCTCAATATCAAGAAGACCACCTTGATTTTTCAAAAAAACATCAGGAATATTTTCAATTTCAATTGATTCACCATTGTAAACTTTAAACATTTTACCCCTTCTCTCAGTATATAAGAATGTATTTTCATCAATAAATTCTATGCTCCAAGGAACATAATCTGTTTCATGAATTTTTTCAATTGTGTAATTTATTTCTGTTGGAGTAATTATAGTCTCATCAGTTTGAGCACATGAAATGCAAAAAGTAAGTATTAAAATCAGTTTTTTCATTGAATAAAATTAATAAAAAAGTCGGGATGACAGGATTTGAACCTGCGACCCCACGGCCCCCAGCCGTGTGCGCTAACCGGGCTGCGCCACATCCCGCAGCTACAAATATAATTTAATGACAACTAACGTTATACTTTTTTAGTCTCCAATAATTGTAGGGGAGAGGAGTGTAAAAACCAGCAAGAAGCATTATTGGAACTACCCACCATGTTAGCATTGCACCGCCTGTAAGTAAGAGATCTGTTAAATTCATGGCTATTTCCATTCCAATCATGGATATAAAGGACATGCCAAGAGCAGTTTTTAGTGAGGAAAAAAAATCCATTTGTTTTAATAAAATTATTGTTTCAAGAATTATAGAAGTAATTAAACCATTTATTATTGCTAAACCCATTACTTCAAAGTTATTCCAATTATGATCTATGTTTTGGAAATAAAATATTGTACCAAAATCTCCAATTGAACATCCAGCAAGACACCAAAGAGTATTTGACTTAGCTCTTTTCCAAGTTGACTTACAGTTCCAATTCATACGAGGCTAAAAATAAGAAAAACCAATCAATTGAAATCAACTAATTGGTTCTTAGATTGTCGGGGTGGCAGGATTCGAACCTACGACCTCCGCGTCCCAAACGCGGCGCGATAACCGGGCTACGCTACACCCCGAAAACGGGTGCTAATATAAAACTCTTTATATTAACAACAAACACAAATTTTTATATTAATTTTGAGACCATGTCTCTTGAAAAAATTAAAACTTTAATTATCGGTTCAGGGCCTGCTGGTTATACAGCTGCTATTTATGCCTCAAGAGCTGATTTAAAACCAGTTTTATATACTGGAATGGAACCTGGTGGTCAGCTTACTACAACAACAGATGTTGATAATTTTCCTGGATATCCAAATGGAATTGATGGGCCAAAAATGATGGAAGAACTTAAAGCGCAAGCTGAGAGGTTTGGAACAGACGTTAGAATTGGAGAAGCCACTAAAGTAAAATTTTCTAAAAATGGTAATGATTTGCATGAAATTACAATTGATCATGATAAGGTTCTTCAAGCTGAGACAGTAATAATTTCTACTGGTGCATCAGCAAAGTATTTAGGTTTGGAAAGTGAGCAAAGATTAATTGGAGGAGGTGTCTCTGCATGTGCTGTTTGTGATGGGTTTTTTTATAAAGGTCAAGAGGTTGCAATAGTTGGTGGTGGTGATACGGCAGCTGAGGAAGCAACTTACCTTTCAAATATATGTTCAAAGGTTACTATGCTCGTAAGAAAAGGTGAAATGAGAGCTTCAAAGGCTATGCAACATAGAGTTAACTCTAAAGCTAATATTGATCTTAGATACAATACTGAGGTAGTTGAAGTTCTTGGCGATAATGTTGTAGAGGGTTTAAAAATTGTCAATAATAAAACACAAGAAATTGAGAACATTAATATTACAGGATTTTTTGTTGCTATTGGTCATAAACCAAATACTGATTTATTTCAAGGACAGTTAGATATGGATGAAACTGGATATATTAAAACAAATGGAAAGACAACCAAAACTAATATTCCTGGTGTTTTTGCATCTGGGGACGTTCAAGATAAAGAATACAGGCAAGCTGTGACTGCAGCAGGAACCGGCTGTATGGCTGCATTGGATGCAGAAAGATATTTAGCCTCCAGAGCTGATTAATATGTTTAAATACAATTTATTTCTTTTTAAGGATTTGCCATCTGCATGGCTATGTGGTGTGCGTGTAATAAAATTAGATGATCAAGGTTGCCATGTTAAAGTAAAACATAATTGGTTTAACAGTAATCCATTCAAATCATTGTACTGGGCTGTTCAGGGAATGGCTAGTGAACTTGCAACAGGTATGCTAATAATAAATGTAAAAGAATCTTTAGGTTATGATATTTCAATGTTAGTAACTGCTAACTCCTCTAAATTTTATAAAAAAGCGAGAGGAAAAATCATTTTTAGATGTGATGAAATGGATAAGGTAAAAGAAGTTTTTTCTAATTTAAATTCAAAAAATCAAACAGACTTGTTAAAATTAAAGTCTAAAGGTTATGACAGCGAAGGTGATTTAGTTTCTGAATTTACGTATGAGTGGAGCCTAAAGAGAAAATTTTAACATTTTTTTAAATAAAAACTATCACTATTGTTTATAATTTTAGATATGTCTCGTCAAGTTTTCAAGTACACAAAGAAAGTTTTAAAGAAAGTTACATTTAACTTTTATTTATTTAAAAAAGAATTAAAAAAAGCTTCTTTAGTTTTATTACCTCACGAATATGAAGAGCTTAAAATATGGGTTGAAAATTATATAAACAAACACCCACACCTAATTGGTGTACTTTAATCAATAATTTTAACTTTTATTTTAACATTATCAATTGGCCACTCTCTTTTATCGGTTTCAATGTTGGAAATAATATCAACAACATCCATTCCCTTAATTACTTTACCAAATGGTGTATAATTCTTATCTAAGTGATAAGCCCCATTTTTATCTACAACAATAAAAAACTCATATGGTGAGGCTAGTTTATAAGGATTATCTATATCACTGCTTGGTATTGATATAACTCCTCTATGATGCTTAAATCCTTTCTTCGTATCAGGTGGTAATAAGTATCTTCCTATTTTACGTCTTCTTTTGGAAATTTCATATGAATCTGAATTTCCACCTTGAATAATAAAATCCTTTACCACTCTATGAAATGAAGTCCCATCAAAATATTTTTTTTTGGTTAAGTAGATAAAATTAGATCTGTGATATGGAGTTTCATTAAATAATTGAATATCTATATTACCAAATCTTGTTTCAATACGAACTTTATTTTCTTTATTTTGTTTATCATATTCAAAAAAGAATGGTATTGCATTCTCATCATTTAAAATAAATTCATTTGCCACAGACTTGACTACATTTTTTTCTATTTTTTTTACTGATTTTTGTTCAATTATAGGTTTAGGTTTATTTTGACATGATGTTATCATGATTGCGCAAATCAATAAATTTGGAAAATGAAATTTGATGTATTTAAACATAGATTGATAAAATTAAAAAATAAATCACTTCCTGGCGTTCAATCTCATTTTGAATTAGCACCAAAAAACAGAATTCAACTATTAAAAAAGTTTAAATTAAATTCGAAAACCCATGATGCAGCAGTCTCATTATGTTTTTACCCAGATTTAAACAACGATGTCATACTTCCATTAATTTTAAGAAATGAATATGATGGAGTTCACTCTAATCAGATTTCTCTACCTGGTGGAAAAAAAGAGTATGATGATTCAGACTTAATTGAAACATCGAAAAGAGAAACTTTTGAAGAAATTGGGATAAGAAAAGGAAATATGAATTTTCAATTCAAACTAACCGATATTTATATTCCGCCTAGTAATTTTTTAGTTAGGCCATACGTTTTTATTATTGAGGATACACCTTTACTAAATCTTAATCGTGATGAAGTTGTTAAAGTAATAAAACCAAAACTTACATCTTTGATGAATTTAAATATTCAGTACGGTTACATTAATGAAAAAAAAATAGAGTGTCCCTTTTTTTTAATTGAAAATCATATAGTTTGGGGAGCAACTGCTATGATTTTAAATGAATTTTTATCACTATTTAACCAATAATTTATTGTCTTATATTTGCCTAACTCAAAAAGGTGCCATTGTTTAAGAGAAATCCATTCGGTCATATACTTTTTATTAAAACCTGGTTGATTAGAATTTTAGGTCTTTTAACTCACCAAAGATTCAAAGGGTTTAACAAACTAAAAATTGAGGGCTCAGAAATTTTAAATAGAATTCCTCAGAAAAATGTATTATTTGTTTCAAATCATCAAACTTATTTTGCTGATGTTGTAGCGATGTTTCATGTTTTTAATGCGGGACTGAGTGGGAGAGTTGACTCCATTAAAAATATTGGTTATCTCTGGAAACCAAAACTCAATATATATTTTGTTGCAGCTAAAGAAACAATGAAGGCAGGTCCTCTTCCTAGAATTTTAGCATATGCTGGCTCAGTTTCAATAGAAAGAACTTGGAGAGACAAAGGAAAAGATATTAATAGGCAAGTAAAAATGAGTGATATATCAAATATAGGAACAGCACTAAATGATGGATGGGTTATAACTTTTCCTCAAGGTACTACAACACCATTTAAACCAATTAGGAAAGGTACTGCACATATAATAAAAGAATTTAAGCCGGTAGTTATTCCTATTGTTATCGATGGATTTAGAAGATCCTTTGACAAAAAAGGTATCCGAATTAAAAAGAAAGGAATCCTTCAAAGTATGGAAATTAAAGAACCGTTAAAAATTGACTATCAAAATGATTCAGTTGAGTCAATTGTTGAAAAAATTGAATTTGCAATTGAACAACATCCCTCTTTCTTAAAGGTTATCTCAAATGAAGACTTAAGTGATATAGAGAAACTAAACACTAAAAGGAAATTTTAAAATTATTTTAGCGTTACAACTCTTTCTGACGGATTAAAAGGGGTTTCAATCAAGTTACCTTCATTATTAATCAGTTCCAGTTTTATAGTAACATCACCTTTATCTAATCCTTCAATGTAATATGCATTCCAGCTGTCGATCAGAAATTGATGAGTGAATGTTCCTTGCTTAATTGTTAATTTCACTTTATTACCTGTAGCTGATAGTTTTGTATTTACCAAGTAAAAATCAAGTAACAATTTTTCAGTATCCAAACCTTCATATGTTCCTTTTGGTCTGCTGTAGAAAAGAAACTCACTTTCTAAGTTGATTTTGTTTGAATCACCAATTTGGGTGAGAACATAAGCATCAGAATTTTTAACTGACTCATGGTATGATCTAGATAGGAAAGCTAAAACTACATTGTTTCCATCAGGCAGTTCATAATCAAAGTTTTGATCATAATGTGCAGAGTATGGGCCATTATTTAAAATAAAATGGATGTGTTGTCCTTTAGCTGAATTTGCTAAGTCATAATCAAATTCTTTTTTTGTCTGGATACCTAGATCATAATTGTTAATATCAAAAGAAAAATTATATTTTTCACCAGATCTAATTATTTCTTTGATTTGTAGAGAAGAATCCTCATAAGCAGGAGAGCCCTCAATTTTTTTTAAATAAACTTTTTGTTGATTAAATGAACAAGAAATTAATGATATTGAAATAATAGATATAAATAATTCTCTAAGGATATTGCCTTTTGATTTCATCATATTTGATAAATTTGAATAATGTCTTTTAAAAGTAGTAAAATATATATCATTATTTCTTTTTTCTTTCTATTAAATTCTTGTGGTCTTTTAAGATCGGATAATAGAGACATAAATTATAAAATTGTAGATTTTGAGGAAAATACACCACCTGAAAAACCAACATATGAAAATGTTGAAGATTGGTTAGTGCATCCTCAAAAAGATCAAAAAGATTATCCTTTTCTAGATAAAAATAATGGTTTGATGAGGGCAGATGTTTTCTTTATAGTACCTACTTTATTCACAGATAAAAGAAATAAAAATTGGAATTCGGATGTATACGATAATGATTTCACAAATACTATGATGGAGTCAACAATCAAATATCAGTCAACAGCCTGGTTAGATTCAGGAAATTTATATTCCCCAAATTACAGGCAGGCTCATTATAAAGTTTTTGATGAGTTTAGATGGGAAAATGGAGGGAAGAGAGCATTTGAACTAGCTTATGAGGATATTAAAAGATCTTTTGAGGTATACTTGCAAAAATACAACGAGGGAAGACCAATTATTATTGCAGGACACAGTCAAGGTTCAGGACATGCAATAAGGCTTTTGCAAGACTTTTTTGATGGTAAGAAATTGAAAAGTAAGTTGATAGCAGCATACTTACCAGGCACCAGGGTGACATCTAATGATTTTTTTGATTTAGAGTTGATGAGTTCACCAACTCAAACTGGAGGATATTTAACATGGAATACATATAAAATATTTAAAAAAGATAAAAAAAGAAATATTACTGTCGATAGAGAATGGTTAATAGATGCTGAATGCTCGAATCCAGTAACATGGAATTCAAGTGGAACAAGTACGTATTCAGAACATAAGGGTTTACTATTTTTAAATGAAAAGATATTCAGCAATGCCCTTGAAATTGAATATATACAAAATGGAGTTTTTTTACGAACTCCAAAAATTGGTCTATTTAAATCTCTGATAATATCTACTTTGCAGGACTATCACAGAGGGGATATTAATTTATTTTGGGAAGACATAAGACTGAATGCGATAATTAGGGTCCAGGAATATTTCAAAAATCTAGCTAATTGAGCCACCATATTCCCATCCCTCTCTAACAGGTTCTTTTATATATGCGTCTATATCTGGACGGTTGGTAATTTTCATATTTTTTGAATCATAATTTATTTTAGCTCCAAACCTTTGAGATAGTGTTCCAATTAGTGCCATCTCTGTTAGATCTGCCCCATAACTAAAGTTTGATTCTGGCAGATAGTCGTTTTTAATAGCATCAATCCATTCTTGAACTGGAGTTTCATCACCCCATTTAAGTCTTGGTATTGTTTCTTTTGGTAAATTATTTTTGAACTCTAACCATTCTTCATCAGAAATTAAAAGTTTTGGGTTATTAGGTCTCCCTCCAGTTATCAGAGAGTTTTTTGAACCAACCATAATCATACCTCCACCCCAAAGCTCTTTGATTGGCCATGATGGATCAATTTCTGGTTTAAAACCACCTTCATACCATTTCATTGTTACACCTGGTCTATTGTTCTTTTCTGGAAATTTATATGTAACAATTGATTTCTCACATACAAAATGATGGTCATTAATTCTATTTTCAACATATGAATCAACTTCGTATGGCATTCCTAGATCTAAAGCCCAAAAAGGGCCATCTAAAGTGTGACAAGACCAATCGCCTAATTGACCATTTCCAAAATCATAAAATCCTCTCCATGATTTAGGGACATATACTGGATTATAGTCTCTAAGTTTTGCAGGTCCTAACCATAAATCCCAATCCAGATGATTAGGAATCTCATACTTCGGAGGAGGAAAACTTTCTGGAAGTGTCCAATAGTGACCTGGTCTAAAATCAAAACTTCCAATCCATGCATGAACTTCACGAACTTCGCCCAATACCCCAGCTTCATACCACTCTTTAATTTGTCTTACTCCATTTGTTGTATGCCCTTGATTACCCATTTGAGATACAATATTGTAATAACTGGCAGCCTTTTTTAATGTTCTGCATTCCCAGACATTATGGGCCAATGGTTTTTCCATGTAGACATGTTTACCTAACTCCATAGAAATCATAGCAGGAGCAAAGTGAGTGTGATCAGGTGTACTTATAATTACAGCATCAATATCCTTATGCATTTTGTCGAACATCACTCTAAAATCAGTGAATTTTTTTACACTTGGGAAAAGAGACTTAATTTTTTCATAACCATTTTTTGCTCTGTTATCATCAACATCGCACATGGCAACTATATTTTCTGATTCAAGAACAGGGTTAAAATTAGCGCCACCTCTTCCACCAACTCCAATCACAGCAATATTTAATTTACTATTTGGATTTTGACAACTTAGTATTGATGGATTTATTAAAGTTGCACCAGTAAAAATTGCAGTTGATTTTAAAAAACTTCGTCTGTTTAAATTATTCATAAATTAAAAATCTCTGTAAGTTGAATCTAAATAGATATTCGCCTCATCTTCCTCAAACTTTGCTTTAGAATTATCCCAGTGAAGTGTTTTTCCTGGAAATCTTCCAGCAATGACACCAAGAAGGATGGTTTCTGTCAATCTAGACGAGTATGAAAAAGGGGCGGTACACTCATCTTTACCAAGACATGCATCTATGAATTGATGATAGTGCAAGTGGGACTCCTTTCCATAATCTCTTACTGGAATTTCACTTAAATCACCATTTTTAACAAATTTTGAAACATCAAAATCCATGTATTTATTATTAACAATCAATTTTGGAAGCTCCATAAAATGGGGGAGAAGTAATTTTCCCTTTTCACCCATAAACATAGCTCCTTGTAATGGAAGTTTATCACCATTAGGTAATTTTAAATCTTTATGTTTTCTTGGTGAACCTTTTCCATCTTCCCAAATCCATGTTAGTGTGTCTGTTGTATATTTTGTTCCAGGAAAAACATACTCAACATAATTTTTTTCAGGAAAACCAAAGTTATTAGGCTTTCTACATTTATTTTTAATAGTAATGGGAACGTCAAGTTCCAAAGCATTATAAGGAGTGTCAAAAATATGAACACCCATATCACCCAAAGTTCCACAACCAAAATCGACAATTTTTCTCCACATGCCAGGGTGATAAATTTTTTCTTTGTAGGGTCTTTCTTTTGCTGTTCCAAGCCATAAATTCCAATCAAGAGAGTTTGGTATTGAATCTTCTCCTATTGGTGCAGGCCCATCATATCCCCAATTTTTTGGACACCATGCTCTTACTGTGCTAACTTTTCCAATAATTCCTGATTTAATTAGAAGAGTGGCTAACTTATAGTCATAAAAAGAATGAACCTGAATACCCATTTGAGTTATTAAATTTTTTTCTTCAGCTAATTTTTTCATTTTTCTAGCCTCAGAAACGTGGTGAGTCAATGGTTTTTGACAGTAAACATGTTTATTAAGGTTCATTGCCATTATGGATGCAGGTGCGTGAGTGTGATCTGGTGTTGAGACAATGACCGCATCAATTTCATCATGAATATTTTTTAACATTTCACGATAGTCTTTAAAAAGCTTGGCATTAGGGAATAATTTTCCTGCCTCAATTAAAGCTTTATTATCAACATCACAAAGTGCAAAAACTTCAACATTTTTATGAGATGCAATGTCATTGAGGTCTGATTTTCCCATTCCTCCTACGCCTATGTGGGCAGTTTTTACTTTATCATTTATATTTAACAAATTAAAATTAGGTATTAGTGGTGTTAATCCTAAAAGAGATGTGTTTTTTAAAAAGGTCCTTCTTTTTGTCATTTCTATAATTTTTTAATTTTAATTTCTCTAAACCAAATCGGGCTATCATGGTCTTGTAAAGCTATGTATCCTTTTTTGAATTTACCATAGTCGGGAAATTCATCCCATTTTCCTGAATTTCTTCTTTCATACCAATCATCAGAATAAGGAACAAATGAAACAATTAGCTCACCATTTAGCCAGTGTTCAACTCTCTCTTGAGTATATTTTATTTTTGTAGAATTCCATTCACCTGCAGGCTTTAACTTTTTAATTTTTTCATCAGCAGGATACATGGCATAGTCAGCGCCTGCTTTTTGCCAGTCTTCAAGCTCAGAGTTATTTAGTTTCCCCCAACCAAAATCATCAATTAGTTGATATTCGGGGGATACTGCATAGGGTGCAGAATATCCTTCTTTTACGTGGTAAAAAACACCACTATTTCCACCGACAGGAAGTTTCCACTCAAGATATAATTCAAAATTTTCAAACTCCTCCACGTGATATATTATATCACCTCCGCCTTCCCAATTTTCTTCTTTTTTTAATTGAGTATCAAAGGTTAAATTACCATCAATTGCAGCCCACTTTTTGGGGATTTCTTTACCATTATATGCTCTCCATCCATTTGTTGTTTCTCCATCAAATAAATAAGTCCATTCAGAGGATTTTTTTGAATTTTCACATGAAAATAAAAATCCAATCAAAAAACCCATCACGATGCCTTTGAACCAAGATATCCAGTATGCTTGATAATGTGTTACTTTCCAGAATAATCTCTTTTTTTCAGTAAACTTTTCGTGCCAAACACATAAATTTTTCATATTAATTATAAGTTAAGTTAATTTTTTCAAAAAGTTTAATTTCAGCTATAAATTGCCAATCCATATTTAATGTTTGATTAGCAGTATGATTGTGATGATCTTGATCAAGGATATAATTGTCAGGCTTGATTATATTTCTGCTTTTTGAATATACTTTTTCAAAATTGTCTCTTATTGAGGTAAATTCTTCCATTTTATTTAATAATAAACTTAAATCATTTTCTCCTTTGTCAAAATTTGAAATAGCAATGAAAGTTTCATAGCTAAATAAAGCTAGTTTTGCAACTTGTTCATACACCTCTAATGCATAACTTCCTCTAATTGTTTTTGTTTGTTGCAGATTTATTTTTTCTATTATTATTTTTAAATCTTTAATGTGGTTCTGAGCAATAGTTATTTTTTTATCAAATTTTTGATTCCATTTTCCTGGATTATTAATTTCTGGAAGATCTACAATATGAGTTTCTAGTGGCAAACTGGTTTTTGTTATTTGATTTCTGTGCTTTTTTTCCTTAATAAATAAATTTGCCCAATCTCTTACAGGTTTGTCTAGATCGTCAATAAATTCAAATTTTGGATCATTAAATGATGGTGAGAAAAATTTATGTCGAAATTTTGATTTAAAGTCTTTGGAACTCAAATCATTTCCTCCCCAGGTGTATTCAGCAAAAGCGTAAATTCCACGTTTATAAAGTTCAAAGTGTGGCGAGTCATCATCCCATAAAGTAAGTAGCAGACCATCGAGTTCTTTTTCGACTGAAGTTAAAGAAAATGATTTAATTGATTCAATATTACTATAATCTTGTGGCATTAAAACCCATCTGGTTTGACCAGCTGTTGCACCCATTACTTTTAGATTATTTTCTTTATACCAGTCTATTGTTTTTAGATTTCCTTCTGCCCAAGGGTAAAAATAATTCCATCTCATATATATGCAGTTTTTTGGAAAATCATCAAGATATTCAGTTAATTTTTTTTCATTTTTAATCCATATGCTATCAACTTTTTCTTTTGAAAGTTTTGTATTTCTAGTAACCATCCAAACTCCACCATGTTTAAGATACATATCATCCCAAAATATTGGTATCCTATTATTTTGCTTAGCAAATTCAGAAACTTTATTCAACCACAGTAGATTAAGCTCGAATCCCTTTTTTCCATCTCTATCAATAACTCTTACCTCATCACCTCCTACATGCAAAAATTGACCATAAGGTGTAGCTTCAATTGCGTCTTTATAAAGATCAAATTGAACATCATATGTTTCCTGATTTAGGGGATTGAAAGCCCAATCATTATCTGAGACATCTCTCAAAGCTTTGTACTTGTCATGTTTAAGAATAAAAGAAGCATGCCCTAAACCTTGGATTAAGGGACTGATCTTAATATTCCTATCATTCGCATAGTCACTTAAGCTCTTCCACCAAGAAATGGAATAACTATCTGGAGCAGCAATAATTGGTCTTTTTTCATATCCGAGTTTATCTTCAAATTCTATTATTATGCCATTGATTTTTAAAGAAGCTAATTCGTCAATAAGTTTGAAATAATATTCTTTTTTTTCAGTATGGTGCTTAACATCTATATGAATTGATCTATACTTTAGAGAAGGAAAGTCCTTTATTGAAATAATTGGTAAATTGATATTTAGATCATTTGAATCAGTAATTAATTGGTTTAATGAATTAAATGAATAAAATAATCCAGCTTTATCCTTTGCTATAATTTCAATTTTTTCTTTAGAAATATTTAAATGATAACCCTCATCAGCTATGTCTAATTCATTGTCAATTTTAAATGATAAGTTATGTTTATTAGCTGTACCTTTTTTCAAATTTAATGTTTGACTTAGTAAAACTGGAAGCTCATTTGATTGCGAGTAAAAAATAAAATCTGATTTGCTATTAAATGACGATGATTTCCCATTGTGCTCTGCTTTTTTTACAGAGGGCAATAAAACAAAATTGTCTTCAATTTTATTTTTTTGACAAGAAGAAAAAAATATAATTATTAATATTATTTTGAGGACGACTTTCATAACGTCATTTTTCACTCTGAAATTAGTAAATATTAAAGTAAAAAAAAACCCCAACATGGCGTTGAGGTTTGATGTGATCGCGGCACGATTCGAACGTGCGACCGTCTGCTTAGAAGGCAGATGCTCTATCCAGCTGAGCTACGCGACCAATTGGAGTATGCAAAAGTAATTAATTATATTTTTTTTGCAATTGATTTTACATCATATGTAAAAAATTCAAATTATCAAATTAGCAATAAATTAATCATACATGAATTAATTATTCAAGACAATCTCTAAAAAAATATGATTTTGACTTTTAATAGTACACTTTTTTGCATATTTTTAAAAAACGGGAGTAAAAGCTACACCCAACAACAATTAACTAACTAATTAATATGAAAAAATTTTTAGTATTATTTCTATTTCCTTTATTTGTTTTTTCACAATCTAAAACAGTTACTGGGATAGTAAATGATGAAAATAGTTCTCCATTGCCTGGAGCAACTGTTCAACTCAAAGGTTCTGAATCGATTGGTGCTATCACGGATTTTGATGGAAATTTTTCTATCACAATTCCTTCAGATGCAGAGCAAGTTCTAATCATCTCTTACATTGGATATCTAAATGAAGAGGTCGATGTTACAAATCAAATCTCCATAACAGTAGATCTTCAACCTGACACTGAAGCACTTGAAGAGGTTGTAGTTATTGGTTATGGTACTGTACTTAAAAGAGACTTGACTGGATCAGTTAGTTCTATTAAGGTTGAAGATGATGTATCACGAGCTGCAGCAACCGTAGATCAACTTTTACAAGGTAGAGCAGCTGGTGTCCAGGTTACTCAAAATGCTGCCAATCCCAACTCTGGTGTTAGTGTTAGAATTAGAGGAACGAATAGTTTAAGAGGAAATAATGAACCGTTATACGTGGTGGATGGTGTTATTATATCGTCTGCTGGTGAAGATGTAAATGCAGTTGGAACTGGGAATACAGGTCAAGACCCTCAAAGTGGATTAAATGGGATTAATCCTAGAGACATTGAAAGTATTGAAATTTTAAAAGATGCTTCTGCAACAGCAATATATGGTTCAAGAGGTGCAAATGGAGTTGTATTAATTACCACTAAATCAGGCTCAAAAGAAGATGGTAAAGGAAAATTTAATGTATACTTTACATCAACTGTAGCTGATATAACTAAGACATATGACATGTTGGATGGAGTTGGATATGCAAATTATTCAAATGCTGCTAGAGTTGCAGCTGGAGAAAGCCCTAGATATAGAGTCGAAGGTGATAATGTTTTTTCATTTCTAACAAATCCTGATGGTACTCCGTCTGATGTTATAGATAATACCCCCAATGAACTTTATGATTGGCAAGATTATATATATGAACAAGGCATTAGCTCTAATTTGGGAGTTACATTTTCTGGTGCATCAGATAATGGTGACTATTACCTTTCTGCTGGATTTAACGACATGAATGGTTTGATAGAAAATGCAAACTTTCAGACTACAGATCTAAGGCTAAACCTTAATTATGATATTAATGATAAGTTAAGAGTTGAAGCAAGACTATCAACATTTTTTAGTGAATCTGACTTTGCAGAGGGTGGAGATTTAATTGGTGGTGACCAAAGTTTTGTACAACAAACAGTATCATACAATCCTATTATCGCAAATGGTTTAGAGGATATAAGTGATTTTTTTGATGGAAATGTTTTATCAAATCCTATTGCTTGGATTGATGATTTTACTGATGAATCTAAAGAAAACAGAGTTATTGCATCTTTGGCTGTTAAATATAAATTTAATGTTCCTGGCCTTCAATATGAGTTTAGGGTAGGAGGTAATTTAAGAGATAAAGATAGAAGCAGATTCTATGGTTTAACAACATGGCAAGGTGCTAATGCAAATGGTTTGTATCAACAAATGAAATTAAACGCTCTTACCTATCAAGTAAATAATTTTTTAAGATATAATAGAAATTACAATAGAAATCACAGGATTAATGCAACATTAGGTGTTACTTATGATGTTAGAGATGTTTCAAGTAGTACTTATGCTGTGCAAGATTTTGTTACTGCTCAGTTAGGAACAGATCAACCATTTTTAGGACAAGTAATTTCAAATCCGCTATTACTTAGAGCAGCCGATCAACAAATGTTTTCATTACTTGGTCGTTTTAATTATACTTTTAAAAACAAATATGTTTTAACAGCTAGTTTTAGACGAGATGGTGTATCTAAGTTTTCAGAAAATAATCGTTATGGATTTTTCCCATCATTTGCCTTAGCTTGGAGAGCTGGTTCTGAGAAATTTATTCAAAACCTAGATTTGTTTTCAAGTCTTAAATTTAGAGCTGGATGGGGGCAAATTGGTAATCATGGTATTGGCCCTTATGGAACCTTACCTAATTACGGTGCATCATCAAGTCTATATGGTACTCCAACTAATGGAACAACTGTGCCAATTGTTTTAAGTAACATACCTAATCCTGATTTGACTTGGGAAACAACTGAACAATTAAATGTTGGAGTTGATTTTGGATTTGATAATGGTAAAATTTCAGGTACTCTTGATATCTATGAAAAGAACACTAAAGATTTATTACAACAAACACCGATTCCTACTTCGACAGGGTTCTCTAATATGCTAATAAATAGAGGAACTCTCGAAAATAAAGGAGTTGAGTTAGGTTTAGATGTTACTGTCCTTGATCAAGGTGATTTAAATATTACCGTAGGTGGTAATATTGCATTTAATAAGACTAAGATTGAAAATTTAGGACTTATCCCTGGAGATATTCTGATGGATAATGGATCTGACGTCTATGGTGTTCAACAAATTCCCTCATACTTAGGAAATACTCCAAGTCGTGGAAACAGTATAAAATTCCCATTGAATATTTTCTTGGAAGGTCATGAGACAGCATTGTTTTATGGTTGGAAAACCGATGGTATTTTTAAGTCAGGGGATCAAATGTATAGAATTAACGGATCCATGTCTCAACCTGGAGATATTAAAGTTTTAGATTTAAATGGAGATGGCCAAGTTGATTTGGCAGACAGAACAATAATTGGAAACCCTAATCCTGATTATATCTACGGTTTCAATGTTAACTTATCATACAAAGGATTTTCTATGAGAGCATTATTTAATGGAACGGAAGGAAATGATATTGTAAATGGAAATATGTACAGATTTGGTTATGCTGAAGGAACCTATAGAAATATTATTAGTGAGGCTTGGACTGATAGATGGTCCGCAGATAATCCTAACGGTACTTACCCAAGACTCGGATATTCATCCAATTTATTTGCAGCTGCAATGGATAGGTTTGTAGAGGATGGTAGTTATTTAAGGTTAAAAAATATTACTTTAAACTATGATATTCCAATTAAACCTGACAATTTCATTGATTCTGCTAATGTATATGTAACTGGAACAAATTTGTTTACATGGACTGATTATTCTGGTTATGATCCTGAAATAACGACCTTCATGTATGATGGACTTATTCAGGGTGTTGACTGGAATAATAAACCAAACTCTAAGTCTATTTTGGTTGGTGTCAATTTAACTTTTTAAAAAATGAAAAAATTAAAATCTATAAATAAAATGAAATACTTAAAATATTTATTAATAATCCCAATTCTCTTTACTTCGTCATGTGACTTAGAAGAGAATCCTCCTTTCCTTGATGAAACATTATATCAAGATGTTCAAAGTGCTGAGGCGGCTAGAGATGGTATTTACCAGTCAATTACTGGTTATAATACTCAGGAAAGACGTTTATTTCTTGAAAATCTTTTTTCAGGCTTAATGTATACTGGAAAAGGGGGAAATAGAGTCACAACAAGAGATATGTCAACATTATGCTCTTTAAAGCCTGGATATCATATGGATGCCCAGTTTTTATGGCAAGGTTTATATCAAACAATTGCTAGAGCTAATGGTGCTATAGCCGCTGTATCTACTGTTTCAGATCCACAAACCCAGGACGAAGTTGCATTTAACGATGTTGCTGGACACGCTTATTTTGTTAGAGCTTGGTCATATTTCAGACTAGCAAGACTGTGGGGTGATCTTCCGTTATGGCTAGAATTACCATCTCAAGGAAATACAAATAAAGCGTTGTCGCCTGAGGTTGATGTTTATAGTCAAATTATTTCAGATTTACAGTCAGCTTCAGCTTTATTAAATGGTAATGCAGGGATAGGATATCCAAAGCAATATGCTGCAAACATGTTATTGTCAAAAGTTTACATGGCTATAGCAACAAATGCAAGTTTACAAACCGCTGGAGGAGCAATGGATTATTGGAATATGGCATATGAGGAGGGAATGAAGGCATATGGTCAATATGCCCTTGTTAATGATTTTGGCAGTTTATTTACAGTTGAAGGTGAAAATTCAAGTGAATCAATTTTTGAGTTACAAATCTCTCAAGATGCAACTAACTCTCAAATGGGTAGAAATTTTACACCTTGGAAATACAAGGCGGGAATGCATTTTGGATGGTTTAGAGTTACTGCATTTCAGCATGATAATCACCTTTTAACCTATGGAGGTAATAAAGTTTACAATCCAAATAATTTAAACACTATGCCCGACAAAAGATATGCTGCTACATATTTATATGATTATTATAGGTTTGACAGACCAGCTGCCAGAGTTAGAGCATATCCATCTGCGACATGGAGAAGTTCATTTGGAAATTCTCACCCATATTTGTTCAAATGGACAGAGAAAGATAGAACTCATAAAAACCAATTCAATAGTCAAAATATAGTTGATATGAGATATGGTGAATTATTGCTTATGCTTGCTGAAATCTCGAACGAGTTAGGTAATGGTCAAGAAATGACATATTTAAAACCTGTTCTTGATAGAGCTGGTGTACCAGTCAGACCTGAATTTACACAAGGCCAAGCTTCATTTAGAGATGCTATAATGGAAGAGTATAAATTTGAATTAATTGGAGAGGGTCAAGACTCATTTCATGTTAGAAGAAGAGGAATGCAGTATTTTTTGAATCACACTATATTACCACACAACAATTCATTTGGTAAAAAAGTTGCTGTTGGTGCAAAGAAGTATGTTGCAAACAGGGAAGTTAAATTCTCAACTAATGAAGCTGAAATAATGAAATTTTTAATTCCATTAAGTGAAATAAATACTAACGAGTTAATTAATTAAAATAAATGCGGAATCTACTTATAATTTTAATATTGATTTTTCCATCTTTGATACTGTCTCAGAGTGCTACAAAATGGCAACAGAAAAATGCAGACAAAATATCAAGTTATGTAATTGAAAAAATGGATTTAAATACAAAAGACGCAGCTTTTTTCAGTAAAGCACAGCTTGCTCAAATTGTAGAAAATGCAAATAATATTAAAGAAAGTGGAGCTTCAACAGATGAGGAAAAAAAGGCAGTTTATAGAATTGGTTATACTAATATTAAAGCCAAGCTTGAAAAAAGATTTGGTAAAAAATTAGCTGCTGATTTATTGAAAGCTGCAAACGAAGCAAGAAGACAATAATTAACAAAATACAAATTTAAAAAAGGAGGATGTTTCCTCCTTTTTTTTTAATACTAACCAAGAATTTAATTATGAAAACAAAATATTTGATAATTTTTTTCTTTTTATCAATGTTATTTTCTAATTCTCAAGAAAATAAACAGAATATACTTTTTATTGGTGTGGATGACATGAGACCGCTCACAAATTCCTATGGACACCATCAGATGAAAACCCCTAATATAGATAAGTTAGCAAGTGAAGGTGTCCAATTTAATCAGGCATATACAAATATTGCAGTCTGTGGTGCAAGTAGAGCGAGTATTTTAACTGGTGTTCGTGGTAGTCAAGCAAGGTTTGTTAGTTATTATAGCAGAGCCGATGAAGATTTACCTAAAGCAGTAGATCTTGCGGAAATTTTTAAAAATAATGGCTACAAAACTTTTTCAATCGGAAAAATTTATCATCATGGCGATGATAATATCAAGAATTGGGATTTTTTTAGACCATTTCAAAATCAGAAAGATTACAAAAATCCAAAATCATTAGCGAAAATTAAGCAAAGAGACGAGTACCACCCAACTAATAAAAATCAGATTAAAACACCACCATTTGAATATGCTGATGTTGATGATTTTGAGTATAACGATGGAAAAGTCACAAAAACAGCAATTCAAAATTTAAGAAAGTTAAAAGATTCCAAAGAACCATTTTTTATGGCTGTTGGATATATTTCTACTCATTTGCCTTTTATTCAGCCTGAAAAATATAAAAGTCTTTACAGTGATAAAGATCTTGTTTTTTCTGATTTAAGAACAATTCCTAAAAACGCACCATCTAGAGCTGTTCATGAATGGACCGAATTAAGAAATGCATATTTAGATATTCCCTCAAAAGGACCTGTAAGTCCCAAAATGGAGGAGGACTTAATTAGAGCTTATTATTCCACGGTTAGTTACCTTGATACGCTAATAGGTAAACTTATTGGTACACTTGATGATTTAGGAATGAGGGATAATACAACAATTATTTTTTGGAGTGACCACGGTTTCTTTTTGGGTGAGCATGGTTTTTGGTGTAAGCATCATACATTTCAAGAGGCTATTCATGTTCCATTAATTATATCATCACCAGGTAAGAAAAAGAATATTCAATCCAACGCTTTAGTTGAATACGTAGATATTTATCCAACATTGTGTGAGGTGGCAGGTATTAGACCCCCAGAATATATTCACGGAAAAAGTATGGTTCCACTTCTTGATAATCCTAGTATTGATTTTAAGTCAGAAATTTACAGTAGGTATCAGTTCAGAGAAGTTGTCCAAGATCATGATTATTCATATCATGAAATCTTGAATTATAATAAGTTTTATTTTGATAGACAAGGAAATAAGAAACCTACTTATGATTCTGATGTAAAAGTAGCTGGATATATGCTATTTGATATGAAAAATGACAACAAACAGTCGATTGATATTTCAAAAGACTCTAAATACAAAACAATTGTTGAAAAGTATTCAACAAAACTCAAAAAAATGAGGGAGTTTACTAATAAACCAATAATTATAAAATGAAAAAAATAGTTTTAACAATGATGTTTTTTGTGACACTTGGTTATTCGCAAAAACAATTTATTAATGAGCCTCTGGTTTCAGAAATTTTTACAGCTGATCCATCTGCTCATGTTTTTAATGGAAAAATCTATGTATATCCATCCCATGATATAGTCGAGGAAAATCCTAAATATGATGATTGTGGTAGTCAGTATGCCATGAGAGATTATAGGGTCTTATCGATGGATTACATTGGAGGACCAGTTACAATTCATGATGTTGCTCTTGATTTAGATGATGTTCCATGGGCTAAAAGACAGTTTTGGGCACCAGATGCAGCAGAAAAAGATGGTAAATATTACTTGTATTTTCCAACTAAAGACAAGCAAGATATTTTCAAAATTGGAGTTGCTGTTGCTGACAAACCTGAGGGACCATTTAAATCAAAAAAAACACCTATTGAGGGAAGTTACAGTATGGATCCAAGTGTTTTCAAAGATGATGATGGTAAATATTACATGTATTTAGGTGGTATATGGGGCGGTCAATTGCAAAGATGGGATGAGAATAATCAATACACACCCTCCGGTTGTGAAACCCAAGATAATGGTATGCCAAACAGTCCAGCTATATCTCCTAGAATTGCATTAATGTCAGATGATATGGTATCTTTTGCTGAAGATCTAAAACCAGTAAGAATAATTGATAAAAATGGAAATCCAATTTTAACCAAAGACCATGATAGAAGATTTTTTGAAGCAGCATGGATTCATAAAAAAGATGGTGTTTATTATTTAAGTTATTCAACTGGAAATACTCATTATATTGTTTATGCTACAAGTGATAATCCGTATGGTCCTTTTGTCTACCAGGGAGTGTTAAATAATCCTGTCCAAGGATGGACAAACCATCACTCAACATTGAAGTTTAATGATAAGTGGTATTTCTTTTATCATGATACTCAAATTTCAGGTAAAGATTTTCTAAGAAATGTGAAGGTAACAGAGATGTTTCATAATGAAGATGGTACTATTAAAACAATTAATACAATTATTGATTAAAAGATGTATAATATTGGCTATGATCTGGGAAGCTCATCTATTAAAATAGCATTAACAAATGCTGTAACAGGTGAAAAATTCAATTTAATAAATGAGCCAGAACAAGAAATGCCAATTGTATCTAAATCTAATGGATTCGCCGAGCAAGATCCAAATTATTGGTGGGAATTAATTTGTAAAGGAACAAAGAGAATAATAAAGGAAAGTAAGATTAATGCAAACGAGATTTTGGGTGTTGGGATCTCATATCAAATGCATGGACTTGTATTAATTGATAAGGATGGTAATTCACTTAGAGATTCAATCATTTGGTGCGATAGCAGAGCTGTAGAAATCGGAAATACTGCATTTAAAGAAATCGGACATAAAAAGTGTGTTGAACACTTGTTAAATTCACCAGGAAATTTTACTGCATCAAAGCTTGCATGGGTTCTTAAAAATGAACCTCAAATTTATGAGAAAGCATACAAGTTTTTGTTACCAGGAGATTTTATTGCTTATAAATTGTCTGGAGAAATTTCAACTACAGTTAATGGTCTATCTGAGGGAATGTTTTGGGATTTCAAGGAGGATAAAACAGCTGATTGGTTGTTAGATTATTATGGTATCGAAAATGATCTTGTACCAAATTTAGTTGATAATTTTTCAAATCAATGTTATATCTCATATGAAGGCTCTAAACAAACAGGCCTTAAAAAAGGTATTCCTATTAAATACAGGGCAGGTGATCAACCAAATAATGCCATGGCATTAAACATATTAAATACTGGAGAGGTTGCAGCTACTGGTGGTACATCTGGTGTTTTGTATGCATTAACTGAAAGTTTGGAGTCAAATGAATCTTTGCGGTTAAATAATTTCGCTCATGTAAACTATAGCAATAAAAATAAATTAATTGGAAAACTTCTGTGTATTAATGGCGCAGGTATTCAATATAAATGGATCAAAAACATTACAAATGCAAAAAATTATTCCCAAATGAATCTATTGGCTAGTAAAGTTAAGATTGGGTCCGATGGCTTATTGTTATATCCATTTGGAAATGGAAGTGAGAGAATGTTTAATAATAATGATATTGGTTCATGTTTCAAAAACTTAAATCTCAATTTACATTCAAATAGTCACTTATACAGAGCTACACTAGAGGGAATCGCATTTTCATTCATGTATGGAATGGAGATTTTAATACAAGATAACTTCAGTCCAAGCTTAGTTAGAGCAGGTAATGACAACCTATTTCAATCAGATTTGTTTTCACAAACCATATCTACATTGATTGATAAAGAAATTGAAATATTTGATAGTACAGGAGCATACGGTGCTGCAAGAGCAGTTGGATGTGAACCTAATGATTTTAAATCTTACTCAGAAGAAATTACTAAAAATGACTATGTTAAATCTTTTGAACCGCAAAAGCAGAAAGAATTATATTTAGATGCATATAAAACCTGGAAACAAAATTTAGAAAAAATTATAAATTAAAGTATTATGGCAATAATTGGAAATAGAGAATTTTTTAAAGGAATCAATGAAATTAAGTTTGAAGGCAAAGATTCAAAAAACCCGCTAGCTTTTAAATATTATAATCCAGAACAAATAGTGGCTGGAAAATCAATGAAAGATCACTTCAAGTTTGCAGTTGCATATTGGCATTCATTTTGTGGTCAAGGTGCTGATCCTTTTGGTGCTGGAACCCAAAATTTTGCATGGGATGAGTCTAAAGATCCTTTTCAAGCAGCTAAAGATAAGGCTGATGCTGCATTTGAGTTTATTTCTAAAATGGGTTTTGAATATTTTTGTTTTCACGATTTTGATTTAATTCAAGAAGCAACTGATTTTTCTGAGTCTGAGGATAGATTAAATTTTATTACTGATTATATCAAGGATAAAAAGAAAAATAGTGATATAAAATTACTATGGGGAACAGCCAATTGTTTTTCAAATCCACATTATATGAATGGGGCTGCAACAAATCCAGATTTTGATGTAGTTTCAAGGGCTGGTGGTCAAATAAAATTAGCATTGGATGCAACAATTAAATTAGGTGGTGAAAATTATGTTTTCTGGGGTGGAAGAGAGGGGTATATGTCTCTTTTGAATACAGATATGGGTAGAGAGCTTGATCATATGGCACAATTCCTTAAAATGTGTAGAGATTATGCAAGATCTCAAGGATTTAAAGGGACATTTTTTATTGAACCAAAGCCAATGGAACCATCCAAACATCAATATGATTTTGACACCGCAACATCAATTGGATTTCTTAGAGAGTATGGTTTGGATAAGGATTTTAAAATTAATATTGAAGTTAATCACGCAACTCTAGCTCAACATACTTTTCAACATGAATTAACTGTTGCCGCAAAGGCTGGAATGCTAGGTAGTATTGATGCAAATAGAGGAGATTATCAAAATGGATGGGATACTGACCAATTTCCTACCAATATTCAAGAAACAACTGAAGCAATGTTGGTATTCTTGAAGGCTGGCGGATTAAAAGGCGGAGGAATAAATTTTGATGCTAAATTAAGAAGAAACTCAACAGACTCTGAAGATTTATTTTTAGCACATATTGGGGGAGCAGATACTTTTGCAAGAGCACTTTTAATTGCTGATAAATTGCTTACCGATTCTCCTTTGTCTGAAATGCTCAAAAAAAGGTATGAAAGTTTCGACTCTGGAGATGGTAAAAAGTTTGAAGAGGGTAAATTAAAGTTAGAGGATTTGTATGATCTTGCAAAAGCTAATGGACAATTAAAATTAAAAAGTGGTAAACAAGAATTAATTGAAAATATATTATTTAACTATATAAAATAAAAAATTATGGATGTAACTAAATCAATATTTGAAGGATTAGATTGGTTTGTATTAGGACTATATTTTGCAATTCTTGTTGGAGTTGCCGTATGGGTTGCTTTGCAGAGAAATAAAAATACTGAAGATTATTTTTTAGCAGGACGAAATGTCGGTTGGTTTGTAATAGGTGCTTCAATTTTTGCTTCAAATATAGGCTCTGAACATGTGGTAGGACTTGCTGGTACTGGTTTTTCGTCTGGAACCCCTCTTGCTCATTATGAACTTCATGCATGGATTGTATTACTTCTTGGTTGGTTGTTTTTACCTTTTTACATCAGAAGTGGAGCCTTTACGATGCCAGAATTCTTAGAAAAAAGATTTGATAGTAGATCTAGGTGGTTTCTTTCAGTTTTTTCTTTATTTGCATATGTTCTTACAAAAGTATCTGTAACCATTTACGCTGGTGGAATTGTTGTTTCAGAACTATTGAATCTTGATTTTTGGGTTGGTGCAATTGGAATAGTTGTATTTACAGGTATTTATACCATAATTGGAGGTCTTAAAGCAGTTGTTTATACTGAAACCCTACAAACAATTGTTTTAATTCTTGGTTCTGTGATTATTACCTTCCTAGGTTTCCAAGAAGTCGGAGGATGGGATGAATTAACAAAAACAGTTACAGAAGTTAGCCCCGATCATTTCAATATGTGGAGACCTTGGGATGATCCAGACTTTCCATGGGCGGGATTACTATTTGGTGGAACTATTGTAGGTATATGGTACTGGTGTACTGATCAGTATATAGTACAACGAACATTGGCTGCCAACAACATTACAATAGGAAGAAGAGGTGCAATTTTTGGTGCTTATTTGAAACTTTTACCGATTTTAATTTTTTTAGTACCAGGGATAATTGCTTATGCACTTACGATTCAAAACCCAGAAATTTATAGTGTTATAGACCCAGTAACTGGTGTTGAAAGAGCAGATAGAGCTTTTCCAATGCTAGTTACTACCTTATTACCTGTAGGACTAAAAGGTTTAGTAGCCGGAGGTTTAATGGCAGCATTGATGAGTTCACTAGCATCAGTGTTTAATTCTTGCTCAACAATTTTTACAATAGATATATATAAACAAATTAGCCCTGAAAAATCAGAACAATTTTTAGTAAATGTTGGGAAAATAGCAACCGTTGTTATTGTTGTTCTTGGTATTGCTTGGATTCCTATTATGGAAAAAATTGGAGGTGGAGTAATGTATCAATATTTACAGAATGTTCAGGCCTATATAGCTCCACCTGTTACAACAGTTTTCTTGCTTGGAATAATATGGAAAAGGGTAAATGCTCAGGCAGCAATCGTGACGCTTTTTAGTGGTCTTTTTTTACTGATATTAAGGTTGGGCTCAGAGATTGCAACAAATGAGGGTATTATTGAGAGTGGGTTTTTATATGATTTTGCATCTGTAAATTTTTCATATATGGCTATATGGATGTTTATTTTTTCTGTCGCTTTATGTATTTCAACATCATTATTAACATCCGAGCCAGATTACAAAAAAATTCAAGGTCTTTCATATGGAACATTAACTAGTTCTGATAGAATTAGCTCTGAAAAATCTTATAGCACTATTGATGTTGTACTTTCAATAGTACTTGTTCTAATTGTGATCGGAATTTTATTATTTTTCTCACCAATATTTTTCTGATTTGAAATTTAATAAACTTATAATATTTTTCTTTTTTACAGTTACCTGTTTTAGTCAGGATAAGTATTCAATAAAAAATATTTTGAAAGAGAATAATTATAATTTGGACTCATTTTATATTGGTGCCACTCTTAATCATTCTCAAATCAACACAAATGTTTCTAAACTTTTTTTGAGTGAGTTTACATATTCAACGCCTGAGAATTGTTCAAAACAAGCCCAAATACATCCTGAGCCTGGTATATGGAGATGGGAGAAGCTAAATAATTATTTAAAGTTTGCAAAAGAAAATAATATAACCCTTCGAATACATGGCCCTATAAGTCCTCAGGCTTCAAGATGGGCAAAAAATGATATTAGAACTAAGGGAGAATTACTTAATAATTTAAATGAGTTTTTTACAGCATTATGTATAAAAATTAATGATGAATCCTCAGTTAAATGGATGGATGTAGTAAATGAAACTGTGAGTCGCAATGGGGAATGGTTTGCTGAAAAACCAGGTGATAAAAAATGGGAAAATCCATGGACACAAATTGGTTTAAATGATGATGGGATTCCAATTTATATTTTAAGAGCTTTTGAAATTGCAAATAAGTATGCGCCTAATGTTAGTTTAGTTTACAATCAGCACGGAGGAATGGAACCATTAATGTGGAAAAGAGTTTTAGAAACTATTTTATATTTAAAAGAAAATGGTTACCGAGTTGATGGAATAGGTTGGCAGGCACATTTAAAAGATTTTGAAAAATTAGCGCTTAATAAAGAAAAATTAGATTTTTTCACATCACTAATTGATTGGTCTCATAGAAATGGTTTAGATTTTCATGTTACAGAGATGGACTATAGGATCAATAAGGACAACCCTAGTAATAAGGATTTACAAAGACAGGCTGCTGCTTACTCCAATATAATTAAGATTCTTATTTCTAGGAAAGATAATGGTGTTGTAACTTTTAATACATGGGGAATGGTTGATAGACCTGGGGAGCATACTAATGAAAATAGATTTCTTTTTGATTCTAACCTAAAGCCTAAACCAGCTGTTTTTGCAATAAAAAAAGCATTAATCGACAAAAATACCTCGCTGGTATTATATGATTAATTAAAGTCGATTTTTTCAATTAACAACACCAAATTTTTGACCAGCTTTTTTAAATAAGCTTACAGCTTTATCTATTTGTTTTTTGTTGTGTGAAGATGAGATTTGAACTCTTATTCTAGCTAATCCTTTTGGCACAACAGGGTATGAAAAGCCAACAACATATATTCCGTTTTTTAACAAATAGTTAGACATTTCGGATGCAATTTTATCATCATAAATCATTACAGGCACTATAGGGTGATTATCACCTTTGATATCAAATCCTAATTTTTTAATCTGATTTCTAAAGTAAGTTGTATTTTCATTCAACTTGCTAATAATTGATTTGTTATTTTCAATTAGATCTATTGCTTTTAATGATGCACCAACAATTGCAGGAGCAAGTGTATTTGAAAACAAATATGGTCTTGACTTTTGTCTTAAAATATCAATAATTTCCTTTTTCCCAGATGTAAATCCACCACTACCTCCACCAAGTGCTTTACCCAATGTCCCTGTTATGATATCAATTTTTCCAATTACATTATTTTCCTCTTGTGAACCTTTACCATTTTTACCAACAAATCCTGTTGCATGACAATCATCAACAAAAACTAATGAATTATATTTTTTTGCTAATTCACATATTTTATCAAGTTTAGCTATAGTTCCATCCATTGAAAAAACTCCATCAGTCACAATCACCCTGTTTCTGTAATTAGAGGATTCTATAAGTTTCTGCTCTAGATCTTTCATGTCATTATTTTTATATCTAAATCTAGCAGCTTTACATAGTCTAATTCCGTCAATAATAGAAGCATGATTTAAGCTATCACTTACAATAGCATCGTTATGATCAAATAAAGGCTCAAATAATCCTCCGTTGGCATCAAATGCCGCAGCATAAAGAATGGTGTCTTCTGTTTCTAAAAAATTTGATATTTTATTTTCTAAATCTTTGTGAATATCCTGTGTTCCACAAATAAATCTTACAGATGCTAAACCAAAACCGTGGGTATCTAGTGCTCTTTTTGCTGCATCAATTATCTCATCATTTGAAGCTAAACCTAGATAATTGTTTGCGCAAAAATTAATCACGTTTTCATCCTTAGTTTTAATAATGGATTTTTGTGGAGATAATATTATTCTTTCATCCTTGTATCTTCCAGATTCTTTTATTTCATCAATCTCAACTTTTAATCTTTTTCTTAGTGAATTATACATATTTTTTATAGCTTTTCGTAACTAATTTAAGTGTTTTTTGAATAATAGAATTTTAATTACGGGTGCTTTAGGTCAGCTAGGTAAATTTTTTATAGATTCTTTGATAAATCAAGGTAATTATGTTCTGGCAACAGACATAAAAAATTCAAATGATTTAAACTGCGATTTTGAAATTTTTGACGTTCATGATTTAAAAAAAGGTGATGAATTAATCAAAAAATATAAAATCAATCAAGTATATAACTTTGCGGCTATACTTTCAGCAAAAGGTGAAATTAACCCTGCCAAAACATGGGATTTAAATAATGCAGGATTTTTTAACATAGTAGATATTTGTTTAAAAAATAAAATCAATAAGATTTTTTGGCCTAGTTCTATTGCAGTTTTTGGTAAAAATTCTAATTTGAATTTTGCTAGTATTGATGAACCTATGTGCCCAGAGACTATCTACGGTGCCTCTAAACTTGCATGTGAAAAAGCAATGTATTATTATAATTTTAAGAATATAATTGATATTAGATCTCTAAGATTTCCTGGAATTGTTTCAAATTCGAAACCTGGAGGAGGAACAACTGATTATGTTGTAGATATGTTATTTAGTGCAGCTAAAAAGAAAGATTTTACATGTTTTTTAAAAAATGATACTGTATTGCCCATGATGCATATAAATGATGCTGTAGATGCATCAATTATGCTAATGAATATTGATAAAAAAAATATTTCAATAAACACACCATATAATATCTCCTCTTTCGAAACAACTCCATCAAAATGGAGAGATACAATTAACTCTCTTGGTTATGAACTTAAAATCGACTATGAAGTTGACTTTAGACAAGATATTGCTGATTCATGGCCAAAAAAAGTTGATGATTCATTGTTGAGGAAGGATATAGATTGGATTCCAAAATTCAATGAGAAGGAAACAGCTTTAGATATCCTCAAATCAATTTAACTTTAAATTAAAAAGTGTTGATATAAGTGTTATTGGGAACCAATCCAGTTCCTCTTCACAGTAAATCAAATGTTTTGTGCTTTTAGGTTCATAAGGATTTCCATTTTTTGCATTTTCAATAATATCATATTTTGAATATGAATTTTTAGAATCTGTTTTTATTTTTTCTGAAAAATAATTTATAAAAGTTACTGGTATTTTTTTTAGCCCTAGTTCTTTTAAAGCAAAATATCTATGATGACCATCAATGATTGTATTAGATTGTTCGCACACAATTATTGAGGAAATTATTATATGATTGTCTTTATACTTTAAGTTTTGTTTTAATATTTCTTTTTTATCTACAATAACTTTTTCATGAGGATGAAGTAGCTCAATGTCTAATAGATTAATATTTTTTATTATGTTATTATCAATTTTAATGGAAAACATATCCAAATATAAAAAACCCTTGTAAATCATTTATTACAAGGGTTTTGTGCGGAGAGACGGGGATTCGAACCCCGGCGACGGTTTCCCGTCGACAGATTAGCAATCTGCTCCATTACCACTCTGG
>ENA-OSEY01000225-OSEY01000225.1-marine-metagenome-genome-assembly--contig:-NODE-225-length-41438-cov-3.971616_pt1 | contig 41438 bp, 37 predicted proteins | sample MGYA00248465_ERZ534230 | MGnify/ENA primary metagenome ERZ534230 (study PRJEB26409, sample SAMN06344110) | marine metagenome | isolation source: Sea water from surface | place: Atlantic Ocean:Southern... | reverse complement strand
AGGAAAAAAAACAAATCAAAAATCGTTAGTCTCACCGCTTATTCAAAAAATATTGCACAAATATTAGATAAATATTGTGACATTATCCTAGTGGGTGACTCAATGGCAAACGTCCTATATGGAGAACCAAATACCCATAAAATTAAATTAAATAACATTATTCAACACACTATAAGTGTAAAAAAAGGTATAAAAAAATCTCTCTTAGTAGTTGATATGCCAAAAGGTACTTACATTAATAAAAAAATGGCAAAAGAAAATGCAAAAAAAATCATGATGAAACAGGTAGGTGAAGATGCCTTTGAAATATTGGACGGTGTAAATCCATTACCAACATCAATACATGTGAATCTTACTGCAGATTATGTGAACCCAGATAGTGCCGCAAAATTTGCAAAATCCATAATGAAAGGAAACGAACATATTGTGGCTGAAGTGGCTTACAATGAAGCACAATTTTTAGAAATTGGAAAGGTGTTCAAAAATTTTGAATTAATCATGTTGTTTTTATCTGGAACCTTGTTACTTGTAGCTACTTTATTGATCTATAATACCATCCGGCTGGCGGTTTTTTCTAAACGGTTTTTATTGCGCACAATGCAATTAGTTGGAGCAAAGTCCTCATTCATTAGAAGACCATTTCTATATCGTTCTATTTACCAAGGGTTTATTTCAGGAATGTTGGCCATAACGGCATTAGTAGCGTTATGGTATTTATTTATCAACCTAAACCCAACAATAATTGTTAATTTGAGCATGAATTCCGCTCTGTTACAAAAAGAATTAATGGAATTTGGTATTATTGCATCAGGAATCTTATTCATTGGAGTCCTTATTAGTTTTGGTTCAACGTATTTTGCTCTTAATAAATACATCTGGATTAAGTCAGAAAAATTGTATTAAGTTATGGAAGAGAAGAAAAACATGGTCTTAAAAAGAAAAAATTACATCTTTATCATTTCAGGGTGTTTGGTTGTTTTGTTGGGTTTTGTTTTGATGTCAGGAGGTGGTTCAGACGATCCAAACGTGTTTAACGAAGAAGAACTGTTTTCTTTTAGAAGGATCACGTTAGCTCCATTCCTTGTGATTTTAGGCTATGGTATAGTGCTATATGGTATTATGAAAAAGAACTAATTCTTGGAAGTTTTATTCAATTTCCTTCTAGGAGTAATCCAAGGTTTAACCGAGTTTTTGCCAGTAAGTAGTAGCGGACATCTTGAAATAGCAAAATCTCTTTTTCAGCTACATAATTCTGGAAGTGAAAGTTTGTTAATGACGGTGGTGTTGCATTTTGCTACCGCAATAAGTACACTAATTGTATTTAGAAATGATATCAAAACCTTAGTCAGGGGTTTGTTTTCAAAAGAAGATTCTTCACACCGATTTTTCAGCTATAAAATCATTCTTTCTATGCTTCCAGCTGTGGCAGTGGGTCTACTGTTTGATGATATTTTAGATGAATTATTTAGTGGAGAACTGATCCTAGTTTCTTGTATGCTCATTATCACTGGCCTACTTCTCTTTTTAGCGGATAAATCTAAACCCACTTTAAAAAATGTAAGTTTTAAAAACAGTTTTCTTATTGGAATAGCTCAAGCTGTGGCTATTTTACCTGGAATTTCAAGGTCTGGAGCTACGATAGCTACATCCGTAATTTTAGGTGTGGACAAAGAGTCTGCTGCGCGATTTTCCTTTTTAATGGTGATTCCTTTAATATTTGGTAAAATGGTAAAGGACATTTTAGCTGGCTCATTTTTAGTTGATGATGTAGATTTACTCTCACTATTTATGGGGTTTTTAGGCGCACTGATTACGGGAATATTTGCTTGTAATTTAATGATTCGTTTGGTTAAAAATAGCCAGTTGAAATATTTTTCAATTTACTGTTTTATTATAGCTTTTTTCACTTTAATTGTGGTACTACAATGACTGGAATTCCATTTTTAGAAGGTAAAATTATGATGGTTGATAAGCCTTTACATTGGACTTCTTTTGACGTAGTAAAAAAATTAAGGTATGTCATAAAAAAGCATTACGGTATTAAAAAAATTAAAGTCGGTCATGCGGGGACCTTAGATCCATTAGCTACAGGTCTTCTTGTAATTTGTACAGGAAAAAAAACTAAATCCATTGATCAATTTTTAACAGAAGATAAAACCTACATAGGTCGAATTAAGTTAGGGGCTACAACACCTTCTTTTGATCTTGAAACAAATGTGGATAAAATCTATCCTGTTCCTTCAATAGACGACAAAATGATTTCCGTTCTGCAGAAGAGTTTTCAAGGTAGTTTAATGCAGGTACCCCCTATATTTTCTGCTAAGAAAATTAACGGTAAAAGAGCATATAACTTAGCTAGAGAAAATAAAAAAGTGGAGTTAGAAGCAAAGCCGATTTCTATTTCAAAGTTAAACCTGACTGCTAAGAAAAATGATGAAATTCACTTTGAATGCACTTGCTCAAAAGGAACTTACATAAGATCACTTGCAAGAGACATAGGTTATGCAGTCAATAGTGGTGCACACTTAATTAACCTTAGAAGAACGTCATCGGGAGATTTTCACATTAAAAATGCTAAAACGGTTGACGAATGGATAGATATCATAAAGACATCATAATTTTTATTAATTTCGTCCCTCATTTAAAAATACATCATGAAGTTATCAGAATTTGAATTTGAATTATCAGACAATTTTATTGCAGAATTTCCAGCAGATCAAAGGGATGAATCTAGATTAATGGTAGTTCACCGAGATTCAGGAAAAATAGAACACAAGATGTTTAAAGATGTGATAGATTATTTTGATGATGGTGATGTCATGGTGGTGAATGATACTAAAGTGTTTCCAGCTAGGATGTATGGAAATAAAGAAAAGACTGGAGCAAAAATTGAAGTCTTTTTACTAAGAGAACTAAATAGAGACAGTTTGTTGTGGGATGTACTAGTTGATCCTGCTCGAAAAATCAGAATTGGAAATAAATTATATTTTGGCCAAGAAGATGAGCTAGTTGCAGAGGTAATTGATAACACTACTTCTAGAGGACGAACACTTCGCTTTTTGTTTGATGGAAGCTATGATGAGTTCAAAGCTACTATCACTAAATTAGGTCAAACCCCACTTCCAAAGTACATCAACAGAGAGCCTGTTCCAGAAGATGAAGAAAGGTATCAAACCATTTTTGCCGAAAACGAAGGTGCTGTAGCTGCGCCAACCGCTGGTTTGCATTTCAGCAAACAACTCATGAAAAGATTGGAGATAAAAGGAATTGAATTTGCACCGGTTACCCTACACGTAGGGTTAGGTACTTTTAGGCCTGTTGATGTGGAGGATCTTACTAAACATAAGATGGACTCTGAAGAATTATATATCAGCGAAGAAACATCAAACTTGGTTAACCAAGCAAAAACAAATAAAAGAAAAGTTTGTGCAATTGGGACTACTTCAACTAGAGCACTTGAATCTTCTGTTACTGTAAATAAACAGCTTAAGCCATTTAGTGGTTGGACTAACAAATTTATTTTCCCTCCTTATGAGTTTAGTATTCCTGATGCTCTAATTACGAATTTTCATATGCCCAAATCTACATTGCTAATGATGATTTCAGCTTATTGTGGACATGACCTTATGATGAAGGCATACAAAGAAGCAAAAAAGGAAAAGTACCGATTTTATTCTTATGGTGATGCCATGTTAATTCTCTAATTTAAAAGCCTCGATAGACGAGGCTTTTTCATTTTATGTCAGATAAGGAAGATATACGACAACTCACTTTAGAAGAACTAACGGAAAAGTTGGTGGCTTTAGGAGAAAAACCATATAGAGCTAAGCAAATACATGAATGGTTATGGAAAAAAAGAGCAACTAGCTTTAATGATATGACTAATTTGTCTCTTTCATTAAGAGAACTGATAAATAAACATTTTATTATAAACGCCATCAAGTTAAGTAAAGCTCAAAAAAGCGATGATCGTACCATTAAGAATGCTTTTTTATTAGCGGACGATGCAGTCATAGAGGGGGTTTTAATTCCAACTAAAAAAAGAATGACGGCTTGTGTTTCTGTACAGGTGGGTTGCAGTTTGGACTGTGCATTTTGTGCTACAGGAAAATTAAAACGGGTTAGAAATTTAAATCCAGATGAGATTTATGACCAAGTTGTGATGATAAGCAATCAGGCAGCAGAAGAATATGATATCCCTTTATCCAACATTGTATTTATGGGAATGGGTGAACCGCTTTTGAATTATAAAAGCCTCATCACTTCAATTGAAAAAATCACATCTAAAGAGGGGTTAGGGATGTCACCAAAAAGAATAACGGTAAGTACAGCAGGTATAGCTAAAATGATTCACAAGTTGGCTGATGATGAGGTTAGATTTAATTTGGCATTGTCTCTTCATGCAGCTAATGATGAAAAACGAAATAAAATTATGCCCATTAATGAAAGCAATAACCTTGATGTGTTAAAAAAAGCCATGCAGTATTTTGCCTTAAAAACAGATTCAAGACCTACATTGGAATACATTGTTTTTAAAGATTTCAATGATGAGCTGGAAGACGCCAAAGAATTAGTTGATTTTGCTTCTAATTTCCCTGCTAAAGTGAATATTATTGAATATAACCCTATTGATGGAGGTAAATATCAGCAGGCAGACCCCAAAAAAGTAGACGCCTTTGCAGACTATTTAGAGAAAAATAAACTAATAGTCAACATAAGAAGGAGCAGGGGAAAGGATATAGACGCGGCTTGTGGACAATTAGCCAATAAAAACGATCTATCAAGTTAACTTATTACTGCTTTTTCTAAGAAAGTAATAGCAAATAATAGCAGAAATAGAGTCAGATATCGGGAATGAATACCAAATTCCCTCCAATCCCAAAAACATTGGTAAAATAAATACTAAAGGTATTAGAAATATTCCCTGTTTGGTCAAGGTTAATAACAGAGCAGGTAAAGCTTTCCCAATAGCCTGAAAATAGGATGGAGCTATTAGTAAAAAAACAAGGATTGGAGTAGAAGAGAATATCCAAAATATAGCAGTGGGTCCGTGTTCAATTAAAGCAGGGTCTTTTGTAAATAAATAGGGAATATAATTAGAAGAAAATAACAAGATGGCAGTGATTACAATAGAGACTGCTAATCCGGCTATCAAAGACACATTAATTACGGATTTAACCCTTTCAAAGTGGTTAGCTCCATAATTATATCCCGCGATAGGCATAAAACCTTGTGCAATTCCTATAAGTGGGAATAAAGCAAACATGGCCATTCTAGTTGCTAAGCCATATACTGAAATAGCCACCTCTCCACCTATACCTCCAGTTTGACTACCATAGAAGTATAGTGTATTATTAAGTAAAATGGCAATTAGACTTATAGTTCCTTGTCTTACTAAATTGACAGACCCAATTTTAAATGTTTCCCCAACAATATCTTTTTTAAGTTTAAATAATATTGGAATTACTTTTAGCTCACCTTTACCCATTACATAGAAGTAAATGATAAATGCTGCGCAACCTAAATGAGATATGGTAGTAGCCCAACCTGCCCCTGACATTCCCCATTCAAATAAATCAATAAATACATAATCCAATATTACATTTACGAAAGATGGAATTAAAAGGACAATCATGGATACTTTTGCTTTTCCTTCTGCTCTTAGGTTATTATTGGCCATCATTGAAAGAGCTAAAAATGGAATTCCAATCAAAACGATAGAAAAATAAGTGTCTGCTAAAGGCATGATACCATCTTTTGCTCCAAATAAATCAAGTATGGGATATTTTAGAAAAACCCCTATGCTAATAACTAGAAAGGCTAGTATGAGTGTAAGCATGATTTGGTTATTAAAAGCCAATTGAGCTCTATCTTTTTGATCACTTCCTAATGCCCTTGACACAATACTTCCTCCTCCAATTCCTATAGACATACCTATAGAAGAAAATAAAAAGGAAATAGGAAAAGTAACTGAGATAGCTCCTATTGCTAAGCCACCAATGTATTGTCCTACAAAAAAAGTATCAACTACCATATTTAATGACATGACCATAAACCCTATTGCTGCTGGTAGGGATTGCTTTAAAAGTAACCTTGGAATGGGCATTGTACCCAAGTAAGAAGATTTTTCAGAGGATAAAGCCATGTATAATTAAATCAGCTTATTTTCTATGATGTAGGATGCGATTTGAACTGCATTTGTGGCTGCTCCTTTTCTTAGGTTGTCAGCTACGACCCACATATCTAAACCATTTTCAATAGAGTTATCTCTTCTGATTCTACCTACAAAAACTTCATTTTTTTCATGAGCTGTAATAGGCATGGGGTATATGTTATTTTTAGGATCGTCTTGAATCACGACACCATCTGTGCAATGAATCAATTCAATTACATCAGTTAAGCTAAAGGATTTTTTAGTTTCTATATTCACAGCTTCACTGTGTCCGCCTATGACAGGAACACGTACAACAGTAGCAGAAACTTGAATTTCTTCATCATTGAAAATTTTTCTAGTTTCATTTAATAATTTCATTTCTTCGGATGTGTATCCATTTTCTAGAAAGTCACCCCCATGTGGGAAGCAGTTTAGGTCAATTTTGTGAGGATATGTTTTAAAGTGATCAATTCCTTCCCGTTCTCCTTTCAATTGTTTGACGGCATCACTTCCTGTTCCTGTGACTGATTGATAGGTAGAAATGACTAATCTTTTAATACCATAATGTTTGTGAATATTTTTTAGAGCAAGAACGAGTTGAATGGTGGAGCAATTTGGATTAGAAATAATTTTATCATTTCGAGTTAAAATTCCACCGTTGATTTCAGGGACAATGAGTGGAATTTCTTTCTTCATTCTCCAAGCCGAAGAATTATCAATGACGGTAGTTCCTAATTCAGTAAACTTATTAGCCCATTTTTTGGATATTTCTCCACCGGCTGAAAAAATAGCTATGTTAGGTTTAAGCTTAATGGCATCTTGTATTCCAATTACCTCTAACGTTGAATTATTGAAAATAACTTCTTTACCAATACTTTTACTTGAAGCTACTGGGATAAGTTTGGTTATGGGTAATTTTAATTCTGATAATACCTTAAGGATTTCAGAACCTACTAGTCCTGTGCAACCTACTATTGCTATTTTCATCATTTAGTTTTAACCAAAAGTAGTATATTTATTTGCTAGATTGGAAGAATATGAGACCTCATTTTTTATTGTTAATTATTCCTTTTTTATACGTTTCAATTCATGCTCAGTTGATTGATGATTTTTCCGATGGAGACTTCTTAAACAACCCAACTTGGCAAGGAGATACAAGTAACTTTATAATTAATGTCAATAATCAACTACAATTGAATGCCCCCTCGGTTACAGACACTTCTTTTTTAGTAGTTGAAACAGGTATTTTAGATTTTACCAACACCATTACTTGGGAGTTTTATGTCAAATTAGATTTATCTCCATCCAATAGTAATAATTTTAGATATTATCTCACGTCTAATAATGCCAATTTAAGAGGTAATTTGAATGGGTATTTTATCCGTGTGGGAGAAAATGGTTCAACTGACAAAATAAAGCTGTATAGACAAGATGGGACCTCAACCAATTTACTTATGACAGGGCTTAATGGTGCTTATGGAATCAGCCCTGAGTTTAGAGTTAGAGTAAATAGGGACATAAATGGAAATTGGGAAGTTTTAAGTGATAGTACTGGGGGTACATCTTTTGTTTATGAGGGTGGAGCAACTGACAATACGCACCAGTTTTCTACTTTTTCAGGTATTTGGTGTAAAAGAACTACATCAAACACAGATAACTTTTATTTTGATGATATTGAGATTAATGGCAACGTCATTACTGATAACGACCCACCACAAGTTTCTAATTCCTTTGTAAAAGGAACCAATACCATTGAAATCCAATTTGATGAACCGGTAACTACAAGCGCTGAACAGATTTCCAATTATAATTTGAACTTTAATAATGGCAACCCTCTATTGGTTACAGTAGTTAATTCAGGTTATGAACTTCTTTTTAACAATCCATTCATTTCAAATGATACCCTAATAATGGACATTAGTAATGTTCTGGACCTTTCGGGCAATGTATTAGATACAACAATTGAAATTATTGTACCGGATACTGCCTCTGCAGGAGATTTATTATTTAATGAATTGCTATTTGACCCATATGCGGGTGGTTCAGACTTTGTAGAATTCTTCAATGCTTCAAATAGTAATATTGATTTGTATCATTACTTCGTTGCGGATTATGATGCAAGTGATGGTGAAATAAGTAATTATAAGCAGATTACTGGACATTACGTAATCTCTCCATCTGATGTTGTATGTTTTACCGAAGATACATCCTCTACTATTTCAGATTTTTATACTCATGATTTAAGTAAGATTTTTCAAATGGATTTACCTAGCTTTCCAAATGATTCAGCAACGATTTATTTACTTACACCGGACTCTATTGTGGTAGATAAATTTAGTTATTCAGAAGACATGCATTATGAACTTATTAATGATCCTGAAGGAATATCCTTAGAAAAAATAATTAGTAATGAAAGTTCTAATGATTTTTCCAATTGGACTAGCGCGGCTGAATCAGTAGGCTGGGGAACACCTGGAGTAGACAATTCTCAGCGTTTTAATCAATTAATCAGTTCTAATCAATTTGAAGTCCAAACAGCTGTTTTTTCTCCTGACAATGATGGATTTGAAGACGTGGCTGTATTTTCTTACCAGCTAACCGATTCTGATATGGTTGGAAATGCAAGTATATACGATAAGACAGGAAGACTAATTAAAAGGGTTTTGACAAATAAATTACTTGGAACGGAGGGCCAATTTATATGGGATGGTACAAACTCTAATAACCAAAAAGCTGGAATTGGAATTTATTTAGTTCATTTTGAAGCATTTGGAGAAAACGGTAACATCATTACGCACAAGAAATCCATTACGCTTAAAACTCGTTTTTAAATTAAATACCTTAATCATTATGTACCAAAGTCATTAATTTAATGATATTTGCTACTTGTCTGTAGTTGATCAAATAAAGTTACCAGTAAGAGAAGAAATGGTTCTCTTTGAACAAAAATTCAAAGAAGCTATGAAGAGTGAAGTAGCTCTGTTGGATAAAATCACGCACTACATTATTAAAAGAAAGGGAAAGCAGCTGAGACCTTTATTTGTTTTTCTGGCAGCTAAAATGCATGGTAAAATTTCTGAAGGTACTTATCTCGCTGCATCATTAATTGAATTACTTCACACAGCTACTTTAGTTCATGATGATGTGGTTGATGACGCTGCTGAAAGAAGAGGGTTTTTGTCTATTAATGCACTTTGGAAAAATAAAATTGCAGTACTTGTGGGAGATTATTTGCTTTCTAGGGGATTATTAATTACTACTGAAAACAATAGAATTGATTTACTCCGTATTGTAAGTAAAGCCGTCAAATCCATGAGTGAGGGTGAATTACTTCAGATGGAAAAAGCCAGAAATCTGGATATAACAGAAGAAGTATATTTTAAAATTATCGAACAAAAAACAGCCTCTCTTGTTTCTGCTTGTTGTGGTACTGGTGCTTGTTCAGTTGGAGTTGATGATAAAATGGTTGAGTCAATGGAGGAAATAGGTAAATACGTAGGTATCGCATTTCAGATTAAAGATGATATTTTTGATTATGGGTTCTCTGATAAAATTGGCAAACCTACTGGAATAGATCTTAAGGAAAGAAAGTTAACCCTCCCACTAATACATGTTTTAAATAAAATTGATAGATCTTCAAAAAAAATGATTATCAATACCATAAAAAAAGAGAAGCAAGACCCTCAGAAAATTAAAGAAATTATTGATTTGGTTATACAGCAAGGAGGTATTGAATACGCAGAAAATCAAATGTATAACTATCGAGACAAAGCCTTAGGATTACTGAAAAAAGTACCAGATTCACCTGCTAAATCCTCATTTGAATTATTAATTGACTACTCCATTAAAAGAGTTAAATAGCTTTTATTTTAGCTATATTTATTTTTAAAATCCCATTCATTGAGTTCAATTGCTGAGCAAATAAAAGTGCTTGATAACCTACCAGGTGTTTATCAATTTTACGATGTTGATGAAAAGCTATTATATGTAGGTAAAGCTAAAAAGCTAAAAAACAGGGTAGCCTCCTATTTCAATAAAAAGAAATTTGAAAATGGTAAAACCAAGGCGATGGTTGGAAAGGTGGCTAAAATCAAAACCATACACCTGGATTCAGAGATTGATGCCTTGTTGTTAGAAAACAAGCTAATCAAAGAGTACCAACCAAAATATAATATCCAATTAAAAGATGATAAAACATATCCTTGGATTTGCATAAAAAATGAATTATTTCCGCGTATTTTTTATACTCGAAAAAAAATAAAAGACGGATCTGCTTACTTTGGACCATACCCATCAGTAAAAATGGTTAAAACAGTCATCGAAATGGCTAAAAAATGTTTTGAAATAAGGTCTTGTAATCATGTATTAACTAAAGAAAAAATTGAGAAGGGAGAATTCAATACAGCGGTTGATTTTTACATTGGAAATTGCAAAGGATGTTGTCAAGGAAAAGTAACGGTAAGCTCCTACAATGAGCGCATACAACATGTAAAAGCGGCTCTCAATGGCGAGTTTAGCAAGGTCTTGAGAGAATTGAAAAAAGAAATGGAAAGCCATGCAAGTGTCTATCAATTTGAGGAAGCTAATGAGGTAAAATCTAAGATAAAATACCTTCAAAAATTTCAATATAAATCTACGGTAGTGGATACTAACATCACTTCATTAGGAGTAATGAATTACACCAAAGATTCAAAGTATGCCTATATCAATGCTTTATTAGTAATGCAAGGAACCATTATTAAAAGCAAAACAACCATAGTACAAACTACCATGGACGAGGATGATGAACGAGTCTTATCTCATGCCTTAGGCAATAATTTAACCGAAATTTTCAATGAGATAAAAGAACTTGTTTTACCTATTCCTATTCCCATTGAAGCGGCATTTAAAATTCATATTCCACAACGAGGTGATAAGCGAAACTTACTCTTACTCTCTAAGAAAAATGCAATTGCTAAGAAAAATGAATTACTTAAAGCAGAGCATTTAAAAGATCCTGATGTGAAAATAAATTACATTTTAAATCAATTAAAGTCTGATTTAAGGCTTAGTGAGGTTCCCTTACACATGGAATGTTTTGACAATTCAAATTTCCAAGGAAGTTATCCTGTTGCTGCGTGTGTAGTTTTTAAAAGTGCTAAACCCGCTAAAAAAGAATACAGGCATTTTAATATTAAAACTGTTGAGGGGCCAAATGATTTTGCTTCAATGGAGGAAGTAATTTATAGAAGATACAGAAGATTATTAAATGAAGGAGCTTCGTTGCCACAACTAATTATAGTGGATGGCGGAAAGGGGCAATTGTCAAGCGCTCTTAAAAGCCTTCGAGAATTGGGCTTAGAAAATAGGATTAGTATTATTGGTATAGCCAAAAAGCTTGAGGAAATATATTTTCCAAATGATCAACTGCCCTTATACTTGGATAAAAAATCAACTTCTTTAAAAATTATTCAACATATGAGAAACGAGGCGCATCGTTTTGGAATTACTCATCACAGAAAAAGACGATTGAAAGGAACCTTACACACGGAGTTATTTCAAATAGATGGAATTGGAGAAAAAACAGCTATTCATCTATTGAAACAATTTGGTTCTATTGAAGCTATTAAAAAATCAAGCATAAATGAATTGCAAAAAAGTGTGGGCAACCACAAAGCAAGATTAATTCAACAATATTTCAAAGAGATTTAGAAGACGCTGGATATGAATTATAATTCATGATATTTTGTTATTTTTGAAATAGTGGTTCAACTTACTAAATACATAGTTCAGTTATTACATCAGCATGACTGTGTAATTATTCCTGATTTTGGAGGATTTGTTGCGCAATATAAACCAGCCACTTTAGATAGTGTTACTGGATTCTATTCTCCACCTTCAAAACAAATATTATTTAATATTAATCTAAAGAACAATGATGGCCTACTTACTAATCAAATAGCACAGGATCAAAACGTTTCTTTTACTAAGGCTACTCAAATTATTGCTGATTTTGTGTTGAATGTTAAAAATCAATTAAAAGAGAATAAAACATTTCAGTTTATCAACCTTGGCACTCTGTTTTATGAAAACAATGCATTGTTATTTAAACAGAAGTCAGCTAATTTTTTAGGTTCTTCATATGGGTTACCTCCCATAAACGTTAATGAATTTAAATCTGCAGAATCACAAGTAAAAGAACCGACTAAAGTTTTTGACATTAACCATAAAATAGAATCAAATAATAGTAAATGGTGGGTGGCAGCAGCTATAGTTCCTTTATTATTTTACTCAGCTTGGATTCCATTAAAAACAGACTTGTTCAATAACCCATCAAATTTCAGTTATTCTGATTTGAACCCTTTTACGTATTCTAAGGATGTGAAAAGCGCAGATTCACGTAATAAACTCAATCCTAATGATGTAGAAATATCCAGTAAGGCTACCGCTACACCGAATAATAAGATTATAGATACAGAAGTGGTTGAAAATACTGCTGAACCTTCTGGAAATCCGTTAATAATTAACGAAAAGCCTACATATGAAACTGCAGAAACTGCCACCCCAAAATACCATGTGATTGTAGGGTGTTTTGGTAATCAAAAAAACTCTTCAAGACTGATTAAGAAACTAAATAAAAAGGGTTATAAGGCTTACAAATTAGATGTACATAAAAACCTACACAGAGTTGCTTTAGCAACTTATGATTTAAAAGAAGACGCAATTCTAGCCCAATTAGAAATTAAAAAGGAAGAAAAGATGTCTTCTTGGGTTCTTACAAAATAATGTCCGCTGAATATTTTAATAAAGCGTATACCTATTTTTCCAATAGGTGTTCTAAAAAGGAATTATCTGCAAGAGAAGTCATGATTGGCTTGCAAAAATATCAACTTAAATTATCGGAAAAACACAAGTTAATTAATAAGTTAAAAAAGGAAAAGTACATTGACCATGATCGATATGCCAAAGCATTTACAAATGATCGATTTAATTTTTATAAATGGGGGAAACTAAAAATCAAACAACAGTTATTGATTAAAGGCATTGAGGAACCTTTAATAGACAACGCTTTAAGCCTAATAGAGGACGATGCTTATCAAGCATTAATAAAAGAGTTAGCTTTAAAAAAGAAAGCACAAATTAGTACTGATGATCATTTTCGGGCAAAACAAAAGATATGTAATGCGTTAAATACCAAAGGTTTTGAAGGAGAATTGGTCTATGAAATTGTAGAGAAAATAATGGATTAAAAATTGGCTGAAAACTGCCATAGCAATGTTCTTGGAGGCATTACATTTCCGGGTCTATTGGAATATTCTTTGTTGAGTAAATTATTAGCCAAAATAGATAACTTGTATTTATTATTGAAATTATATGCTAATCGGCAGTCAAATACAAGGTCTCCTGTCATCCTAGCATTTCTATAGTCTCCGTAACCTGGTAATATTTCAGTGTTTGCTATTGGCTGCATAAATACATCATCTACATTTTCCATTAAACTCGTATAACGTGTGCTCAGTCCTATAGCCCATTTTTTATAATCCAATTGAAAATCAATTTTCAGCATATGTCTATTTCTGTATTTCAAGATGGTATTCTCAGGATTTTCTATATCTGGGTCACTAAATGTGGTCAGGTATGCTGAGTCTGCATCAATAGGAGTTGGATGAATAAAAGTGTATCCTGCTAATGTGGTAAAAGATAGGTTTTCTGTAAAATTACCTTGTCCGACAATGCTTAATTCCATTCCAGGAATATTTGCATTTTGAATGTTAGTACTTCTTGCCCCTAAATAGTTTGACAATACTCCAATACCATTATTAATTACTATAGATTGTAGTTCAGCTGAACTTATGTCTGACCCATCTAGGTCATAAAAATCAAACATAAATTCAATCATATCTTGGTATCTTGTTACGAACCCTGACAAATCTATATAGCCCTTAAAGTTATTTATTTTGAACCCTTGCTTAAGGCCAATTTCTGCACTCCATCCATATTCTGGTTGAATGTTATTATTTGGGAAAATGTTAAGTCCTCCTACAAATGTGGAGATGTATTTTTCAGCAATAGATGGGAATCGATAGCCTTGCCCATAAGAAGCTCTTAGGAAAGTATATTCTGCAGGTTGATATGTTGATCCAATTCTGAATACGGGCTGAAAGGGTATATTCAAATCTTTAGTAAATAATTTTCCTTCAGATTGAACACTGTCAATTTTAAAATATTCTAACCTCATTCCAGCAGTCAGATTAAATTTTTCCCATTTTTTGTCACCTTGAAAATACGCAGCTAAATTCGTAGAAGTGTGGTTTCCATATAATTCTGAAATAACATCTGTATAAGAAGACATAGCTCCACTAGTTATGGTGAACTTGTTTTCAAATCGTTGTTGAAACTGATATTCACCAAAATAGTAATTTGAAGTAGCTGCCTGATTGGTATTATTTTGATTGTCTGTTCTAAAGAATCGAGTTTTTAGATGATGTTCTTTCCCATTTTCGTTTACATAAGAAATGTAAGGATCAATCATGATTCTTGAAGAGGAAGACGTACTCATCGTAGTGGTTGCTGTATCTACACCTCCAAGTGCATGAAGTACGCTGTCAGCTCCAGCCCATATGAAGAATATGGTACTATTATTAAAATTGTTATTCAAATTTAAACCGTAAGAAAGACCATTTATTTTTTTTGAAAAATGCTTCCACCCTCCATTAATTCTAGCTCTTTGATCATTTTCTCCGAAACGGTATCCTTGATCCTTCATGAAAAAACCGCCAATGACTAATTCATCGTTTTCTGATAACTTTCTTAAATGAGTGAAATTTCCCTGAACATATCCTCTTGGGCTATCCCACCATGTTTGATCACTCCTTTGATCTAAAACCGAGTCACCAGAAATTAAAGAGGTGCCCATTCTGGATGCATACCCATTGTTATAAAAGCCATTAGATATATTCACTTTGGTCACAGGTTTATCTTTTGGATATTGTGTTCTAATATTAATTACTCCGTTCAGTGCAGAAGATCCATAAAGAACTGATGACGCTCCTTTTAAAATTTCTATTTGAGAGATATTTTCAAGAGGAATAGCTGACCATTTTATGTCGTTAGCATCCCCTGCTAACATAGGCATTCCGTCTACCATGACTAAGACTCTGCTCCCAGCTCCATAACTCCAACCACTACCGCCTCTGATGCTAACTTGATTTTCATTGATTTGAACGCCTGGTACTTGCTCTACTATAGCTTGAGCATCTCGTGTAGCTTTATTTTCGATTAAAGCGGGTTTTATCACGGCCATAGAAACGGGAACATCCCCTAATTTCTGTTCATATTTGCTAGCTGAAATGACCACATCATCTAATTGATTAGACTCAGGCATTAAGGTCAGACTGAATTCTTTAGTTTCTCCGTCTGATAATTGAATATTCTTTGTTTGGGTTTGATAACCAATATATTTAACCGTAATGGTGTAGGAACCGGGTTTGGTATTAAAACTGTATGCACCATTGAAATCAGTAGCTGCACCATCGCCATTATTCAAAATGACGTTACCGCCAATTAACGGCTCTCCAGCTTCTTCTCCATCATAAATAATCCCTCTCACCGTAGCGTTTTTATCCGTTTGCCCGAGTAATTCAAACGGGGAATAAGAAATCCCTATTAGGGTTAAAAAAACAAAAGAACAGATGTGTTTAATACTATACTTCATTAGCTTAATTTTAAGCAAAATAGTTATTTTTTATTTTTTGATGAAAAGTATTTGTAGGATACTTTTTTAATCACATCTTTAGCTTTAACCCCTTCTTTATATATCACGTGATAAATAAGTTTTCCCTTTTTACTGAATAACATCATGTCACCATGTTTCTTGTTTTCTTTGTAATTAGTTTCCCCAATTTTATTTCCTTTTCTACCAAAAAATTCACTTTTACCGTCCAATAGACCATTTTTATAATTTATACTTCTATGTGTGATTACACCACCCGGATGATAAAATTTTGATACCCCATTTAATTTACCGTCAGCATAATTTTCTTCACTTTTCACACTCCCATCCACCTCATCATATTTAACCCATTTACCATGATGAACAGATCGTTTTAATACTCTTGGGGCTCCTACTACAATTTCATTTTTATAATCAATGACCTTGTAATGTCTAATTTCAATTAATTTTCCATTAGGGTCCCAAAACGACCATTTATTGTTTTTATGATCGTTTTCATAATCACCAGAATATTTTAATTGTCCATTTTTATAATATCCGTCCCAATGGTAATTCATCCTCCCCTCGGAAAAATAGCCTTTATCTTTTAGCTGTCCATTTTCGTACCAAGATTTCCAAATCCCATCTTCTTTATCATTTTTAAATTTACCTTCCATTGCTTTTTGCCCAGATTCAAAATAGGTTGTCCAGTTCCCATTTTTTTGATCAAATTGATAGCTACCTTCTTTCCAAATTTTTCCATCATTGTAGTAAAACTTCCAATCCTTATTTTTTTGCCCGTTAACAAAAGCGCCTTCATAGTACATTTGACCACTCGGGTAAAAATATTCCCAATATCCATCTTGTACATCTTTTTTAAACCCACCTTTCATGTCAAATTTTCCATTCACAAAGTAATATTCCCAGTATCCGTCTTTAAAGTTGTCTTTGAATTCTCCCTTCATGCTTATATTTCCTTCAGGGTAAAATTCTTTGAATTTCCCACTTTTCAAACCATCCTTAAATTGAGTAATTTGATAAGTGGTGTCAATAATTATAAATGTTTCTTGCCAGGTACTGTCCATAAGGCCATTTTTATAAAACCCAGTTTTTCTAAGTTGTCCATTCGGTTTTAATAAGGTGAATTCTCCATGCTTCAGACCTGACTTATATTCCGCCAAACTTCTTAGTTTTCCATCCGCAAAGTATGTTTTCCTTGTGCCTTTACCATTAGTTATAAGTGCTATTCCAGATGTGTCAAAAAATTGTAGAATAAGTTCTGTAGTATCTCCTGTTTTAAACAGTGTTTTTTCCATGGGCTTTCCATTGTGGTAGAAATATTCCCACTTGTTGATTTTACGTGATTCATATAAACTAGGCTTATTTTTCAGGAATAGTAAGTTGATGGTGTCATAATAATTAATTTTTGGACTGACCTTATATGAGCCCTTCTCAGACAAAACTCCATTTCCGTAGTATGATTTAAATGTGGAGTCGGGTTTGCCCAAAAAGAAAAAGCCATCAAATTTTAATTTTCCGTTTTCATAAAATGATTGATATGAACCATGTAATTGTCCAAGAAAAAAGTGACTTACCTCCCTCACCTTTCCTGTTGGATAATAAAACACCCATTTTCCAATTTTTTCTCCTACTGCTGAAAATCCCTCAGTATGGTATTGGCCAATACTTCTGATGATATCTTTGTCCTCATTCCAATAGGTAATTATTTTTTCTTGTTTAATTAGCCCATTTTCCTTGATTTGACTGTTTGAAGTTTGAACAATGGAAAAACCCATTATAAATCCAAATAGATACTTAAGTTTTAACTCTTGGTATAGTTTTAACATCTTTATTGTGATAAATAAATAAATTCTACCCACCCGTCCATTCTATTTCCTGCTTTAAAGTCGGAATTAAACTTCCAGTTTTTGGTGTATTTTAGAGCATTTGATATTAGGCACTCATCTTGTGTTGTTGTTTTAGTATCATCTACCTTACAATCTGTAACTATTCCCTTTTGATTGACTCTTATGATAAGTCTTACAATTCCTGATGAATTGCATAAGTAAGATGGAACATTTTGAATGAGGGTATAACGGCCTTCCACAAAATACTTTGCGATGGCTTCATTTGTTTTTTCAACAGATTTGCTTTTAACCACATTATCTTGATTTTCGTCTGGAATTAAACTTTGTTTTAAAGTGGGATTGTCCTTAGATAAAGAGTTAAAGGTCTCATTTTCGAATTGAGTTAGTTCATTTAAGACTTCTTGCTCAATTTTTTCTGCTTGTAGTGATTTGTTAGTAGGCTTGTCTGAAGAAAAGTTGGATGTGACGTTGGTGAGATCTAGTGGATTTTCACCATCTGATTCCTCTTCTTTAGTTTCCATTTCTCTAAGTTGATCTAAAGTAAAATCTAAGGTAGCCACAACCTTTTCTTTTGGTTTAATAGTGTAAAATGATATATGCTGCATATTTAGCCATACAAAAATAAACACATGAATCATTAATGTAGCAGCAATGGCATTCTGGTGTTTTTCAATAAAATGAAGAATTTTCACAGGGGTTTTAGATATAAACTTTTATAATTTAAATAAAAATTTATAATTGGTCATTCTGCTAACGAAGAATTATATCTTTTATTAAGTAGTTGAATTACTTCCTCTGTAATATCATGGCTAGAGTCGGCATACAGCATTGGACCTCCGATTCTAAAACTTAATACAAAATCATATCCAAGTTCTTTTCCAATAATTTGCATGTATTCATTGGTCTTTAAAATATAGCTTTCTGTTAAAAGAAGCTCTTCTTGAGCAAGTTGATCTGTCAAGTCTTGTTCTACTCTCATGATTTCTTGTTCTAAAGTCATAATGTTTTGAGCTTTTTCCATTTTTTCTCTTTCCCCCATTATGGGTGCTGCTTTTTCAAAATCGGCTCTTAATTTTTGATAGCTGCTCATTTTATCTTTTAATTGATTTTCAGCTGAACTTCTTTTATTGAGTAACTTGGTTTGGATTAATGCCGCAAAATCATAATATTTTGAAACCGTGTCACTATTTACATATGCAATTTTTATGGAACTGGTTGTATTTGACTGAACTGCTGGAATATTGCCTTCCGTTTTTTTAGCATTATTTTCACATTGAATAAGCAATAAACACGTTAAACACAAACAGCTAATCTGTTTTAGAGAAGAAAAAGAAATCATAGTAAAGGTTTTATATGGTGGTCATAAAATTTTGTACAGTTTCAATGAATTCGAAAGGAACTGAGACCATGTCAGCATAATCATTTCCAAGCTCATAATTTCCATCTTCATCGTTATTATATACCCACCTTATTTTAACATCTTTATTGAGCTGGTATAACTCATCTAATAAAACCACGATGTTTAAAAGGAATTTTGAAGAAGAAATATTTATTGCACTTAAGTTTAGCGTAAGTATAGTACATTCAGCAGGCTGCTTGATGTAGTCTCTGATGTGATTTTCAATTGAAGTAAAAAAAGACTCTGGTTCGTCTAAAGTACATTGACCTTCTAGAATAAATAAACCCTTTTTAAAATTAAATGAGACGAATGGGGTGTTTTCTGTCGCTTCTTTGTATAAAAGATCCATACATTAATAATACATAACAAATATCTGTAATAATTTAATTGGAAACGTAAATACAACGACTTTTTTTAAAATGGTTTAAAATCTTTTAAATATAGTGGAACAAAATAGGCTACATCTTCAAAATCCTTACTTATAAATTTGGTATATGTCATTTTGGTCATTCCTCGAGAAAAGTTTAGCTCAACGGGATTGATTTGAGGACCCTCCAATGTTTTATCCAGAAATTTTCTTGCACCACTTCCAATAAAGTATACATATTCAAATTGACTAAGAGAATCTAAAAACGATTGATCTACAATTTTAGCATCTAATGGATATACGATTTCTTTTTTTGCATTATAACCTGCAGTATACACTTCATCTCTCCTAGCATCAATCATTGGAAAGTAAATACTGTTGGATTCTTTATTTGATATATCATAATTTTCCATCATAACCTGTATGGTGTCAACAGATATTAATGGCTTATTTATAGCAAATGCAATTCCCTTAGCTGTAGAAACTCCAATCCGTAGTCCTGTGAATGAACCTGGTCCTGATGCTATACAAACACCATCTAAATTCGTAAAAGAAATATCATTTTTTTTAAGTAGGCTTTGAATCAGTATATGCAATTGTTCTCCGTGAACGTATTTATCACTTAGAATGATTTTTTCATCGATTAGTTCACCGTTAATCGAAATACTTGCCGAACAGGTTGTAGTGGAAGTTTCAATATTTAAAAGTGTAATCAAGTTAAATGCTGATTACTTTTTTTTTGCAGCTTAAAATTTTGACCCAAGTACACTTTTCTAACTTGTTCATCTGCTGCTAGTTCTTCTGCAGAACCCGATTTCAATATGGCACCTTCAAATAATAGGTAAGCTCTATCTACAATGGATAGGGTTTCTTGTACGTTGTGATCAGTAATTAAAATGCCTATTTTTTTCTCTCTTAATTTAAGTACTATTCGTTGAATATCTTCAACAGCAATTGGATCTACACCCGCAAAAGGTTCGTCTAAAAGGATAAAATCAGGCTCATTTGCTAAACAGCGAGCAATTTCTGTTCTTCTTTTTTCACCTCCTGATAATTTAATTCCCATGGTTTTTCTTACTTGTCCAAGGCCAAATTCTTCAATCAAAGATTCAAGCTTTATTTTTTGTTCTTTTTTAGAAAGAGAAGACATTTCTAAAATGGCTTTTATGTTGTCCTCAACAGACAACTTTCTAAATACAGAAACTTCTTGGGGAAGATAACCTATACCCATTTTAGAACGTTTATACATAGGGACTTTAGTAATGTTATTTTGATGTAGAAACACATTTCCAGTATCAGGTTTAATTAATCCTACAATCATGTAAAAAGAAGTGGTTTTACCTGCTCCATTCGGGCCTAGCAGGCCCACTATTTCTCCTTTTTTAAGAGTTAAAGAAACATCCTTTACTACTTTTCTTCCTTTATACGTTTTATTTATTTTATCAGCCTGTAATTCCATGACTTTTTCAGCTCGCTTTATTTCTTTTTTCAACCCTTTTAACGACTAAAACACCTATTTCGTATAAAGAATAAACAGGAATAGTAACTAATAATTGGCTCACTACATCGGGAGGCGTAATGATGGCAGAAAGTATCAGTATTACCACTAGTGAGTGTCGTCTGTATTTTTTTAAGATAGCTGAGCCTAATATTCCAATTTTAGCTAATAAGTACATTATGACTGGAAGTTCAAAAAATATTCCTGTTAAAAAAGTAGAAGTAGTAATCATAGACATGTACGAACTGATGGTGAAGTTGTTTTGTATTTCGTCAGTAAGTTTATAACCACCAAAAAATTGTACACAAAGTGGACTTATCAAATAGTAACCAAATAAAACGCCTAAGAAAAAAAGAAAACTTGCATTAAAAACTATCCATCTTGTAGCTTTGACTTCCTTTGTTTTTAGCCCAGGTTTAATGAATGACCAAATTTGATAAAACGTGAAAGGAAATGATACAATAAAACCACCAATAAGTGCAAAATACATATTGGTTGTAAATTGTTTTGTCATTTCAATAGATTGGATTTGAATTGGAATATCATCAGCACACAACAAATCATCAATATGTAATTTTTCAGAAAGAAAACAAAAAAATTGATAAGTAGGAAAATTGGTTTTGGACATATTGAGATAAACCAATTTAACAATAGGATCAGTGAAGTAAAACAGCACAACTGCAATGATGAGAATAACAATTACAGACCTTACTAATCGCCATCTTAATTCTTCGAGGTGCCCCAAAAATGACATTTCATTTTCTGTTGTTTTTTCACTCATGGATGCAAATCTAAAACTTTGTATGGTATAAATTCACATATTTGAAACTGCAAGACGATTTTATCACATGCTATTTAAAATTAAATCGTACATAAAGTTTCTCATAAGTGGCACTTCTAAATACAGTATCCATTCTCCATTTTTACATCATTTTATTCAAGATGTTTTAGACCATGGAGGTATTTTTTATTGTTTTCCTGCAATAGAGTTGGTGAGAAAAAAGGTAAGTCAGGATAAAAAAACCATTAAAAAATCAGATTTAGGTGCGGGTTCTTCTTATGGTAATAAAAATGTAATCCCAATAAATCAGATTTTAAAACAGGAGCAATCTAGCCCTAAAAAAGCAAAATTATTATTTAAAATGGTGAACTATTTTAATCCTGAAAAAGTACTTGAGATGGGGACATCGCTGGGCTTCACAACAGCTTACTTGGCTAACGCTAGAAAAAAAAATGAGGTTCTAAGTGTAGAAGCAGACAAGCAAAAGTGTAAAATTGCGAGTATCACCATTAAATCACTTGGGATAAAAAATGTAAAAATCATTAATTCTTCCTTCAGCGATTTAATTGAAAAAGCAAAACATTGGCATTTTAATTTTATCTATTTTGATGGAAATCACACCGAAAAAGCCACATTATCCTATTTCAACTGGGCTGTCGAAAAAGTGAGTGAAAATGATGTATTCGTTTTTGATGACATTTACTGGTCCAAAGAAATGCATAACGCTTGGGCAGCGATAATAAATCATGAAAAACCAACGCTTACATTAGATTTATTTAGTATGGGGATTGTGTTTTTTAACCCTAATCTTTCAAAGCAACATATTAAATTAATTCACACCTCTAATTTTTACTGATTTAAGGAACATTTCTCTGTGAAAAATTTAATTTAAAAAGCAGTAGAGTTTTAAGTCTTCAACTTTATTATTGTAGACCGATGGAGATAACAAAACAAGTAATTAAATACACTCTTCCTTTATTTTTTATTTTTTTCATATCGTGTAGTGAGCAAAAAAAAGATGTCATTAAGGAAGAATTAGAAATTATTGAACCTAAAATTATTTACAACAAAATTCACGGTTTTAGTGAAGAAAATTATGTCTTTGACAGCAGTGTGGTACGAAATGGAGAAAGTTTTGGGGAAATATTACAACGGATGGATATTTCCTACAGTGCGATAAATAAACTGAGCACTTCTTTTAGGGAAGTTTATGATATAAGAAGAATTTATCCAGGAGATAAATACTATATCTTAAGAACTAAAGACAGTTTAAAAAGTGCTAAGCTTATTTACCAACACTCGCTAACAGAGTTAGTGGTGATGAACTTTATAGATTCTATTTATCTATATGTGGAAAACAAACCCATAACCATCAAGTTAAAAGAATCAGCAGGGGTCATAAAATATAGTTTGTGGGAATCTTTCATTAGTAATAATTTAACTCCTGCACTTGTTTCAGATGTAGCTAATTTATATGCTTGGACAATTGATTTTTTTGATATTCAAACCAATGATTCTTATAAAATTATATATGAAGCCAAGTACGTTGACGATCAGTTTGTAGGTGTGGGTAATATCAAAGCCATGTTGTTTAATCATAAAGGAAGAAACTTGTATGCCTTTCGTTATGGCTCGCCACATGAAAAAATCGAACACTATTATGATGAGAAAGGCGAGAGCATGCAAAGAGCATTACTTTCAGCTCCACTTGAATATGTACGTATATCTTCCAAATTTTCTCACCGTAGATTACATCCAATAAAGAAAATATATCGCCCTCATTTTGGGGTAGATTATGCTGCCCCAACAGGAACGGATGTCGTTTCAACAGGAGACGGAAAAGTGATTTTTGCGGGTTGGTCAAGAGGAGCAGGATATATGATAAAAATCAAACATACATTCGGTGATGTGGTTACTAAATACCTACACTTGAATAAATTTGAAAAGGGAATTAAAAAAGGGGTTTATGTAGAACAAGGAGAAAAGATTGCCGAAGTTGGAAGTACTGGTTTAAGTACAGGCCCCCACCTTGATTACAGAGTATATATTGGTGGAAAACCAGTTAATCCATTAAAGATGAATATACCTAGTAAAGATCCAATTCCAGATACGTTAAAAGAAAAATACCTCAAGGACATCCTTTTACTTAGAAAAAACTTAGATCAAATTGAGCCTTAATTTAAAAATGCAAAATATCACATGGAGAAAGATATTTTTAGTTTTTCTAGCTACCATATTTAATGAGCCTCAAGTTATTTTATCACAACATACAGACAAATCTGGCACCTATTTTGTTGAGCTGAGTAGCGATATAGAAAGTAAAATGAAAAAATTTATTAAATACTAGATTAGTTTTAGGGTAAATATGTTAAGAGTTATCAAATATCTTGTTGTTTTTATTGCATTTCTATTACTCTTATTGTTTGGAGCGTCCATAGTAATTACAAAATTCTATAGTGATCAGTTGAAAGAATTGGCGTTAATCAAATTAAATGAACACTTGGAGACACCAATTTATGTAAATGAAATTTCAGTGAGTGCATTTTCCCAATTCCCTATGATTTCTTTAAAGCTTAAGGAGTTTTATTTAGAAGATATAAAGAGCGACAATGACACATTGGTTTTTGCGGAGGAATTGAGCTTGAATTTCAATGCTTTAGATATGTTAAAGCGAAATTATAACGTTAGAAAAGTGATCCTAAATGACGGGTTTTGCAGATTAAAAATAAATGAATTTGGCATAAATAATTACAGTATTTTTGAAAGTAAAAACAATAGTGATAGCAGTCAATTTCAATTTCAACTTGAAGAAGTTTCCCTAGATGATATCCAATTTGATTACTCAAATAAGCTGTTAAAACAACACTATTCATTTGATATTTCTAATGCTTTACTCTCTGGAGAATTTACCAGTACTAATTACGATATAGAAACCAATATTGATTTTAAAGTAAATCGATTCCAGATTGAAGACGTAAATTTTATAGCTCAAAAAAATGCCAATCTTGACTTGATTTTAGAAGTAAATAATAATCCATTTAATTTAAAAATAAAGAAGGGAAAGTTAAATATTGAAGCTATGCATTTTGATGTGTTGGGGGAATTTAACTCAGCTGAAAATGACGATTTATCCCTAAATATAAAGGGGGACAATATCAAATTAGAAGAAATATTTAGTGTTTTCCCATTAGACTACCTATATGTTTTAAATCGGTATAAATCAAAAGGAGTTCTTGTTTTTGAGGGTCAGCTAGATGGAAAACTATCCGAGAAATCTTCTTTAGCTTTCACATCTGATTTTAGTGTTCAAAATGGGGCTCTATTAGACAGGCAAAGTAAAGTGGAGTTGAGTGATATTAATTTGAATGGAAGCTTTAGTAATGTAAGTAAAAGATTAGTTATCCAATCTTTTTCAACTAAGCTGAAAGAACATTATATAAAAGGTGATTTTACCATAAACGGTTTCCATAATCCTCTCATATCCTCCAATTTAACAGGGAATATATCACTTGATAAAATAGCTTTTTTTATTAGTTCTCCAGCAACCAAACTAGTGGGTAATTCCACTTTTGATGTTCAACTTAAGGCTCAAAAAATGGACGAAAATTACAGGATCAAAGATCTAAATGGAGATGTTTCTATTTTAAATGGTAAGGCTTCATATACCACAAAACAAATAGACATAGATTTTGATGAATTACATTTTACACTTTCTAATCCTGATATGAAAATTAGAGGCAATAGGTTTAAGTATCAAACTGATTTATTTGACTTCAATACCAATATACCAAATTGGATCGATGTATTTCTTGAAAAATCACAAACCATAACAGTAGGTGGTAAAATGAATTTTGACATGTTCACTACTTCAATTTGGACAGATTTTTTTAACAAGTTTGATGCATCTGAAGACACTACTTCTTTTGTTGAGGTTCAAATTAATAAACTCAAAATAGATGTTAATACGTTACATTTTAATAAAGCCTTGTTTCATGATGTAGAAATTCAACATCTGGAGCTCAAGGAACAAATTGATTTACATTATGTTAAGGCAAAAGGACAGGGCGGTGATTATTATTTTGAAAATATAAAAATCAACAATCTTGATGATGGTTATTCAATACTCACTAAGGGGGAACTCAATAGAATATCTGTTGATAAATTGCTGTATGAGTTTGATGATTTTGAGCAAACCTACATAAATAGCAATCAAATCAAAGGAGAAATTTCATCTGCTTTCAAAGCCTCTTTTTTCATAAATCCTTCTAAATCTTTTGATTTAAAATCACTTACATTTAATTCAGATAATTCATTTCAGCATGTAAAACTTATTGACTACAACTATATTGCGGAAATAGTTGATTATTTTGACGAAAGTATGATTACTAGAAATATTGTGGATATCCCATATTACAAACAGAAATCTAAAAAAATCATATTTAAACCCTTTAGGAATAACATGTCTTTTAAAGATGGGAAATTAAATATATCTCCTACCTATCTTGAAAATAACATGTTGAATTTAAACTTAAAAGGAACTCAAACTATTTCAGATTCTGTTGATTACTATATGAGTTTTAATTGGAAAGAAATTAAAAAGAGAAATAAAAAAGAAAAGGAAGATTACCTCGAAGAAAAAGAGGAGATAAAGGAACTATTTCTGCGCATTACAGGGCATATAGATGACTTAAATTATAGATTCGATCGCGAAAAGATGAAAATGCAGAGAGCTGAAAAGGTGGAACAAGAAATAGAAATCGTTAAAAAAATAATAAAAGGGGAAGAAGTTAAAGAAGTTAAAAAAGATCCAGAATTTGAAATAGAATGGGAGGAAAAAGACTCAAATACAGTTACAGACCAACCCAAATTAAATGAAACCACTAAGAAGAAAAGAAAAAAGAAGGACTCCACAAGGCTGAATAAATTTTTAAAAAAAATCGGAGTTGAGGAAGAGAGAAAAGAAAAGCCGAAGTTTGAAATTGATCAGTAAATGATTTCTCCGCCATTTGAAGTTTGGACAGTGGCTCTGTTTTTCTTAAATAAAGTGTTTTTATGGATTTTTGGATAGGATTTACATGTTACTATTCCACCCCAATTACCACCAATATTTTTAATAATTCCACCATTAATAGTCAGTGTGCTATTTTTTTCAAGTATGATTTTACTGCCATTCGGCATAATTACTTTGTTCTTCACTTCTAGTGAGTTCCCTCTTTTCACAATAATATTCCCTGTTGAAATAAAACTCTTATCCCAAATGGTGTTGTTTTTCACTTTAATTTTTTCAGTAGTATTATTTATGTTTTTTGTGGTTCTTGCCAATTCATCCACATTAGAATATCTATAATGTATATAAGCTATTTGCAAAGGGGAAAGATAATTTCTGCATAAGTTATATCCCATAATATTGTTACTGGTATTTTTATCATCGCATTGAATCCAACCAAATCGATCAGACCTTGGTAGGTCATCAAACTGAGGTGTGTTTGTATGCCTTAAGCCAACACAATGACCTAGCTCATGACCGGTTAATTGTGCTGTAGCATATCCTCCATTTTTTAAAATATTTGAAACATTAAGAAAATAAGGAGAAGGCCCACATCCAAAAGCAGGTCCATTTTTGGAAGCTCCTGTGTAAAAAACATGTAAGTAATTTTTGTCTTCGTTTGCTAATTTGACCCAATTATCTTTGTGGCAGTTTTTGTCTATTTTCTTAAAATAGGTAACGTAACCTGTAGTGTCTTCACTAATTTGAATATTTTCTTTTAGAAAAAGTACGGTGTTTTTTCGAGGACTTCTGCTGCTATTATCAATTTCTAATGTTATTTTTTCGGGATGAAAAATTCCATTATTAAATAAAGTTCCCTCTACAATTAAACTATCTAATATGGGTTTAAATCGATTCTTTATTCCTTTAATAGTGATTGAACTAGAATCTGAATTAATTTCTATAATTTCTAACCATTTATTGCTGTTTTCTTCCTTTTTAAATTGCATTCTGTCCCAGCTAACAGAATCTACATGAAAACTCACCGTGTCAATAATGAACCTAATTCTTGAATCCTTTATATAGGGTTTCTCCCCTTTTGAATTGGCTACAGTCGGAGGCTGTATTTTCTCAAACATTTGGTTTATCCACTGAAATTGTTTGGTCAAATAATCCAAAGAATCTTTAGTGATATTTCTTGGCTCTGATTGGTCAAATTGTACAATGTGTACCCAGGTTTTAATTTCTAAAATGGGATGGGTTTGTGTTGAGCTTTTTTCACTAGGTATGTAGGGCATGAGATAATCAAATTGTCCATATGCATTTGAACAAAAAAACAAAAACATAAAATTCAATAACACATGTAATTTTTTCATTATAATTTTAATCATATATGCTAAAAGTACGGAACTCCATTAAATGGCAAGATTACGCCTTTGTGTTTATATTAATTTCAGATTTAATATCATTAGCAGTAGGTAATGAAAATATACACGCATTCATTAAACCTCTTGTTGTTCCTTCAATTGCCTTTTTTTTCTTTTCTAAAGAATTAATAAAATTTAAAATTGGAAAGTATTTAGCGTTGGTATTATTGTTTTCTTGGCTTGGAGATTTATTATTAATTTTTGATTCATCATTGCATTTTCTTTTAGGGCTTTTCTCGTTTCTGATCGCTCACTTTTTTTACATTCTGATATTTTCATCCACCACTATGCCTTTCAAAATCAGGGCCACACACACGATAACCATTTTATTCTTTTTAATATTAGCTGTATTCATTCTTCAAATGGTATGGGGAAAGACAGAAAATTTACAAGTTCCAGTTCTAATTTACACGATCATCATTTCTGTAATGGGCGTGACAGCTACATTTAATACTATTGAAAATAGAGATTACTATTCGCTTTTTGGTGCTTTGTTATTTATAATTTCAGATGCTTTAATCGCATTAAATACATTTCACATTGTTAGTGTTGAGGGGATTAATTATCCTTTTTTAATCATGTTTACATATATATGCGCTCAATTAATATTAGTTTACTCTGTAGTCAATCAAATGAATAAAAACTAGTTATCTCTTATTTTCGAGTGATAAAAAGCCCTTTTGCCAATTATAGCTTCTAATTTGCACAGTTTGATTTAAAAATTTATTTTCGCAACCCTAAAAGTAAATTACAATTCAAAATGGAATCTTATTACATGTATATCCCTCTGATTTTAGCCATTCTAGGCTTGGTTTTTATGTTGATAAAAATGTCGTGGGTAAAAAAACAAAGTCCTGGAAATGAGAGAATGCAGGAAATATCTAGAAATATTAAAGAAGGTGCACTTGCTTTTTTGAGTGCTGAATATAGATTGTTGGCCATATTTGTTGTTATCGCATCGATAGCGCTATTTGGAATTTCAAGTTTAGTAGAAACTACATCATGGATGATTGTACCTGCATTTGTTGTAGGGGCTATTTTTTCAGCTCTTGCAGGCAATATAGGTATGAGAATAGCCACTGATGCTAATGCAAGAACAACTGAAGCTGCAAGAACAAGTTTGCCACAAGCATTAAAAGTTTCATTTGGAGGTGGAACGGTAATGGGACTGGGAGTAGCTGGATTAGCAGTTTTAGGACTAAGTTTATTTTTTATGTTATTTGTTGGACAATTTATGGGTCAAGAAGGGTCTTTTTACAATAACATGACCATGGTATTAGAGGCTCTTGCAGGTTTTTCCTTAGGTGCGGAATCCATTGCTCTATTTGCTAGAGTTGGTGGAGGAATTTACACCAAAGCTGCTGATGTTGGTGCTGACCTTGTTGGAAAAGTAGAAGCTGGAATTCCAGAAGATGACCCAAGAAACCCCGCTACAATTGCGGATAATGTAGGTGATAATGTGGGAGATGTAGCTGGAATGGGTGCTGACCTTTTTGGGTCATACGTGGCTACAGTATTGGCTTCTATGGTTCTTGGAAATTACATCATCAAAGATATGGCAGATGCTGGTGTTGTTAATAGTGCATTTGATGGAATGGGTCCAATTTTACTTCCAGTTATGATTGCTGGTGTAGGAATTATAGCATCTATTATTGGTACGTTTCTTATTCGAATAAAAGATAACTCAGCAAAAGAGGCTCAGGTTCAAGGGGCTTTAGATAGAGGGAACATCGTGTCTATCATTATTACTGCTATTGCGGGTTGGTTTTTGATTGACTTGATGTTGCCTGAAACAATAACAGGGATGAAGTTTTTCGGTGAAGGAACTAAGGATATTCCAAGCAGACATGTTTTTTATGCCACTCTTGTAGGCTTAGGCGTTGGATACCTTATATCAATGTTTACAGCTTATTATACCTCCTTAGGTAAAAAGCCTGTTTTAGATATAGTACAAAACTCATCAACTGGAGCAGCAACTAACATAATTGCTGGGCTTGCTACGGGAATGATATCTACTTTCTCATCGGTAATTTTATTTGCTGTGGCTATTTGGGGTTCATATGAACTTGCTGGATTTTATGGTGTGGCTTTAGCCGCTTCAGCTATGATGGCAACTACCGCTATGCAATTGGCAATAGACGCTTTTGGTCCAATTGCAGATAACGCAGGTGGTGTAGCCGAAATGAGTGAGTTACCCGATGAAGTAAGAGAAAGAACAGACATTCTTGATTCAGTTGGGAATACCACCGCTGCTGTGGGTAAGGGGTTTGCGATTGCTTCTGCTGCCTTAACTGCCCTAGCATTATTTGCGGCTTATGTCACTTTTACAGGCATTGATGGTATTAATATTTTTAAAGCAGATGTACTAGCTGCTCTTTTCATTGGTGGCATGATTCCAGTTGTTTTCTCTGCATTAGCTATGAAGTCAGTTGGGAAAGCTGCAATGGACATGGTAATGGAAGTAAGACGACAATTCAAAGAAATTCCAGGAATTATGGAAGGTACAGGTACTCCAGAATATGGAAAATGTGTAGAAATTTCTACAAAAGCGGCTCTAAGAGAAATGATGTTACCAGGTGCAATAACAATTATTACTCCAATTATAATTGGTTTTACCATGGGCCCTGAAGCATTAGGTTCATATATGGCTGGTGTTGCCGTTTCGGGTGTATTGTGGGCTATTTTCCAAAATAATGCTGGTGGTGCATGGGATAATGCAAAAAAATCTTTTGAAGCAGGAGTAGAAATAAATGGAGAAATGACTTACAAAGGGTCAGAAGCACACAAGGCTGCAGTAACTGGAGATACAGTTGGTGATCCATTCAAAGATACTTCAGGACCTTCAATGAATATTTTAATCAAACTTACTTGCCTCGTGGGTTTAGTAATTGCTCCAATTCTTGGTGGTCATAGTTCACATGACACTCCAAATAACGAAGTTATTGTTGCAGACGAAAAAAGAGAAACCAAAGAGGTGATGGTGACGGTAGATATGAACTCAGATACTACTGATGTAAGCGTAATTAAAGTCGTAGCAGTAAGCGGTAATGACACGGTTACAAATAAAGAAATTACCCTTGAGGGTGAAACTCCTAATATGGATTCCATTATTAATGATGCAAAGTCATCTGCAATGGATTCTTTATAAAGATTTAAATAACTTATTTTTAATCCGGCTTATGCCGGATTTTTTTTGCTTACATGTATATAATCATTGACATTGGTAATAGCATAACAAAAGTGGCCACTTTTGAAGGTGATCGTATGTCGCAACCGATCAAACTTAAAGATCACGAAGTAATTACCTATCTTGATAAATTCAAATCATGCAGCGGTTTAATATCTACGGTTAGAAACGGAGATTTAACTCAAAATATTCAGAAAAATTGCAAATCATTTTTGAGTTTTAAAACAAGCTTAAAACTACCTATTCAACTTCATTATGAAACCTTAAAAACTCTTGGTAAAGATAGGATTGCCAATGCAGTAGGGGCTCATTTTATGTATCCTAATATTAGTAATTTAGTGGTTGACTTAGGAACATGTATTACCTATGATTTTATTGATATCAGAGGTGTTTTTCAAGGTGGAGCAATTTCTCCTGGAATGGGTTTAAGATATAAATCCTTAAACCAATATACTGCTACACTACCACTAGTGAATCCTGCTGGATCTACTCCAAAATTGATTGGTAAATCCACTGAAAAGTCGATACAATCTGGCGTTGAAAATGGAGTTTTATTTGAAGTGATAGAAACCATTAATCAATATAAGGCCATATTTAAGGAACTAAACGTTTTAATTACAGGAGGAGATAGCCTATTAATAAAATCAATTGTAGAATATGAAAAAAATGGCATCTTTGCAGTTGAAAATTTAACCTTAATAGGTTTAAATCAGATTTTAAAAGAAAATGTTAAGGCTTAAAATAGGACTTATAATTATAGTTTCATTTCATTCTGTATTTGGGCAACAAGTAAATACTTCTCCTTTTTCTAGATATGGAGTTGGTGAGATAAATAATGTTATATCAGCTTCTTATTTGGGATTTAGTAATAGTTCAATTGCATTTAGCGACCCTCAGTTTATTAATATTTCTAATCCAGCTTCTTATTCTAGGATGCGAAAGTATAACCCTTTATTTGATGTCACTATATCAGGTAAAACAGCTAATTATAACTCCAATTATAATGGAAATTTAAATTCATCTTCAGGAACTAATTTAGGTTTAAATAACATGTACCTTGGGTTACCCATTTCACAAAAATGGGGTGCCGTTTTAGGAGTTAATACATATTCTTCTCAGGGTTATGAAGTATCATCGACTATTTCTATAGATTCCTCACAAGTATCTAATGTTTTCAAAGGTGATGGGACCGTTAATCGATTATTTATAGGAACAGGTTTAGATTTAGTTAATAGAGGTGACTCGGTTACTTTTTCAATTGGGGGTAACGCCTCATATATGTTTGGTAACTTAGAAAGATTAAGTTCAGTAGTATTCAATAACTCGAACACATATAATAGTAGAATTCAATACAGGTCTTCAATAAGTGGCTGGTTATTTGATGGAGGGGTTCAGTTTATGAAGAGAATAACATCTCGAAAAAAGAATAAGATTTACCTAAGAATGGGGGCTCATTATTCATTAGGAGCTGAATGGCAAACTTCTAACGATTATTTTGCATATACGTTTACTTATAATTTTGGAGTTCAAGAAATTCCTAAAGACACGCTATCATCACAAGAAAATTTAGATGGAAATTTTTCCATTCCAGAAAAGATGACTTTTGGTGTCGGAATAGGAAAAAATAAGCAAGATAGAAGTAGTTGGGATTTAGCATTTCAATATGAAATCAGAGATTGGACCACGTTTCAGGAAACCAATTCGATTGAGTCATGGACTTCCCCACAGTTAGGAAACAGTGAAAAGATGTCATTTGGATTTAGATGGACTCCAAATTTAGATTTTGCTAATACCAATAAATCTATCTTTTCAAAATCAACCTACAGTATAGGAGGACATCAATCCAAGTCTTACATATTAATGGATGAAATTAATTTAGATCATTATGGCATAAATTTTGGACTAACTGTTCCGTTGTTAAGTTCAAGATCATTTTCTACAATGAATTTAGGGATGGAACTTGGTAAACTTGGAGACTTAAACAACATGAATATTGAAGAAAACTATATTAATTTTGCAATCGGTTTTACTATGGCTCCAGATACCAGGTACGATCGATGGTTTAGAAAAAGACAATACGACTAGAAATAATAAAATGAAAAATACATTATTATTAATTGCATTTTTGTTGATACAAACTGCATTACTTGCTCAAGATTGTAAAATTCAATCTACAGATAATTATGGTGAAGACAGTGTAAATTGTAGAAAAAACTTTGCATTATACACGGGCTATCTGAAGCAAAAGAATTACGAAGACGCTGTTATTTTTTGGGGTAAAACACAACAAAAGTGTCCTCAATTGAAATCAAATTTATATGCTAATGGAGCTTACATTTATAAACAATTAGTTAAAAGTAAAAAGAAAGCGAAATCAGCTGATACAGAAACCTACAAGGATTCGCTTTATTTAGTGTATGATAACTGGTTTGAAAATTTTGGCTTTTGCAATAAGACTAAAGTATCGTTAGCTAAGGATATTATTTATATAAGTGATCAAAAAAAGTTTCCTAAAGCCTATTCGCTTTATAAAGAAGTCATTGAAAGTAATCCTCAGATTATTACCTCAACTGATGTAAAGTACTTTTTTGTATACACGGGGATGTACATGTTAAAAACTGGTAAGATCGAATGTGATGAATTTTTGTCCAACTATGAGACATTATCTGCGATTTGTGATAACAATATTTCAAAAGGAAACAAAGTTGAAAAATTCACTAATGTACAGAACTTAATAGATAAGAAATTAGGTGAAACTCCATGTGCCAGCTGTGAAAAATTAGAAGAAATTTACACGGCTAAATACAATAATAATCAGGAAGATATGGGTCAAATAAGAAAAATATTTTCCAGTTTAAGTAATAATAAATGTACAGAATCAAAATTATATCTTACTCTGTTAGATAAGGTGTTGAACGATCCAAATAACCCGCCTACATCTAAAGATTTATACAGCGCTGCAATTGCTGACTATAGAAGAAAAGATTTTTCTAAAGCAGAACAAAGATTGAATCGTGCACTAACCATTTCTGAAGATGAAGCACAAAATCAAAAGACTTTTGAAATATTATATGATATTGCTTTCAACAAAAAACAATATAAAAAAGGGTTTGATATTGCAGGGAAATTATCAGACAACTGTGCAGCGAATGATAAAAAAGCGAGAATTATTGCAGCTAGTTCATCAAAATACGGAAATAGCGCACTAAACAAGAGCTTAATTTACTGCCTAGCTTTGGAGTATGCTTCTAAATCTTGTGGTAAAACTTCTTCAGCGTTAAACAGTTGGAAAGGTCAGTTACTTCCCAAGAGTGAACTTATTATGCTTGATATCAAGAGTGGAAGTAGCCAAACGGTTCCTTTTTGGGGACAAAATGTAGAACTTAAAACTAGGGATTGAGCATTTACAAAAATTCAAGAATTTTTTTATTCTTTTTTTTACTCTCTATTGCTTCTTGCTCGTCATCCGAAGATCAGTTGGTGATTTCTAACGAAGATGTTCATGATGTATTCACCGAAACGGCAATGGGAGTGACATTAAACTTTTCAGAACTTGGTCAATCAAAATTAATGCTGAAGGCTCCTAAATTGGTTCGATTTGAAGATGAAGAAAATCAGCTTATTATGGAGTGCCCTGCTGGCCTTGAGCTAACCTTTTTTGATTCGCTTAAAAATGTGGAATCCGTTCTAACAGCAGATTATGGGAAATTATTTACGCAAAATCAATTATTGGATGTGCAAGAAAATGTGGTTTTTCACAACCAAAAACAAGACACATTATTCGCTAAAGAATTGCTAATTGATTTTGCAAAAGACAGTATATACTCAAAAAATGAAGTAACTTTTTCCAACATTGAGGGTAGAATTACAGGAAACACGTTAAAGGCAAATAGTAATTTTACTTTTTTTGAGCTTTCAGACATTTCAGAAAGTCACGTAAATTATAAAATGGAATAATGGATTTAACTAAAAAAATAAACAAGTTTGCTGAACGGTTTTGGCTAGTAATTGCTATATGCTCGTCAGTAGCTGTAATTGTATTTAGAATCATTGATGGTTATTTTAATCAATATTACTTATTACTTGTCCCATTTACATGGGGCATATATTTAGTACGGAGAGGTTTACGTATTAGATTAAACAGAGTAAGTTCACAAAAAGACCAAAAGAAATAAATGTCCATTTTACTTCTATTTTCTTTAGTTCTTTTTTCTCTTTTATGTTCTGCTTTTTTTTCAGGTATGGAAATTGCATTTATTTCCTCGAATAAGTTGAAAATTGAGTTAGATAATAATAAAGGGGAAATTGGCGCAAAGATTCTTTCTTATTTCAGCGACAAGCCAGCTTGGTTTATTGCTACTATGCTAGTAGGTAATAACATAGCATTAGTTATTTACACCTTATATATGGCTGTGTTATTAGATCCATATTTGATGGCAGCTGGACTAGGGTCTTCATCTATATTACTATTGCAGACTATATTTTCTACCATCTTCATTTTAATATTTGCTGAATTTTTACCAAAAGCTATATTTAGGTTGAATCCTAATGTCATACTTAAGCTCTTTAGTGGAATTCTTTTGGTCTTTTATATTTTATTATGGCCTATAACCGCCCTTGTTGTATATCTAACAAGAGTGATTTTACGCTTTTTTGGTAAAGAAGATGGTAGTGATGAAAAGGTAAGTTTTAAAAAAACAGATTTAGATCAATATTTAGAAGAGCTTAAAAATGATTTGGATGAAGATGAGGAAATGGAACATGATGTGAAAATATTTCACAATGCACTTGGTTTTTCGGAAATTATAGCAAGAGATTGTATGATCCCTAGAAATGAAATTGTGGCACTTGAGATAAATGAATCTATTGAAGAATTAAAGTCACAATTCTTAGATACGGGATTTTCAAGAATTCTAATTTTTAAGGATAATATTGATAATATCATTGGATACGTACATAGTACAGCTTTATTTAAATCACCTGAAAATATAAAATCAGCATTAATGCCAGTTGGTATTATCCCTGAAGCGATGGCGGCCAATCATATATTGGAAGATTTCATAGCAAAAAACAGAAATTTGGCTATTGTAGTAGATGAATTTGGAGGCACATCAGGTATTGTTACCATGGAAGACATTATAGAGGAAATTTTCGGAGAAATAGATGATGAACATGATCAAGAACTGTATACCCAGAAGAAATTATCTACAAATGAATTTGTTTTCTCTGCCCGATTAGAAATAGATATGATTAATGAAAAATACAGACTGGGGCTTCCCGAAAAAGAAGATTATGAAACCCTTGGAGGCTTAATTATTAATATTGCTGAAACAATCCCTCAAAAAGGAGATGAATACCACATCGATCATTTTCATTTTAAGATTCTAGAAGTTGAAGAGACAAAAATTGTGGAGGTGTATATCAAAGTAGATGAAGAAAATAGTTAATTAAATACCTTTTTCATTAATAATCTTCCAGGCAAATAGGATGACACAAACCCCACTATAGTTAAGATGGAAAGTAATAGGAATACATCAAAAGCTTTGATTACGATAGGCCAATATTCCAATGATGCATCACTAAATGTAATGAGCTTGAATTCCATTTGAACATAACAAATAAATAGCCCAAAAAATAAACCTAAGAGGCTTCCCAATAAGCTTATGAGCAAACCCTCCTTAAAAAAAATATTTCTTATCATATACTGATTACATCCTAAGGAAGATAATGTGAAGATATCTTTCTTTTTGTCGATGATGAGCATTGTAATAGATGATGTAATGGTAAATGAAGATAACAAGAGTACAAAAATAAGTATGGCCATGACCATCCACTTTTCAGTATCATTTGCCGCATAAATTAGTTTGTTCTTTTCTTCATGAGAATAAGTAACTAGGTGCGGAAATTGTTTTTTGATACCCTCTTTAATTTCGTAGACATGATCGTTGTTTTCAGCGTAAATTAAAATAGTTGAAGCCCCGTTTTTATAGTTAAAAATTTTGTTTGCTGCATTGTAATCTATTACTGCGGTTGATTCATCTATATCAGGATTTATAGAAAATACACCATTTAGGATGAAGTGGTTTTGTCTTAACAGACTTTGATTTTGGACTGAAATTTTTTGGTCTTTATTTACTGAATACATTGAAATTTCAGACATGAAATTTTGATTCAGATTTACCTGTAATTGATGTTGTAGGCCATAGCCTAATATTATTCCAGGAAAAGACTTGAAATATAAATCAGCTTTTCCCTCTGTTAGATCATGTTCCCAATTTTGATTTTGAAATAAAACGCTATCTAAGCCTATTACAGTTGCCGCCACCCATCTATTGTCGTATTTTAACATGGATGTTTCTTGAACTTGTTTGAAATAGTCGATGTTTTTTTTATACTTATTTAGATACGAAAAAAGCTGATCATCTGCATTTATTATTTTTCCTTTTTCAGGTTCTATATACATGTCAGCTGCATGTCTTCCGTACATGTCTTCAACGTATTCTTGTATCCCATTAAATGCGCTTAAAATGATTACAAGGGCTGAAGCGCTTATAAAAATTCCTAGAAAAGAAATAATGGAAATAACATTAATAATGTTTCTTGATTTTTTAGAAAAGAGATAACGCTTAGCTATAAATGTAGATACATTCATAATTGCTAAGCTAGTTAATCATTTTATCATTATTGCGATGTAACATAATAATTGCCTGGTTTTTTAATGATTAGCAGATCTAATTCCATTTGAGTAAGAAAAGCATACAATTTAGAAGGATTATATTTTAGAAAGAATGCTATCCTATCCGCATGAACGGGCTGATTATCTAGAACAAATGACAACACCTTTTCCTCTTCGTTTGATAATTTATTTTTAATGATTTTTTCATTAAAACATGCATTTGGTTTTAGTTCCTCGGTTATTTGTTCCATGTCCTGCAATAAAATGGCAAGATTATTTTTCACTAATTGGTTGCAACCTTCTGAATAAGGGGAATTAATATTCCCTGGTACAGCATATACTTCTCTGTCATAACTTCCAGCAATTTGAGCTGTGATTAAACTACCACCTTTCTTTTTGGACTCAATCACTACGGTACTTTGGCTTACTCCTGCGATAATTCTATTTCTTTTTGGGAAGTTATATTTAGTAGGTTTACTCTTTGGGGGGAACTCTGAGATGATGGCCCCTATTTCTAAAATTTGTTCTATTTCTTTTTGATGGTTTTTAGGGTAAATTTGAAGATGACCACTGCCTAAAACAGCAAAATTTGGAATTTTTAGATCAATGGCCTTTCTGTGCGCGATGATATCAATTCCATACGCTAATCCGCTTACTATAGCTACCTTAAATCCATTCAGTGTTGCTACGATTTCGTTGGTGATATCAAGTCCATATTTTGTATTATTTCTAGTTCCAACTATACTAATACAAGGTATGTGATTGATGTGTTTTTTACCTTTTTGATAAATAACATGAGGTCGGTCAATACAATTTAAAAGAAGCTTGGGGTAGTATTTGTCCTTTTGATTAATGATCTGAATATTATTTTCTAAACAATCTTCTATGATTTGACTAGCCCGATCTAATGTTTTATTGGCGTTACAACTATAATTCTGTGTAATTTTTTCAAAAAGCTTTTTTTCATTTTGATCAAGTGCATATACTTGGTTGAGTATTTTCGGAGATAATCCCTTGACGAGTGTTAATGCAATTGAATATTTCATAAACATTAATAAAAAAATTAGGGCATAGTTTTTTTACGTTTTATTTGTCAATCCCATATTAAAGATTACATTTGCAACGTATTTAACAAATTTGAGAGGGGACGCGGGGACGCAAGTCCCCTCTTTTTTTACATGATAGCGAAAGAAAAAGTAATAGCATTAGCAGAAGAACGTATTCAAGAATTGAATAATGACAATTACTTAGTACAAGTCACCGTCACTAACAAGAACCAAATAAAAGTGGTAATGGATAATCTTCATAGAGGTGTTAGTATAAAGGATTGCATGAGTGTTAGTAGAAACATTGAGCATAACCTTGATCGTTCTTTAGAAGATTTCCAGCTCGAAGTAACCTCTCCTGGTCTCGACCAACCTTTTTTTGTGGAACAACAGTATATCAAAAATATAGGCAGAAAAGTAACTGTAACTACTTTAGAACATCAGACCTTTTTAGGAGAGTTATTGGCTGTTAATGAAAACGATATTTCTGTACTTGAATATGTAAAACCAAAAAACAGTAAATCAAAAAAAATGATTCCGGGTAACACCATATTCATTGAAAAATCAAAGATTAAAGAAAGTAAACTAATAATATCTATTTAAATAAATTAATATGAACGCAATAGATTTAATTGATTCATTCACCGAATTCAAAGAGCTCAAAAATATTGACAGAGTCACTATGATGAGAATTGTTGAAGATGTCTTTAGGACTACTCTTAAAAGAAAATATGGATCTGATGATAACGTAGATGTTATTATCAATCCAGATAAAGGAGACTTAGAAATATGGCTCAGTAGAGAAATTGTTCAGGACGTTGATCTAGAAGATGAAGGTACCCAAATTAAATTATCTGAAGCTTTAAAAATAGAACCTGATTTTGAAATTGGAGAAGAGGTTTCACAAGAAATTAAAGTGGAAGATTTTGGAAGAAGAAATATATTAGCACTAAGACAGAATTTAGTTGCAAAAGTACTTGAACTTGAGAAAGACGGAATTTATCAAAAATACAAGGAAAGAGTAGGAGACATTGTGAATGGGGAGGTGTATCAAATTTGGAAAAGAGAAATTTTAGTACTTGATGATGATGGAAATGAATTGATTTTACCAAAATCTGAACAAATCCCATCAGATTATTTCAGAAAAGGTGATACCATAAGAGCAGTGGTGGCTAAAGTAGATTTAAGAAATAATAACCCAGTGATTATTTTATCCAGAACAGCACCTGAGTTTTTAGCCAGATTGTTTGAACAAGAAGTACCTGAAGTTTTTGATGGTTTAATTACCATTAAAAAAATTGTTAGAAATCCGGGTGAAAGAGCAAAAGTTGCTGTGGAATCTTACGATGATAGAATTGATCCTGTAGGAGCTTGTGTTGGGATGAACGGAACTAGAATACATGGGATTGTAAGAGAATTAAGAAATGAAAATATTGATGTTATTCCATGGACGAATAATATGCAATTGCTTATACAAAGATCCCTTAACCCTGCAAAAATTACCAATATGGAAATTAATGATGATGAGATGAGGGTTGAAGTTTTCCTAAAACCTGATGAAGTTTCAAAAGCGATAGGTAAGGGAGGTCATAACATAAAATTAGCATCTAAGTTAACAGGCTACGAAATTGATGTTTACCGAGAAGGAGCAGAAGATATTGATGATGTAGATTTAGATGAATTCTCAGATGAAATTGATGGTTGGATCATAGATGAATTGAAAGCAATAGGTTGTGATTCTGCTAAAAGTGTATTAGAAATAGGAGTAGAAGATTTAGTGAAAAGAACTGATCTTGAGGAGGAAACAATTGAAGAAATTGTCAAAATATTAAATTCAGAATTTGAGTAAATAAAGTAAGAAAGAAAACCAGTTATGTCAGTAATTAAAAGGTTAAGTAAAGTAGCAAGAGAATTAAATGTAGGGATATCCACTATTGTTGAATTTTTGGGTTCGCAAGGAAAAGAGGTGAGCGCAAATCCTAATACAAAAATTGATGAAGAACTCTATATGCTATTACTTGAGGAATTTCACAAAGAGAAATTTGAAAAGGAAAAAGCAGACAAAGTTAATATTGATAAGCCAGAAAGAACGGTCATAACCATATCAAAAGAAGAGCAGGCTAAATCAGAAGAAAAAGTAGACAAGATTGAGGCAAAAGCGGATAAGCTATCCGGGCTATCAGTGGTAGGCAAAATTGATTTAGATACTAAACCAGCTAAAAAGGAACCAGACTCAGAAAAGGAAGTAAAAGAACCTGAAGTTAAGTCTGATGATGAGCCAAAAGAAGAAATAAGCACCATAAAAGCAGAGGCTAAAAAACTTTCAGGGCCAACGGTTTTAGGAAAAATAAACCTTC
>ENA-OSEY01000224-OSEY01000224.1-marine-metagenome-genome-assembly--contig:-NODE-224-length-41961-cov-3.145282_pt1 | contig 41961 bp, 33 predicted proteins | sample MGYA00248465_ERZ534230 | MGnify/ENA primary metagenome ERZ534230 (study PRJEB26409, sample SAMN06344110) | marine metagenome | isolation source: Sea water from surface | place: Atlantic Ocean:Southern... | reverse complement strand
CGTTCTTCAGGATCACTGAGAAAGACATTGTAATAATCAACCATCGCCCTGGAACGCCAGGTTTCGTTTTCATCAAGCCATTTGGCTTTGCCGTTGTCTCCGTAATTGATGATGTCTGAAATTCTCAGGTGTTGAGCAAAACAGAAAATGATTTGTTTCTGGGTGACACTGAGTGTGTTCAGAGAAAAATCCTTTTCCTCTTCTTCTTCCTGTTCATAACTTTCGAAACGGGCCAACATCTCTGTGAATTTGAGCCACCAGGGATCAAGAGGAAGCCCTGGATAATCGGTTTCCAATTTAATGATGGCGTCGATCAACGGTCCATTGATCTCATCCGACAGGAAGTATCGTTGATCCGGATTCCAGAGCAACCGGGTCAGGCTGGTGGGAAGGTCATCTTCTTTGTCGATGCAGACGATCATTTCCAGCCACCAGCAATTCAGCAGGGCTTTAGGAAGATTACGGTGACTGACCTTTTCGCTTTCTCGGAGAAAGATTGGGACGGCATGCTCGAGGAATTTTTTCCGTGGAATATGGATCTCCCCCCAATTGGGAAGGTGTCCCAACACAAAAGATTCTTTTTCGACATCTGCTCCCGAAGGAGGTGCTTCAGCAGGAGCTTCCTCCCCTTCTTCGGAATCACCGTCCGTTTCCGGTTTAGGAGGTGCTTCGATGATTTCAACTGATTGGTTCAGGGTCCATTCAGCGTCCGGGAAAACCCCGATGGATGAAATGACCTTGAAGTCCTGGGGAAGGTCAAACGGCATGGGTGGAAGGCCGCACATCATCACCGCAGGATTCAACAGGAAATCATTAAGCATGTTGGAATAGGCCATGCTGCCTTCGGGAGAAACGAGGTAGGGAGTATGCTGTCCGGCTCTTTGCTTTCGCAGGATATTGGTAAAAAAATGAATTTCCGTGCTGGGATATTTCTGAGTCAAATAGGCTTCTGCCTGCTGAATTTTCAAGTGCAGTGGAAATTCGAGATCAGCTTCAAATCCCTTGGCTTCGAAATCAGACCTTGATTCGATCAACTTCACCATATGCACCCGATACTGCGCATCCAGTTTTTCCTGCAGCTGAGTGTTCAGATCTTCCGGAAATTCGAGTCCATTGGAACCAAATTTCTGCTGGAGCATCTGAACGATTTCCGGGACTTTTCCTCGGGCGGAATGAGAAAGCTGTTCCATCAGAAAGTCGAGGAATTCGAGCAGCAGTTGGTTGAGCTGGTTGTTGCTGGAAATACTTTCCAGGAAACAGGCTTTTTGTTTGTCTTCCGGGACTTTGTCCGGAGAGTAATTGTTCTGCACCGCATAACGCCAAAGGATCTGGCGTGCTCCTTCGACTCCTAGGAAAGTGGTCCTGAAATACTGCGTCAGCCAACCCAGGAGTTTGTCCTGACTGAACTGCTGAACGGAGTAAGTGAATCCTTTGGAACGGAGTTCATCCGCAGGAGTTTTCTGTAAAAATCCGAAAAACTGACGGAGGGGCTCGATGAGCATCTCACAATCCGGGAACTCCTTCAGCGATCCCAGAATGATCGGCATGAATGCTTCGGTTTGTTTTTCTGCTTCCTGGGATTGAAGATGCTCGAGAATGAGTCTTTGTTTTTCTTTCCGGTAGCGGCTGGTAAAAATGAACTCCACCACCTTTGCTTCTTCCGGAGAGACCCCGTCCTGGAATTCTTCCAAAAGGATTCCGGTCGCGGTTTTCCTGAGTTCCGCCCGGCTTTTCGGATCCATTTTGTGCAAGAAGTAATGATCATAGAACCGTTCCAGGATATGGCAGAGTAATGCCAGGAAAAAATCGGCATCGTTCCAACAGTATCGGTACTCAGGATTGGTGTTGATGATCACCTGGGCATCCATGTCGGAATCCGGTTTGTGGCCGATTCCTCCAAGACTGCCGATCGTTGTCAATGCCTTGATGGGTTTGTATTCTGCCTTCTGGAAATGCTGAACCCGTTCTGAGTACTCCTCTTTGAGGTAGGCGTGCATTCCTTCTTCACCCTCGCAGATGGATTTTGGGACAAATCTTTCTACTCCTTCGATTCCATACAACGCATTCTTCTGGAAAACCTCGTATGAAAAAGTTTTCATTACTGGTTTCCCATCATCGTCAAACTCGCCGGTTCGAGCTTGAACTTCCACCGTAGGAGCATCCAGGGGATTGATGTCGAAGAGGAAAAAACCTTCGAACATGGTGCGGTGCATGTCTTCATCGGACAAACCAACCAGATTTCGAACTCTTTTTCGGTTGATCTGTCCCATGGCCTCAAATTCCTTTTCCGCATACTCCTTCCACTCCTTTAATTTATCTGCAGAAAAAGAATCGCGAAGAGCGTCACTGAGAGAATTTTTGCTGAGGGATTGGAGGATTTTTTTCAACCCTGCATCCGCAGCATCTCCCTGAGGGTTGGATGGAACCCGGCTGTTCAGGTCGCGAATCAGGTCAAGCTGCCGTTCGTCCTGGGAACGCAAATCAGGATTGGTAACTTCCTCAGTCATAGGATGTCACAAAAAGAAAATTCATCATTGATGGCCTAAGTCGCTCTTCTGATTAAATGACTCAACTTATATTTTTAAAAAAAGAAATGGGAAAAGTCCAATTTTCCGATGTTGTTTCTCTAAAACATGAACTTCGAAAATTTCGAGAAGATCCTTAACGGCAATAGGAAAAGCGATGTGCCGGATGAAGGGGTGAACTTTGAATGATGAATTTTAAGAGGGGAAGTCAATCAACACTAACAGGAGATCGAGCTAGAAATCCTGAATGGTCTCATTGTTGAGCGAAATCACCAATGCGTCCCATTAGGCCCGCTCTTTGTTGTCCGATCAACGGTGCCAATCGCTCCAGCCTTTCTCGGACGAAGGCCCCTGACTGCTGCCTCTTGATTTTGACATTGGGGTTGGCAAGTTTAGTGGCGGAAACGATGTTTGAATCATCAACATCAGCAGGTCGGAGGATGCCGGTGATGGTGGTTATGTAGCGTACCTGGTTGCGTTGACGATAATCGACTTTCTGTCCTTTGATCATCATGTTGCCATCGGGCAGAACTTTGGTAACCCGTGCGGACATTGTTTCCAGACTGCGGAGGATGTCATTTTGTTCTCTTTCGATTTCATCCCGCATGGTAATCGCTTCAAGTAGCAGGTTGGCGCGCTGAGTATTGTTTGTGGGGGCTGCCGCTTCTGCTTCTGCTTCGGCTTTGGGTTCCGGGACATTGACCACTGAGGGAAGTTCACTAATGGTAAACAAATCTCCTCGGAAACGAGCACGGTGATCCCTCAGGATGTTTCCAAATGAGGATTCATAACGCCACAGTGAACCTTCATAAAGGTTTCTGCTGACCGAAACCCTTTTTCGTCTCAGTCTTTTTTCTGAACTCAAACGATTGTTGGTGACTTTTTTTGACTTTGATACAGCCGTCTGGTTTTGTGCTGGAGTTTGAGGCTGGTTGAAGGGCGTCCTGCAGGCTGCAGCAGCAAACAGCACAAAGAACACCAGCAGGATTTTCCCGCATGGAATCTTCCGATGCGATGACAATCCAACATTCTGATGTGTCAGCTTAGGCAAGTGTAAAGATTTTAAAAAATTTGACATCGGAATTCAGTTGACCTGGACGTGGTTTTTGTCACGGACGGTTGCATAGACCAGGATTTTGCTTTGCAGGTTCCGGACTTGAATGCGATCTCCAAGTGCCCCTTTTTGCAGAGACATTCCCGGTGCGGTCAATCTTAAATTCGGGGTTTCAAAGATGATCATCAAGCGGTCACCGGACTTCACCACAGGCTGTGCGGCAACGGTGGTTTCGCGAATAACTTCGTTGGGATTGATTGCTCTGGAAGCTACTTTGCCAAGAATGTCCTGTGCATCGGTTACATACTTGGAAGGCATGCGATCAACATTACGACGGACTTTGAGAATGTCTGCTTCTCCGATGACATGATCTGCTTTGATGGTGTCCTTCGCAATGACCACATCCTTATAAAGTTTGATGTAGGTCCTGACAGGAACCTTCCGCATTGGTTTCCCATCAACACTGAATTCCAACTCATAAGTCTGGTATCCGCCTTCCTTGAGGTGACGTCCTTTTTTGAGGATTCGGTAACTGACTTCCCCGCGTGGAAGAAATACATCACGGGTTTTCGCAAGAATCCTGGGTTTGATATCCATTCCGGAATAGGCTTCCTGGATATGATTCAAAACGGACTGGTCGATATCCTTGCCAGGAATCTTGAGTGCTGCTCGCTGAACGCGTGTGTTTTGGCTGGCAGGAAAGACAATCTTTGCTGTGTCGATTTTTGCCGATCTGATCCGGGAAAGCATGATCGAACGGGAAACGCTCAGGTCCCTTCCGGGGAGAGGGGATCGACCTATTTTGATCCTCTCCAGTCTTTCGATCAGGTAAGGATCCGGTCCTTCGAGTCTGGCAATATCACCCAGGCGATAGGTCTCTTTTTCAACCACCGAAGATTCGGGAAGAAGAATCCGTATCATTTGATCTTCCTTCAGGCGGTTGTCCTGGACAGCAAGAACTTCTGAAGTTCCGAAAACTCCAATGCTGATTGCAACCAAACAGAAAATGGCTGCAACGTTTTTGAGTAATGAGAAACCGAACTGGATCGAATGTTTGTGCCCGGTTCGGTTCTGCATTTCAGAACGTGAGTTCTCGACTGTCATCGGTTTCATTCAAAGCTCAAATTAACGGACCAGGTTGTTGGTGTTTTTGAGCATTTCGTCTGCTGATTGGATGGCCTTCGAGTTGACTTCATAAGCACGTTGAGAAGTAATCATGTTCACCATTTCTTCAACCAGGGAGACATTCGAGCGTTCCAGAAATCCTTGAGTTAGGGTTCCCATGCTGCTGGCACCTGGTGCATCTACGATGGCGTTTCCTGATGCTGGCGTAGAAACATACAGATTCTTGCCGATCGGAGTCAGCCCTGCAGGGTTCTGGAAGCGTGCAAGCTGAATGCTGCCAATCGCTTCCGGCATGGTTTCATCTCTCAGAAATACCGTAACAGTTCCGTCAAATCCGACTTCGACTTTTCGGGTGTCCTGTGGAATGTTGATTTCGGGATCGAGAAGCATACCGTCATTGGTGACCAATCGTCCCATTCCGTCGATGTTGAAATGGCCGTCTCGGGAATAGCCCACAATTCCATTCGGCTGAAGGATTTGGAAAAAACCATGTCCGTCAATGCTGAGATCCAGATCATTGCCTGTGTTTTCCAAATTCCCCTGGGTGTGGATTTTTTCCGTGCCGATGAATTTGACACCGTGACCCACATGCAAACCAACCGGGACCTGGGTCGAAACTGATGATGGAACACCCGCCGTTCTTTCATTGTGATAGAGCAGATCCTGAAAATGGACCTTGCTTTTCTTGTAACCTGTGGTGTTGACGTTAGCCAGGTTGTTAGCGGTGGTGTCGATATTTCTTTGCTGGGCGGCCATGCCGGTGGCTGCCGTGTAGAGTGCGCGCATCATGGGCGGTCAACTCCTTTAAGGTTGGTGGTTAAGGGTTTCATGAGTTTAACTGACTCTTGAGATGGTGATCGCCTTTTCATCGAGGCTATCCAGATTTGTAATGGCCTTTTGAACCATTTCATAGGATCGGGTTGCGGTGATCATACGAGACATTTCCAATACTGTATTCACGTTGGACTGTTCCAAGATTCCCTGTCTTACAACGATTTCCCTTGAAGGAATCGGGACATCATCACTTCGGATCGGGGCATAAAAATGATTTCCAAGTTTCTGAAGTTGATCCTGATTTCGGAACCGGACGGTTTTCAACTGATCGAGAACGGTTCCTTCGACCGCGACCTGTCCGTTTTCATCTACCTGGATCGGTCCATTGCCCTTGATCTGGATTGGTCCCTTCTTTCCTAAGAGGGGAAAACCATCCTGAGTCACCATACGTCCCTGGGAATCGAGTTTAAAATTTCCAGCCCGGGTAAAGCGTTCTCCCTGGGGCGTACTGATACTGAAAAATCCTTCATTTTCCAGAGCCAGGTCGAGTTCATTTCCGGTGTCACGGAAGCGTCCTGTTGTGAAATTTTTCCCGATTTCATCCACCATCACGGCAGATTTATCCATGCCCACATACTGGTCGAGATACTCGTGGGAGAGGAAGTTTTCTTCGTCTGATTGAGGAACCACCCGTTGTACAGTGGAAAGTACTTCTCTGAATGAAGGTTGGTCTTCTTTGAATCCGACGGTACTGGCATTTGCCAGGTTGTTGGCTACCGTTTCAATCTTTTTTTCCAGGACCCCGCCTGCCTGGACAAGGCTTGTCAATCCACTCATGAATTAATGAATTTAGGGTGTATCACTTTCAGACCTGACTCAAAGCAAGCAACATACCAAAGGTTGAAGTGATGAATGGCATTTCATTGATGCTAAACATACTCTTGAAACAGTAAATTTTAAGGTCCATTTATATCCATAAAGTTCAGGAAAATTTTCTGAATCGAACGTTTTCCGAAATCATTTGATATTGAAATTCATTGGATCAATGAATCTCTAAACCTTTCCATGCAAGAAAGATTGCTTACTGATTTTGCAAAGTGGCTATTAAGGGATCCATTGCTTAGAAGTCGTTTTTTTGGGCAGACGCACAAAAAATAGGCATATGTTTTAAAGGCAATTTAAAAATTTATTAATAAAATCAAACATATAATTATGGTTCGTTTATTGCTGGTAAAATTTACCCGAAAAAGAATTAAGATACATAATCAATGTCTCTAGTCTGAACTCGGAAATAAAAATTAATTTATTTCAACCCATAAGGAGTTTATGAAATCAGCGAAAGAAGTGATTGACTTTGCAAAGAAAAATAATGCTGTGATGGTCGATTTGAAATTCATTGATTTTCTCGGGACCTGGCAACATTTTGCAGTTTCTATTTCTGATCTCAGTGAAGAAATGCTGGAAGAAGGAAGGATGTTTGACGGTTCGAGTATTCGATGTTGGCAGACCATTGACAGCAGTGATATGAAAGTCATGCCCGATTTGAGTACGACCACCATGGATCCGTTTTATGCCCATCCGACCTTATCGATCATCTGCGATATCATCGATCCGATCACTGGAGAGGGTTATACCCGCGATCCCAGGAATATTGCTTCCAAAGCAGAAAAGTATTTGATCTCGACAGGGATTGCGGATACGGCATTTTTCGGTCCTGAAGCAGAGTTCTTCATGTTCGACGATGTACGTTATGCCCAGGACGCCGAGGGTGGATTTTACGCGATAGATTCGCCTGAATGTCCTTGGAATACCGGAACCGATGAGCCTGGTGGCAATAAGGCCTACAAATATGGCCACAAATTAGGATATTTCCCCACCGCACCTTTCGACCAGGACAGAGACATTCGTGCAGAGATGGTGCTGAAACTGGAGGAAATGGGGATTACCGTAGAAGCCCAGCATCATGAGGTTGCACCTGCGCAGCATGAAATCGACATCAAATTCGACACCCTGTTGAAAACAGCAGACAATTTACAGTGGTTCAAATATGTCATCCGAAACGTTGCCCGTGATAATGGTAAAGCCGCGACATTCATGCCGAAGCCAATGTTCAATGACAACGGAAACGGAATGCACACCCACCAGTCATTGTGGAAAAACGGTCAGCCTCTTTTTGCCGGAGATCAGTATGCAGGTTTGAGTCAGGACGCTCTATATTACATTGGCGGAATCTTGAATCATGCTCCTGCTTTGGCTGCATTCACCAATCCCCTGACTAATTCCTACAAGCGTCTGGTTCCGGGTTTTGAAGCACCGATCAACCTGGCTTATTCAAACCGAAATCGTTCTGCTACCGTTAGGATCCCAGTGGTGGATTCTCCCAAGGCACGTCGCCTGGAATACCGCTGCCCAGACTCCGGCGCCAATGTCTACATTGCTTTTGCAGCAATGCTGATGGCAGGATTGGATGGAATACAGAACAAAATTGATCCGGGTGATCCAATGGATGTGAACATCTATGACCTGCCTCCGGAAAAGCTGAACAAAATTGGTAAGATGCCAAGTTCCTTGCGTGAATCACTTGATGCTTTAGAGTCGGATAACGAATTCCTTCTGAAAGGAAACGTTTTCACTAAAGACGTCATTGAATACTGGTTGGATTACAAGATGGAAGAAGAGGTCAAAGCGATCGATTCCCGACCCCATCCCCACGAATTCAATCTGTACTTTAACTACTGATTGCGGTAGAAACGGAGGGGAAGATGCTGATTTCAGCAAATCCTTTTCCTCCGTTTACCATTGACGCTCAAAGACTGGCTTGAACGCCATCTGATCCGAGATTCTGATTTTAACTGGAAAGATCTTTTCAAAGAAGATCCACCAGTATCATTTCCCGGAATTGACCTATCTGCCCTGGAAGACCTCCTGATCAAATCTGATCAGCTTCCGGGCTTCCAGGCTTCCCGTTCCAAAATACTTCCGATTTTGCTGGGTTCCGGAAATCCACTTTCCGCTTTGCAGCAACTTCACGATTTTGCTGAATCTTATGCTCTTGAGCATAACAAACTATTCGATTTTACTTCTCCGCAGGCTCCAGAACTGCTCAGCATTTTTGGACGAAGTGACTATCTTTCCCGGAGACTGATCAGGGATCCAAAGTTCGCCTCGGAGTTTTGCTCCCTCGAAAACTGGAAGGAAGCAAGATCTTCCGAGTTGATGTTAAAGGAACTCAGGAAAAAGGTTCGCAGTGCGAATCCGGAAACTCCAGAAGACCTGAAAAACATCCTCAGACGCTGGAAGTATCGAGAGTTCCTGAGAATCAGCATCCGTGATTTTTGCCTTCCTGAAGCTTTTGTGGAGACCCTTGAGGAATGGGCTTCTGTTGCTGAAAGCCTGCTTCAGGTTGCCCTGGAAACAATCCATGAAATACTCCAAAAAAAAGACGGGGTTCATTTCCCGGAACCTCCGTTCATGATTCTGGGAATGGGCAAACTGGGTGGAAAAGAACTGAACCATTCCTCCGATGTGGATCTTATCTTCATCCATGATGATTTGGCTCCTGTTGAACAGCAGGATCAGTCAAATCGACACCGGATCAAAGTCGCCAGGAGCCTCATTGATGTCATGAGTGATCTGACAGAGGAGGGTTTCCTGGCTAGGGTCGACATGCGGCTTCGCCCCGGAGGAGACCGTGCCCCCCTCGTCCAGTCTCTGGATGAAGTGGAGCTTTATTATTCAGCCAAAGGAGAATTGTGGGAACGGCAGGCTTTGATCAAAGGCAGAACCGTTGCTGGCTGTGAGAGGACAAAAAAATCCTTTGAATCGATGATCACTCCATTTGTTTACAGCAGACTTCTGGATGAAAGGCTTTCACGGGATATTCAGCACATGAAAGAGAGAATCGAAGAGGAACACCTTCGTGAAAATCAGTTGAATGTTAAATTGGGAGTGGGAGGAATTCGTGAGATCGAGTTTTTTGTGCAGACGTTTCAGTTGCTTTATGGCGGACGAAGAAAGTCCCTAAGGAAGACCAACACTTTGGAAGCTTTGGAGGCAATTGAGGAGGTTGATCTCATTCCTGCTTTGGATGGTGCCCACCTGAAGCGGGCCTATATTTTTCTCCGTCGCGTTGAACACCGCTTGCAGATGCGTGAGGAACAGCAAACCCATACCATTCCTTCCAATGCGGAATCCCAAAGACATCTTGCACGATGCATGGGGTATGACGACCTTGACCCGGAAAAAGCCAGGCAACAGTTTCTTTCAGAACTGAAAGATGTGATGGGGCGGGTCAGGTCGATTTTCAGTGGTCTTTTCAGCAATAAACACCTCGAAATTGAAGCCGCTCTTCGGAACAGTTTGAGGATCCAAAACCTGAGTGAAGAAGAAAAAGACACCCTGCAAAACCTCGCTCAGAGTCTGACTCCCTACCTCAATTCCCACACCGAAAAACGATTTCAACGACTGTTTGAAACGATCGGTCCGCGAATTGATCTTTATCAGCCATTGCTCGAAGGACCATCCGCAATTTCAAGACTTGCGAGGATCGGTGAAACCAGTGAGATGCTCTGGAATCACCTGCTCAATCACCTGGAATTGCTGAACCGTCTTGAGCAGAAGACCCTGGAAGTAGACCGAAAAGATGCCCAAAAACAACTCAGATCGATGCTTTCAGAAGCCGAGGGGGATGAAGAACAGCAGATCGACCGCCTCCGGCAATTCAAGCATGCCATGACCTTTCTCCTCGGGAGTGCGGAGCTTGAGGGGATTCTCAGTTATTCACGAGCCAGAAAGAATTTGACACTGGTTGCCGAAATTGTGCTTGAAGAAGCCTTTCGGATGGCGATGAAAAAACTGGATCGCCGCTTTGGAAATTCGCTCAAACAACTCGAGGATCCGCTGTGTTTTGCCATCATCGGCCTTGGAAAACTGGGTGGACGGGAGTTGACCTATCATTCCGACCTGGATCTGATCATCGTGCATTCAGGAAAATCCAAGGCTTCCCAAAACGATAGACTGCTGATCCAGGAATATGGTGTCAAATTGATCCAGCGCACCATTTTTTTGCTGACCACCATCACCCGTTCCGGATTCGCATACACAATGGACACCCGTCTTCGTCCTTCAGGAAATGCCGGTGTGCTGGTCACCCCTTGGGAGGTCTATTTTAAATATCATCGAAATTCACAAGCCTGGGAGCATCAGGCTTTGGTGAAGGGGCGAATCGTAGCAGGTGCAACAACTCAGTTAGAGAGCGATGGTTTGATAGAAATGATTGGTGAATTTTCAAAGCCAGGCTGGTTTGAAGAAGTTGAATCAGGAATCGAGCAGGCAGCTTACGAGTGGGAAACCCCTGAGGACCTGGCATCCCAGATTCATCATTTGAGATCTCGCAAGGAAAAAGAACTTTCTGCGGAAACCGATAAAAAACGAAACCTCAAAGAAGGACGCGGGGGGTTGCTTGATGTTGAATTCCTGACTCAGTATCTTCAGTTGGTTCATGGCCGGGACATTCCCGAGATGAGGACCACCGAGACTTTGAAAGCCCTGGAAAATGCTGGAAAACACGGATTGTTGAATCAGGACCAAGTCAGCATCCTGTCAGAAGGTTATAGGCACCTGAGGTTAATTGAAAACGGATTGAGGCTGCTTTATGATGATTCCACAAACATGCTGGATTTTGACAGGATCGATCAGCCATTGATCCTGATGCTGCTCAAGAGACATGGATATGAAACCGAGGACCTCTTCAAGACAGTTGAAAAAACAACCTCGAGCATACGCCAAGTCTATTCTGAAATCATGGAAAGAGCTTGATCCGGGATTGTGAATTATTTGTGATGATCCCATTTCAAACCCTGGCAGGAAGCCTGGAAATTCCCGGATATCCCGAATACACCGATTCATGCTGCTCCATCTGAAGATCAAAAATTTTGCCACCATCAAGGAATTGGAAGTTGATTTCGGTTCCGGATTTTCCATCTTGACGGGTGAAACAGGGGCAGGAAAATCGATCCTCATCGACGCAATCATGTTGCTTCGGGGAGACCGGGGGCGTTCGACCCTGGTTCGTTCCGGGGAAGACCAGGCTGAGGTGGAAGCCGTGCTTTCCTTAAAAGGAACCGAAGAACCCCGCAAACTGCTTGATGAATCAGGAATTGATGCGGATGAGGATCTGATCATCCGTTGTCTGCTTTCCAGTCAGGGGCGATTACGTCGTTTTGTCAATGGAGTTTCGGTCACCGCAGATTACCTGAAAAACCTGACCAGACCGATGATCACCATCCATGGTCAGCATGAGCATCAAAGTCTTCTTCAAAGCTCATCGCATCTCGACTTTCTTGATGGATTCGGGAAGTTGTTCGAGCTTCGTCAAAAGGTAAGCAGGCATTATCAGCATTACCAGGAACTTGCAGAACTTAGAAGGAAACAAGAGCAGGATTTGAATCAGAGGTCCATGCGGATGGCGGAGTTGAAGGAAATGATTGAAGAACTCCAGGAATTGGCCCTTGAACCTGGTGAAGAAGAGCATTTGCTTGAGGAAACCAAAAGGCTTTCTGGAGCGGAAAAATTGATCCAATTGCTTTCCGACTCGAAAAGCAGGCTGAGCGAAGATGAGTTGTCCCTGATGGAACAAATGGAAATCCTTCGAAAGAATATCCAGCAATCTTCTGAAATGGATCCGGATTGTGTCCCGTTGATGGAGGAACTCGAACAATGTTTTTTTCAACTCGAAGATTTTGGACGTTCCCTGCAAAAAAGGCAGGAAATGGTGGAAATCAATCCGGAACGGTTGAGTTTTCTAAATGACCGACTGAATCGGGTCCAGAGGCTCCAGAGAAAATATGCTTTGGGACACTCGGATGAGCTTTGTGAACTTTTGAATTCGTCTGAAAAGGAACATACGGATTTAATCAATTTGGAAGAAAACAGTCAGTTACTGGAGGAACAATTCGAAACTGCTTTGATGGAATTGAAGCAAAGCTCAGAAGAACTTTCTGCACGAAGGCATAAAATTTCAACAGATCTTGACCGTCAGATTGTCCAACAGCTTCAACAGTTGGGTATGGAAAAAGCGAGATTCCAGACAAGGTTCAAAAACCGAAATGCTGAAGATGAAAAGGAATGGAGTGAAAAGGGAATCGATCAGGTCGAATTCATGCTTTCAGTCAATCCAGGGCAAAACCTGAAAAGTTTGATCCACATCGCTTCCGGGGGAGAACTGTCACGGACGATGTTGGCTTTGAAGACCATCTTACAAACCCACGACCCTTCCACGGTGATGATCTTCGATGAAGTCGACACCGGTATCAGTGGACGAGTTGCGGAAATGGTCGGTCAAAAGTTAAGAAATCTCGGGCAGCAGCAGCAAACTCTGTGTGTGACCCATCTTCCACAGATTGCAGCATTTTCCGACAGCCATTATGTGGTAGAAAAACAAATTGAAAAGGACGCAACTTACACGGTGGTCAGGAAGACGTCTACTTCGGAAGAAAAAGCACAGGAAATCGCACAGTTGATAGGCGGCAGAGAAATTACTGAAAAAACCTTCAGTGTGGCTTATGAAATGCTCGAGCAGGCACGGAGTGCTGCTGGCTGAGGATTTTGATTCTTCCTGTAAAGGTTGTCTAATTGGAAAGGCAGGCTTCGATGCTTTCCAACCTTTCCCGATATTCCTCTTCGGTTGAAGGTACCATTTGATTCTTGACACATTCAGGTTTTTCCAGCAACTGGCGCTGGCGGCGGTAGAAATTCAGCTGCATTTCTATCTCTGCTGGAAAAGCTTTCAGCGGTCCCGAAAGAAGTAAATCGTGGGACGCATCTTCGCGAAGGGTTTTCATCTCGGAGATGATCTGTGTTTCAAGCAAATCTGTGTCTTCGATGGACTGGAGGTCCAGTTTTCCCATTAGTTTTTTCATCGCCGAGTGCAGATCCTCAAATCTGGCAAGTATTTTTTGATGATACTCGGATTGGCTTTCCAGTCGAAAAACAAACTTTTCTGAAACGGATCGGTTGGGGCCGTTCAAAAGATCACGATCTGAGGCCTCGATCCAAACGGTAACATTGTCTCCTGCAAGAAGAGGAGTCATGGAAAGATCCCACTCATACAATTCACTGAAGATTTTGAAGTCCTCTTCGTAAGACTGAAGAATTTCTTTATAGGGTGGATCAATCGATTGGACCTGATAGTGAAGCACGACTTGATGCAAGGCATGGTCATCTTCAGCGAAAACCTGAATCTTCATTCTGCTTGAATCGAAAATGTATTTCAGTTGAGGCCAATTGACTTTCAGGATCGGTTTTTGGTCGGGAATCACTTTCCATGGAATTTCTCTTGATTCCCATCCCAGCTTGAGCAAACCAGAATTTTCAGGTGTCAGCCTGGCCAGGATCTGCGGTCCTCTTTCAGACCACTGAAGCGGAATTCGCCCTCTTGAATTAACAAAATAGGATTCGTCTTTTTGGAAAGGAGGATCCATCCATGACATTTCCAACTGGCTGCCTAAGGGGGTGGAGAGTTCCTCAGGCAGGGTCTCATACTGTTGCGGAGATTTTTTAAGATAGGCAGGGAAAAGGATCCGGTATGCACCCGAAGGAAGAACTTCCATTTTGGAAATAGCATTGTTTCCAGGAATAGAATCCGTTCCCAAAAAAAAGAAACCAATCAGCATCGCCTGAATTGATAATGTGAATACTGAAGCAGAAAACCAGCCAACCTTGGGAGAAACTCCTCGGATTGACTCCAGGAGTTCCTGCTGATGCTTTTTTTTGAAATACTCTTGAAACATTTTTTCCGGATCTTGGGCCCCACCTTTGTTGCCATCCAGAAATGAAGTTTGATCATTCTGATCCAGTTCGAATTGGGTTCTAAGTTTTTCAGCAATTCCGGAATGTGAGATTCCAAGTTTTTTCAGAGCATCTTCTTCATTGATCCTGAACCAAGTCCAGGCGCAGCAAAGCAAGAGGAAAAAGAAACTTAAAAATAGGAGGAGGCCCGATGAAAGGCTTTCGGGCTGAAACCAGATCAGCAGCGAGGAAAAAAGACTGCAGCCGCTCCAGGCAAGTGCGGCATGCCTGATCCGCTGCTGCAGGAGGTATTTTTGAAACCAGTTCCTATGGGAACCGGGAAGTTCGTCTAAAGTGGATGCCTGCTCAGAATTTTCCTGAGAAATTTTTGGATCATGAAGAGGATCAATTGAGGTGACTGGGATGCTCCAGCAGGTCCATAAGGTCATCTAGAACTTTTGCAAAGACATGCGTTGCATAATCCACCTTGGTTTCATTATCCAGAAATCGGTGCTCCAGCATTTCTGCAAGTTCCATCACCGCATCAGTGATTTGTTTTTCAAAGCGATAGCTGATGTCTGCACCAACTATGTTATGGAACTTCTCAATTTTTTGTTCAGTCGGGGTCATAGAATCTCCAATATTTTCATCGCTCAATCAAGTTCAGATGATTAATTTGGAACTCGGCAACAAAACAGCCGGGTTCTGATCAATCGGGAGGCTTTAAAATTGCTTTTCCGGAATGACTATTCGTTCCTTCTGATGATTTAATCGGCAGATGATGCTGAAACTTGAACCCCGATTTTCATGAAAATAATCAAAACCCTGCAGGCTCTCTTGAAACTCCTGAACCGATTCAAATTTCCAGATGCTCTGGTCCACACGGTTTGTTTTGTGGGATTGCTGACCATTTCACCCTCCATGGCTCTGACACAGGAATACGAAACCGACAGGATTTTCATCAGACAGCAAAGTAAAAATCACTGTCTGGTCAATGTTCGGGATCAGATCCGTGAGCACAGAAAAACCCGGGATATGAGTGATGAACATAATCAACTGATCAATCGTCACGTTTGGAACCGCAACCGGACTGGACTGGAGATGAGTCAGAATCAGCATCAGAGGTTGAATCAATTGCTCAAGGGCAATCCTGGTCCCAAATACTTAAGTGCCCGTCAACTGATGCAGAAAAGAGAAAGAATGTATGCGAAGATGAAGCAGAATTGTAAGGATCTCGCATCACAATGATCAAAAAACGAGGATCATTCCAAGTTTGATCCGACTTGCCTTTCAACTCCTACCCTCTGAACATTAATCCTTTAATTTCAACATTGGTTTGCATCCTTTGCGGAGTCTTGAGGAGCAAACATGGAGTTCCAGGGATTCCCCAGGTGAGTTCACCAGGAATCCGCATTTTTACTATCGTTAAATCATGGCTTTACGTATTCCTTTAAGCTGGCTTCAGGACTATGTCGACCTGGAACAGGATCCGGTAAAACTTGCAGAAGCTTTAACCATATCCGGAATGGAGGTTGAAAGTATCGAGCATCTTGGGGACAACTGGGGTGAATTCTGCAGAGTGGGGGAAGTAAAAAAGGTGGTTGCCCATCCCAACGCGGACAGTCTCAGCATTGCAACAGTCGATTATGGAACGGATCAATCTCTGGAAGTGGTTACCGGGGCCCCAAACATCCGGGAACTGGAGAAACAGTTTCCCCAAACTCCTCCTAAAATAGCCTTAGCACTTTCTGGAGCAAAACTGATCGATCCTTATCATGAAGACCATCCGCTGGTTCGCCTGAAACCATCAAAGATCCGTGGCATCGTTTCGGAAGGTATGATTTGCTCCGAATTGGAATTAGGACTGGGAGAAGCCCATGAAGGGGTTTTGTTTCTCCCGGATGATGCACCGGTTGGAGGAATGCTGAAGGATTATTTGGGAGACGCGGTTCTTGAATTTGACATCAAAGGCGGTTTTGCGCATTTGCTTTCAATTTACGGACTTGCAAGGGAAACCGCAGCTATTACCCGGATGCGGCTCAAATCTGAAAAATTGCCGGCTCTTTCAAAACTCAACTTACCAAAACAACTCAGTTCTCCTGCTGAGACTTCAGAAGTGGATTTCTTGAAGTTGAGAATTGAGAATCCGGACCTTTGTCCACGATACAGTGCCCTCTTGGTTCGCGGGATCACCATCGGACCCTCTCCCTTCTGGATGCAGCAAAGGCTCCAACGGGCCGGGATGAGACCGATCAACAACATCGTTGATATTACCAATTACGTGATGCTCGAACTTGGACAGCCTCTGCATGCTTTTGACTACCAGGCGCTTTGCCAACGTGCAGCAGGAGAGACTCCAGAAATATTTGTCAGGTGTGCTGTCAATGGGGAGGTGATGACCACTCTTGATGGAGAAGAAAGGAAGTTGGACGAGCAGATGCTGATGATTACCGACGAAGCGGGTTTGATCGCCATCGCCGGGGTGATGGGAGGAGAAGAAACCGAGGTCGGCAATGAAACGAAAGATGTTTTGCTTGAATCCGCAAATTTCGATTTTCTCAACAATCGCCGAACGTCCCAATTACTGAAATTTAAAACCGAAGCCAGTGAACGTTTCGGGAAACGGTTGAATGCGGACGGAACCATGACGGCGGCGTTAAGAGCTGCAGAATTGTGTGTGTCGATTGCAGGAGGGACTTTGGAACTCCAGGCAGCAGATCTTTATCCAGGAAAGCTCGCAGATGAATCGGTGGAACTCGATTTGGAATATCTTGAAAGGGTCCTGGGAATTAAGGTGGAAAAGAACGAAGTAAACCGAATCCTTGAGGCGCTGGAATTTACAGTCCAGAACAAAACAGACCAATTGCTTGAAGTGACGGTTCCTCATCATCGTCTTGATATCGCGATTCCCGCCGATTTAGTCGAAGAAATAGCCAGGGTCTATGGTTACAACAGGATGCCCTCAACTTTGATTCGGGATGCGCTTCCTCCCCAAAGAGAGAACTTTCAACTCCAGGGAGTGGAGGCAATTCGAGATATCCTGGTCGCCTCAGGTATGGATGAAGTCATTACTTACACCATGACCAACCCTCTTGATGAATCGAATTTAATGCTGCAGGAGGGATTTGACCAGAAGAATTATGTTCCGGTAAAAAATCCACTTTCCAATGAACGCAGCCATCTGCGGCGTAAACTCCTTCCGGGAGCATTGCATACGGCCAGGCAGAATTTGAGATTTGATGATCAGGTCCAAATCTTCGAAGCCGGCGGAGTGTTTATCCCTCAAGAAAATCAGGTCCTTCCTGATGAACCCATGGAACTGTGCTTATTGATGACGGGCAAACGAGAGATCAACAGTTGGCATCAAGCAGAGCAAGGAGATATGGATTTTTTTGACCTCAAAGGAGTCATTGAAAATCTCTTTACCTCTCTCCACATCCAGGAAGTGGAATGGAAAAAAGCACGTGAACTCCCCTACCACCCCGGGCGTTCCTCAGAAATTTTGGTCAATGGTGTTTCCATCGGGTTCATAGGTGAACTGCATCCGGATGTACGGCGTCTTTATGAACTTCCGGACAGGCCCGTAGTATGTGCCGAACTCAAACTTTCGGAATTGCTGAATGCTTCCAGTTCCTATTATTTAATGGAAGAGATTTCCACCTATTCACCCATCTTCGAAGATCTTGCGTTTATCGTCGATCGTTCTGTAGAAGTGGAGACTTTGATCCCGTTCATTCTGAAAACCGGGAAACCGCTTTTAAAACGAGTCCAACTTTTTGATGTCTACCAGGGAAAAGGAATGGAAGTCGGGAAAAAAAGTCTTGGATTTTCCCTGACCTATCAGGCTTCTGACCGGACCCTGAATGACAAAGATGTAGAACAGGTCCGTAATCGGATCATCAAAAAGGTGAATCAGAACTTTCAGGCGACACTCAGGGAATCGTGAAAGCAGAAATCCTCCATGTCTGGAAAGCCCTCCACTATTCCGCGGACGGACTGATTGCTACCTTTCGAAATGAAACTGCATTTCGACTGGAACTGATCATGGCAGTGGTTTTGATTCCGATTGCCCTGATTCTTCCCCTGAAAGGGATTGAAAAAGTGATGCTGATCGGATCCGTCCTTCTGGTGCTCGTGGTGGAATTGCTGAATACTGCAGTTGAATCGGTCGTAGACAGAGTTTCTGAAGAAACCCATCATCTTTCCAAAAGAGCAAAAGATGCCGGAAGCGCAGCGGTTTTTATCAGCCTTGTGATCTTGGGAATCACATGGTTCACCCTTTGCTCCAGCATTTATTTTGAAAGCGATGTTTCCTGATGCCTTGGAAAGGCTAAGTTGTATTTTCGGTTCATGGAATGATAAAAATTAACATTGAAGCCTTTGCGATTTTGAGGGATTTTTTTGGAAAGGAGTTTCTCGAATATGAAGTTCCAGAAGGCACAACTGCCCAGGAATTACTGAAACTCATTGCTGAGTCTTATCCCCAGTCGGAACAGATTCTGAATGTCACCCGAGTAGCCCATCGGGATGAGTACCTTTCACATGACGAGGTCCTGATCGAAAATGGGTCCTATGCATTGATTCCTCCTGTCAGTGGAGGCTGATTAAGTCAAAGGAGACGGTTCGAATAGAATGAAACAAGGATTACAGTCTGATGATTGAAAACATTTTTGTTTCTCCAGGGATTCATTGGCTTTCTTTTCCAGAAGCCAATCTGAATGTGCTTTGTGGATGTCCCGCAGACAGCGTGAAGCACCTGATGAAAAAGGGGCTCATCCGGAGCATCGAAAAAGATGGGATGACCTACGAATCCGGACCGAATGCCATCTTGCTTTCTGATTTAAAATTACAAAACGGACATTTTGCAAATCTTGCAGAATTTCCCATCCTCCAGATGCTTTACCGTCAGGGAATGTTGTTGCCGAATCACCCCAACAACACAGGGGCGAAACCAATCCTGATCGGCCGTGAAGATTGTGTGCAAGAGCAGATGAATTATATCTTCCGCGGAAATTATGGTCTGATTTCCGTTGAGGAAATGGTCCAGGCGGGGATTGACCAGGAGACTGCTGAAGAAATGATGCGTCTCAAACTTCGTTTTGCATTTGGTCAGATCCGCCCCAGTGAAAAATTACTGGAGGGAAAAATTATTGCCGAGGGTAAGACGGAAATCAGTAATGGAGTTGAAGTATCACGTCTGGCAATGAATGTGTTCCGGTTTGAGCATCTGGGCGAGTCGGTGGATGTGGATTTGAATCTCAAAAATGGTGAGGACTACGAGACGCCTTTTGAACTCGAGTTTCACAACTTCAAAAGGGAATACTTCTCAGTGGTGCATACCGGTGAGGGAGACGGATGGGATGTCAACCGACCTTGTATGGCAAGCATCCTCAATTATCAGGGGAAAATCTACCTGATTGATGCTGGGCCGAACATTTCTCACAGTTTGAATGCGGTTGGAGTCGACATCAATGAGGTTGAAGGTATCTTTCATACCCATGCCCATGACGATCATTTTGCGGGATTGACGACCTTGATCCGCACGGATCAACGCATTAAATACTATTCTACCTCCCTGGTCAGGGCTTCAGTAACCCGCAAACTGGCCGCATTGATGTCCATCGAGGAAAGCAGTTTTGAGGATTTTTTTGAAGTCCATGACCTGGATTTCAATACTTGGAACGTCATCAACGGGCTTGAGGTTTGTCCGGTTTTTTCACCTCACCCGGTTGAAACCAACATCCTGTTTTTCAGGACCCTTTGGAAAGATGGCTATGTCGAGTATGCGCATATGGCGGATATCGCTTCTTTTGAGGTGTTGGAGGGGATGATCACGGAAGATCCTGAGGCTCCCGGGATTTCCAGGGAGATGTTCGAGAAAACCCGTGAGCACTACCTGAAACCGGTTCAACTTAAAAAGATCGATATCGGAGGAGGGTTGATCCATGGCAAAGCCGAGGATTTCATTGATGACACTTCGGAGAAGATCATCCTTTCCCATACCGCACAGGAACTTACCAACCAGCAGAAAGTAAGCGGTTCTGCAGTTTCTTTTGGTGCGACGGATGTGCTCATCCCCGGCAATAGCGATTACAGCATGAGGACCGCCCATGGTTTTTTAAGAGGATATTACAGCGGAGTTGAGGACAGCGATATCAACATGCTGCTCAATTGCGGACACGAAATCTACAATGCCGGGACCTTGCTGATCCACCATAATGAAGTACCTAAATCAGTGTTTCTGATCTTGACCGGAACCGTGGAGTTCATTGCCTCGGAAGATTCCCGCTCCAGTATCCTTTCAAGCGGATCGGTGGTCGGTGATATGGCGGTGCTTACCGGGTCGAATCATTTCGGAACCTACCGTGCCCTGAGTCAGGTAGACGCCTTAACCATTCCAGCATCATTGTTTCAGGAATTCATCTCCCGCAACCAGCTTGAAGAAGAAATCAAACACATCCTGGACATCATGGAGTATTTTCAGCAAAGCTGGCTTTTTGGAGAATCGGTTTCCTCCCCGGTCAAAGCCAGGATTGCTCGTAAAACGGAATTGTTGGAATGTAAAAAAGGAGACATGATCCCCAATGATTTTGGCCTTTTCATGCTCATTCATGGGGACATTGACCTGGCGGTTAAGGAACACCAGGACCAGCATTTAAAAATCGAGAATGGTGATTTTTGGGGAGAAGGAAAATTATTTTTCTTTCAACAACTTTTTACCCATGCAGTAGCCATGGAGGATTCGACCATTTACCGGATAACGGAAGCCGAATTACTTAAAGAAATTCCTGTGGTCCGCTGGAAATTGATTGAGCACTGGGAAAAAAGAAGGGATAAAATTCAGAAATCGATTGGTTTTTAAAGCTCTTTTAACAACTCAAAGTTCCTCGGGTACTTCTCATCTTTTCCGAGTCATTTCGGCGACCATTCAGCAGCTTATTTCTGTCCTGCTAAACATACTAAAATTTTAATTAACCTCCTCCCCTGCAATCAGGAGTCGGTTGAATCAGGTTCGCATTTTCTTCCCACTGTTCAGGGGTTTTTGCCCGGATAGAAAGGGCATGAACCGGCCCCTTGAGTTCATCCCTGAGAACTTCATTGATTTTCTGATGCCGCTTCACCAGAGACATTCCCTCAAATTCTTCTGAAACGACCGTCACCCGGAAATGGGATTCTGAACCCGGAGGTACGTTGTGTTTGTGGCTTTCGTTTTCCACGTCCAGAAATGCAGGCTGGAATGCGGAAGTTAACTTGGTTTCGATCTGGTTTTCAATCACCGCCATGGCTTATTTCAACTTGAATCGTGGAATGATGATTTTGGATCCTCTGAAAACTCCTTTGGAGCAATCCAGATATTCACAGGCAAAGGCAGATTAGTCCAATCAGCTCATCAAAGACTGACGAAGATTCTCAAAAACTTCTAGACTTTCCGGGTTGGCAAGAGCGGAAGTGTTATCGACCTCTTCGCCTTTAATGACCTTAATAACCGCCTTTTCAACTTTTTTGCCACTGATCGTTCGCGGCACATCAGGAATTTCCAGGATGACCTCTGGAACATGCCTGGGAGTCGCATAGGTTCTGATGTTGGTTTTGATTCTGGCAATTAAGTCGGAATTCAGTTCAAAGTTTTCGTGGAGAACCACAAACAACACCACACGGACATCACCCTGCCAGGGTTGCCCCACCACAAGGCTGTCCACGACTTCCTCCATTTCCTCGACAGGCCTGTAGATTTCTCCGGTACCGATGCGGACCCCCCCCGGGTTGAGGACCGTATCACTGCGTCCGTAAATGATCACTCCTCCCCTTCCAGTGATTTCAATGAAATCACCATGGGTCCAGACTCCCGGGAAGCGTTCGAAATAGGCTTTTTGATATTTGGCGTCACCCGGATCGTTCCAGAATTTGATCGGCATCGAGGGAAAGGGCGCACAACAGACGAGTTCTCCTTTTTCCTCAAGAACTGAATTCCCCTCAGGATCAAAAGCTCGGGTGTCCATGCCGAGGCCTTTACACTGAAGCTCTCCGGAATACACAGGGAGATTGGGATTTCCTCCCATGAAACATCCGATCAGGTCCGTACCGCCAGCAATCGACATCAAAGGAATTCCAGGATGGACTTTTTCATAGAACCATTCGAAGAGGTTTTCCGGCAAGGGGGAACCCGTGGAAAAAAACGCTTTCAGCGAACTAAGATCATGTTCACTGGAGGGATCGTATCCGGATTTTTCAATCGCTCCCAAAAATTTCGGGCTGGTGCCGAAATGGGTGATTTGCTCATCATCGATCAATTTCCACATCCGGTCCATTCCTGGGAAGCCTGGAGATCCGTCGTAGAGGACAAGGCATGCTCCACAGGCGAGTCCACTGATCAACCAGTTCCACATCATCCAGCCGCAGGTAGTGAAGTAAAATAGCCGATCGCCCGGTTTCACATCACCGTGATAGCGCTGTTCGGTGAGGTGTTTCATAAGGGTTCCGCCTGCTCCATGAACAATGGATTTGGGCAGCCCGGTCGTTCCCGAGGAATACATGATGTAGAGGGGGTGATCAAAATCCAACGGGACGTAATCCGGTCGTTCTTCATCACGGTTCAGAAACTCATTCCAATCCACCTCATTCTTTTCAAACGGGATGGAGGAATCCGTGAAGGGCACCACGACCGTTTTCCGGATCGAGGGAATCTGCTTTAAAACCTCCCGAATTTTTTCCAGGCAGGAATGTTCCTTTCCGTTGTAGTAGTAGGCATTGACCGTGATAAGAATTTTCGGTTCGATTTGCCCAAGCCGGTCGTGAATCCCGCTGATGCCAAAATCCGGGGAACAGGATGACCAAACAGCACCCAGCGATGCACTTGCAAGTGCGCCAATCACGGCTTCTGGACAATTGGCAACCACTGCTGCAACCCGGTCTCCCTTCTTTACTCCTGCATCCACCAATCCTGCCGCGCACCGTGCAACTGCAGTTTTCAACTCCTTGCGGGTCAAAATGGAATTTTTCCCTGTCTCTCCCGTGAATCGAATTGCCTGATCCTCATCCTTTCCTCGTTCCAGCAGATTTTCTGCAAAATTCAGTTGAGAACCCTCAAACCAACGTGTCCCCGGCATCATTGGTGGCCCCATTACCCTTTCATAGGTTCTTGAGTAAATCACTTTTGCATCGGTCCAGACTTCCTCCCAGAATTGCTCCGGTTGTTCAATGGACCATCGGTGAAGGCTTTCATAATCTCCTTCCTTGAAACCATATTTTGCCGCAGCCTTGTTTCCGAAAAGACTGAGGTTGGTCTTCAATACATTTTTAGGATCAGGAGTCCAAAGGGGTTTGAGTTCATTAGAGGATTTCATCATTTTTTGCCAATTACTGTTTGAAGACCAGTTTGCTGACTTTCACTTCATATCCACCGGCCCAGTTTTCCGGAACAATCTCATCGAGCAGCAATCCAAATTCTTTTGATTCACCAGGCTTTAATGGTTTCGGGTCCATCCATGAAAAACGGTTCACTGGCGAAAACTCATGAAACTTGAGGGTTTCTCCGGAATCGTCCAGGAAAGCCACCTGCAGGGTCGCAATAGAGATGATTTCATCGCCTTCGTTATGGAGGTTTCCAAAAAGTCCTGTGCCTTCCTGATTCCCATAACTGCCAACCCCGATCCTCAAATTTGAGATCTTCACCAGTTCGATGGCTGCGTTGAGCTCTGATTTTTTCTGCTGCTGGATGTACAAAACTGCTCCACTTGCTAAAACCAGGACCAGCCCAATCAGCAGTGGAATCCGAAATTTGGATGGTATCACTTTTGGCTCATCCATACTTCTCGTCTTTGACTTGGAGTGGAAGTAAAAAAACAACAGGCTGGAAAATCATTTTATTTCAGAATCAACGTTGAAAAAACCGTCTTGCTGGCAAATCAATATAGTGAATGGTCTCCGGAAAAGTCGAAACTTTTTGCGGAATGAGAGCCGAACAAAACTAAAAAAATATCTGGATAATCAGGTTTTTCATGAAACTCTGTTTCAGTGCAGAGTTGTGGAAAACGGAATCTTAGAGTCTTTTTTTGAGTCAAAAACCTGAATTTATTGATATTAAACACAAAAAAATGTTGTAGTCACTTTCACGGATGGATATAGTTGATTTTTCCAAGTTTTGGGATTTGTCAGAAAATCCTGATCAACAAACTTGCGGTGTGTTGAAAATTCAAGGAATTTTCCTGGAGAGAAACGGTTTGAAAGTCCAGCAACTGCATTTAATCTGGAGACTGGAATGGTAAAAGTTGATATCGTCCGTGCTATACAACTGGAAACAGGACTTCAGTTTGGTGAAGCAGAACAGTTGGTCAACGAGTTGCTGGAAATCATGAAACAGACCCTGGAAAACGGAGAGGATGTTTTGATCACCGGTTTAGGGAAATTTCAACTGCGCCAAAAATCTTCACGTCCGGGCAGAGATCCGAAAAACAAACAGGACTATACTATCTCTGCAAGACAGGTAGTCACCTTTCGTCCTTCCAAGGTCTGGAGAGACGAGATCAACGGGAAGGTTTAAATTTCTGAGAGGATCCGCCAAAAGAAATTCAACTTCGCAAAAAATATTGTAAGATGAATACTTCTTTGGATGATTTGAGATTGGATTATTAAGTTAAGAAAAAGCATTTCCCTGAAAGCAGGAAGCATTTAGCAGGAACCCCCACTTCTAGCGAACAGTTGCATCATGGAATTGAAGCAACAGGACGAAAAACTCTTTAAAATTTATACAAGCTGCCTGGTCAGTTCAGAGATGCCTCACACTCTGGATATCGAACAGGTGAAACTCTGCCTGGTTCCGGATGAACAGTTGGAGGAGGGAAAAAACCAGTCTGAACAACTGCTCCAGCCCAAAGGCGGAACGGGTCTGCAGCAACCCCTGACCTTTGAACTCAAAGACATCCTTCAGAGTTGGCTTAAAGATTTTATCAAGAAGAATTCCAGGTATCAGCAACAGGATCTTAAACTTTTTGAGGTCATTGAACCCGATTCGATCCTCAGTTTTGAACATTTGGTGATCACCCCAAGAATCACCCAGAATCTCCATGACCTCAACGGAGGGTTATCTGGGAAGGTGATCATGGAAACCATCCGGGGCAAAAGTTATTTCATTTACGAGAGTGCAGATCACAAACTTTTCTACATCAATCCGAATACGCTCATTTCAGGAATTTCAGGAATCGGATTTGAAGTTAATGAAGAACTTTCTTCGATTCTTAAGAAAAAGATCAATCTCAAGAAGAACATTCAGCTTTTAATCAGGAACCAGAACTTTTATTACCAGGCCACCCGAAAAGAGGAACCCCAACCGATCGGGGTTTCCTTCAGTATTTTGGATAAACCGGTTTCCTTCCTCAGCCGTTTCAATGAAAACAATTCAGATACGGTTTTCAGTACTCCGGTTTCTGATGAAATCATAAAAAAAATAAACGATATTCAGAGAAACACTTCCTACAATGAGTTTCAGATCCGCCATAGCGGTGAGGATATCCGGTTAATGCTGCATTCACAGGCTTTAGGAGATTCACTGGAAATCCACCGTTTCCATTGCGGCACCCCGGCACTGGACCGTGAAACGGTATACCATTTGGAGGACTATCTTTTCAGCACCACTGCCAAATCTTTCTCTCTTCTAAAAAACGGGGTTTTCATCGTGGACCTCCATGATGATTCGTTAGTGATCATCATCTGTAAAACCGAAAAGTTCTGAAGCGTTTCGGTCCTGCCAACTTCAACAAATTGATTAAGACGGGATCACAAAGATCGGGCTGCTCCATGCCTGGAATCCATCTTCGGTGGTGACACAAACCCAGAGTGGATTATCCTGGTTGGGTTTGAGGGGAATCTGGAGATGATGTTCGATTTCGCGGTGAGGATTGATTTCGGGAAGTCTGAAAACACGGATCTGCCTTTCAAGTCCTCCGGCATCAAGGACATGATCTTCGAGATCGATTTGGTTCAACGGTATCCGAAGACTACCGTGATTTGAAGCGAGATCCAGTTCAGCGTCGTCTCCTTCTTCCAGCCAGACATCGAAACCACCAAAATTTCCAGTGGTCACGGCATCCCATTCGACACTCTTTGTTCCGCTGGTTTGCAACCGTTTTTCATGATTCCAGGCATTAATTTTTTTCATTTTCAGGATTCGGCAATGCTGGAAGTCAGCCCGTCCTTTCCAGGAGGTCTGCCGTCCCCTGCCGCGGTATTCGGCACCACTCCAGATCACCCGGAAACGAGAACCAAGATCAGAAGCGTCGAACGGGCGATGAATGCTGCAGACTTCACTGCCGTTTCGAATCTCGACCCGTTCCAGCGGGGCATGGGCCAGGATTTTCAGGCTGAGCATGACTTCATTTTCTCGGGTCTCAACAATATCTCCCATCATCACTTCCCGGACCTTTGAGGTTCCCGGATTCCGGTAGGCTTTAGGGTCCTGGTGGTAGAAGATGGCTTGTTCCTTAAAGTGGGCCTTCACTTCGAGATGCATCCTGCATCCTGTGGTTCCGTAATGATGGCGAGAACGGAGGCATTCGAAGATTCCATCCCGTGTCAAATCATGGGTCAGAAAACAGGTTAAACCGCCATAGGCGCCAAATGTCGCGGCTCCAGGATAACTGGCTCCAGGACGGCCTTTATGTCCGTCACTGTTGCAGACCACACCCGAACGATGACCTAAGGGGAATCCATCGGTGAGCAGCCACTCGAAGGTGCCCCAGGCCGAATGGATCTCCATCGCTGTTTCGAGCCGGGGATCATGAGCCTGATTGATGTCCGCATATCTTCCTCCAACATGGGCGTATACGACACAGTCCTCTTCTTGAAGTGCTTCAAAAAGCTTTGATGCAGTTGGGGCATCCGTTTCCAGGTCGGAACGATCGCTTAGCAGGGCGTGGGATGATCTTCGGATTTGCCGTCCTTCATCCCGAAAGAAAACATTGCGGTCGCCGCCCACGGCGGTGTTGCCAGACCATTCATAACCCGGGAATACGACAAATCTTCCATCCTCATGATATTCTTCAGTGAGTTGGTTCAGGTATTTCCAGAATGCATTGTTGACTTGAAAATCATTGGCCTGATGGCTGGTCACATCCAGAAAGGATTTGTTCCGGGCAAAATCAAAATACTGTCGTGATGTGGTGAGGCCGATGGTTTCGCCGCTTTGACCATGGAGGTCGCCCCAATATCCGGAGACCCCTTCTTCTTGGATCAGCAACGGACCTGCTTCGGCAAGGATTTTTTCTTCCTCACTCTTGACCAGAATCCGTACCACCCCGGGCTTTTCAACTACTAATCCTTCAAGGACCAGAGATTTCTTTCCAAGCGGATAGGAAACGGTTTCAGGAAGTCCCTGGACAGGATGACTGCTTTCCAGGAAAAGGGTTTCACAGGCACGGTCGGTAGGATTTCCCCAAAGATCCTCGGCTTTCAAGCCTAGCCGAAAAGGTTCCCCGATTCTTCTCAGAGAAGGCAGGACTGCTTTCCATTCATGCACTTCTCCGGGAACAATGGAAATGTGCGGAGTCTCCGGAAGAGGAAAATAGTGTCCAACCGCGCAGACATCGGCCAATACCTTGAATTCGAAACCCGGTTCGCAGAAAGTCTGGAGTTTCATCCCCGGGGAGCCACCGGACCGATCGCCGAAGATGATGGTGATCGTGTCTCCCTCACTGAGATAACCCCCATGAAGTTTCACCGTCAGGGATTTGAACCAGGGGCGTTGATGGCCGGTGTTGGCATAAGTCAGTGAAAGCCGGGCACCCGTTTTGGTTTGAGCTGAAACAAAATTGTAATCGCTTGGATTTTCAGACTGCAGGGCTCCCCAGTCCCCCATGAAACGGAAAACCACACGGATACTGCCGGTGTCGTCGATGCCGTATCTCCCTACCGTGTAGACGAGTTTGAAGGTCTGAAGACTTCTCGCTTCAAACGCACCCTTGGGTTCCAGACTGACATGACCGTAGAGAACGGGGTCTGCCCCGGGATGGTTAACGGGCCAGGAATCCCCCACGAGTTCCTTGGCAACCACATCATCAAATTGAGTGTCAGCCATCGTCTAAGGTGAAAAATTCATTCTTGGAGGTGAGAACCATTTACAGGATTCTGAGTATCATCCCAGTTTGAATGGGGAACTCAATTCAAACTTTTCTCTCCGGAAGGGAAGAAGTCTAAATGATCTGAAAACTTAGGAAAGAAACCGTGTATTTCCAGGAAACCAGTATCGGTTCCCTGGAAGTTGGTTTTTGAATGGGAGCAAGTTCAGAGGTTTTCCACCGTCTCCATTTTGGCAGGAAAATCTTCCCGGTTTGTGTATTCTTCCGGGTCTGTTGCGTCGTAATCCGGATCGATCCTTGGATCAAGTTGTGGATGGACTGGAGGCATCCTTGGAACAACAACAAAATCTTCCTGGGCTTCCACGGGAAGGGCCTGGCGGACCTGGATCCGGTATAGGATGAATAGCATCAGTGAACCCATCACCACTGCAAAATAAATCAGGAATCCCTGGGCTCCCAGTTGGTTCATTGAGACACCAAGCATAAAAGGTCCTGCAATGGAGCCAATGGCAAACGTCAGGATCATGTTTCCCGAGGCGGCAATCATCTGCTTCGGCCTAAGCCAGTCGAAGATGACTGCGGTACTCATGGGATAAATACTCCCGACCACTCCTCCGAGACAGAGTCCCACGAGGTAGATGGGAACCATTCCCCAGTGGGATTCATAAATGGCCCATTGAAGGCCAAAAAGTGCCGCCAATCCGAACATTTGAACAATACCCAGCATTTTTCTGCGGTCCCAGGCATCTGAGATTTTTCCAAAAGGGTATTGGAACAAGAGGGATCCGATCACAGTCGTCGCCATAAAAACTGAGATCTGTTGAACCTCCCAGCCAAGGTTGCTGCCAAAAATGGGTCCCATGCTGATCAGCCCGCCGAATGCCAACCCTGCAGCAAGCACTCCCACGAGGCCCACAGGTGAGACCCTGTAGAGTTCCGGTATGGAAATCGATTCCAATTCGTACGATTCCGGGGTTGGAGCGATTGAAAAGGAAACCGGTGCTGCTGCCAAAGCAATGGCAATTGCTGAGATGATGAAAATTTGAGACGGATCGGGACCATCCAGATTGACCATCAGCTGGCCCAGAGCAGAGCCGCTGTAATGGATGACGAGGTAGGTCCCAAGCACTCTCCCGCGATTGCTGGAAGAGGAACTTTCGTTGATCCAGCTTTCCACCACCAGATACGCGGTTGCGGTGAAAAAACCTCCTACGATTCGAAGTCCCATCCAGAAAAAACCATTCATCCACAAGGAATATGAAAGCACCACCCCGGTGAAAATCGCACAGGACATGACAAAGGTTCTGACATAGCCGATGCGCTCCACCAGTTTCCTGCCGATCAGGCAACCCAGGATCAAGCCCAGCGCGTTCGCGGACATGGTGATGCCGATCCAGGTTTCATCAAACCCGGATTGGTTCATCCTCAACGGGATGGTGATGTTATTCAGATGATTCCCTATTGCCAGCAAAAGACAGCTGAAATAGAGCATTCCTAAAACATTGATCATCTTTTTCCACTTCGACTAGATATTGAACTTATGAATGTCTTAAACAGCATTCATTTTCATTTTGAAACCAATTCAATTTACTTTTTTTTTAAATTTTGGAGAAATGATAAAAATTCATGAAATCATTCATAAAATTTATCAATTCGATGAAGATTCCCAGTCTCTCTTTACCCTCTCTGACGGTTCATTGAGTAACCCGGATTGGATCCCTTGAAAACTTGCCTTGTTTTTTGCATGAATTTCGAAAGACTTGTGTGGTTGGTTGCACCACGATAATACACTGAAAAAGGGAGTCCATTATGGCTGCACCTGAATTTGATGATGAATTTGATGAAGAAGAAGAGGATGACGGTCTAGCCGAGGTTAGCGAAGACGATACGGATGTCGTCTTTGGAAATGGCCCCATCAACCGTCCTTCGATGGTGAATTTCATCAACAAATATCCTGACAGTGCATTACGCTTTCTCACCCGTCGGGATCTTGATGGTCGACCCGTTCGCTCGGAATTCGAACCGATCTACGAAAAGTGGGCGGACCGTGGACTGATGAAAGGACGCGTCAAAAAATACATTTTGACGTTGATGGAATGGGATGATCTTCCCGACCGTCCTCTCCACGAACTGGTCGGTGACATGAGGAATAAACTCGCCGAAATGAGGTTGACCGGAGAGGCGTGAACAAACATCCAGGAGATGTTTATCAATCCAGCCGATGATGGGAACTAAATTCCCAGTTTCTCAGATTCCTGAAACGCGTATTTTAAGAATAAAACTGGAGAACTTTTTAGGATCAACCTGAAAAGGTAAAGGGCTAAACTTATTCTGAGGGGTTTTCCGGCTTTCCCTCAAAAGTGAGGCTGAGACTGTTCATGCAATAGCGCTGACCAGTGGTTTCTCGAGGCCCATCGGGAAATACATGTCCCAGATGGCTTTTACAGCGTGAGCACTGCACTTCCACCCTGAGCATTCCATAGGAACGGTCTTCCAGTTCAATGACGCTTCCATCAATTGCCTGGTCAAAGCTCGGCCATCCTGAACCGGAGTCGAATTTCGTGTCACTTTCGAACAACTGATTCCCGCATCCCCGGCAGTTGTAATTTCCTTTGGAATAATGTTTGTTGTATTCACCGCTCCAGGCACGTTCGGTCCCTGCTTCACGGAGCACATGGAATTCTTCCGGGCTTAAATGGCTAAAATCAAATTCTTCTGCCATATCACTGAATTTCTTTTGTTTTGGACGAATTTTTTTCCCGGACAGTCGATGTTTCTTTTTCCCAGAAATCGATCATCTCATCGCGGAAATGGAGTAAGCCTGTTTCGATCTCCTTTTCCTCATTTAAAGATTGCGATTCCTCTTCAATCTCCGAGGTACTGTTTTCACTTCTGTCCATAATCCTTACTTTTTACGGAAATGATTGGGTTATTAGCTGAATAATCAGTTTTATCAGATCTTTATGGAAACACCATCATAACGAAATCGAAGGAACTTCTCCACTATTTCTAAAAAAAAGTGCTGGAAAAAAAGGAAAAAACGAGGTTAAGGAAGGGGTGAAAATTCAATTTTGGATTCAAATTGAGGCGAGTTTGATTGGTTTATTGGGAGTGAAATGAAACGGTCCAATGACTGGAACCTGTTGTTTCATTGATCCAAGAATGGTTTATCCCCTCTCAGGGTGACACGGTGCATGATACGGCGGTGCCCGTGGTAATCATTGACCGGATAATGCTGCATCCAGCGGTTATCCCAGAATGCGAGGGTTCCCGGGGTCCACTTGAAACGACAGCAGAATTCTGCACGGACCTGATGTTCAAAAATAAAGTCCAGCAGAGCCTTTCCTTCTTTTTCTGACAGTTCCAAAAATCCCTGGGTGTGAGCCCGGTTTACATAGATCGCTTTTGTTCCGGTTTCAGGATGGGTCCTCACGGCAGGATGGTTTGCGGAAAACTGTTCTGCCCGAAGTCCACTTCCGGAATCCTCAATCCTTTCACTGCGGGTGTTCATGACGGCGGGTTTCCCGGCAATGTTGATGGCTGTCAGTCCGCACAGCAGATCCTTCATGGTCTCCGAGAGCGATTCGTAAGCCAAAGCCTGGTTTGCGAACAGGGTGTCCCCGCCATGTTCCGGAACCTCCACCGCATAAAGTAAACTCGCCATCGGAGGGGTTTCCAGATAGGCGGTATCGGAATGCCAGATTCCGCCAAAATTCATCTCCTCCTGCTCCATCTTGGAAACTACGGTGACTTCAGGAAATCCCTCAAGGCCTTTCAATAGGGGGTAGGGCATTGTTTCCCCGAAAGCTTTTGCAACCTTTAGAAGTTGTCCGGGGTCGAGATTTTGGTTTCTGAAAAAAAGCACCCCATGTCGGAGCCAGATACTTCGAAGCCTTTTCGTTGTATCTTCGGAAAGTGGGACGGAGAGATCGAGTCCTTGAATTTCTGCACCTGCAGCAGTGGTCAAAGGAAAAGTCTGAAAAACAGGAAGAGACATCAGGGAAGTATCTTTTTCAAAAGAACCAGAAAATAATCAGACATGAACTAAAAATTAGAATTTCGCGGACAAGATTCAAGTTGGATGATTCAAAACTATTTCTTGGGTTGTCTTCCCCAACCGTGGTTCTTTTGAAACAGAACCCAGTGTATAGATTCATCCTTCACCGTTCAACACTTCTGTCGACTTGCAAGAAGTCCTGAGATAGTAGAAATTGATGGCTGTTTTATGAAATCATTCAACTGAATATCAAGAGGATAACGTGCATCAGGATCCTTTCAACTGCCTTACTCAACTCAACTTACCCAACGCCGAAGCTCAGTTTTACAGCCTTCCGTCTTTGAAGGTGGAAGGATCCACCCCACTTGAAAAACTCCCTTTTTCGATTCGGGTACTGTTGGAACAGGCACTCAGGAATGTGGACGATTTCCAGGTCAATCAGGAAGATGTCCGGGCTCTAGCCTGCTGGAAGGCAGGGACCAAATCGGAACAGGAGATTCCCTTCAAACCGACTCGGGTAATTCTCCAGGATTTCACTGGGGTGCCTGCGGTGGTTGACCTGGCCGCCATGAGGTCTGCAATGATCGAACTGGGAGGAAATCCGGATTTGATCAATCCCCGGGTGCCTGTCGATTTGATCATTGATCATTCAGTTCAGGTTGATGTTTCCGCCAGTCCGGATGCGGTCCAAAAGAACATGGAAATCGAATTCGAGCGGAATCGTGAACGCTATCAATTCCTGAAGTGGGGACAACAGTCATTTGAACAGTTCCGTGTTTTTCCCCCGGGTGTGGGGATTGTCCACCAGGTCAACCTGGAGCATGTGGCCCAAGTGGTTCAAATGCGGGATGGCCTTTGTTTTCCCGATACGCTGGTTGGAACCGATTCTCACACGACAATGGTCAATGGTCTTGGCGTGATGGGTTGGGGAGTCGGCGGAATCGAGGCCGAATCAGTGATGCTTGGCCAGCCTGTTTCGATGTTGATTCCGGAAGTGGTTGGCTTTCGCCTCTTAGGGCAGTTACGGGAAGGGGTGACGGCGACCGATCTGGTTCTGAGGATTGTAGAGATGTTGCGTCAGAAAGGAGTGGTAGAGAAATTCGTCGAGTTTTTCGGGACCGGACTTTCTGCCCTGCCTCTTGCGGACCGTGCCACCGTGGCCAACATGGCTCCGGAATATGGTGCAACTATGGGATTTTTCCCGATCGATTCTGAAACCCTGAATTACCTGAGAAATACCGGTCGGCCGGAAGAATTGGTCCAGAGGGTTGAGATCTATTCCAAAGAACAGGGACTGTTCCGAACCGAATCCACTCCTGATCCGGAATACAGTGACCTTCTCGAATTGAACCTGGAGAGTGTCGAACCCGCACTTGCAGGGCCGAAACGTCCCCAGGACCGGGTTCCCCTGAACTCAATGCAGAGTACCTGGAAGAAGACCCTTCAGGCCCCGATGAAGGATCGTGGTTTTGAACTCGAATCTTCACAGCTTGAGTCCTCGGTGAATTTGAAAGATACGGGGGCTTCTCTCAAACATGGCTCAGTCGTGATTGCTGCCATCACCTCCTGTACTAATACCAGTAATCCTTCCGTGATGATGGCCGCAGGATTGCTCGCCAAAAAAGCCGTGGAAAGAGGACTACGTCCCAAAAATTGGGTGAAAACTTCTCTCGGTCCGGGATCCAGAGTGGTGACTGATTACCTCGATGCCGCAGGTCTGAGTCAGCCTCTGGAAGAACTCGGTTTTCACACGGTAGGTTATGGATGTACCACCTGTATTGGAAATTCCGGTCCGCTGGATGATGAAATCGTGAATGCAATTCAGGAAGGAAGCCTGGTCACCACTTCAGTCCTTTCCGGAAACCGAAACTTTGAGGGCCGTATCAGCCCCCATGTGAAAGCCAATTACCTGGCCAGTCCTCCTTTGGTAGTTGCTTACTCTCTGGCAGGTACGGTGGACATCGACCTCAATTCGGAGCCCTTGGGAAGTGATCCAAACGGCAATGAAGTCTTCCTTAAGGACATCTGGCCTTCTTCAGAAGAAATTGCTTCGGTTCAGAACCAGATCCGCCGAGAAATGTACCAGCAGGAGTATGGCAGTGCCGATCAGCATTCACCCCTCTGGAATACCATTGATGCTCCATCAGGAAGCGTTTATGAATGGGACGATGATTCGACCTACATCCAAAATCCACCGTTTTTTCAAGGCATGTCAATGGAGCTCAATGAGATCCAAGACATCAACAGCGCAAGGGTTTTGGTGAAGGTTGGAGATTCGGTGACGACGGATCATATCTCTCCTGCAGGTGCCTTTGCCCAGGATACTCCTGCAGGAAAATACCTCAGGGAACGTGGGGTTGAGCAGAAAGATTTCAATTCCTATGGGTCACGAAGGGGGAATGACCGCATCATGACCCGCGGGACTTTTGCCAATGTTCGTTTAAGAAACCAGATAGCTCCGGAAACCGAAGGAGGTTTCACCCGACATCTGGATAGCGGAGAGGAGATGAGCATTTATGAGGCATCGCTGCGATACCGGGAATCAGGAACTCCATTGATCGTGCTTGCAGGAAAAGAATATGGAAGCGGGTCTTCAAGGGACTGGGCAGCCAAAGGGACGTTCCTGCTTGGTGTCAAAGCGGTGGTGGCCACCAGTTATGAGCGCATTCACCGTTCCAACCTGGTCGGTATGGGAGTTTTACCACTCCAGTTCATCGACGGGGCGACCCATGAATCCCTGGGGCTGAGTGGAGAAGAGTCCTACTCGGTGATCGGTCTCAGTGATTCGATCCAGCCAGGACAGGAATTGATCCTGAAAGCCGACGGGAAAGAAATTCCGGTGCTCTGCCGTCTCGATACACCAGTGGAGATTGAATACTATCGTAATGGTGGGATCCTGCACACCGTTCTTCGGAATTTTCTGAAGCAGAACTGATGAGACACAGGGATTGAAATGAGTGACGTCTTATTGCTGAACATGGATGGTCAGCCACTCACCCTCTGGCCCTTGAGTACGATTTCATGGCAGCAGGCCATCAAGGCTCATTTCCTGGGTAAGGTCAAGATCCTCAAAACCTACGATGACTGGATATGCCGCTCACAGCATTTGGCGATGCCCATGCCGAGTGTGGTGATGATGTCCCGCTACCGTCCCCATGCAGGAAAAGTCAATTTCACCCGCCGAAACATCTACCTCCGGGACGGTTTTAAATGCCAGTACTGCCTCAAAATTCTCAGCACGGAACAGTTAACCATCGATCACGTGATCCCCAAAAGTAGAGGAGGGGGAACCCGTTGGGACAATGTTGTGGCTGCCTGTCATCGATGCAACCTGCGAAAAGGGGCGAGCATCGAAAAGCCTGTAAAAAAACCCTACGAACCGAATTATTGGAAGATGGTCGAATTGGCCAAGTCCCTTCCGCTCAGAATCCCGGATCCTCAGTGGCAGGACTACCTGCAATGGCCTGAAGATCTGATCAAGGTTGTCCGGGCCAAAGCTGCTTAGTCCTTTCCCTAGAATTAAAGCATGCTGGTTTTCTGAAAAAAGCATGCTCCTTCCCTTCAAGAATCCACTTCGTAAATTTCGTTCTATCCCAGGAAGATTCTGGGATCTATAAAATCTTTATTGGAAAGAAATCCGATCTTTGAGTTGTTTCAAAATCAAGATTTTGACCCAAACCCATAAGAAGAGGAGGGACGCTTTTGTGTTCGTTGAAGTGAAAGATTTACGAAAGTATTAAGCGAGGTTTTAAAAAGAAAAAGCTCAGGGACTAAGTTTCACGCCTTTCGAAATCCTGCATAAAATCAGCCAGAGCTTTCACCCCTTCCAAGGGCATCGAGTTGTATATCGATGCACGGATTCCCCCAACATCCCGATGTCCTTTTAGGGCATAGAGTCCTTCGTTCAGGGACTGTTCGAGGAATCTTTTTTCCATTTCATCGTCATCAAGGCGAAAGGTGACGTTGCAGATGGAACGGTTTTCGGGATCAGCCACCGCCTTGTAAAGTTCAGAATCATCAAGCACATCATAAAGCAGTTTTGATTTTTCCCGGTTGCGTTGTTCCATGACTGCGACTCCACCCTGCTTTTCTACCCAACGAAGCATTTTCAAAGTGACGTAGATAGAAAAAACACTGGTGGTGTTGGCCAACGAACGTTGTTCATGGGCAAGCTGGTAATCCAGCAGTTTGGGAGTTTGAGGCAATGCGAGTCCCAGTAGGTCCTCCCGCACCAGGACCAATGCCAATCCTGACGGACCAAGATTTTTTTGCAGACCGGCATAGACCAGTCCGAACCTGGAGTAATCCTCTTTCCTGGAGAGGATGTCGGAAGTTGAGTCACTCACCAGGGGCACCTCCCCGGTATCGGGATATTCCTGCCATTGGGTGCCGTAGAGGGTGTTATTGGAAGTCAGATGGACGTAACTCGTTTCAGGATCAAGGATTTCCTCCCATTCAGGAATTTTCCTGAATCCCAAAGGCTTTCCATCAAGAGCAACCCGGGTGCTTCCGAATTTCCGCGCTTCTTCTTCAGCAAGCACACCCCATTTTCCGGTGATCAGATAGACTGCCGAGCGTTTTTCTTTCCTGGCCATCAGGTTCAGCGGAACGGCAGAGAATTGCATCTGAGCTCCGCCATGCATGAAAAACATGACATGGCTCGAACCCAACCCGGTCAGTCTGCGGAAAATGCTTTCGGTTTCTTCCAAAATCTCCAGAAAAGGTGGGGCGCGGTGACTGATTTCGATGATGGAGGCTCCATGACCCTGGTAATCGAGCATTTCCTGCTGCACTTCTTCCATCACTTCGGTGGGCAGCATCGCCGGGCCGGCACCAAAATTATATACCCTTTGGCTCATTGAATGATTCTTCTATTGAGGTTTATTGTCTTCTTCCAGCCACTCATTCAACAGCCGACGGGCTATTGAATCCATGCGGGGCAGGCGGAACGTTTGATCTTCCGGGGATTGCTTCAATTCCTCCCTGGAAAACCAACGTGCCGATTCAAGTTCTTCGGTGTTTACCTTAACGGTCTGACCAGCTAGGGCGCTGCATCGGAATCCAAGCATCAGGGAAGCAGGAAACGGCCAGGGTTGGGATGACTGGTACTCTGGCCTTTCGACTTCGATCCCGGCTTCTTCCCTGACTTCACGTACCACTGCGTCTTCCAGGCTTTCTCCGGGTTCGACAAAACCGGCCAGGATCGAATGCATTCCTGCCGGCCAGCGTGACTGTCTCCCGAGAACCACGCGGTCGCCGTCCTCGACGAGCATGATCACTGCCGGGTCGGTTCTTGGAAACTGGGAAAATCCACAGGATTCGTTGATACATTTTTTTTGATGCCCCGCATCCAAAATCCGGGTTGCTTCACCGCAACGGGGACAGAAGCGGCTGGATTGATGCCAATGACACATCCCTCGCGCGTATGCCAGCAGTGCTCCTTCCTCCGGGGGAAGCAGGCCAGCCAGGGACCTTAGGTCTTCAAATTTTCCTTCCAGGGAGGCCGGAGGATTTTGAAGTTCGGAGCAATCGTAAGCAAAATAGGCTTCTCCATCCAGCATGCCCAGAAAAATACATTCATCCGGGTCGGCGTGTATGTCTGTGGAGAATCTCGGGAAAAGGGCTTCTTGACGATCATCCCCCCGAATCAGATTTTTCCCCTGCCAGAGGGGGATGCAGTTGCTTTTGCCCGGACGCAGTTTTTTCTGAATCCAGTCCGGTTCCCTGCGCAAATGGGCGGCCCGATCTAGCCTGATGCTGGAGTAGGTGTTCACTTCAGAAAAACCTGCTTTCAGGAACGCGGCCTCAATACCAGAGTGGCCTTGACGCTTTCTTTACGGTTGTCACGGATGTAATCAAGGGTGATCACTTCTCCAGCTTTACGGGTTTCAATCTGTGCCGCCAGTTCTTCCATCGTTCTCACTGGCTGTTGGTTCACATGGGTCAGGATATCTCCGCCCCAGGGGACCTGATACCTCCCTACCACCACCTGCCGGGTTGCTCCGCGCAAACCGGCTTTAGCCGCGGTTGCTCCACGCACGACCCTTGAGATCAGCATCCCTTCCGGGATGTCGAGTCCCAACCTTCGGAGGTAGACGGTTGGAATCGGTTCCACTCCGAGCCAGGGTCTGCGCACATAACCGTATTTGAGGAGATCCGGAATGATGCGTTTGGCAGTGTTGCTCGGAACCGCGAATCCAATGCCGACACTACCTCCAGCTCCGATGATGGCAGTGTTGATGCCGATCACCTTTCCTTCCGAGTCCAAAAGGGGGCCTCCGGAGTTTCCGGGGTTGATCGCTGCATCGGTCTGGATCACCCCTTCGATCTTTCTTCCGTTCCTGGCTTCGATGGTTCTGCCGAGAGCGCTGATGATTCCGGTGGTCAGGGTCAGTCTCAGACCGAAGGGATTCCCCAGGGCAAGTACCTTCTGCCCCACCACGATATCACTTGAATCGGCAAAACTGAGCACGCTGTATTGGTTGCTTGGCGCATCGATTTTGAGAACCGCAAGGTCATTGTTGGGGTCGGTCCCAATCAGCTTTCCCGGCCATTGGCTGTTGTCGGCAAGGGTGACGATGAGCTTGCTCGCGTTTTCCACCACATGGTAATTGGTGAGAATCGTGCCGGAATCATTGATCAAAAAGCCTGTGCCCGAACCGGACTCACTAGGAACCGGACGGTAGAAAAAATCATAGTTGACCCCGATGTTACTGATGTTCACCACGGCCGAACTTTTTTGTTGATAAATGCGGATGTTTTCCTTTTCTTCCTCAGAAAACCGTGAAACTCCAAAAACTGAGTTCGAAAGGGCAATCAACAAAAACATCATGAGCAGCAGACTAAGGAAGAGCCTGTTTCTAGGATACATAAAACCTCTAATTCAATTTGGGTTAAGGTATTTACCTCACTGATTCTAACCGAGTTCACTCATTTTATACAGATGCAGCTTTGGGATAGATGTCCGGCTGGCTATCGCTCTGGTTTTGGGAATGCTAAAATGGTTTGGTCTGAATCTAAAGGAATATGCGTAATTTTTAGGTGTGACTACTTCTGAAACACAACGTTTTTTGATGAATCAACTTCAGTCCAAAGAGAATCATCCTGTTCTGGCCCTGACCATGGGGGATCCCAATGGAATTGGTGCGGAAGTGATGTTGAAAGCTCTGGACCACCTGTCTCCGATCAGAAATTGGAAGCCGCTGATATTTGGTGATTTCAGGGTTCTGGAAAAAGTCCGCAAAAATCTCGGGCTTGACCTGGATTTGTTGAAGAAGGATCCGGAAACTGTCCCCGAGATGCAGCAGGAAATGGAAACCCAGATTCCGGTTTTGGATTTAGGAGAGCAATCAAACGAATGGCAGCCTGGAACATGCAGTCGTTGGGGAGGGGAATCCGCGTTCCGATTTTTAAACACGGCCATTCAATGGATACGGCAAGGTCGTGCCGATGCGATTGTGACTGCCCCGCTGAACAAGGAAGCCCTTAAAAAAGCTGGCCATGATTACCCTGGCCACACCGATATTTTGGCAGAGGTTACTGGTCATCCCAGGGCTTGGATGATGCTCGAATGCGAGAAACTACGGGCGGTGATGGTCACCCTTCACATGAGCATGAAAAGGGTTCTGGAAGAACTTTCACCCTCAATGATTCACGAAACGATTGAAGTCACGGATCAGGCTTTGAAAAGGATGGGCTTTGATCGTCCAAGAATCGGGGTTGCCGGACTCAACCCCCATGCAGGGGAAAACGGGATGTTTGGAGACGAGGAAATGAATACAATTTCTCCTGCGATTGAAGAAGCGAAACAGCAGGGTATTCTAACTTCGGGACCCTATTCTCCGGACACGGTCTTCCTCCGTCATCAGGCCGGGGAATTCGATGCAGTGGTTGCCATGTACCATGATCAGGCCTTAGTTCCTTTAAAACTGATAGGATTTGGAAAATCCGTGAACATCACCCTCGGTCTCCCCTTGATCAGAACCTCAGTGGATCATGGAACGGCATTCGACAGAGCCGCCTCTTTCAATTCGGATTCCTCATCGATGGAGGCAGCCATCCAATCAGCCCTTAGGCTTTGCAAAAACTCAATCGTTGCGGGAGACGCGAATTGATTCCTGATCGTTGGGTTGGGAAGGTTCAGGGAAGACTTTCTGGATCAACATCGTTTTTCGAGCAATCTCCCTGAAAACCGGTGCAGCCACAACTCCTCCGTAAAGGGATTTTCTGGGGTTCCGAATCAAAACCAGGATACTGACCCGGGGATCCTTTGCCGGAGTAAAACCACCAAAAGAAGCAACATATTGAGTTTTTGAGTATCGCCCCAGCTTGGGGTCATAAACCTGACTGGTCCCTGTTTTTCCTGCCACCTGATACCCTTCGATCGATGCCCGTCTTGCCGTTCCTCCTTCCTGTGTGACGGAAATCATGAATTTCCGTACCAAATCCGCCACCTGGGGTTCAATAATCCTTTTTGATTCTTTTGGACCGAAACGGTAAGACTCGGAACCTCCGGGTGGATCAATCTGCTTCAGAGAATTTCCTGTTGCATCAATGGCATGCTGGACCGTGAAGGGGGTGACCAGCTTTCCCCGGTTGGCAAAGACGTTGATCGCCACCAGCATCTGCAATGGTGAAACGAGTATTCCTTGACCGAAAGAAATGCTGGCATGATCAACTGCGGTCCATTTTTTCGCGGGCAGTAGTTTTCCTGGAGCTTCGGCAGCCAGTCCGGAATCGGGCCTGGACCCAAAACCAAAGTTTTTGATGTAATCTTGAAAAACATGGGGGCTAAGCCGCATCCCGATTTTAGCCGCGCAGATATTGGAGGATTTCTTCAGGACCTGTAAAAGGCTCAGTTGCTGATGTTTTTTGACATCCCGGATACGGTGTCCACCGACTTTATACTCGCCGTTTTCGCAATCGAAATTTTGATCTACCGAGATCAATCCTTCACTCAAGGCTGCGGAAAGGGTAATGATTTTGAAGGTCGATCCGGGTTCGTATCCTGAGGTCACAGCCCGATTCAGGAAGTGGGCACGGCTGAACTGACGGTATCGGTTTGGGTCAAACCCGGGATAGCTCGCTACTGCCAGGATCGCACCGCTGGAAGAATCCATCACGATCGCGGTTCCCCGATCGGCCTGAGCCTCGATCACTCCCTGGGCAATGTGTTTTTCTGTCAGATGCTGGATTCTGCTGTCAATGGTTAATTGGAGTGAAAACTGTTCCGGGGGGCGCTCCGGATAACCTTTAAGCGGAACGGTCCGGTAGGTACCTTCCTTCTCGACGATATACCCCTGTGGTTTCCCTTTGAGCAGCGATTCATATTGATATTCCACACCCTCCAATCCCTGCGAATCGATGCCGGTGAATCCGAGCATTTGCCCGCCCTCGCTGCGTTGGGGATAGTAACGTCTGAATTCATCAACAAACCCTATTCCTTTTGGCAATTGCTTTTCCAAGGCCTTGGCGAGTTCGGGGTCGATTCTCCGTTTGAGCCAGACGAAGGAACGTTTGCTGGAAAGCTTTCGTTTCAGTTTGTGATAGGAAAGTCCAAGCCGTGGGGCAAGGATCCGAGCCGTTTGCTGGGCCGATTCTAGTTCCTTTGGATTGGAGTAAAGAGACTTG
>ENA-OSEY01000223-OSEY01000223.1-marine-metagenome-genome-assembly--contig:-NODE-223-length-42243-cov-5.343594_pt1 | contig 42243 bp, 39 predicted proteins | sample MGYA00248465_ERZ534230 | MGnify/ENA primary metagenome ERZ534230 (study PRJEB26409, sample SAMN06344110) | marine metagenome | isolation source: Sea water from surface | place: Atlantic Ocean:Southern... | reverse complement strand
CGATGCAAGAGAACCTACCATAAGAGAATTTACCTCAACAGATAATCCTATATTGACGGTAAGTGTTGCAAGCTCGGTATTACCTCAAAGGGTATTGGTTAATCTAACCCAAGAATTACAAGACTTAATCGAAACACATCCTAATGTGCTTGAGGCTGAACTAAATGGTGTTCCAGAAGATCTGATAGAGGCGATTGTAGATAAAAGTAAATTAGAATCCTATGGGATTTCCATGAATCAGCTTTATCAAGCTGTATCAAATAATAATCGCGTTATTCCCGCTGGTTTTCAAGATACTGGAACTGGAAGATTCGCTGTAAATGTTCCAAGTGTATTTTCTAGCTTAGAAGATATAGAAACTTTACCAATCAAGGTATCTGGAAATTCGGTAGTCACTCTAAAAGACGTAGCTGATGTCAGTTTAACTTTCAAAGATAGAGGAGGATATTCAAGAATTAACGGGCAACAATCTCTTTCGATAGATATTAAAAAAAGGTTAGGAACGAATATTATCGATACTGTCACAGACATAAGAGAGATGGTTGAAGAAAAAATACAAGGTTTCCCTGATGGTATAGATGTCAACTTCGTGAGAGATGACTCTGAATTTGCACTTGATATGATCTCCGAGTTGCAGGGAAACGTATTAACATCAATAGCTTTAGTAATGATTGTTGTCTTAGCGGCCTTGGGTTTCAGAACTTCAATGCTCGTAGGTATGGCTATACCCTTCTCTTACTTATTCGCTCTGTTGTTGCTCTTCATCATGGATAAAGAATTTAACTTCATGGTAATGTTTGGAATGTTAATTTCTATGGGAATGACCATAGATGGTTCAATAGTTGTAACGGAGTATGCCGATAGAAAACTCGCTGAAGGAATGAATAGGATTGAAGCCTATACAGCAGCGGCAACCAGAATGTTTTGGCCTGTACTTTCCTCAACTACTACAACATTGATTGCCTTTACGCCCTTGATGTTTATGCCTGGATTTGGCGCTTTCATTAGAGATATGCCTATTACAGTATTTTGCGTTCTTGTGGGCTCTCTTCTCTACTCTCTAGTTTTTGCACCTATACTAGGAGCTATGTTTGGTGGTTTAGCTAAACAGTCTGAGGAGGAAGTTAATAACATTAGATTGCTAGAGTCTTCCGATCCTCTAAGTTTATCTGGTGCTTCAGGTTTCTATGCAAGAAAAATTAATCGTTATCTTGATACTCCAGGTCAAACAATATCCATAATTCTTGCGGCAATAATTTTATGTATTGGCCTTTGGACACACCATGGTAAAGGTATTGTTTATTTCCCCACTGTGGCTCCTCAATTTGCCGAAGTAGATATCATGGCAAGAGGAAATTTGTCGGTAGATGAGATAAGAGATATTGCTATTGAGGCAGAACAAAAAATCATTGATATTGAAGAGATAGAAAGGCTTTCAGTATGGTCCAACTCAGGTGGAAGTAGAGGTCTAGGCAGAGGTTCTAACTCTCCTGATAGAGTTGGTGGAATGTTTATAGACTTCTATGGAGAAGATGAAAGGGTTTCGGATCTAAATGGCTTTCAAATAATGGAAGTTCTTCGTGAGAGACTAGATGAAACCCCGGGTTATATAGTCCAAGTTGAAGAAGAAAAAGGTGGTCCGCCAATAGGTAAACCCCTTCAGTTGAACGTAAGTGGTGATAACGAACAATTACTTGTTGCTGCAATTCGAAGGATTAGAAGCAAACTTGAAGACATGGGAAGCTTTAAAGATATAGAGGACACAACCGTAACAAGAGGAATAGAGTGGGAATTACAGATTAATAGAACAAAAGCTGCTCAGTATGGTGCAGGGCTAAGTGATGTTGGCGCTTCCGTTCAGATGGTAACAAATGGAATAAAAGTTGGAGAGTACAGACCACTAAATCTTGATAGAGAAGTTGATATAAGGGTGAGATTCCCTAAATCAGAAAGAAATATCGATCAATTAAGTAACCTGAATGTTCAGACCGTTAAAGGTCTTGTCCCTGTAAGCAGTTTTGTAGAGACAAACATAAAGCCTGCTACTAAAAGTATTTCAAGAAAAGGCGGAAAAAGAGTTCATAGTATTGCGGCTAATACTGTTGAGGGTGCTATACCTTCAGTGCAAATAAAGAAAGTTAAAGATTGGCTCGAAACACAAGACTTAGGCAGAGGTGTAACAGTTGGATACGATGGTTTTGACAAATATAACAAAGAAGCAGCTGATTATTTAGTTCTAGGTTTTATTGCCATGCTCTTTGTTATGCTCATAGTTCTTGTGGCTCAATTTAATAGTTTCTATCAAGCCAATATAGTCCTATCAGCTATTCTTTTATCTTTCGGCGGAGTTTTTGTATCACTTCTGATTTTGGATAGATCCTTCAGTACACTCCAGACAGGAATAAGCTGTGTCGCACTCGCAGGAATAGTTGTAAACAACAACATTGTTTTGATTGATACTTTCAATCTCCTAAAAAGAAACAACCCTGGTTCAACAACAAAATCTTTGGCATTAAGAAGTGCAATATTAAGGCTAAGACCTGTTTTCCTTACATCCTTCACAACTATTGCGGGATTGTTACCAATATCTTTGGGCTACAGCATAGATCTTATCGATAGAACAATTAAATCAGGGTCATACATAACCAGTTTCTGGGAACAGATGGCAGGATCTCTGGTTGTGGGACTCACCGTTGCGACCATATTGACTTTAGTCGTAACTCCTTGCGCACTTGCTTTTTCCGATACTATTAGATCGTTACCTAAAAGACTCATCAGGTTTTTAACTAAACCCTTTAAAGCTCTTAATCAACTTATTAGAGCTAACTAACGAGTTTATCATAGTCAGCTTTTTATTGATTCTAGGGTATCATGTGCATGCTCAACTGAATCAATAAGGGAATATAGATGACTAGAAAACTGACTTGTCTTACTTTTGCTTTAATTTTGTTGTCAGCAAATAGCTTTGCTGAAGAGATTGATGAAATAGTTGTTCTTGAGAAAAAATTATCTAGCTTATCTGGATGGTCTAATAATCAGTCAATATCTGCGATTAATCAGGAGGAGCTTGAGAAATTAGATGCTCAACATCCAAAGCAAATTTTTAGAAGATCATCAGGAGTTTGGATTAGTAGAGGTTCCGGACAAGAACATTTAACAGCAATTCGTTCACCAGTGCTAACCGGGCCAGGTGCATGTGGCTCTTTTCTAGTACTTGAAGATGGTATACCTATAAGGCCATCAGGCTTTTGTAATGTTAATGGATTATTCGAAACTTTCTATGAGATGTCCTCTGGAGTTGAGATCATTACTGGACCGGCTAGCTCTAGGTATGGTGCGAATGCAATGCATGGAGTAATAAACATACTCTCGGAACCAATAGAGTCTGATAATAGATTTTATTTAAATGCTGGGCCAAATAATTATAAAAATTTTAAAATTAGAGCTAGCAATAACTTGGATTGGAGCTTTGATGGGTTTTTTGCCAATAACGATGGATTTAGGGATCAATCGGGTTACGATCAACAGAAAATAAGATTGCAGTCAAAATTCGATCTTAATGAATGGACTGGATATCTAAAAGCAACTCTTACTAATCTTAATCAAGAAACAGCTGGATATGTAAACGGCTTAAACTCATATAAAGATGAAGAATTTAGTAAACAAAACTTTAATCCAGATGCTTATCGAGATGCAAATTCTCAAAGAGTTTCACTAAAACTGATAAAGGAAATTGATGATGTAATTAGTTCAATAACCCCATATGTCAGAAGCAATGATATGAAATTCTTTCAACATTTCTTACCTGGAACACCTTTGGAAGAGAATAGTCATTATAGTTTTGGCGCAATATTTCAAAGAATAACTGACTATGAATCTTTTAGTTTCATCAGAGGGTTACATATTGATTTCGCAAAGGCGGAACTTACAGAAACTCAAGCTAATAAGTTGACAACTAGTTCAGCCTTTAATAACGCCACTAGACCACAAGGTAAACATTATGACTACGAAGTTGACTCCATCACCTATGCATTTTTTGGTGGTATTGAGAACTTATCTATAGGCAATAACTTAATTTTCTTTGCAGATGCTAGAGCTGAATTCATTGAGTATGACTATACAAATAGGATGATAAGTGGAAATACAAGAGAGGATGGATCACGATGTGGTTTTGGTGGATGTTATTACAATAGACCCGCCGATCGAACTGATGATTTTAATGAATTAAGTGCCCGAGCAGGCATATCTACAACACTTGATTCTATAAATTACTTTGCTCAAATAAGTTTAGGATTCAGACCTCCACAAATTAATGAAGCCTATAGGCTTCAAAAGAAGCAAAATGTGACTGATCTTGATTCAGAAACTCTCACAATGTTTGAGTTTGGGAGTAAATTTGAGCTGGAATCCTTGATGGGTTCGTTAAGTTTCTATCAGAGTAAGAAGAAGAATTCGATTTTTAGAGATTCGCAGAACTTCATTGTCGATAATGGAAAAACAGACCACAAAGGCGTTGAACTCAGCCTAAGTATCTTTGTGAATTTAAGAAATACTATTAATGCTAATATTACCTATGGAGATCATAGGTATGATTTTGAAACCGACACTTCAATGAGAGAAAAGATTAGAGTTGATAATAAGATAGATACGGCACCAAAAATAATGGCAAATCTCCTATGGAATATAAACATCAACGACGATTCCAATTTATCATTAGAAATTGAACATATGGATTCTTACTACACAGATGCAGCTAATTTGCATGAATATGAAGGTCATACACTTTATCACGCAAGATTTAACAGAGAATTCTCTGAATCCTTGAAAGGATATTTAAGAATAGAAAATTTGACTGATAAAAGATATGCAGAGAGAGCGGACTTCAATGCTTTCGGTGGTGATAGATATTTTCCTGGTTTACCAAGAGAGGTTTATGTTGGTTTAGAATATAATTTCTAAGTTAATGAACAAGAAAGTAGATGTAAATTTTGAAAAAGCTCTGGATGAGCTTGAGTCTATAGTCGAGGATTTAGAATCTGGTGACTTAAGCCTTGAAGATTCTCTAAAGTCCTTTGAGAAAGGAATCAAGCTTGCTAGGAAATGCCAGGAGCAACTTTCTAAAGCTGAATTACAAGTTCAAAAGCTCATTGAAGAAGATGGAGAATTTACAACAACTCCATTGAAAGATGTCTGAGTTTGAAAGTCTGCTGAAATCATATCAAGCAAGAATAAATCATAAATTGGAAGGTCTTCTCCCAATGAATGATACCTTGCTTTCTAGGGCAATGCGTTACTCTGTCCTCAATGGAGGCAAGCGACTTAGGCCAATGCTCGTTTATCTTATTGGTGAGTTAAGCGATACAGAATCTAAATATCTTGATACTTTAGCTTGCTCAGTTGAACTGATACATTGTTACTCACTTATTCATGATGATCTTCCAGCTATGGATGATGATGATCTTAGAAGAGGAAATCCCACGACACACAAAAAATTTGATGAAGCTACAGCAATTCTCGCAGGAGATGCACTTCAACCGCTTGCATTTGAATTAATTACCTCAATCGAAACTTCTGACAGAAACAAAGTTGAAATGATTAGGAGTTTGGCAAAAGCTTGCGGTCATTTGGGAATGGTTGGTGGTCAAATTAAAGACATTCATTCTCAAAATATTTTTAATATGGAATCACTCGACCTAATGCACTCAGAGAAAACTGGAAGATTGATTGAAGCATCAATTGAAACTTCTGGAATATTGAGTGGGCTTTCAAAAAACGATATAGAGTCTTTAAAAAGTTATGGTGCGAAAATTGGTCTGGCTTTCCAGATTCAGGATGACATAATCGATATTGAGTCACCATCATACGTGAGTGGAAAGGATCAAGGGTCAGACATTACAAAAGACAAAACTACGTATCCATCATTAGTTGGATTAGATGAATCTAGAATGAGAGCGAAAGAACTCGCTAATCAAGCCAAAAAAATTCTTCTGCCAATAACTAAAAATACTGATAATCTAATAAAATTAGCTGATTACATAGTTTCCAGAAAGGCTTAAAGTGAAAATTTTTGATTCCATACCTACCGAACAACCGATTTCAGAGATTCTGGAGGATATAAATGATCCCAGAGATCTGAGAAATCTTAGCCAAGATCAAATACCTCAGCTAGCAGATGAATTAAGAGAATTTCTTCTTTACTCGGTTGGAAAAACTGGGGGCCATTTTGGAGCTGGTCTTGGGGTAATCGAGCTAACTTTAGCACTGCATTACAAGTTTGATACTCCCTATGACAGAATTGTTTGGGATGTAGGTCATCAAACCTATCCCCATAAAATCATAACTGGAAGAAAGGATGCTATGGAGAGCATGAGACAAAGTAACGGTCTGGCCCCTTTCCCAGTAAGATCTGAAAGTGTTTATGATACTTTTGGAGTTGGACACTCCAGTACTTCAATTAGTGCTGCTCTAGGAATGATAGCAGCTGCTGAGAAGAAGAATGAAAAAAGGCATGTTACAGCTGTCATTGGAGATGGAGCGATGACTGCTGGGATGGCCTATGAAGCTCTAGCTCATGCTGGCTCGATAGATAAGAATCTATTAGTTATCTTAAACGATAACCAAATGTCTATATCCGAAAACATTGGGGGAATGAGAAATTATTTAGCAAGGATATGGGCAAGCAAAACTTATAACAGAATTAGGGAGAGTGGAAAGAGTGTTTTAACCTACCTGCCTGGAGCAAAAGAATTTGCTAGAAAAGCTGAAATACACGCAAAGGGAATGATCGCTCCTGGCTCTTTATTTGAAGAACTTGGATTTGAATATTTTGGGCCTGTTGATGGTCATGATGCGAATAACCTAATAAATATTCTTGATGATTTAAAACATATTCATGGACCTAAATTCCTTCATGTTATTACTACTAAGGGTAAAGGTTTTGCCCCTGCCGAGGATGATCCAGTTGGATTTCATGCGATAAATAAAATTAAAAAAGAAGATCTGCCGAGTTACAAAACCACTGAACCAAAAAAGCCAACTTATTCACAGATATTTGGAGAATGGTTATCTTTCAAAGCAAAAGAAGATGAAAAATTAGTTGCCATAACTCCAGCAATGGGAGAGGGTTCAGGAATGATTGAGTTTTCTAAAGAATTCCCTGATAGGTATTACGATGTAGCAATAGCAGAGCAACATAGTGTGAGTTTTGCAGCAGGTCTTGCATGTGAAGGTTTAAAACCAGTGGTTGCAATCTATAGTACTTTTTTGCAAAGAGCTTATGATCAGCTAATACATGATGTAGCCCTTCAAGATTTAGATGTACTTTTCGCACTAGATAGAGCTGGACTTGTTGGTTTAGATGGTGCAACTCATCAAGGTGCTTTTGACTTATCTTTTATCCGGTGCATTCCTAACATGATAATTATGGCACCTTCAAATGAAGAAGAGGCATGGCAAATGCTAAATACAGGCTATGATTATAAAGGTCCAGTAGCAATTAGATATCCAAGGGGAAGCGGAATAGGTATCGACTTTAAAAAGAGCGAAGAAAAATTGGAAATTGGTAAAAGTCATACAGTTTTAGACTCTGATAAGAAGGAGGTAGTTATTTTCTCTTTTGGTACCCTTCTAGATTCTGCAGTGAAAGCCGGTAAAAAGTTTGATGCAAAGATTGTTGATATGAGATTTATCAAACCTTTAGATCATAAAATCATTGAGGAGGTAAGTAAGGACTATAAACTGGTTGTAACTATCGAAGATAATGTAATCGCCGGTGGAGCTGGGTCTGCAGTGAATGAATATTTATTGGGGTTAAATACCAACGTAAAAGTTTTAAATCTGGGTTTGCCTGACGAATTTATTGAGCACGGAGATCAAGAGCAGCAGAAAATCCTAAATGGATTAGATGCAGCAGGTATAGAGAAATCTATAGAAGAAAAGTTGAAGCTAATCTGACCTATCCATCATATGGCCTAGTTTGTTCGCCTTGACCTTAAGGTAGTTCTCATTATGTTTATTAGGATCAATATGAACAGGCACTCTTTCGGTAACCTTGATCCCTACTTCTTCTAGACCCTTGATTTTGCGAGGATTATTTGTCATGAGCTTGACAGAAGAAATATCTACTGAAGAAAGTATCTCTTTGCAATATGAATAATCTCGTTCGTCTGCAGCGAAGCCTAACGCTTCATTAGCTTCCACTGTATCCATCCCCTGATCCTGTAATTCATAAGCCCTGATTTTGTTTACCAGTCCTATACCTCGACCTTCCTGAGCCATATAGATAATCATACCCTTACCTTCTGAAGCTATCTTCTCTAAAGCCATAGCTAGTTGCGATCCGCAATCACACTTTAGACTGTATAAGGTGTCTCCAGTAAGGCATTGAGAATGGATTCTAAGAAGAGAGTCATTTGCAAGGTCTCCCATGTATAAAAGGAGATGTTCTTCATCTTTTGCCTCATCCTCATAAGCAATTACAGAGAAGTCTCCCCAATGAGTAGGCAATTTAGCTTCTGCTTTCTTTTGAATTGTCATAATTTTAAAGCTGCGTATTCTACTTGAGAAATTGCAAAATCAAATTAAAAAATAAGATAAAAAGAACATTAAAATACCGGCGAAAGCTCCAGCTACGACGTCATCTATCATAACGTAAAAGGCGCCATGTTTACTGTCTATTTTCTTTATTCCAAAAGGTTTCCAAATATCAAAAATTCTAAATAAAACAAAAGCAATAATGAGCCATTGAAGGGAGTGATTAATTATTGCCAATGGTATACACGCTACCCACATTCCAACAAATTCATCCCACACAAAACTTCCCGGATCATTCTGCTCTTTAACTGTTTTTGGATAGATATATAAGCCTACAAAAAAAGACAAGACAACAAATGAAATAAAAATTAGATGATCAAACCATTCAACGATATTTCCAAAAAAGAAAAAATAATAAATAGCTATGGCAAATATGCTACCTACAGTACCTGGAGCAACAGGAGAAAGACCTGAGCCAAATCCTAGAGAAAGCCAAGATAGGGGATTTTTTAGATTCATAAATTAAAAGTGGCTGTAACCTGATCCAAGTTCCATTTTATTGCCTTCATAATCCAATAAAATTAATTCTTTGGAGTTTGTAATCTTACCAATTTCAGTAATGGGCACTCCCAATCTTTCTGAAATATGTTTAATTTTAGTAGAATTGTTTTCCGAAGCTGTAAAGCAAATCTGATAATCATCTCCAGAATTTATAAGTTCTAATGTTTTATCTTCGACGGAAGTTGGAATCATCGAAAGATAGACTTTAGCTCCTACATCACTGGACTTACATATTAGATTCAAATCTTGAATCAAACCATCCGATATATCAATAGCCGAATTGGCTATATCAATAAGCTCCAACCCCAATGCTATCTGCGCTTTAGGATGAAGATAAGCATCAAAACCTGTATCTTGATTTTGCGATTTTTGCAGTTCCCTTAACTGAAGAAAAGCATCTCCGATTATGCCACTGACATAAATAAGATCATTTTCTCTTGCTCCAGACCTTAGAAGAGCTTTTTCTTTTTCTACTTCCCCCATTACTTGAACTGTTACTGAAAGTTTTCCTTTTGTTGTGTCTCCACCTACAAGAGGGATCTTATATTCATCAGAAAAGTCCTTAAGACCCAATGAAAAATTTTCTAACCATATATCTTCTACCTCGGGAAAAGTTAAAGCAATAGAGTACCAAGATGGATTGGCGCCACAAGCAGCGAGATCACTCAATGCTACTGCACAAGATCTATAAGCAATATCTCTTGGAGACATTGAATTCAAAAAATGAATATCCTCAATAGACGTATCTATCGAATTTACATATTGAAGATCTGAATTTAAATTTAGTATCGAGGAGTCATCACCAACCGATACTTCGACATTGCGCTCGGCCAGATAGGCCGAGCCAATGTCAGAAAAGTATTTTTGAATTAATAGATGTTCGTCCAAGGTATTTTCCTTAGACAATTATCTACTATTCAGGGATGGACTCAAATAAGCCCGTAGCTCCCATTCCACCGCCAACGCACATGGTCACTATTCCATATTTACCATTTCTGCGTCTAAGCTCTCTCGCTAAATGTCCAACTTGTCTAGATCCTGTCATGCCAAAAGGATGACCAATTGCAATTGAACCTCCATTAACATTTAGCTTTTCTGATGGAAGACCAAGCTGGTCTCTGATGTATACAACTTGAGATGCAAAAGCTTCATTAAGCTCCCATAGATCAATGTCGTCAACGGTTAGTCCTGCTGAATCTAAAAGCTTTGGTATTGAGAAAACTGGTCCAATTCCCATTTCATCTGGTTGGCAACCAACTGTTGTGAACCCTCTGAAGTAAGCTAGAGGTTTGAGACCTAATTCGTTAGCTTTTTCTTCACTCATGATCAAAGTAACCGAAGCTCCATCTGATAGTTGCGAAGAGTTTCCAGCCGTTACAGATCCACTTTCAGGATTGAATACAGGATTTAAGCTAGAAAGGCCCTCTAAAGTTGTTTCAGGTCTGTTGCAGTCATCTCTGTCTACAGTTACATCGACTTCTTTTTCTGCACCAGTCTCTTTATTTTTCAAGATCATCTTTGTATCCATTGGAATGATCTCATCATCGTAGTACCCAGCGTCTTGCGCTGCCGCACACCTTTGCTGACTTGATAATGCATACTCGTCTTGTGCTTCTCTCGTTACGTTATAACGATCTGCAACACACTCGGCTGTAGTTCCCATTGCATGATAAATGCCAGGGACTTCTTCTGCGAGCTTTTCATTAACATACATGTGCATGTTGGTATGACCTTGAGAAGTACTTATAGACTCAACACCACCTGCAATAATGCAGTCATAGAAGCCACTTTGAATTTGAGTGGCAGCCATAGCAATTGAATTTAATCCTGAAGAGCAATAACGATTAATTGTTACTCCTCCAGTTTGGATTGGGAGGTTAGATAAAACAGCAACATTTCTTGCAATGTTGTGCCCTTGCGCTCCCTCAGGGTTACCACATCCTAAAATAATATCTTCCACCATTGATGGATCAACTTCTGGATTCCTCTCTAAAAGTGCATTAACAATGTGAGATGTCATATTGTCTGCACGTGTGTTGTTGAAGCCCCCACGAAATGATTTCGCAAGACCAGTTCTAACACTATCAACAATTACTGCATTACGCATATATTCTCCTTTTTTTAAAAATCGGGCTGTGATGTTAGGTTACAAAAACCTATTAAGCAAGATAAATTAAAGCCACAAAATTACATGTTTGTGACTACAACCTTATCGGATCCAACTGGCAAAACTACTAATGTACCGTCATCAACAAGAGTCCAATCTTTTCGCACTTCATCAACTCCCCTAGTGAACATAATTTCTTGAATATAATTTCTTGGTGCCGGTGTAAGATGATAAAAAAATAATTTTTTTACATTTGCCTTGTTAGCTATCTCTGCAGCTTCTAGAAGTGTGGTGTGATAAGTGGTAATGTCATCTAACACCGTTGCCAACAATTTGGCGCCACGACTTTTGAGTGACTCTTCCATCACTGCCAACATGTGGTTCGCTTGAGCTTCATGAAATAGAACATCTGCATTCATTGAATTGTCGATGACACTCTGGGTATAAGAAGTATCTCCAGTGATCACTAAAGATCTTCCTTTGTATTCGAATTTGAACCCTAAAGCAGGCTCGATTGGCTCATGAACAACTTTAAAAGCTGTTATTTTCAGTTCACCGTTATCAAATATTACTGGATTATTTAGGTCTATTACATTTGTGTCAAAACCTGCATATTCCAAGGGTGCTACTTCATCACCATGATGCTCATTACGAAATACATAATCATGAGCATAGGCCATCTCAACTCCTTGAGTAAGCTGTTCAATACCCTCTGGGCCAAAAACTTTTAACTTTGAACTTCGTTGACCTACAACCCATGCATTTTGATGGAGGCCGGGCAGGTCTGCAATATGGTCTGAATGCAAATGAGTAATTAATACTGCCTTGATATTTCTAAAATTGATATTCCAACTTCTAAGATTATCGTTACTACCATCACCTATATCTACTACAAATAGATCATCTCCAGCTGCTATAAGAAGACATGTCTCAGCTCTTCCTGGACTTGGTAGTGGTGATCTTGATCCGCAAACTGCTGCACTTAGAGCATCTTCTTTAGGTAGATTATTTGAAGCTGATCCAATAGCGGAAAATGCTGCCACTAAAATTCTATCTTGTACAGATGGAACTTGAATTAGAACCCATGAGGCTAGGCCTAGAACTAAAGAAATGATTATTAATCGAGTTAAAATTTTCATAATATCCAATATTTCAATTTAAGTTTATTTTATCAATAAATGTTTTAATTACCTTGGAACCAAATGGGAGATGACCAAGCTCTCTCTTGAATAGTAAGAGGAATGTCTGATCTAGGGGTCTCATTCTCTCTAATTGCATCCCATGTGGACCATCTACAAGTAGGATTCTCTAGAGCTCTTGAATAATAAAAAGCATTTTGGTCTCTTCTAAATTCAGGATCTTGCCAGAAGGTTTTTAGTTCAACATCTCCATCCTCAAGGCTAAATGAGCAATCTGCTAAATTAACTTCTGCTTTGTTATCGGGACATCTATTCGTTTCAGGATTTACAATCTTGCCATCAGAACAAGCTACATCAAAAATTTTCTCTCTATGAACACCATCTTCCAACCAACCCTTTATTACTTGAACTCTTTGTAAGGGCGCGCCTTCAGGGTCGGAAATAGCCCAAATTAAAAACTTTGGTTCAATACTTTTTTCACTTTGAATAGTGCCACCCATGGTTGTATTTTGTGCATATGCCTTTTTTATGAGATTAGTGTCAACCAAATTCGAGTCATCAAAGCTATAACCTGCAAAAAACCTTAATTTTATTCTTGGACCACTAGTTCCAAAAGTTTCTTTTCTTTTGAATGCTTCATAGATTGCTTCCCTAGTATTTTCTTCAGCCCATACACCGGCAAGGCCAGATGACCCAAACCTAATAAGTCGAGTACTCACACCAAGATAATTATTTTCATCAACTTCAATAATCGCTTCAGGTCTTAAAAGTTTTGTAAAAAATCCATAGATGCCTCTGTAAGGTACCGAGCCCCTCAAATAAGGCTCTCCGTCTAAAAGACCTATTTTGGAAAAGTGAGTTTCCTCAGTATAAGAACCACCTCCTACATGAGTATCACTAGATCCAATAATTCCAAATTTAAATGGATTAGATATTCCCTCCTTGGCTAAAGTTAATCCCCTCAAATATGCGTCTCTGACATAACTTCCGCTTAGGTTAGTAAGAACGTTTTCACCTGGATGATTGGTTGGAACTTCAAAATTAGCCCATTCATCATTCTTTGATAAGAATGGGTGAGTTTCTGAAGTACCCTTTGCTTGAGTAATTTCGACTAGAGGTTCATTACGTAGCCTTTTATTTGCGTAAACTTCATCAACGGGGCCTCCGTTGTAATCATTCATAGAAAATGCTGAACCGCCCGATATGTTAGAGTTATGAGGAATAGCGAGACTTTCAACACCTTCCTCTCTTATTCCATCCATCCAATCCCATAATTTTTCAGGATCTTGGCTGTCTAATCTTGAAAAAATTACATCAGGTATGTTGGCTGTATTTTTAAATATGACATTTCTATGCAAATATCTGTCATAAAGATCAACACTAGATGTGTATTCATATCCTGCAAAGGTAGTAAAGATTCCTGGTTTATAAGCATCATCCGCTGCTTTGATTGTTTTCTGCCAAGTAGAATTTGTTATTCTGTTAATTAGGTCTCTATCTACACCACCATCAGCGAGACCATCAGCTAGAGCGCCTCCAAATCCCCTAAATAATCCAGACCTTTTCAAAATAGAAAAGATACTATTACTAACCTTTTCATTTAAATCATGCATTGGCTCAGTAAAATCATATTTTGAAAACTCAGAAGTAGTATCCGCAGCCTCTTTGATAACTCCCAGAAAAACGGCATGGTCTGTGACGGCGTAAAAATCTAACGGTTTTTTTAGCTGAATCTTGTATCCAGTTGGATGCAGTATAGCTTCACCTTGAGCAAATCTATAAGCATCTGATGGTGAAGCTAATGTTCCGAATGTATAAGCGTCAAAAGAATTAGATGTGTGTACATGCAAATCGCCAAAATAAACATTTTTTTCTGGATTGGGTTTAGGTCTCTCATAGGAAGAGCTAATTTCCTTATCAAAGATACTTGAATCAATGCTTGCTTCTTCTTCTTGAGAGCAAGAACTCACAAGGGAAATAAAGAAAAATAAAATTGTTAAGCGAATAGCTATCATGAAAACCCCCCTAAAGGCCAAAAGTATAGTTAATGAGTAATAATTCTTAAAGAGAATCCGAGATTCAAAATTCACAGCATCAAAGACCTAAAACAGCTTTCGCCATAATATTCCTTTGAATTTCATTACTACCACCATAAATAGTTGTTGCTCTTAGATTTTGATACTTTCCTGCTATGGATCGATAATCTTCATCTCCAATTGCTTCTTTGTTAGACCCATAACCGGTATCTTGAAAGGGGATTCCATAATACCCAATAACATCAAGTGTTAATTCAGATATTTCCTGTTCTAAATCTGTCACCAGTGTTTTCATCATTGAAGACTCAGGACCCGGGCTATCTCCTTCTTTTAACGAGCTGAGAATTCTTAATGAAGTATATTGAATTGATTGTGCTTTAATTTCTAACTCAGAAACTTTTCTGAAGTAGGTTTTAGTAAAAATAGGATTTTGATGTGTTGATGAAATTTTATTGATTAATCGTTTAATAAACTCCAAATCTGAAAGACTCTTAGACCCTCCTATTCCTCCACTCCTTTCAAACTCTAATAAATATTTAGCAACTGACCAGCCCTCATTCTCTTTTCCTATTCTATCGCTTACTTTGGCTACCGCATCCGTGAAGATAACTTGATTGAAATCATGATCTTTTGCCATAGTGAGAATGGGTTCCACTTTTATGCCCGGTTGATCCATATCTAACATTAGGAAGGTTATGCCCTCTTGTTTCTTACCAGAGTTATCAGTACGTACTAGGCAAAATATTTTGTTTGCTAGATGAGCATGTGTTGTCCATATCTTGGTACCATTTATTACGTACTTATCTCCTCTTCTTACTGCTTTACATTGAAGGCTTGCCAAATCTGAACCTGCTCCTGGTTCGCTATATCCCTGACACCAATAATCCTCACCACTTATTATTCTTGGAATATAGTAGTCTTTCTGTTCCTTAGTCCCTCTTCCTAATAATAAGGGACCTATCATGGCGAGTCCCATAGGTATTAAATTAGGGGCACCAGCTTGTGCACATTCTGATGAAAAAATATAGCGCTCAGTTTCTGTCCAATCAGTGCCGCCGTATTCTTTAGGCCATGAAGGAACTAACCAGCCCCGTTTAGCCAACTTTTTTTGCCACTCCATCGCTACTTCTTTTTCAGTGAATACAGCAGAAGTTTGTTTGGCTGCATTAACGAGATCCGGCGTAAGTTCACGCCTTAAAAAATCTCTTACTTCTTCCTGAAAAGTTATTTCCTCTTGAGAAAAATTAAGATTCATTAAGATATGACATTGATAATTCTTGTACCAATATTCCCTCCAGCCAAAAGATCAACAAATCCCCTTGGTGCCTCCTCCAATCCATCAAGCTCATCAGTTAAAACTTGAAACTGACCTGAATCAATCCATCTAACCAAGTTATCTGTTGCCTCTTCATATTTTTCTGCAAAATCAAAAACTAAGAAGCCTTGCATCCTTATACTCTTATTAACAAGAAGACCAGGTATGCCTTTTGGTCCTGGTTCTGGCGTATTAGTATCGTATTGTGAAACAACTCCACAACAGGCAATTCTCCCTCCTGTATTGAGTCTGAACAAGGCTGAGCCAAGAATCATTCCTCCAGTATTATCAAAATAAATATCAACACCAGCAGGTGTTGCTTCTTTGAGATTTTGCCTAAAATTTAAATCTTTATAATTCACGGCTGCATCGAAGTTAAGTTCATCTTTGAGTTTGCTGCATTTATCATCATTTCCACAAATGCCAACAACTTTGCATCCTTTTATTTTTGCAATCTGACCCACCATATGGCCTACTGACCCAGCTGCAGCGGAAACCATTACTGTCTCTCCAGATTCAGGTTGACCTACTTCTAGCAGTCCAAAATAGGCCGTCAGGCCATTAATTCCTAATGGACCTAAATAAAGAGATGGATCAATACCTTCTCTAAGCTTTGTGAGATTTTGAGGTTTTTGAAGAGAATATTCTTGCCAGCCTGTCTGAGTGAGAACTTTAGTTCCAATTGGATAATCATCAATAGAACTCTCAACAACTTCACCAACTCCAGTACTATTCATCACTATACCTGTCTTAGGAGCACCAGCATAACTTGCACTTCCTTGGAGCCCAGCTCTTGTCCCAGCAGTAATCGCAAAGGATATTGTTTTTATTAACACTTCATCATGCTTAACATCCGGGAGTTCTGAACTAACTATCTTATAATCACTCTCTCTTAACTTACCTTCCGGTAGGTTATCAATTAGGACTTGTCTATTTTGCATAGTTCAAAAGTATCTTATTTTATATTTTTATAAAACCTTTATTTAGTTAAATTATTATCATAATCTGTGCTAACTAAATAGAGGGAGAATTTATGGAAGTAAAAAATGCAGTGATGCCTAATGAAACTCAACTAAAAGAGTTTAATGAACAGGAAGAGGACAAACCAATCTTTATGGTTAACCTCCTCAAATTCAAAAAACTTGCTCAATATCCAGATAAAAGAGAAACCAATTTAACAGGTCAAGAAGCTTATGCAATTTATGGTAAGGAAGTAGTTGAGCACTTAGCAAAAGTAGGAGGAAAGCCCATCTTTGGAGGCAATGTAGAAAGATTAATGTTAGGAGAAGTAGAAGATCTCTGGGATCAAGTTGCAATAGCTATGTATCCATCAAGAAAAGCTATGTTGGAAATGATTTCTGATCCAGATTATATCGAAAGTGCTCAGCATAGAGTTGCTGGCCTAGAAGGTCAGTTGAATATTGAAACTTCTGTTGAAGAAATATTTAAGAATTCCTAAGGAGAGTCATAAATGAGAACCTTTGGCCGAATCTTTATTGCAATTAATGTTGTACTAATTATTTTTGTAATTTTCATAACTCGAGACGGTAATAATTTCACTCCTTCTGGAGATGGTGAAGTTGTTTTGGACTCAGGTACCTACGAAGGATTTACTTTACCTGACTTTGCAGCAGCTATGGTGAACCATAAATACAAAAGTTACTTTATCGAAGTAGAACCGGGTATAAAAATTCATGTCCTTGAGGCAGGTGAAGGATTTCCAGTTTTCTTAATGCATGGTAATCCAACCTCTGGTTTTCTGTATAGGAAGGTTGTAGAAAATTTGCCTTTAGATAAAGTCAGGGTGATTATGCCGACCAGTCCTGGACTTGGCTTTTCTTCAAAAATTCCTGCAAGTGAGCACAAGTTAGAAAATCATATTCGGTGGATTAGCAAAGTCCTAAATGAGCTTGAATTAGAGGAATTAATATATGCTGGGCAAGATTGGGGCGGACCTATTGGTATGGGTGCTTTATCTCTCTCTCCTAATCTTATTAAAGGTGCAGTCATTCTGAATACAGGATTTAATGCCCCGACTATAAATATCGATCTTTCTCCAGCACACGCAACTGTAAAGACTCCCGTAATTGGAGAGCTTATTGTAGAGGTCTTCTTTTCAATGTTTGATCGATTAGGAGCCGTGCAAGGTGATCCTGAATCATGGACACCTGAAGTGGCAGAACTTTATGGTAAACCTCTGTATGACAACGGTAATGCCAAAGCGCCATTAGCTATGATGAGAATGGTCACAGATGGCCCCAGTCATCCAAGTACTCCCTCTATGATGCAAATAGAAAATTATGTAAAAACCCTGAATATTCCAGCAGAAATAGTCTGGGGAATGAATGATCCGATTCTAGGAAAAGCACTTGCAAGAATGCAAGAAAACTTCCCAAAAGCACCAGTAAAGAAAACGAATGCTGGCCATTTCCTACAAGAAGAAGTTCCTGATGAAATTGCTGGAGCTATAATCAGAGTCTTAAATCAAGTCAATAAGAGATAACACTATGTTACAAAAAGAAAGACTTACACTCATAGGTGCACCACCCTCTCCGTACACCAGAAAGATGATCGCACTTCTCCGCTACAGACACATCCCTTATCAAATTATATGGGGTAATCCTGGAGAACTTCTAGATGGTGAAGGTCCCTTAGCTGAGCTAAATATTGAGCCACCCAAACCGGTTCTACTTCCTACTTTTCTTATGAGAGATGATAGTGGAGAGCTTAAAACTGTTACTGATTCGACTCCAATAATAAGAAGACTTGAAAAAGAATATGATGGAAGAAGTGTTATTCCAAATGATCCAGCTCTATGCTTTTTGAATTATCTTCTTGAAGATTTTGGAGATGAATGGGTTACAAAATATATGTTCCATTACCGTTGGCACTTTGAAGAAGATGCAGACAATGCCTCCTCAATACTTCCTTTAAATCATAAAGTTAATCTATCAGAGGATGCGTGGAAACTATTTAAAGAAGGTATTGGAAAAAGACAGATCGAAAGGCTTTGGGTTGTTGGGTCTAATAACATTACTGCATCGATTATTGAAAATAGTTACAAAAGATTCTTAGAAATTATGCAGACTCATCTGGAAAATTTGCCTTTTCTGTTCGGATATAGACCTAGTTCAGCTGATTTCGCCATATATGGGCAACTTACTCAACTGATTGGCTTGGATCCTACTTCAAGAGCGATAGCTCATGAAAAATCTCTTAGAACTGTCTCATGGATCAATGGCCTCGAAGATCTCTCGGGAATAGAACCTGAAAATAACCCATGGATTGGTCTGGAAGAATTACCTGAATCTATGAAATCTCTTTTACAAGAGATAGGTCGTGGATATGTACCAGCTCTTTTGGAAAATAGTAAAGCTCTTGAAAAAGGAGATGAAACCTGGGAAACAGAAATTGATGGGTCAACTTGGTCTCAGAAAACTTTCAATTATCAAGGGAAATGTCTTCAGTGGATTAATCAAGAATTTTATACGTTGACTGAAATAGATCAAAAAAGATTGCTAAATCTTTTTGCAGGAACCGGTTGTGAAAAACTATTAATGAAAGAACATAAGAAATGAAAGTGTTAAGAACACCAGATGAGCGGTTTGAAGGACTAACAGATTTTCCATATGAGCCTTGTTATACAAACATAAAAACTAAAGATGGTTCAGATTTGAGAATTCATCATATAGATGAAGGACCAAGGGATGGACCTCTTTTGCTGGCAATGCACGGTCAGCCAGTTTGGTGCTACCTTTATTCAAGGATGATACCTTTTTTGACTAATGCCGGAATAAGAGTTGTTGCTCCAGATTTGCCTGGTTACGGTAAGTCGGACAAACCTGCTTCAAGAGAAGACTATAGTTATCAAAATCAAGTAGACTGGATGGTTGATTGGCTTAATGCTAATGATTTCGGGGATATAACTTTCTTCGGACAGGATTGGGGCGGTCTAATTGGATTAAGAGTAGTGGCTAGGGAACCTGAGAGATTCTCAAAAGTCTCAATGGGAAATACCGGCCTTCCTTATAATCCTGAAGCATCGGAAGAAGTAATTGCAGAAATAAAAGCCTTTCGAGAAAGCAACATAAAACTCCACCCTTTATCAATGGCAAAACAGATACGTCAAATGGATAGTGGAAAAACTCATCCAGGGCTTAAATTCATGTATTGGCAGAAATTTTGTTGGGACACTGAAGACTTGCCCATAGGTTTTATTCAATCGATGCAGATGGATAAAAGATCTAGGATTTCAACAATCCTCAATTATTTTTTCATTCTTTTAGGCAAATATAGTGCTTCACCTTTTAAGTCCTATATTGCCAAAGCTTATGAGGCTCCTTTTCCTGATCCTACCTATAAAATGGGTCCAAGAGCAATGCCAAGTCATGTACCTACGGTTCCTGACCAATCTTTAGAAGAGCAAAAAAAGGCGAGAGAGTTTTTTTCCAAATGGGATAAACCTTTTCTTAGCGTTTTTGCTGGAGATGATCCAGTAACCAATGGCATTGAAAAAGATGTTTTAGAGATGTGCCCAAATGCCAAGAGTGCTCCTCATATTGGAGGTGGTCATTTCTATCAATGGACAAGACCTAAAGAATTATCTGAATTATTAATAAATTTTATTAAGGAAAACTAATGAACAGAGTAACAGAACATACAGGATCAAAATATCCAATAATACAAGCGCCGATGGGGTGGATTGCTAGAAGCCAATTAGCTTCTGCAGTTTGTAATGCTGGCGGTTTTGGTATTATCGAAACCTCTTCAGGTGAAGTAGATAATTGTAAGGCAGAAATAGAAAAAATGTCAGAATTGACTGACCAACCCTTTGGAGTCAACCTACCCCTGCTTTTTTTAAGAGACGAAAGCATGGTGGAGTTTTGTGTTCAACATGGAGTAAAGTTTGTTACGACCTCAGCAGGTGATCCCTCTAAGTATATCGATATACTCAAGTATGCAGGCATTACTGTCTATCATGCAGTGCCAAGTGTTGAAGGAGCAATAAAAGCGGCTGATTGTGGAGTTGATGGACTCGTGGTTGAAGGAACTGAAGGAGGAGGATTTAAGAGTCCAGAGGAAGTTGGTCTTTTCGTTTTAATACAAGCGATCAGAAAACAAATAGATTTACCAATAATTGCAGCAGGTGGAATCGCAGATGGTGCAGGCATGGCAGCAGCCTTTGCTGTAGGAGCTGAGGGAATTCAGATGGGAACAAGGTTTGTTTCCAGTAAAGAGAGTCCAGTTCATGATAATTTTAAAAACTATATCTTTGAATCTTCCCTTAATGGAACTTGGATACTAAATAAAACTTCCAAACCTGTAATTAGAGCACTTAGAACAGAGTTCACAAAAGAGATTTTGGAAGCAGGAGAAATGGATATGTCTGCTATGGGTAAAATACAAGATCTATATTTTGGGGGAGACATGAATGCAGCACCGGCTCTTTCAGGACAATCTGTAGGATTAATAGATGACATTAAGTCAGCTGAAGAAATTATTCAGGATACCATCAATGAGTTCAATCAAACTTGTTCAGAGCTAGGAACATTAAAACTCTAAATATGTTCAATTTAAATCTCCTACCCTCTCCTGCAGACAATATATATCGAGGAAGTAGGATTGCTTTTTGGTTCTTTATTGCATTTGTGTGTCTCATGACTTGGAGATCAGTGATTCATATGTTTTTTGAGGAATATGGAATGCATGATATTGCAAACTTTATCGCTTTATCGGGCGATCCAGATCCAATGCCATTGATTTATATGTTTTTCTCTTTGTGGGGTTTGGCTCAATTAATTTTTTGTGGGATATGTTGGGTAGTAATTTTAAGATATAAATCATTAATTCCTTTAATGTTTATATTTTGGTTAGTTGAATGGTCAATTAGACTTTTTGTTTATCCTGTTATGGAAAAATCTGTTGTGGATGATGGTATCTATACAAATGGAATGACACCTGGTGCTTCTGGAGCTCCTTATATAGTTTTTCTATTGATAATATTTTTACTACTATCAACTAAAGAAAAGATTTAATAGAGCCAAAGTATGAAAAAGCTTTCTTATTCTTTATTAATCATATTTATTTCTGGACTTATTCTTTGGGAATATAAGGTAAACGTAATAGTTTGGACATTGCCAAAGGTGATGAACTTGATTAATCCAATTCAAGAAAATATACCAACAAGTTGGACAGAAGGCCCCTCACAAAATCTTAATAAGGAGGATACAAGGCCTAATGTTATTTTAATTCTGGCTGATGACATGGGTTATAACGACATTTCACTACATAATGGTGGAGCGGCTGATGGAACTCTTCGAACTCCGCACATAGATTCATTAGCTAAAAGTGGAATATGGTTTTCCAGAGGTTATGCTGCAAATGCAACATGCGCACCATCAAGAGCTTCAATTATGACTGGAAAATATCCAACAAGATTTGGTTTTGAATTTACACCTCTTCAAGATGCTGGCAGAACAATACTAAATTGGCTTGTAGAAGAAGATGATTCGGTCTTGCGAGGCAGAATTGATAGAGAAATAGCATCAAACCTACCACCTTTCTTAGAACAAGGTATGCCGAGCGAACAAATAACTATCGCAGAAACATTATCAGAATCAGGCTATTACACAGCTCATATTGGAAAGTGGCATCTAGGTTACGCCAATGGAATGGATCCTCAAAGCCAAGGATTTCATGATTCTTTGGGATTACAGGGTGGCTATTACTTACCAGAAGATCATCCTGATGTCGTGAATGCGAAATTCGATACTTCTATAGATAAAATGGTTTGGAGCTCAGGTCAATATGCAGCAAAATTTAATGGAGGCAGTCTTTTCAAACCAGATGGATATGTAACCGACTACTATACACAAGAAGCTTTGAAAGTTATTGAGAAAAACAAAAATAGACCTTTTTTCTTATACCTTAGTCACTGGGCAATTCACAATCCTCTCCAAGCCTTAAGAAGTGATGTCCAAGAGATGAGTCACATGAATGGGCATAATCTTCAAGTTTACTCAGGAATGATTGCTGCACTAGATAGAAGTGTAGGAAGAATTGTAGAAAAATTAAAAGAACTAGATATTTACGGAAGGACTTTAATTATATTTACTAGTGATAATGGAGGCGCAAATTATATTGAGCTAGAAGATGTAAATAAACCATACAGAGGTTGGAAGTTAAGTTTTTTTGAAGGTGGTATAAGAGTACCCTTTATTTTTAGTTGGCCAGACGAAATAAGTCCAAATCAAATATCAAATAGCGCGATTCATCATTTTGATATCTTTCCTACAATTACTTCAGCTGCAGGAGTAGAACCGATAAATGAGAGTGAATTAGATGGTGTTAATTTAATGCCATTTATAAGTAATGAAAATCCTTATGAACCTCACCAAACCCTTTTCTGGCGATCTGGGAATCATCAATCAGTATTGTATGGCAAATGGAAATACATAATTAGCAAAAGAGAAAATTTTCGTTGGCTATTTGATACCTCAATTGATCCCCTAGAACAAACAAATCTAATTGAAAAGCATCCTGAAGAGGTTCGTTTAATTGAAGGGCTTTTAAATGAATTTAACTCTAAACAAAAAGAACCTCTTTTTCCTCCTACTTATGAAGCTCCTATTTTGATAGATAAATATGATGGAGAAACATACGAAGAAGGTGATGAGTACATTTATTGGTCAAATTAAAATGAAAAGGAAATTGTGAACCAACTTACCAAAAAAACATATTTACCTTGGTGGCTGACCATTATTGTTTTCATGGAAGTTTGGCCCATGTTTTTAGGTCCATATTTGGCTCTATCTGATCCAACGTTCTTAGGTAGTTCAGATGCATCTTCCACCATCCTTGCTGATTGGATTTATACTGCTAGAAATCTTGCCGTAGGTTTTGCATTTATTCTGGCATATTACTTAAAAAGCGCTCCAATGTTATTCATATTGATTTTTGTAAGATTATTTACTGATCTAATTGATGGACCTGCCTTTTGGTTTTTTAGAGAGCAAGTAAGCGAAGTAGCCTTTATTACCATTTTCCTTTTGGGTTACTATATTCCAGCTGCTATAGCCTTACGCTATCTTTGGAAACAAATGACACATTAAATACATCAATCTATATACTAGGATTCTAAAATTATGGAGGAGAAATGAAAACACAGATAACTGAGCTTTTTGAAATTGAGCATCCTATCATACAGGGGGGTATGCATTACGTTGGTTTTGCTGAGTTGGCAGCTGCAGTATCCAATGCTGGCGGTCTCGGAATTATAACCGGATTAACTCAAGGTACGCCTGAAAAATTAGATGCTGAAATAAAGAAATGCCAAGGTTTAACTGATAAACCGTTTGGTGTAAATCTCACATTCTTGCCATCTCTCACTCCACCAGATTATCCGGGTTTAATTGAAGTGATTATCAATAATGGCGTAAAAGTTGTTGAAACTGCAGGTAGAAATCCAGCTGTGTATATGCCTGCAATGAAAGAAGCAGGAATTAAAGTTATTCATAAATGCACTTCGGTAAGGCATTCACTTAAAGCACAAGATATAGGATGTGACGCTGTGTCTGTCGATGGATTTGAGTGTGGAGGACATCCAGGAGAAGATGATATTCCTAACTTTATTCTCCTTCCAAGAGCGGCTGATGAATTGGATATACCTTTCGTAGCTTCTGGAGGAATGGCAGATGCAAGAAGTCTAGTTGCTTCAATGGCACTCGGTGCTGAAGGGATGAATATGGGAACTAGATTTATTGCAACCGAAGATGCACCGGTACATCAAAATGTAAAAGAAGCAATAGTCAATGCTAGTGAACTTGACACTCGATTAATCATGAGATCTCTCACGAACACTGAAAGGGTATTGAATAATCCTGCTGTTGAAAGTTTGATGGCAAAAGAGAAGGCTTTAGGTGATGATCTAAAATTTGAGGATATTGTTGATGAAGTAGCCGGAGTTTATCCTAAAGTGATGATGGAAGGAGAACCAGAAGCAGGTGCATGGTCTTGCGGCATGGTGGCTGGATTAGTCAGCGATATACCTACTGTCAAAGAATTGATAGATAGAATAATGTCAGAAGCTGAAGATATTATTGCCTCAAAGCTATCCAAAGCTATTTGATGGAGATAATTTGGTAAGGTCTTCCAGAAAGATACACAAGTATCTCAGCTTAGCTATTTCTATACAGCTTTTATTGTGGACAGTATCCGGAATTTATTTCTCTTTTAATAAAATTGAAGATGTTAGAGGCAATCTCTATCTAAAGCCTGAAGAACAAGTTGAGACTCCAAAAGTGAATAAGATTAGTCACGAAAGAGCTCTTCAAATAGTAGCCGATAAGACCTACTTAAAACCTTTATCTCTAATAGAAATAACTGAAGACAAACCAGGCTCGGAATACAGAGGCAGGGATTTACCCTTATATAAAATAGAATCCAGTAATAAAAATTCTAAAAATATAAATATTTATATTGATCCTTATTCAGCAAAGATAGTAGCTATTCGTTCTAATCAATGGCGTATTTGGGATTTTATGTGGGGTTTACATATCATGGACTGGAATGAAAGAGACGATATAGGTAATGTTTTTTTGAAGATTTTTTCTATCTTAGCTCTATTAAGTGCTATTTCAGGAATTTACCTTTTCTTCTATACAAACAAGAAAAGCTGATTACTTTAGAGAGTCTTTAAACCACTCCGGTAGAAGATCTATATTATGTTTTTTTGCAAATTTGGCGATCATCGGGATAGTGATAGGCGCGAAAGGAATAACAGCAAGCAATCCTAAGCTAAGATCTTTGAGTAATTCGTTAAGTTGTTGATTGGCTTTTTCAAGGTCTTCATCATTTGCCTCTCCTTTTAAATAATCACTATAAGTGATTAACATTTCTTTGGATGACTCTGTTTCTTCAGCAAACTTTTCTTTTAGAAAGGCTATAATTCTATTGATTCTTCCGTAGAGCATTAAATAAGTATACTAAGTATTTAATATAAGAAAGTAGATTTGAACAAAGAAGAAAGATTCCTTTATGTGAATAAAGTCCTTCAGAAGCTTTATCCCAAAACTCCTATTCCGCTAGATCATGACTCCCATTTCACTCTTTTAGTAGCTGTTTTGTTATCGGCACAGTGTACGGACATAAGAGTTAATCAGGTAACTCCTGATTTATTTGCTTTAGCGGATAACCCTTTTGATATGGCTAAGGTTAAAACATCCGAGATAAAAAAAATTATTAGACCGTGTGGTTTATCTCCAAAAAAATCCAAGGCTATCTCTGAACTCAGCAAAATATTATGTAACAAATATGATGGAGTAGTACCGGAAAGTTTTGATGCGCTGGAGGAGCTTCCGGGTGTGGGTCACAAAACAGCTTCTGTTGTGATGAGTCAAGGATTCAATCATCCTGCATTTCCTGTCGATACACACATTCATAGACTCGCACAAAGATGGAGATTATCAAAAGGTAAGAATGTAAAACAAACCGAAAGGGATTTGAAAAAAGGGTTTCCCGAAAAAGATTGGAATAAACTTCACCTGCAAATCATTTTTTATGGCAGAGAGTATTGCACTGCTAGAGGTTGCGATGGAAGAGATTGCAAAATATGTTCCGAAGTCAATAAAGGGAGAAAATCACCCATAAAGACCAATAAAGCTTAAACTTAATAAAGAGAACTTAGGTTATATTCTGTATAATCACAATACGCCCTCTACGATAGAATAATTTATGTTTATTACAGATAAAGATTTACAGGATTTTGATCCAGAATTATGGCAATCCATATCAAAAGAGTCCCTGCGTCAGGAACAACACATAGAGTTAATTGCATCAGAAAACTACACGTCAAAAGGTATTTTGGAAATTCAAGGCTCGGTACTTACAAACAAATATGCTGAGGGATATCCTGGCAAAAGATACTACGGCGGATGTGAGAATGTTGATATAGCTGAATCTCTAGCCATAAGTAGAGCAAAAGAACTTTATGGAGCAGCATATGCAAATGTTCAACCTCATTCTGGAGCCAGTGCCAATTCTGCCGTCTTTCTTGCTTTATGCGAGGCTGGCGATACCATTCTTGGAATGAGTTTAGATCACGGCGGTCATCTAACCCATGGTGCAAAAGTAAATTTTTCAGGCAAAACTTATAACTCCTATCAATATGGACTAGATCCAAAAACAGGTGAACTCAATTACCAAGAAGTTGAAGATCTTGCCAAAGAACATAAACCTAAATTAATCATAGCCGGTTTCTCGGCTTACTCTGGAATAGTAGATTGGGCTAAATTTAGAGAAATTGCTGATTCGGTCAATGCATACCTTTTAGTCGATATGGCCCATGTTTCAGGTCTTGTAGCTGCAGGTGAATATCCCTCCCCAATTCCTCATGCTGACGTTGTTACAACTACAACACACAAAACATTAAGAGGTCCAAGAGGAGGTTTAATTCTGGCAAAAGATAATGAAGAAATACATAAAAAACTTAACTCTGCAATTTTTCCAGGCACTCAAGGAGGACCCTTAATGCATGTAATTGCAGCTAAAGCATTATGCTTTAAAGAAGCATTAGACCCTAATTTTAAAAATTACCAAAAACAAGTTAAGGCTAATGCAAAGCAAATGGCAGCTACCTTTATAGAAAGAGGTATAAATATTGTTTCCAATGGTACTGAGAATCACATGTTTCTTGTCGATCTGGTCAATAAGGGTTTGACTGGAAAAGATGCTGATGCAGCCCTTGGTAAAGCTAATATTACTGTCAACAAAAATGCGGTTCCCAATGATCCACAATCACCGTTTGTAACTAGCGGTCTAAGAATAGGAACTCCAGCGGCAACAACGAGAGGTTTCAAAGAGACAGAGGTTACAATAGTTGCAAATTGGATTTGTGATATTTTGCAAGATATCAATAACCAAATTCTAATCAATGACGTAAAGAGCAAAGTGATCGACCTATGCTCTAATTTTCCAGTATACTCTTCAGAACTATGCACTGCCCCTACTGTGGCTTCTCTGACACAAAAGTAATTGATTCGAGGCTGATCGCTGAGGGTCAGCAAATCAGAAGAAGAAGAGAATGTCCTCAGTGCAATGAACGGTTCACAACATTTGAGACTGCAGAGTTACTCATGCCAAGAGTCATCAAACAAAAAGATAATTCCAGAGAACCTTTTGATGAACAAAAGCTTAGAGAAGGTCTCTACAGGTCTCTAGAAAAAAGACCCGTAGGTGAGGAAGAAATAGAGACTTTAATTGAAGATATAAAGAAAGACATAAGATCTTCAGGAGAAAGAGAGATCCCTTCAAGGCTTATTGGCGAAGTAGTTATGCAAAATCTTAGAAAAATTGATGAAGTTGCATTCATCAGATTTGCTTCGGTTTATAGACGTTTCGAAGATATCAACGAATTCTCAGAAGAAGTAGAAAAGCTTTCTAACGACTGATCATGGCTTCTCCAGAAATTTATATGCGTGAAGCCCTATCGCTTGCAAGAAAAGGTTTGTTAACCACAAGACCAAATCCTATGGTGGGCTGCGTAATTACACACAATGACAAAATTATAGGGCGAGGATGGCATAAGAGGTCAGGTGAAAATCATGCTGAAATTAATGCAATTCAAGATGTTATAAATAATCATGGCGAAACTGAGGCTGAGATGTTACTAAAGGAATCTGATATGTACGTAACCTTAGAGCCCTGCTCAAGCACTGGTAAAACTCCTCCATGCTCGGCAACAATAAAAAAATATGGAATTAAAAAAGTTTATATAGCTTCCGAAGATAATTCTCAAAATGGTTTTGCCAAGAAAGAAAAAGAAATAGAAATTATCGAGGGTTTATTGAGAGATGAGGCGCGAGAGCTTAATAGAGGTTTTTTTTCAAGGATAGAAAAAAATAAACCCTTTATTACCGCTAAGATAGCTATGGGTTTAGATGGAGGAATTGCATTATCTAATGGTGAAAGCAAATGGATAACTTCAGATTTTGCGAGACAGGATTCTCATAAACTAAGAGCTGAGAATGATGCAATCTTAACTGGCATAGGTACAATTCTTTTGGATAATCCAAGCCTAACAGTTAGAAATTCTGGTTATGACAAAAATGAAGTCCTTCAGCCACTGAGAGTTGTAATAGACAGGAATTCTCAATTGAAAGGAGACGAATCTATTTTTTCATCAAAGGGAAAAAATTTAATCTTTTCAGCTGGTAAAAAGAACTTTAATGATTCAAATACGGAAGTTTTGCCCATTACCAATAAATCTAGGGAGGGGCTTCTCGAGGTAATGAGCTACTTAGCCAAAAATAAATTAATAAATAATCTTATGATTGAATCAGGGCAGGGAATTTTTGATGCTATGATTTCAGAAGAGTTAATAGACGAGATAGTCATCTATCAAGCACCTAAACTGCTTGGTAAAAACAGGAAAACATTCTCTAATATAAATGAGTCTCTTGAAAAACTAAGTACAATAGATCTTGAAGTAAAGGAAATACTGAACTTGGGTAAAGAAAAGAAAATAGTGTTGACCCCAAATTATCACTGATGAAATTAAATAGTATTCAAGAAATTATCGAAGATATATCTGAAGGAAAGATGGTTATTCTCATGGATGATGAGGATAGAGAGAATGAGGGAGACCTAGTTTTAGCGGCAGAGATGGTGGATGCCGATGCGATTAATTTTATGGCTACTCATGCTCGAGGTCTAATTTGTTTAGCCATAAATGAAGAGAGATGCAAAACTCTCGGCTTAGAACAAATGGTTAAGAATAATGGCACAGAACTAGGAACAGCCTTTACAACATCTATTGAAGCAGCTGAAGGAGTTACAACAGGTATATCTGCTGCAGATAGAGCAACAACAATAAAGGCAGCTGTCAGTAAAAAAGCTAAATCTGAAGATATCGTGCAACCTGGCCATGTGTTTCCAATCAAAGCTCAAGAAGGTGGGGTACTAAATAGAGCCGGGCATACTGAAGCAGGAACCGATCTCGCAAAACTAGCGGGACTTGATCCCTCTGCAGTAATTGTTGAAATTATGAATGACGACGGAACTATGGCAAGAAGAAAAGATCTAGAAGAATTTGCAAAAAAACATGATCTGAAAATTGGAACTATTGCTGATCTTATTCATTATCGAAATATTAGCGAAAAGAGTATTAATCTGATCGACAAAACAGAAGTTGAATCAGAATATGGAGCATTTGAGCTATACGCTTATCAAGATACTATCAATGAAGATGTGCACATAGCACTCGTGAAAGGAAAAATAAAACCTGAAGATGAAGTCATGGTAAGAGTCCAACAAAAAAATACTTTGCAGGATGTCATGGGAATAAATAAGTTCGGTAGCAGACTATCTTTTACTCATGCAATGAAAAAAATTACCGACGAAGAAAAGGGTGTACTTTTACTATTATCCCATCATGAATCGCCACAAGAAATTCTCTCGAATATTTCTTTCCTTAAAGGAGTAAAAAATCCTAAAAAGGCAGAAAATCCTGATTCAAGATTGATAGGTGTTGGGGCACAAATTCTCAAAGACCTAGGTATAAATAAAATAAGGCTATTAGGTGCTTCCATAAAATACCCACTTACAGGTTTCGACCTAGAGATTACAGAATTTATAAATTAAAAATGAAAGGGTTTAATAGCGGGGCATTTTCCGAAAAGTCAAAAAATTCTAAATATGGAATTGTCTATACAACATGGAATACTGAGATCGTATCTGATCTCCTTGAAGAAGCTTGCAAAGAGCTTATAGAGCAAGGAGTAGACTCAAAAAATATAATTACCAAAGAGGTTCCAGGGGCATTCGAGCTGCCCCTTGCTGCAAAACTTTTATCTAAAGATTGTTCCACTGTAATTGCTCTTGGAGCAATTATTAGAGGTGACACTCCTCATTTTGACTATATTTCAAGCGCCTGCGTACAAGGACTTCAAAGTACAGCATTGGAAACCGAAGTGCCAATAATTTGTGGAGTGTTAACAACTGATAATGACGAGCAAGCTCTTGAAAGGTCTGATCCAAATAGAATGAACAAGGGAAAAGAATTTGCTCAAACTGCAATGAACACAGTTGACTGTCTCACATAAAATGAAGTCCAAGAAAGATACTTCCCCCGTGAGATCCCGCGATAAAGTTGTACAGAGTCTTTATGAGATGGAATTATCCGGCTCTGAAGTAAAAGATATTCTTAAGGACTTATCCATGCAAAGAAAGTATCCACATTTCAAAGGAATGTTAAAAGGCGTCATAGATGCTAAAGATGTTATCGATGAAACTTTATCTAATTTTATGGAGAGAAAACTTTCTTCTTTAGACCCTGTAGAAAGAAACACATTAAGGCTGGCAGTCTACGAAATGCTTTTCACTCAAACAGATGTGCCGATTATCATTAATGAAAGCGTAAGGCTTAGTAAAAAATACGGAGCTGTAGATGGGCACAAATATATAAATGCAGTTCTAGATAAAATATATAAGTCTAGTATTGAACCGATTGGATGAATATTGGAGAGGACCAAGCTCTTTCTTCACTATCCGAAAGACAATCTCCCTCTCCCTGTCCGCTAACCTCTCCACATAAGTTTACTTTTATGCATTTTCCTGAATCATCAAATTCACAAGATAGGTTTGCTGCTCCAATTGTTGGAGAAGCTTCTTGAATAGCTCGAACGTAATAAATTATCTCTCTATTAGCATCTAAATAATTAGGATCTTCAAATTCAACTTCACACCCTTCTTGCGATGGATCACATTGAAATACTCTCCATGGATCTTCTATAAGTGCCTCTATGGGCTCTTCGGGATAAGTTTGAGGTCTGATTCTTATCACTTCAATTCTCACAATGTTCTTTCTCTCATCAGAGGGATTAAAACATTCACCATTACACAAATCTCTAAGGATATTTGAATCAATTTCTCCAGCTAGATCGCAGCCCGGCCTTTGCTTGTGGGATCCAATTGCCCTAACTTTAAACCTAGGATTTTCACTTAAATAGAATTCGCTCCCCATAGGCTTTGTTCCTTCAGGATGGTTAATTAAATCAAACCATAATAATATTCGATCTCCACTTGTTGCATAAACCTCACGTCTGTTTAATGATTTCCATAAAGCATCCCTATTTTTTGCTGTAACGTGGGTAGCAATTAATCCACCGGTATAAAGGAAGGAAGCCACTCTTTCACCTTGACTAGGTTTCATTCTGTCAATCATTTGTTCAAGATTTATTTCTTGAGATTTTGGAATTAAGAATTCCTCAGATTGCCCCAAGGACATTATTGTATTTGAAGAGCGATATTTTGAGTCTGTGTTTCTTATTCTATCTACTTCTTTATACCCACTTCCGGACCTAGAGGAATGATGATCACTTGAACCGATAAAACCAAATCGATAAGGTTCAGTATTTGTATCATTAAAGTTTCTCAAAGCAAGAGCATATTGAACTGAAGAACGAGGTCTGTAATCAAATGCTGGGAGAAAGCAGTCCTGGCACTGTCCACTATTCAGCCACTCGTAAGGCCTGTTATTAGGAACAGTCAGTAATCCATAAGGATTAGCTTTGGTAAAATTCAAAATTGCTTCTTTAGCCCTAGCATCACAAGTTGCCTCATCTCCAGCTGAAACACGGCATCTTTCTTTTATTATTTCGCCTGCCTGAAAGCAGTCAGGTACATATTTCTCTGTAGGTGATGGACATTCATATCGATCATCAACCTCATTAAAAGCCTGCCATGAACGAAACTCCTCAGAGTTCCCATGTCCTGAAAAAATTTCAACTAAATTTTGGTATTTTGGATCATGCTCTTTGCTATTTAGTTGATTGTCCCATGAAGCCATAGCTGGAGAAGTATTTCCCCATGCTGAACCATGAGGTATCACGAGCGCTTCAACTTCCCATTGATTTAGTTTTTTATAAAGATCCGAAGGTTTATCTGCAATCTCCAAACAATCTAAAGGCAGATCTTTAACATGAGTGTTTTTGTCACAATATTCAAGACTTCTTATAATTAATTGCCTTTGTCTAAAATCTAGATAATTTGACATATTTTCATAGTCATACACCATAGCTCCAAAAAGTAAGGAAATAGGCGTATCAACTATACTCTGAAAAAATTTATGATCTGGTGCACCTATAGGTCTTTTTGGCAAATTCTTATCTAGAGATTTCAAAATTACATTCTTGTGACCATAATGATTTTTTGGATTTAGACTAGTTTGAGTCCACTCCCATCCTAAAAAAGGAATTATTTCACTTTCATCTGATCTTTTTGAAACATCCGAACAACTTCTTAAAGAATCAATTGTTTCCATCCATTCTCTTCTTGTGAGGTACTCGGCATGATCAGTAACTGAAAAAAAATCTAAATTTGCACAAAATCTAGCAAAATTACATGCATCTGCAACTGGATGCGTCCCCTCTCCTTCTAAAATAGGTAAGTTTCCTACAAATGCATCTAATGAATAGGTTGTATGTACATGAAGGTCGCCGAAAAGTATTTGTTTAGCGTTTTTTTCTCGAGGAAATTTATCTTCCAAATACGAGGCTTTGAGCTGTATTATCTCACCAGTATCTGGATGCTCTCCAAAAAAATTCATTAGAAGTGCCAGATAAAGCAGCAAGAAAGGTGAAAGAAATAACAAAATGCCTATAGAGGCAATTTTGAGATAGCGTTTCATTGTTTTAAGTTTCTTCAGAAAGAAGTATTAAAGATGACTTTTTTAAGTCCTCGGCAAGTACGAAATACTTCTCCCTAGAAGTTCTCTTGCTCTCTAAATTAACCTCAAATATATCTCCATTTTTATAGCTTTGAGTTAAAACGAAAGTTTCTCCTTTTCTAATTTTATATATATCCCTATAGTCAATGGCTGCATAATCAACGAAATCTTTAAGGGAATAAGACAGATCTCTCGCGAGATTTAGCCTTGTAGCATCTGCCTTATAAAAATATAAAGATATAGTATCGAATTTTTTTGCTTCGAACTTATCCCCTTCTTTGAAATCTGATTCTTCAGAATTAATCACAAATGAGAGTGACAAAAATAGCATTAGCAGGTATCTCATCATTATATCTTTTGTCTGATAATTGTATTTTCTCTTTTTGGGCCAGTTGAAATCATGATAACAGGTGTACCACTAATTTCTTCAACTTTTTCAATGAAATTCTTGGCAGAATGATTTAAATTCTCGAAGTCAGTTACGCCTGCTGTAGGCTCTGACCATCCTTCAAGTTCTATATATTCTGGCTTAGCTTCTACAAGATCCATTGTTTCAACAAGTTCCTCATGAGATTTTTGGCTATCATAGCCAGTACATATTTTTACTTTTTCAAGCCCATCAAGAACATCAATTTTAGTTAGGCATAAACCATTTACTCCACTAGACTTTGCCATGGTTTTTAAAAGAAATCCATCCAACCAGCCACACCGCCTCGGTCTTCCTGTGGTTGCTCCGACCTCGCCACCTTTTTCAGCCAGGTATGTCCCCATCTCATCAAACAACTCCGTTGGGAATGGTCCTTCTCCTACTCTAGTTGTATAAGCCTTCGTTATTCCAATCGTATAATCTATATCTGATGGACTAATGCCGACGCCAGCTGAAATTCCTCCAATTAAATTACTTGAAGTAACAAATGGATATGTACCGAGACTTACATCTAGTAAAGCGCCTTGTGCGCCTTCAAAAAGAATTCTTTTATTAGCTTCTTGGAGGTTCCTTATATCGGCAATAATATTTCCTACGAAAGGTTTCAGTTTTTCTGCATGTAATAAATTTTTCTCAAACAATTCATTAGGGTCTATTTCTTGTGATGAAAAGGAGTGCTTAAAAATTGAATTGTAAAACTCTAGCGCCTCATCCAATTTAAGTTTTAATTTCGATTCATCATACAAATCAGCTATTCTTATAGATCTTCTTCCAACTCTATCCTCATAAGAAGTGCCTATGCCTCTGCCAGTAGTTCCTATTTTGGTAAGGGAATTAGATTGTTCTCTCAGCTGATCCAGCTGAATATGATAAGGCTGAATAAGACTGCACGCCGAGCTTATTTTCAATCTATTTTCTAAATTTCCAAGAACTTCTGTAGCTTCACTTATCTCAGAAAAAAGAGCATCCAAGCTCACTACAACCCCCCTGCCTATGAAACATTTAATGTTTTCATGACATATTGCCGAAGGAAGTAAATGGAAAACAATTTTTTTTCCTGCCACAATTAGGGTGTGCCCAGCGTTATGTCCGCCCTGATATCTGACTGCAGCATCTATATTCTCTGCCAAATTATCTACAACTTTGCCTTTTCCTTCATCTCCCCATTGAAGACCTAATAGCGCAATATTTTTATTCATTAATTTTTCTTTTATAAATTTGTAACTGCAATTAGATCAAGATCAAAGCCAACTGCTGGCCTCGACTCATTATCTGCCTTTCGCAAACCATCATATCTTCCTCCTTTGGAAAGAACATATCCAGCTTCATTAGAGTAAGCAGAAAATACCACACCATTGTGATATTTAAATCCTTGTACTTCTCCCAAATCAACATGAATATCTTCTAGGCCTTCGCTTTCCAAAGCATCAATAATATTGCTAAGGCGATCTAATGAACTTTTAGCAGAGGATATATAAGAAAATTCTTTTCGTGCTGTATCAATGATTTCTTTATTTCCATACATGTCACATAAAGCCAATAAAGAGGACTTGGTTTCAAAGCTATCAGGAACTATTTTTTTTAAATCATTTTTTGATTTCTGAGATAAAGCCTTTTCAAGAGTAGAGAACTCACTTTTATCTAATTTTGTGAAAGGTTCCAAAACTGATGCTATTAGACCTGCGTGTCCAATATTCAGTGTTGTATTATTAATCCCTGAAAGTTCAATACTTCTCAACATTAAATTGATACTTTCAAGTTCTGCCTCGATGGATGGATCACCAAATATTTCGGCTCCTACTTGAATTGTTGTTCTAGACCTAAAAGTTTTGGATGCTCTACTCTTTACTACATCTCCTGCATAGCAGAGTTTCACTATTTCATTGGACTGGATTCTGAAAGCATCAATCCTTGATGCTTGTTCTGAAATATCTGGGCGTATTGAGAGATTTTTACCCGTCAAATTATCTTTGAAACTAAAAGCATGTGATCTTATCTCGTCATGTGCTTCTCCGCCGATAGTTTCGGAAAGTTCTAGTATTGGGGGAATGATTAACTCATAATCTTTGGAAAAGTATTCATCCAAAAGCTTCCTTCTCAGTTCTTCAACCTCTAAAGCCTTTGGCGGCAATAATTCGTCAACGCCATCAGGTAAACTCCAGCGTACTTTAGAGGTCATTAACTAATTAGTGACTTTAGAATTATCCAGATACTTGAAGAAATCACTATCAGGGTTGATCAATAAAATATCAGATTTGCTTCCAAAAGTAGATTGGTAAGCTTTTAAGCTCCTAGTAAAATCATAAAATTCTGGATCTTTTGAATAAGCATTTGCATAAGTGGCTGTAGCAATGGCATCACCATTACCCTTTATTTCTTCAGCTTGTCTATAAGCATCAGCCAAAATTATGGTTTTTTCTTTGTCTGCAGTAGCTCGAATTTTTTCTGCAACCTCATTACCTTGTGCTCTAAGTTCTTTTGCAAGTCTCTCTCTTTCCGTTCTCATTCTGTTATAAACAGAATCACTTACTTCTGGTGGTAAGTCTATTTTCTTTACTCTGAGATCAATAACTTCAACTCCGAGCTCATCAACTGCTATAGTATCTAATTGTAAGGTAAGTTTATCCATCAGCTCGTCTCTTTCACCTGACACCACCTCATTAACTGTCCTTGTACCAAACTCATTTCTAAGACCAGCATCGACTCTTTGTATAAGCAGTCTTCTCAATCTCTCTTCGTCACCACCCGTCGTTGTAAAATATTTCTCTACATCACTGACTCTCCACTTTACAAAGGAATCAACGGTTAAGGCTTTCTTTTCGGAAGTTAAATAACTCTGAGGAGCAGCGTCTAAAGTTAGAATTCTAGCGTCAAATTTTCTTACCGTGTTGACAATAGGTAGCTTGAAATGGAGTCCAGGGGGAACATCAGCTTCAACAATTTCACCGAACCTTAATTTAACGGCTCTTTCAGTTTCTTTGACAACAAAAATTGACTGACTTATTAAAATAATTATTAAAAATAAAGCAGGATATAGTACTAATCTCAATGTTTTCATTATCTTCTTTCCTCTTGTCTATTTCTTCTTCTTATCTCTTCAATAACTTGATTCGTTAAATCTCTTATAGAAGTGTTATTAGCGGTATTGGCTGGAATACTTAGTTCTTCAATACCTCTTGTAGACTGTGCAATTTTGTCTAAAGGCAGATATAAAATATTGTTACCACCTTCGACATCAACCATAACTTTTGTACTATTAGACATAACTCCTTGAATCGACTCCAAATATAGTCTATTTCGAGTTACATCTGGCGCCTTTTGATATTCCGCCAGTAGAAGATCAAATCTAGTGGCGTCACCCTCAGCTTCAGAAACGACTTGTTCTTTGTAAGCTTCAGCATCTTGAAGCATTCTTTGGGCCTGACCTCTTGCTTCAGGCACGAGTCCATTGGCATAAGTCTCAGCTTCATTTCTTGCTCTAACTTCATCCTCCCTTGCTTTAATTACATCATCAAATGCAGCTTGAACCTGATTTGGAGGTGAAGAATCCTCTATGTTAACAATAACAACCTCTAAGCCCGTGTTGTATTTATCTAAATATCTTTGGAGTCTAGATTTTACATCTTGCGCAATAACCTCACGACCTGTTGTTAAAGCATCATCCATTATTGAACCGCCAACAACATGCCTAAGAGCACTTTCTGTAGCTTGCACTAAACTTGCGTCAGCATCTCTAATATCTAAAACATATTTCTGAGGATCACCTATCTGATATTGAACAGACACAGTAACATCTACAATATTTTCATCTTTTGTAAGCATAAGAGCATCATGTCTATGCGGCCTAACTCTTACTACATCAACAATCTCCCAAGAATCAATTATGGGAGGGTTCCATCTTAGGCCTGGACCTTTAATTTCTTGAAATTTACCTAACCTCAAAACTACAGACCTTTCCGCCTGCTCAACCTGATAAATACCTGCTCCTACCCACAATAGAACTAATACACCAAGTATAAGAGGGATACTTTTAAAGCTAAATCCTCCATCTGAAGAGCCACCTGCAGAACCTCCTCCACCAAAAATTGAATCGATCCTAGCTCTGACTTTCTTAATTACTTCATCAATCTCGGGGGGAGTATCGTTTCTTCCCCACGGATCTTTATTATCGTTTCCATTCCAAGACATTTATATTGCTTCCTGTGTTTGATTTTTATTGATTAAGGCGAAACCTTCTAATTGTTCCAATTTAATGAGGTCATTTTTGTAGATTTCAAGTAGTAATTCTATCAGACCTTCAGATGATATTCTCTCATCGATTACTTTCTCCTGAGAATAAAGCTCTGCCCTCAACCAACCTAATTTTGCATCTAGAGTAACCCATTGATTTAAACAAGTCCCATTCAGACAAGTATTAATATTCTTCAATAAGCTTTCAAGACCATCATAGGTAGTAGATGAGATCCAAACCTGATTATGACTATTCAGTGATAAATTGTCTAAATTTGATAATTCTAACTTGTCGCTTTTGTTATTTACTCTAATTATGGGCTTATCAGACAAGTTGAGATCTTTTAAAAGTTTTTCGACCTCATTTACTTTAAATCTATGATCTTTGTCAGAGATGTCGACGACGTGTAATAAAAGATCTGCTGAATATAAATCATCGAGTGTTGCCTTGAAGGATTCAACTAATTGAGTAGGAAGGTTAGAGATGAAACCTACAGTGTCAGAAAAAAGTATATTTCTTAATTGCGGCATATTATTCTTCCTTGTAACGGAATCAAGAGTCGCAAAAGGCATGTCAGCCACGAAAAGATTATTTTTAGTAAGATAATTGAACAGAGTTGTTTTACCAGCATTTGTATAACCAACAAGTGCAACGACACTATTTTTACCTTTTTTTCGAGAGTATCTGTTAACTTCTTTTTGGTTATGTGCTTTTTCTAATCTCTTCTTTAAATTTTTTATACGGTGTCCAATCAACCTTCTATCAGTTTCTAACTGAGTTTCACCAGGTCCACGTAGCCCTATACCTCCCTTCTGTCTCTCTAAGTGACTCCATCCTCGAACTAGCCTAGTGGAGAGATGTGTTAGCTGAGCCAACTCAACTTGTAATTTACCTACATGACTTGTAGCACGGCAAGCGAAAATATCTAATATCAATGCAGTCCTATCTAAAACTCTTGCTCCCAAATATTTTTCCAGATTTCTTTCTTGTGAAGGGCTCAAGTCATTATTGAAGATGACCAAATTTGTTTTATTTTTAATGACAAGTTTTTTAATTTCCTCCAGTTTTCCTCGTTTGACAAAGTAAGTAGGAGACGGTCGATCTATTTTTCCAGTTATCTCAGCACAAACCTCTGTCCCAGAGGCTAGACATAACTCTTTAAATTCTTGAAAAGCATCCAGTTGCAAATCTTTACTTAAAGAAAACCTATCTATGTGAACAATAATGGATTTTGGAAGTTCCTCTTCTGTCGTCATTTATACCTTTTAATCAAATCCTCTACTTTAAGAAATAAGTTTGCGTCATTATCCATACTTATTAAATTTTTCCAGCCTTTCAGCCAAGTTATCTGTCTCTTTGATAACTGCCTTGTTGAGTTTATTGCTCTTTCCATCATAACATCATGATCAATCTCGTCCCTAAGAAATTCACAAACTTGTCTATAACCAACACTTTTCATAGATTGTGACTCATGATCAACTTCAGGAATTTTGAGAATATTTTCGACTTCCTCAACAAGCCCCTCTTTTATCATTTTTTGAAACCTTTGAGCTATAAGATTTCTGTGAGCATCTAGATCTTTGGGTATGATTGATAACTGCAAAATAGATGATCTTTCAATTAATGGATGTCTTTTTGAAATATTTTCTTTCTGAAGAATGGACATTTGCTTCCCTGTCTCTCTATAAATTTCTATTGCCCTTTTTATCCTTTGTGTGTCATTAGGGTGGATTCTATTTGCAGCCTCCAAATCTATTTCTTTTAAATATGAATACATTTTTTTTATTCCATTAGCATAAAATTCCTCTTCAATTTCCTTTCTCGTTATTTTTTTTACTTCAGGCAGATCCGATATTCCATTTATCAAATGATGAAAATACATCATTGTTCCACCCACTAGAATAGGAATTTTTTCACCTTCCAGCGAACTCTTTATTGCCTCGATACAATCAACTTGGAATTTTGCGGTTGAGTAACTTTGATTAGGTTCAAGAATGTTAATTAGACTATGAGGATATTCATTGAGTATCTCTTGGCTAGGTTTACCGCTTCCCACATTTAAATGTTTATATATTTGAACCGAATCGACACTGATTATCTGTATCGGAAATTTGTTAAATAACTCCATTGCCAGTCTTGTCTTACCAGCACAAGTAGGACCCATTATCGTTACTATAAAATTATCAAACACTCTATATATTTTAGTTTAATACAAAAAAAACCGGCTATGGAGCCGGTTTTTTTATTCTGGCAGAAATTATATTAAGTCATAACTCCTTTCTTCGTGTTCTACAACATCTAGACCCTCATACTCCTCCTCTTCAGAAACTCTTAACGGAGTAAAGGATCCGATAACTTTAAGGATTATCCAGGAAGCAACTGCCGTCCATATACCTATCACCAATATACCCTTTATTTGAATCAAAAACTGCTCTGTTGCTACCCATTCCTCACCTGCACTTGAACCCAAAAAGCCACCCTGCACGCCAAGGAAACTAACCATGATAATACCTATGATTCCTCCAACTCCGTGTACTGGAAAGACGTCAAGAGAATCATCAACACCGAATATACCTTTTACTGCTAGGGTTGCATAAAAGCATATTGATCCAGCCATTAAACCAATCAATAAGGCTCCCTCTGGACCTACACTTCCAGCTGCGGGAGTTATAGTGGCTAAACCGGCCACCATACCTGTTGCAATCCCAACTATAGTTGGTTTTCCACCTCTTACCCATTCTATTGCCATCCAAGTTAAAGCTCCTACTGCAGCACTTATATGAGTTACAAGCATAGCCATGCCAGCTAAGCCATCTGCAGCCCAAGAGCTACCGGCATTGAAACCAAACCATCCCACCCAAAGCATAGCAGCACCTGTTACCACCATTGTTCTGTTATGAGGTGGCATTGCAGTCGTGGGAAATCCTTTTCTAGGACCCAACACAATAGCTATAACTAGCGCACCGACGCCACATGTTAAGTGAACAACCAACCCTCCAGCGAAATCCTTAACATCTGCAAGATAACCTCCACCCCAAATCATATGACATGCAGGTATGTAAACAGCTGTGAACCAGAGAAGTGAAAATAAACACATTGCACCAAATTTCATTCTTTCCGCGAAAGCACCAACAACTAACGCTGGTGTGATAATTGCAAAGGTCATTTGAAAAATAACAAATAATGAATGCGGCATTGTTGTTCCCGGGGCTAAAGATTCTCTACCAATACCACTTAAAAAGAATGCACTACTCCCTCCTATAAACGCATTTCCTTCTGTGAAAGCAAGACTGTATCCATAGACAACCCATGCAACGGAAACAATACAAGCTATAGCAAAGCATTGCATAAGAACAGATATGGCATTCTTACTTCTTACCAAACCAGCATAGAATAAAGATAGACCAGGTAAAGTCATAAGTAGAACAAGAGCCGTTGAAGTGAGTATCCAAGCAGTATCTCCTGAATTGAGTTCATCAGCAGATATACCAATTGAAAATAAAAGTACAAAAGGTACTAATAGTTTTTTTATCATTTTTAATCCCCTAAGTTATTTATAAGGCATCCTCGTTCAGTTCACCTGTTCTAATTCGAACAACCTGATCCAAAGAGGAAACAAATATTTTTCCGTCACCTATTTTCCCAGTATTAGCAACATCACTTACTGCCTGAATAACCTTATCAACAGTATCATCGCTAACCGCTAACTCAATTTTGGTTTTAGGTAGAAAATCAACAACATATTCCGAACCTCTATAAAGTTCAGTATGACCTTTTTGTCTACCAAAACCCTTTACATCTGTAATTGTTAAACCAGTAACTCCAACTTCTGATAATGCCTCTCTGACTTCGTCAAGCTTATATGGCTTTATGATAGCTGTAATTAGTTTCATAAAAACTCCTAATGTGTTTACTAGTCAACTATAGATGTATATGAACAAGATTTAAATAGAAAACTAGCAAAAAACATGCAATTTAAGTGCCAAAGAGTTTTTTTTTGCTATTTTATGGGTCTTATGGGGAATTTGAGTATTTTATAGTAGTTTAAAATGCTTCAATAAAGGGCGCATCATATAAAATTGCACCAAAAATAGGCTTTTTAAGCAAGAAGATTGATTAAAGTATTAAGCTATAGACACCTTAGAACCTTCTATAAATTCCAAGATATCTTCC
>ENA-OSEY01000222-OSEY01000222.1-marine-metagenome-genome-assembly--contig:-NODE-222-length-42262-cov-4.002418_pt1 | contig 42262 bp, 41 predicted proteins | sample MGYA00248465_ERZ534230 | MGnify/ENA primary metagenome ERZ534230 (study PRJEB26409, sample SAMN06344110) | marine metagenome | isolation source: Sea water from surface | place: Atlantic Ocean:Southern... | reverse complement strand
GTGCCCGGGTAGCTCAGGGGTAGAGCAGTGGACTGAAAATCCTCGTGTCGGTGGTTCAAATCCGCCCCCGGGCACCATTTAATTTTTCAAATCTTTTCTAGCAAATGCTACGCCTTTATGTGCGTATACTTTGCCAATATCCATGCATAAGCAATAGATTTTTACCAACAGCTAGTGCGAGGGTTTCACGATTACTTTATAAACAATACCTACCGTAAAACACATGGCTGTGCGTATATCGTAATGAAGATAAGAAAAAAATTTATCTAAAATCCGATTGCCAAAGCCTCGTATAAGAACTAAAAACCACTATATAAAACCCAATGCGACCTATTCATTGGACCAATGATATGCGTGTACAAAATTTGACAATTGAAAATCGCACAATCAGTCCAAAAGAACGCCCATTACTCATAGCTGAAGTTAGTGCAAACCATGATCGTGATCTTGATCAGGCCTTGGCTTTAGTCGACATTGCGGCAGATGCGGGCTGGGATTGTTTGAAATTACAAACTTATACTGCCGATACTTTAACTATGCGATCAAACCATCAAAGTATGAAAATCGATCCAATTTGGGGCAGTCCTACCCTATATGATCTTTATGAAGGTGCTGGAATGCCGATGGAATTTCATCAACCGTTGTTTCAGCGTGCGCGTGAACGCGGCCTGATCCCATTCACTTCGGTTTACGATCCACGCGATTTAGATTTTATCGAAACACTGGGGTGTCCAATATATAAGATAGCCAGTTTCGAAATGACATTCGATGATCTCCTTGCCACAACTGCCCAGACTGGTAAACCAATTATTCTCTCAACTGGAATGGCTACCTTACCAGAAATTAACCACGCTCTCGAGGTGTTAGATAAAAATAATGCAGCAACAATTATCTTATTGCATTGTTGTTCATCGTATCCGGCACCACTAGACAGCATTAATTTGAATGCTATGACGGCAATCGGGAATAGGTTTAATCGATTGGTGGGATTTTCCGATCATACACTCGGATCTATCGCCCCTTTGACTGCAGCTGCAATGGGCGCCGTTGCTATTGAGAAGCATTATACCAATGACCCTACCCGTGAAGGGCCTGATCACCGCTTTTCAGCTACTCCGGAAATAATGAAAGATATCGCCAACGGTGTAGACGATATCATGGCACTCCGTGGATCGCCAACCAAAGAAACAACAAAGGCTGAATTGGTCAATAAATCGATCGGTAGACGTTCTGCATTTGCCACGGCAGACATTAAAAAAGGGCAAAAAATAACCTCAGATCTATTCCGCTTTATTCGTCCTAATGCAGGGATACCAGCAAATGATCCAACCGCTCTACACGAAAAGTATTCATTGTGTGACATCCCAAAGGGCACACCCATCCGATACGAAGATATCAGTTAACATGCTTGGGATGATTACAGTACGATTGGCAAAAGTAAGTGACGCTAAGAGCTTATTTGATTGGAGAAATGATCCAAATATCAGGGCAGCGTCGGAACAAACTAAGCCACTGATTTGGGAAGATCACATTAGGTGGTTAACACACACATTGCAAAGTGACACCCAGCATGTATTCATTGGAGAACAAGACGGGGTTCCAATCGGCGTGGTCCGTTTCTCAGTTGAACATGATCAGGCCTTAGTATCACTAGCTCTCGCCCCTGCGGCGCAGGGAAAAGGTTTTGGTAAATCTTTATTAGCTTTAGGTATAGCTCAAATAGGGTCCATGCCTATTCGTGCTCGTATTCGCAGTGATAACGTCGCAAGCCGCAATTGCTTTGCAGCTTGCGGTTTTGTGGAAACTAGCCGGGATAAAGGTTTTCGCTGTTACAATTATATTCGTTTGACATTTGAGGAAATCGTCCCAAAAGACGATCACATAAACGCTCTTTATGAGGCTCTTAAATTACGTAAGCATGCAATTAGTCATGTCAACTTACCCTCCTTCGAAGACCATAAGGAGTTTATCAAAAAACACCCTTACAGAAGTTGGAATTTTGTTTTTGCAGCGACCGAGTGTATTGGTAATTTTTACTTGCAAAACGATAATTCAATTGGTGTACATTTACTCCCAGGTTACGACCATATGCTTCCTGTTCTATTAAAGCAAATTTTGCATGACTATGACCCCTTACCCGAGATTAAATCAAAGCGTAGTGCAGGTTTTGTTTTGCATGTGCCCATTGGCGATCATGAGAGACGGGCACAAATGAATGCCAATGGACATATGCCTTTGCAAATCACTTACACTCTTGAAAAGGGGCAAGTATGAATATTTGTATTATCCCCGCCCGAGGAGGGTCAAAGCGTATACCGCGCAAGAACATCAAACACTTTTGCGGAAAGCCAATGATCGAATGGGCAATTGCTGCTGCGCAATCTGCTGGCATATTTGAACGTATTTTTGTATCGACCGATGATGTTGAAATCACGGAAACTGTACTCCCGTTGGGTGTTGAAGTGCCATTCAAAAGGCCAAAGCATTTGTCAGATGATTTTGCAACAACCATTGATGTAATGGCCCATGCGGTCAATACTTTGGGCTTGGATAATGACTGCACCGTATGTTGCCTCTATGCCACTGCCCCATTTCTACAGCCAGAAAAACTGGCGATTGGTCGAGAAAAGTTAAATCACGCTGATTTTGCTATTTCTGTAACAAGTTATGCCTTTCCTATCCAACGGGCTTTGCGCGCTAAGTCATTGGATCAGATAGAGATGATAAATCCGGAGCAGTTCACAACGCGCAGTCAAGATTTAGAAGAGTGTTTTCATGATGCGGGACAATTCTATTGGGCGAAGGCCAGTTCATGGGCATCTAGAAAATCGATTTTCGAAGGGAAAGTAGCCGGTATACTGCTTCCACGGTCCCGGGTGCAAGACATCGATACACCCGAAGATTGGGAACTTGCTGAGATAATGTTTCGTACACTGGGCTTAGGCTAGTTTATGCGGTACCATCCCAAACGCCGTGAACTCCCGATCTCAACACGGATTGCCTATTTCATCTATCAAATAGCCTATCATTTTGCACTGCCTCTAGCTGGTATTCTCGCTTTATGGCGGGCGCGAAAAGAACCAGGGCATCTTCACAATGTGAGCCATCGTTGGGGACTAGGGCCCGTCGGTGCTAAGGGTGGGGTTTGGGTATATGCAGCATCTCTTGGAGAAATGAACGCTGCGCGTCCCTTAGTCCAAGAGTTTCTAAACGATGGACAACACGTCCTACTAACACACCTGTCACCAGCAGGTTTTGATCGGGGCGTACAACAATTTGGAAATAACCCTCAGGTAACCCACCTTTACATGCCGTTCGATTGTTTCTGGACAGTGCAGTTGTTTTTACGACGCGCTAAGCCAGCCTTTGGTATTGTTTTGGAAATTGAAATTTGGCCAGCAATGTTGATCGAAGCGGACAGATTGTCCATTCCAATGTTCATGGCGAATGGCAATCTTTTACCCAATCGTATGAAACGTTTGCAAACATGGCGGCGGCATGGACTATATCTATACCGTTTGTTCGATCATATTTTTACACGATCGCAGGATTATGTTGAGCGCTATATTGCTACCGGGGTGCGTCCTGAGAACATATCTATTGCCGGCGAATTACGCTTTGATACGCAACCAGATCCAGCCCTCCTAGCCTATGGTCGCAATCTACGTCAGACTTGGAATACAACGTTCACTTTCATGATTGCGTCATCCGTTAAAGGTGAAGAGGTTATTTTGCAAAAAATCGTTGAAAATTTTCTTCAAGCCGCACCGCAAGCACGTGTAATCTGGGTGCCGCGTAGCCCACAACGCTTTGATGCCGTTGCCGATTTACTAGACTCTTGCGAAATTCCCTATATGCGCCGCAGCCAAATAACTGATAGTATACAATCTAAAAACAAAGTGCTGATAGGGAATACACTTGGTGAAATGGATCTTTACCTTGGACTTGCGGATGTGGTTTTTGTGGGGGCGAGTTTTACCGATATGGGTGGACATAATATTATTGAGCCTTTGTCAGCTGGGTGCCCAGTTATTATGGGGCCTTCTACCTATGGAATCGATTTTATTGCAAGGCCTGCGCAAGAAGCAGGGGTGTTTGAAACTTTTGAAACCCCGCACGCCTTATACACCCACCTTCTTTCTTTAAATGAGGATCTATCGCATGTTCAATTGAAGCAAAAAAAGGCTAAAGCTTTTGCTTCATTAAATTATGATACGGCTAAATTCACTTTCAAATTTATCAGTAAGCTCATTAGTTATAAAAATGGTTCATGAAAGAAAAAACGTACTCCTGATCGTGCCACATATGCCAGCTTTTGATTCATGCATACCTTTAATGATCCGCCTCCATAAACGAGGCAATGTTGATGTAAAAATTATAGTTAGCCAAAGGCTTATAAAAATTGATGCACGGGTTGAACAAACACTAAAAGCATCAGGAGTACCTTATGTTGTCAAATCTTTATTCGGAGTGGAACTGTTTAGCTGGCTTCAAATTGCACGTACAGATTGCATATTAACCCATTCTGACCCAATTGCCTTCGGCGGCAAATTTCGTCCTCGAGATTATTTTATAAAAATGTTTAAAAAAAATGTTATTTTCATTCAACATGGCATGGTGCAGCAGGGCCTCCACACACAGGGAGTACTGCGCGATGTTTGGGATTACTATTCACAAACTCTCCTAATATGGGCAGATTTGCCAAATACAGCGAGAGAGTTTCTGGCCCCGGGTGTAGCAGATCGATTGCATGTGACCGGCATTACAAAAACCAATTTACTTGATGCTTGGCCAAACCATGACAAGCTAGCTGCGGAGCTTTCAAATTATTCTCGCCGAGTGTTAATATGTTATAATTTTGGCTTCGAGTCTGAACGGTACTCAGATCAAATGTTTGAAAACGCTTTGAAGGTTTGGAAAGCGGCAGCGCAGTCTCGACCAGATATTGCTCTAATACTTCGAGGCCATCGTGGAAAAAGGCACAGCGATATTGAACAAAAAATTGCAAAAGTTTGTAAAGAGTGTCCAAACATAATCCGATCAGAACGCCACTATGGCATTATGGCTATGGCAACTATTAATGATGTTATGGCATTAGTAGACTGTGTGATCTCTCACCCCTCTACGACTATTTTGGATGCAGTTTATGAAGGTAAGCCCGTCGCCGTAATGAATAGCTTTCAACGTATATTTGAATGTCTCCCCAATGTTGATACCCTCGACAACTTTACCGAATTCATTGAGAATGATAACCCACAAACAGGGCATGTAACTTTGCGGAAAACTTATGGCAATTTGTCAGATAACCTCGACAAAGCTGCAATGATTGTGGAACAACAGATGAATAAAACAAGAATTTAAGAGTGAAGGGATAGCAACATGTTCGAAAATTCAAACATCTTGGTGACAGGCGGCACCGGATCTTTCGGCCATGCTTTCGTGCCTAAAACACTTGAAAAATATAACCCTAAAAAGATCATAATCTTTAGTCGTGATGAAATGAAACAGTGGGAAATGGCCAAACTCTATCGCGGCGACCCGCGCATACGTTTTTTCATAGGCGATGTTCGGGATCGGGAAAGGCTGTACCGCGCCTTTCGCAATGTTGATTATGTGGTCCATGCGGCGGCTACCAAAATTGTACCTACTGCCGAATACAATCCGTTTGAGTGTGTGAAAACTAATATTAACGGAGCAATGAACGTTATTGATGCAGCGGTAGATTGCCATGTAAAGCGGGTTGTTGCGCTTTCTACCGACAAAGCATCGTCACCAATAAACTTATATGGCGCAACAAAATTGGCTTCCGATAAATTGTTCGTGGCCTCAAACTCTTACGGGGGTGAACACGGCACACGCTATGCGGTAGTCAGATACGGTAATGTTATGGGATCGCGTGGTTCTGTCATCCCATTCTTTATGTCAATCAAAGATAAAGGTGAATTTCCAATAACAGATGCACGAATGACTAGATTCATGATTTCTCTAGACGACGGGGTTAAGCTGGTATGGCATGCTTTTGAAGATATGGAAGGTGGAGAGATTTATGTAAAGAAGATCCCATCCATGAAAGTCACGGATATTGCAGCATCAATTTCGCAAAGCGCAGTTCAAAAAATTGTTGGGATCCGCCCAGGGGAAAAGCTACATGAGCAGATGATTGGCGAGGAAGACGCTCCGCACACCTATGAATACCCAGAGCATTTTAAAATTCTGCCTGCGATAAACAATTGGTCCTCGAGTCCGGCTCGCATCAAAGATGGCCTTAAAGTGCCGGATGGTTTCACCTATTCATCTGATAACAACACAGAATGGATGACGCGCGAAGAATTAAAGGCTTGGATTGCGGACAACGAGTCCAAAATTGGCGCGATCTAATGCGCATCAAATGGTGTCCAACGGGCTGCGATCTTTGGTTCGATTTGGCCATCAAACTGAAATCGAAAGACATTTTGAAATCCTCAACTTTGAGGTCAGTGCATATCTTTGAATGGTTAGTTGCATCGCGGACCTCGCACGTAATTCCCAGCACTGTGAACCCAAGCAATGAGCGCTACTTAACTAATTGGTATACCGAAGGCGCATTTAGAACTGCAGAATTTGAAGCGATTTTAAATACTTTAAAAAAGGTGTTGCTGAATTAAATAATAGAAACTAACCAATAGGAACACTAGAAATAAATGGAAAGCCAATGACATCCAGCTCATTTATTCCCTATGGTAGACAAGACATACGTCAAGATGACATCGATGCGGTGGTATCTGTATTGTGCTCCGAATTTTTAACACAAGGGCCAACAGTTCCTGCATTTGAAGCCGCCGTAGCTGCACACACTGGCGCTGCCCATGCAATTGCAGTAAATTCAGCGACATCTGCTCTCCATATTGCCTGCATGGCTTTGGGCGTTGGATCAGGGGATGTCGTTTGGACTGTTCCAACAACTTTTGTAGCCTCAGCAAATTGTGCGCTTTATTGTGGCGCGTCCGTTGATTTTGTCGATATTGATCCAACGCGCTACACAATGTGCCCAAAAGCATTGCAAGCGAAGTTACAAACTACGTCCCAATTACCTAAGGTAATTATACCAGTACACCTTTGTGGCCAATCGGCCGATATGAAAGCCATCTACGCTATTGCGCGCAACTACGGTATTTCCGTAATTGAAGATGCTAGCCATGCGATTGGCGCGACATATGAAGATAAGCCTGTTGGGGATTGTCGCTACAGCGAGATCACAGTTTTTTCATTCCATCCTGTAAAAATAATAACTACGGCTGAAGGTGGGCTGGCAACGACACAAAATCAAAAACTCGCTGAGTCCATGGATTTGGCTAGAAGTCATGGCATCACACGGGACCCAATGCTCTACGAAGACCCAAGTCAGGGATCGTGGTACTATGAACAGATCACATTAGGCTTCAATTACCGAATGACCGAATTGCAGGCTGCACTCGGCCTTTCACAAATGAAGCGACTTAAAGAAATTGTAGACCGCCGCACTGCGTTAGCTGCTCGCTATGACAAACTACTAGCCAATCTTCCAGTGCAACGGCCAATACAAGCTCCATCCACAGGCTCCAGCTGGCATCTATACGTCATACAAGTCCCTAAAAATCACCATTCTCAGATATTTGACTACCTGAAAAGTGCTGGTATTGGAGTAAATATACACTATATCCCGATCCACAGACATCCGTTTTACCGTAGCATGGGCTTCAAATTGGGACAATTTCCAAACGCAGAATCGTATTACAGCAAAAGTATATCAATCCCTTTATATTTTGGACTGACTGAGAAAGACCAGGATCTGGTCTGTGCTACTCTAGAGCAATGCTTCCTCAGAATTACCTAATTAATATATATGATGTTACCCGCAAAATCGAATGTAGCTTCGTTGCCCAATTTGATGTTTTCAAATTCGCCCTCGGGCACCATCTTCTAAAATTAATCAAACCAACTCTTACAAGTTAATCGATTGCGAAATTGTCTTGTATGAGCCATCACTATGTGGGACACATTCCACCATTTATAAGGCTGAAGGTTATGTTGTGGTAAATGCCAAAACCCTATTAAGAGACGTTTTTGGCTTCAAAAAATTTCGGCCTGGGCAGCTTGAAATTATTGACGCAGTTGCCTGTGGAGAGAATGTCTTGGCAATAATGCCGACGGGCGGTGGGAAATCGCTATGCTTTCAGTTACCTGCTCTTCTAAATGATGGTCTGACTGTTGTTATTTCGCCCCTTATTGCATTGATGCGTGACCAAGTCCGTGGTCTAAAAGCAGCTGGAGTAATAGCAGGAGCGATTACCTCAGCCAATACCCAAGAAGAGGTGGACCAAGTTTTTTCCCAGATTATTTCAGGTGATTTAAAGCTTCTCTACTTGGCTCCTGAACGTTTGGTTTCGAGAAAAATACAAAATGTTTTAAGCAATGCTAATGTAACATCGATAGCGGTGGATGAGGCGCATTGTGTCAGTCAGTGGGGACATGATTTCAGGCCAGATTATCTTGCGATTGGCGAATTGCGGCGTACATTACGTGTTCCATTAAGTGCTTTCACGGCAACCGCAGATAAAGAGACACAACAAGAGATAATGGAGAGACTTTTTGAAGGTGCTGCACCTAAAGTATTTTTGCGAGGTTTTGATCGTCCTAACATATATTTGAGTTTTATGCCTAAAGATAATCCTAGACGGCAAATAATGAATTTTGTTCATCCACGCAAAGGTCAGTCGGGTATTATTTACTGTGGCACAAGGGCCAAAACTGAAACGTTAGCTCAAGCGTTGGAGGAAGCTGGTCATAACGCCTGCTCATACCATGGCGGTATGGCTGCAGATCGGCGAAGGGTCGTGGAAAGTCGCTTCACTCTTGAAGATGGCTTAATTGTTGTTGCAACCATTGCATTTGGTATGGGAGTGGATAAGCCAGATGTAAGGTGGGTAGTACATGCAGACTTACCTAAATCAATTGAAAACTACTATCAAGAAATTGGAAGAGCTGGGAGGGATGGTGAACAAGCAGAAACACTAACTCTTTATGGTGCTGATGACATTCGGTTTCGAAGAAACCAGATAGATGAAGGTCTCGCGCCAGATGGGCGTAAATCTGCTGATCACGGTCGTTTGAATGCGCTTTTGGGTTTAGCTGAAGCTTTTAAGTGCCGCCGTCTCAATCTTCTTGAGTATTTCGGTGAGAAAAATATAAAATGTGGAAACTGCGATCTATGTGACAACCCACCTGAGACATTTGACGGCACTGAGCCCGTTCGTAAAGCTTTATCGGCTATATTACGCTCTGATCAATATTTTGGAGCAGGACATGTAATCGACATTTTGTTAGGTAATTTAACAGATAAGGTTGCTAACCATAGTCATCAGAATTTAACTACATTTGGTGTTGGCAAAGAGTTAAGCCGTGTAAAATGGAAAGCAGTTTTAAGGCAAATGATGGGTCATGATCTCATTCGTCCAGATGTGGAAAGATATGGAGCTTTGCGAATGACTAAAAAAGCATTGCCAATTTTGAGAGGTGAGCAAAGTATAACTTTACGTTTGGATACAATTAATTCAGCAAAAAGGTCCCATACAATAAAAGCATTAGTAAGTGATGACGATGCTCCAGTGCTCAGTGCGCTCAAAGCAAAGAGGCGAGCTCTAGCTGAGAATGCTGGAGTGCCAGCCTATATTATCTTTACAGATAAGACGTTAGTGGAGATGGCTCAAAGACGCCCCGTAAATCTTGATGAGATGTCTCAGATTAATGGTGTGGGCACAAAAAAATTGGAGAAATTTGGAGCTATTTTTCTTGCAGTTATTAATGGAGAAGTTGACCACATGCATCCCCTGAGGCAAAAACTTGCTGGTGCTAAAGAGGGTGAGTTGTACGATTTGCTTTTAGCCGTTCAATCCGATTTAACTCGAGGATCTCTGGGAGTAGATAAACCGCTTAGTTGTTCGACATCTTTACTTTCTAAAATTGCCAAACTTAAACCTAGAAGCTTGGACGAAATGGCTAAGATAATTGGACCAAAAAAAACAGACCGTTTCGGAGCTGCTTTTTTGAATGTTCTGAAAAATGCGACCTAGAGTTTTCTTTGCTTTTAAATTTTTTAATTCTATAGATAATTCTAATTGTTATTTTAACCAGTTAATTTCTTATCCTAAGTGCAGGGAGATTTTGGCTAAAATAGTTTACATTTTGACGTCTCCAGAACAGTCTTGAAGAGCTAATTTATTTAAGAATAAGATCATGTAGGGATTTGGGAGTATTCGAAATGAAATCACAATATCGAGTTGTTGTTATAGGCGGTGGAGTAGTTGGTTCATCTGTTTTATACCATCTTGCAAAAATGGGGTGGAGGGATGTCGTGATGCTGGAGCGGCGCAGGCTTGCCTCCGGTTCTAGTTGGCATGCGGCCGGTGGAGTTCATACATTAAACGCCGATCCAAACATGGCGGCTTTGCAGGCGTACACAATTGACCTTTTGCCAAAGATTGAAAAAGAGTCAGGTCAGAACATTGGTTTTCATATGACTGGGGGCTTGACCCTCGCAGGGACTCCGGAAAGGTGGGAGTGGCTACAATCAAATTATCGTATTTTTCAGTCTATAGGAATCAGTGACTGTGAACTCCTTACTCCAGAAGAAGCTCGAAAACGTTGTCCAATTATGTCGGTAGATGGGGTTTTGGGTGCAATGTGGGCAGATAGAGAAGGCTACATCGACACTACTGGTACCGTGCAGGCGTATGCTACTGCTGCTAGAAAACACGGTGCTGAGTATTATGAAGAAGTAAAAGTTGATAGTCTTGAGCAAGTTACAGATGGCTGGATCGTTAAGACTGAAAATGGTAATATTAAGTGTGAACATGTTGTAAATGCGGCAGGCCTTTGGGCAAAGCAAGTGGGACGTATGGCTGGCATAGAGCTTCCAGTTAGTCCTTTAAAACATCATTATTTGATAACTGATAGTATTCCGGAAGTTGAAAAGAGTGATTTTGAGATGCCCATGACAGTTGATCTCGAGGGATTTACTTATATGCGTCAAGATCAAAATGGCGTTTTGGTTGGGATTTATGAAATTGATCACGAGCACTGGGCAATGGATGGTGCGCCATGGGATTATGGAGAAGAATTATTCCAGGAACAACTACATAGAATTGAGAATGAACTGATGCTCGGGTTCCAACGTTATCCAGCTATTGAGAATGTAGGAATAAAAACCTGGGTTAATGGGGCTTTCACTTTTTCACCCGATGGTAACCCACTGGTGGGGCCCGTCCCTGGTAAGAGAGGATATTGGTCCGCATGTGCCGTCATGGCCGGTTTTTTACAAGGGGGCGGTGTAGGAAAAACTCTAGCTGAATGGATGATTGAGGGAGAGCCAGAGACTGATGCATGGTCGATGGATGTAGCGCGTTACGGGAAATATGCGGAAAATAAAAGATATATTCGTGAAACAACAGGGCAGTTTTATTCGAGGCGTTTTGTTATGTCCTATCCGAACGAGCAGCTTCCAGCAGGACGCCCGATGAAGATGGCACCGGCCCATGATGCGATGACCCAGGCTGGATGTCGTTGGGGTATTTCATGGGATTTAGAGGTGCCATTATACTTTGCCCCATCTGATGAATTTGAAGAAAAATTAACCCTAAAGCGCTCTAACGCTCATGAGATTGTGGCGGAAGAATGCAAGTCAATTCGAGAAGGCGTAGCATTATTAGATATTACGGGCTTTTCACGTTTCGAAGTAAAGGGTGAAAATGCAGAGGCTTGGCTAGATAAGATATTTGCAACCAAGTTACCGAAACCAGGTAGAGCTCGTCTTGCAGTAATGCTTTCGCCAACTGGAAAGCTCAAAGGTGACTTAACACTGCTGAATTGGGGCGATGGTACTTTTTGGATTATGGGCAGTTATTATCTAAGAGCTTGGCATATGCGTTGGTTCAATGACCAGATGCAAGACGGAGTAAGTGTCAGAGATCTTGGGGATGATATTTGTGGTTTCGCTTTAATCGGGCCAAACTCCCACTTCATTCTACAAAAAGTTGCTGAGGGAGATGTGTCCAAGATGAGGTTTATGGATTGTAAAAGACTGGATATCGGTTTGATCCAGTCGCATGTTGCTAGGATGAGTGTTACTGGTGAAATGGGTTTTGAGCTTAACTGTAAAATGGGTGATCACATTGCTCTCCGTAGAATATTGTTAGAGGCTGGAGCTGATCAAGATATTCGCGAAGTAGGTTTTAACGCAATGCTCTCAACGCGCATTGAGAAGAGTTTTGGGATTTGGTCTGCTGAATTTACTCAAGATCGGACCCCAGGTATGACAGCAATGGACCGATGGATTGATTGGGATAAGCCAGACTTCATTGGAAAAGCAGCCGTAGTTGCCGAACGCAATGGAAATGGTCCTGAAAAAATTCAAGTGACATTAGAAATTGAGGATGGTGACTCAGATGCATCTGGTTATGAACCCATTTGGTCAGAAGCAGGCGACATGGTTGGTTTCGTTACTTCAGGGGCATATGGTCATACTGTAAAGAAATCTCTCGCAATGGCTCTAATTGAGCCCGCTTTAGCCAATGAAGGTACAGCTGTTACAGTTCATATAGTGGGAGTGGAAAGAAGAGCAAAAGTAATAGCTCCCTCGCCGTATGATCCCGATGGAATGGCAATGCGCAGCTAATCTATGCAAACTACTTAAATTTATTTTCTTTAGAGCTCGGCGACTTCCATCGCCTATGCGTCCATAACCATTGTCCCATGTTTTTTCTAATCTGTTTTTCTAATCTGTTATTTAAGACTTGGGTCATTTCATTTGGTGATGTGGGCGTTACTGGACTCTCAAATGTGAGGTCAAAATTTATGCCATCATTATTACGCACCACATAGAATGTGATCAGTAGCGCATCATGTTTTAATGCTAATTTTGCAGCAGAAGTTGCTGTGTATGCAGTGTGCCCAAAAAACTTCAAAGGTTCCCCATGGCTCATGTATTGGTCAATCAAAAGAGCGATTACCTTACCGTCACTGAGATAACGCACCATATTTCCCATGCCTGCGCGTCCTCGCGGGAATAATGGCTCAGCAATTTGTTTAATACATCTTTCATAAAAAGTATTAAAATAGGGATTGCTCATAGGTTTGTAGAGCGCCCCCACTGAAATATTGTTTGCATTAAGAACTACACGCACAACGTCATAGTTTCCAAAATGGCCAGAAACTAGGATAACAGCTTTTCTTTGTTCTTGAGCATCCCTCAGTGCTTTAAAACCAGGTCCAGATATTTTGGCTGATTTCGCGATACTAGAAAACTCATTTGGCGACAGTAATTCAAAGAAAGTGCGTCCAATATTATTAGGAACTTTGGTACAGAGCTCTTCTCGTTTTTCTTTTTCAAGATTAGGAAATACAAGTTCAAGGTTATCAATTATACGTTTACGATTACCAGATAATGGTGAAATAACTTTTTGGTAAATCAAACCACCCATAGCGATTTTCGTTGGATAAGGTAAGATTGATAAAATGCTTAACAGAAATCTCACGAAAACATAAGTGCTGAGATCCAAAAAATATGACCTCTGTTTTCCTTTAATCGCAAGGTTATTAAGTTTATTCGACAATTTTTGTTACCTAATTATTTCTCAGTAAACTTTGATTTATTTGCGTTATGAGGAAAAGTTGATTTAGCTTCTTCCGTCATTCCATCCTCAACAATATGGGTTTGATGCCTTACGCACTCGCAAACTGAGCTGGCAATTAAATTAACTATATTTTTTGCGACACCTACATGACCACCATAGTTAATGCCAATTTCCGCTATGATTACTAGAGGTTCATTTTGGCCAATGCTTCGATTGCCTATCTTCATTTAAACTTCCTACGTATCATTTGTTAATTTATAATGCAGCTAGCGTATTTCGTCTGGGGCAACTCCCCAAATATCAGTTTTCCTTATCCACCCGTCATACCTACCAGCATCAATTTCACACCAATCTTTAATGCATTTCCCAAGATCTGCGATATAATTTTGTTCAATTCTAGCCATAATCATAGAGTTCTGATCAGATTTTCTGTATAGATTGGCCATCGAAGAAGTAATAATAATTGAGCGTACACCCGAAAGTAAAGAATAGTGTATCCAACCACCTGCACCTTCGGAGTCACGAACTCTTCTCCAATTATCGTATTCACCATATATTTCTAATGGCATTCCCTTTTTTTTAAATATCCAATCAATTCTGTGCGAAAGGGAAGGACCCCTGCGAGCATTGGCTTCACTAGCTTTAAGTGAGACATATCTTGGCATTAACAGGTTGGTGACTGGTCCACGCTCAGCCGCAATGGTGTAAGTTGCGGTTGTTACTACCAAAATAGTGCACAAAATATATATGGGGCGCAATTTCAAATGAGTTTCCAGTGTCCTAATAAATATCCTGACCTTTGCAAGAGTGATAGAACAACATCTTATCGCAGTTCAATATTTATTATTTTAACAGGCTAATGGACTAGCTATGCGAATTGCATGTTTGCCAGTGAACTTTGTAATACATTTAAACAAATCGATACGCATGCGTTTGGAGAATGCCCAAAGCTCAAACCATCTCATCTAAACAAAAAATTGAGCGCCATTTGCTGAGATTGTAGACCCATTTATGAAACCTGCATCGTCTGAGGCCAAAAATGCAACGCATCTCGCTATTTCATCGGGTTCGCCCAAACGTCCAGCTGGTATTTGCCCAATGACTGCCTCTAAAGCTTTTTCTGGCATAGAAGCTACCATTTCTGTTGCAATGTAACCAGGGCAGACGGCATTGGCAGTGATGCCATTCCTTGCGCCTTCCTGCGCGAGGGATTTAACAATTCCCAAATCACCAGCCTTTGTTGCTGCATAATTTACCTGACCAAACTGACCCTTTTGGCCATTGATAGAGGATATAACGATTACTCTACCAAATTTTCTTTCTCTCATGCCTGGCCATACTGGATGGACAGTATTGAACACTCCAGTTAAATTTGTTGCAATTACCTCATTCCACTGGTCCGGGGTCATTCTGTGAAAAGGAGCATCACGTAAAATTCCGGCGTTTGCTACAACCACATCTATTGCACCTAGTTCCGCTTCCACTTTTTCAATTCCAGACTTGCTTTCTTCGTAGCTAGCCACATCCCATTTATAAGTTTTGATGCCAGTCTCAGCAGTAAAAGAAGATGCTGCTTCGTCGTTTCCAGCGTAAGTAGCCGCAACAGTGAAACCATCTTGCTTTAACTTTTTTGATATGGAAGCGCCGATACCTCTTGAGCCGCCAGTGACCAATGCAATTCTTGACATAATCTTCTCCTAAGTCAGGTTTATTATAAATTCAGTTTGAAAAATTTAATCTCGTTCTAGGCACATTGCGACACCCATGCCGCCGCCAATACATAATGTTGCCAGCCCTTTTTTTGCTGACCGGCGTTTCATTTCAAATAGTAAAGTATTTAAAATGCGAGCTCCTGATGCTCCGATAGGGTGCCCTATCGCTATCGCCCCTCCGTTAACGTTTACTATGCTAGGATCCCATCCCATATCTTTATTTACGGCACACGCCTGAGCAGCAAAAGCTTCATTCGCTTCAACCAGGTCAAGGTCACTTACCGACCATCCGGCCTTTTCGAGAGCCTTCCTGCTCGCATAAATTGGTCCTACTCCCATAATCTTTGGGTCTAGTCCTGCTGTTGCGTAGGAAGCAATTCTAGCTAGAGGTTCAATACCTCTCTTGTTGGCTTCTTCGGCCGACATTACTAGCGCACCGGCTGCGCCATCGTTTATACCAGAAGCATTCGCGGCAGTAACACTGCCGTCCTTAGCGAATGCGGGCCGCAGCTTCTGCATATTTTCAATTGTAGCCCCGTGTCTGATATACTCATCTTTATCTACTGTGATATCACCTTTACGTGTAGTTACCGTGAATGGCACAATCTCATCTTCAAATTTACCAGCGATTTGTGCGGCTTCAGCCTTATTTTGAGATGATAAAGCGAACTCATCTTGCATATCCCGCGAGATTTGCCACTTCTCCGCAACATTTTCCGCCGTTTGTCCCATATGATAGCCGTTGAAAGCATCCCAGAGACCATCCCTGATCATACTATCAATGTACTTAACATCACCCATTTTGTATCCTGAGCGAAGGTGGGCAACATGGGGACTCAGGCTCATGTTTTCTTGACCCCCCGCGCAAACAATGGATGCGTCTCCCAGTTGAACATGTTGAGCAGCCAGTGCTACAGCTCTTAATCCCGAACCACATACTTGATTAATGCCCCAAGCGGCCGACTCCACAGGTAATCCAGCGTTGACGTGGGCTTGTCGAGCAGGATTTTGACCCTGACCCGCAGTTAAAACTTGCCCCATAATAGTTTCCGAAACCTCTGATTTGTCTACTTGAGCTCTAGAGACTAAAGCTTCTAGCACAGTAGTGCCCAGGTCGTGAGCTGGTGTATTGCCAAACGACCCACTAAAACTTCCGACAGCAGTGCGAGCTGCTGATGCTATAACGACATTTGTCATACTTTATTTTCCTATACGATTTTGATCAGTTAGTTGCGAATCCAAAAGTTGTTTAGCGGCTTTGCTGCATCGCGGCAAGAGTAATAATATTACAAAATGATGTTTTTTTTTGAAATGATAAAACTTTATGAAATTTTCATCTCAAATCTTTAGACGTAGTTTGAATTTAATTTTTGAAATGCCAAACAATTACGTCTAACGCGTTGACACCATAATCAAACATTGTATAAGCCGCCATTGAATTATTGGTGTTGGTGGCTCCTGCAAAGGAATTCCTGTCGTGTGTAAAGCAAGAGGACAACGCCCTTCGAAACCGCGTAATTGCGCTAACCAAGGAAGGAGATCAGCAGATGACTAAAAGAACTGCTGCCAAGCATAAGATTGATAGAAGAATGGGCGAGAATATTTGGGGTCGTCCAAAATCCCCTGTAAATAGAAGAGAATATGGACCCGGTCAGCATGGACAACGCCGTAAAGCAAAGTTGTCTGATTTTGGTCTACAGCTCAGGGCAAAGCAAAAATTGAAAGGCTATTATGGAGATCTTACAGAGAAGCAATTCCGTAGGATTTTTGGAGATGCAGAAAGAGTAAAAGGAGATACCGGTGAGAACCTAATCGGCCTTTTAGAACGCAGGCTTGACGCAGTTGTCTACAGGGCAAAATTTGTTGCAACGGTTTTTGCAGCTCGTCAGTTTGTGAATCATGGGCATATTTTAGTTAATGGGAAGCGTGTAAACATTCCATCTTACAGGGTAAAAGAGGGCGATGTGATTGAAGTGAGAGATAAGTCAAAACAAATTGCTGTAGTTTTGGAAGCTACCCAACTGCCGGAGAGAGATGTGCCGGAGTATTTGGAAGTGGACCATTCTAAAATGACCGCGAGGTTCGTACGAACTCCTGGCTTGTCTGATGTGCCGTATCCGGTAATTATGGAACCTAATCTAGTTATTGAATATTACGCACAGAACTAATCTGGTCGATATCAAGGAGTGTTGCCGTAACGGTTCTCCGTTGCGGCATTTTTGTTTGTAGTGGTCAAAATGTCTGGTTCGATGTAATTATATACCTGGAGATAGTCTATGTTAAAAATTGAACCCAAAAAAGGAATTTTAGATATCGCTTTATATCAGGCGGGTTCTTCGCCACGACCTGCTGAGCAGAACGTTATAAAGCTTAGTTCAAACGAAAACCCTTACGGTCCAAGTAAGAAATCCATAGATGCAATTACACGGCATGCTGCTGGGGTACATCTTTATCCTTCAACTAACCATTTAGAGTTACGTCAATCAATTGCTGCGCGATTTGGGCTGAGCGATGAAAATATTATCTGTGGAGTCGGTAGTGATGAAATAATTTCATTTTTGTGTCAAGCTTTTGCTGGACCAGGGGATGAAGTTATTCACACGGAGCACGGCTTTGCCATGTACAGAATATCAGCATTAGTGGCAGGTGCTCAACCCTTTGCAGTTCCAGAAAATAATCGCCATACGGATGTTGATGCTATTTTAGGTGCCTGCAGTAATAAAACTAAATTAATCTTTATAGCTAACCCTAATAATCCCACTGGTACAATGATTGATGCGGCTGAGGTTCAGAGATTAGCAGATGGTATACCAGAAAACTGTTTACTTGTGCTAGACGGTGCCTACGCGGAATATGTTTCGAATTTTGATGGTGGTGCGAGCTTAGTTCAAGATAGAGAAAATGTTTTTATGACCCGAACATTTTCTAAAATGTATGGACTTGGTGGATTGAGAATTGGTTGGGGGTATGGTTCTAAGCATATCATTGATATTCTTAATCGCATCCGCGGCCCATTTAATTTATCAACAATCGCACTCGCCGCAGCCAATTCTGCTTTAGGTGACTTGGATTATGTGGACAAATGCAGAAATGAAAACTCTCGATTGCGTGAATGGTTATCAAACGCATTGTCAAACCTCGGTTTAGAGTCTGATAAATCAGATGCTAATTTTATACTAGCGCGGTTTAAAGGGGCAGAAGAAGCAGCAGCATGTTATAAATTTCTTTATGCTGATGGTCTAATTGTTCGACAGGTAGCTAACTACAATTTGCCTAATTGTTTGAGAATTACCATCGGAGATGAAGCCGCCTGTAAGCGCGTTCATAGCTCAGTTAGAAGTTTTTTGGAGAGTATAAAATGACTGTAGTTTATAATCGTGTGGCTCTTATCGGGCTTGGTTTGATCGCTTCGTCGATGTTTTGGTCCATTAGAAGAGGAAATCTTGCAAATGAAGTCGTAGGATATGCTAAATCAAAAAAAACGAGGGAGACGGCAAAGAGAATTGGCCTTTGTGATCATGTCGCTGATAATCTTGAAGAAACGGTAAACAATGCAGACTTAGTAGTGCTATGTATTCCAGTTGGCGTTATGAGTGAGGTTGTTGCGCAAATTGCACCTTATTTAAAAGCAGGCTCAACTCTCTCCGATGTTGGATCGGTAAAAAAGGCAGTTATAGACGCGGTCGAACCTTTGGTTCCGGCTAACGTGCATTTCGTACCGGCTCACCCTCTTGCCGGTACAGAGCATTCGGGGCCTGAGAGTGGTTTTTCAACTTTGTTTGATAACCGATGGTGTATTTTGGTTCCAACATCCTCGAGTGCTCCATCGGCAGTAGAGCGGCTAACAAACCTGTGGACTGGTATGGGGGCATTTGTCGATCATATGGATGCCGATCATCACGATTTAGTATTAGCGGTTACAAGCCATGCTCCACACTTAATTGCTTACACAATGGTTGGTGTCGCTGATGACTTGAGTAGAGTAACAGATAAAGAGGTAATAAACTATTCTGCTGCTGGATTTAGGGATTTCACTCGAATTGCGTCTAGTGATCCTACTATGTGGAGGGATGTTTTCCTCTCAAACAAGGATGCAACCCTTGAAATATTGGGACGATTTACCGAAGAACTTTTTTCATTGCAACGCGCAATAAGAACTGAGAATGGAGATATGTTGTTTGAATATTTCTCACGGACTAGAGGCATTCGTCGAGGTATCCTAGAGGCTGGCCAAGACACAGAAGCTCCAGATTTTGGTAGGTTCTTAATCGATAAGAAATAACGGGTTACCAAGCATAGATGAACAATATTTAATAAGGTTTGCTCTAAGGTAACCGTTTACTGCATTCTTTTAATCTTTAAAATTGCCCAACTTGCGTGAAGTAAACTGACAATAGAGAACAATAAGCCTACAAAAATAACTTCTATGCTCGCAATCCCACTTATACCCCGATAGAAAATTGCAAATATTACTAACAGCATTATCAATAATGACAGTAAAATTCTTATCTTGTATTCATTTAGTTTTTCGGGATCAAACATATTGAATTAAAACCAATTTAAAACTTTGGTCATAAAAAAATAGTTAGGTAAAATAAATGCAAAGGCAATGCAAAAGGCAGCTGCTTTTTTGCCCCAGCCATTAAATGGATCTTCAAATTTTGCGTTCATGATTATACTCCCTAAACCATGAGATAGAGTAAAAACCCATCTAGGCAATTGATTGAAATAATTATCAGATAAAACTCAAGTCAATTTTAACAGTTACAAAAAATAAGCCACTTGTTAAAACTCAGTTTCACTCTCAAAAATCCATTTTGCAAGTTTTTGACCTTCGACGGTGACCTTCTCTTCCCCATCCAGCCAACCCATTCGCTTAGCATAAACAATAGGTTTATAGCCCCAGGACCCAGCCATAACTTGTGCATAGTAAAGTATAGCTTCTTTAGCAGCAGGATTATAAAATGCCATAATAGCCTCATATAATTTAAAAGCTGCCCAATCAGCGTCTTTAATATGCAACATGTTTTTAGAAAAGCAACATTTTTTATTAATGTAGTAAAATTTTCAATTTTTAGGAGAACTGTAGGTCGTCTTTTATTTTTTCTATACTTGCCGTTATATTTGAAAGCTTAGACAATAATTTTTCTGCATCTGGATGATCTTTTTTAATATTTTCACCAAATTTATCAATCTCAGATGATAGGTTATTGAGGTGATCAACTGCATTTTTTATTTTGACTGATCGGTCCACCGTTTCAGTATTTGACGAGTCTAGACGTTTTTCCAATTTTCTAACGAGTGCGTTTAAAAAAACGTCTTTTTCAAGTTTTTGAAGTATATGCCTGGGTGGAATTAATTTTGCTTTTAGTCCGTTAGAGCCGGCGACCACAGTTGTAGATCGTTTTGTGCCGAGTATGAATGAGGCTTCTCCAAATAATTCGCCCTGACCCACATTGCCTAAATAAAAACCATTAGGCGCCGTTATTTGTGCACTGCCCTCAATCACTAGGTAATTAAACTCTGGTGGGGTTCCTGCATTATAAACAGTTTCATTGGCTGACCACATGCCAATATCATCACTTATCTCCATAACTCACACTGCTTTAAATAAAACGCTGGGTCAATGCTTTGAAGTCATTACAACAAGATCTAAAAACTAAGTTATAGGAATTATCATTTTAAGATTTATGGTTGATAGGCAGCTAGTATATAAACGCAAGCTAATGACGATTATCTTCAGACTAAATGATTGCTAAACCTTCCGAAACTATAATTGAAATGCAGATTATAGCAGCTAGGAAGTGACTTAATTTGAATCTAGGGCCGTACATCTACTTATCGTTAGTTTTAAAAAAAGGTTTTGTCAAATTACTTAAAACAACTTGAAGTATTAGTTCTAAAATAACTAAATTATAAACAATGGCATTCAATAGTATACAAATTTAGTGCTTGTTTATCAACTGTCTTTGTTATGGTGCTGCTGGGGAGGATTGAACTCCCGACCTCACCCTTACCAAGGGTGCGCTCTACCACTGAGCTACAGCAGCTTTACTTTAAGTTGCGATTTAGCCGCAAATAATGCCTTAAGCAAGACTTATCTAGACCATCATGTTATCATAATGTAACTAGTAGCTATGGATAAAAATACTATTCCAAGAAAAAAAGTTAATCAGACTCGCGAAGAGCGATTAAAGATTGCTTTAAAGTCAAATATGGCAAAACGAAAAGCACAAGCTGCCGCGCGAACATCGAATTTAGCCAATACTAAAAACATTGATTTCAAATTAGAGGACTAAGCTATATGGATTCCATAATAGTAGAAGATAGCGGTCCTCTTAATGGTAAGATACCCATAGCTGGCGCAAAAAATGCATGTTTAACTTTGATGCCTGCAACTCTGCTGAGTGATGAGCCAGTTACACTGACAAATGCGCCTCGTTTGTCTGATATTGGAACAATGTCGCTATTACTTCAATCTCTGGGTGTAGAGGTGGAAACCCTAAATGAAGGATTAGTTCTAGCGCTCTCAAGTCATGCCCTCAAAACCACTAGAGCTGATTACGACATCGTTAGAAAAATGCGTGCTTCAAATTTAGTACTGGGGCCTTTGCTCGCAAGGGCTGGTGAAGCTATAGTTTCATTGCCGGGTGGATGCGCCATTGGCGCAAGGCCAATGGATCTGCATATTTCAGCTTTGCGAGCGCTTGGTGCAGAAATAGAGTTAAAGGATGGCTACTTACATGCAATGACGCCAAATAAAGGACGGCTAGTTGGTGGTACGCATAAATTAAAATTTGCATCAGTGGGTGCTACCGAAAATTTTATAATGGCAGCTTGTCTTGCTAAAGGTAGGTCTCAACTTAAAAATGCAGCAATGGAGCCTGAAATTGTAGACTTAGTGAAGTGTCTTAAGTCAATGGGTGCCAATATTTCTGGTGAGGGGACTAAAACGATAACCATCAACGGTGTAGAAAAATTGCAAGGAGCAACACATTCGGTTGTGATGGACCGCATTGAACTCGGTACATACATGCTCGCTCCAGTAATAGCTGGGGGAGAAGTAGAACTTGTTGGAGGGCAGATGGAGCTTTTAGAGGCATTCTGTAAAAAGTTAACGGAGGCAGGTGTTGAAATTTCTGAGACCGCAAATGGTCTTAAGGTCAAGCGGAAGCTTGATACAATTAACGCTGTCGATGTAACAACTGCAGTTTACCCGGGTTTCCCCACGGATTTACAGGCGCAAATGATGGCATTGATGTGCACATCTAGTGGAGTATCTACGCTTGAAGAGACAATATTTGAAAATAGGTTTATGCATGCTCCTGAGCTAATGCGAATGGGTGCTCAAATTGATGTTCAAGGTGGAATTGCAAGAGTTAAGGGAGTACCAAAGTTAAAGGGTGCTCAGGTTATGGCTACAGACCTCAGAGCATCGGTCTCGCTTATACTAGCGGGTTTGGCCGCACAGGGTAAAACTAAAGTCAGCAGAGTATATCATCTTGACAGAGGTTATGAAAAGCTTGTCGAAAAACTCGAAAACGTTGGAGCTAAAATAGAGCGGGTTCGGTAAATGTCTCAGGACGCAAGTTTTTCGGAAGGAGCTGATAGTGCACTTTATTTAGGTGCATTTACTACGGAGGATGTCGAGGTAATTTCGACAATTCTCCAGGATGGTATTTTTTGTATTAAAGATTTGGCTTGGTTAAAGAATAAAAGGCAAGTGGCTGTATTAGTAAATAGGTTTCGTTGGGAAAATAAATCTGAGTATATTGAAAAAAACAGCGCCCCAGAAAGGGTAAAGAGCCTTCTGATAATTGATAATGTGCTAAATATTTCATCCCAAGGTATCGATCGCTCCGACAGTAGTGCACCACTGAATTTACTTAATTTAGACTTAAAAAAGACAAAAAAAAATATATTTTTGACATTACTACTTTCTAATTTTGGTGCTATCAAATTTGAATTAGATGCTATTGAATTGTCTATCAAAGATGTCACTCGCCCTTACAAAGCCTACTCTGAAAATATACCGTTTCATCCAATTATTGACGACAGTTGAGAAATTTTAGATTACTCATTAATCAGAACATTCCTTAGGAGCAAAAGTGATGCCGGTTTTCCTCAATTTTGATGATCCCGAATTCGATCAGCATTTTGATGAGATTTTAAATTCTGAGCGTGACGCCAGTTGGGATGTTAATAGCGTAGTTTCTGATATTTTAGTAGATGTTAAAAAACGAGGGGACGAAGCTCTCATACAATTAACCGATCGGTTCGATAAAATTAAATTAACAAAAGAAGAGTTAAGCTTTTCAAAAAAAGAAATAGATGAACTTTCAGCAAAAATAAAAAGCAATGAGCGTAAAGCCTTAGACTTAGCCGCTAGTAGAATAAAAGTATTCCATGAAAAACAAAAACCTGAGGATGTAATTTGGATTGATGATATTGGAGTTGAACTTGGATGGAGATGGACGCCTCTTGACGCTGTGGGTATTTATGTCCCTGGTGGATTGGCAAGTTATCCATCTTCAGTGCTGATGAATGCAATACCAGCCAAGGTAGCTGGTGTAAAACGTGTTGCAATGGTTGTTCCAACGCCGCATGGGAAAATTAATCCAGCAGTCCTTTATGCTGCAAAAGTTTCTGGTATAGATGAAATATACAGAATTGGAGGTGCGCAAGCTATCGCAGCGCTAGCTTATGGAACTCCAAGCATTTCACCTGTGGATAAAATTACTGGACCAGGTAATTCTTACGTGGCTGCCGCTAAGCGACAAGTTTTTGGTAAAGTCGGAATAGATATGATTGCTGGTCCCTCTGAAGTTTTGGTAATTGCTGATGAGAATAATGATCCAGAGTGGATTGCTTTGGATTTACTTAGTCAAGCTGAACATGATAAAAGCGCTCAATCTATATTGATTACTACAAGTCAGAATTTGGGACAGTTAGTTGCAAAAGAGATTGAAAAAATCTTAAAGAGGTTGGAGCGGCGAAAAATAGCTGGTCCGAGTTGGGAAAATTTTGGAATGATAATTTCTGTTCCCTCTCTGGATCAAGCAGCGAAACTTTCAAATAGACTTGCTCCAGAGCATTTAGAGCTTTGTGTTTCAAATCCAAAAGATCTAATTGAAAAAATCACTAATGCTGGCTCCGTCTTTATGGGCCATTGGACGCCTGAAGCTGTTGGTGATTATATTGGAGGTTCCAATCATGTTCTTCCAACTGCTCGTTCTGCAAGATTTAGTAGCGGATTATCAGTAATGGATTTTTTAAAACGAACAACCACTACTTTTGTATCTCCTGATGCCTTAAAAATTATAGGGCCTCATATAGAAACCTTGGCTAGCTCAGAAGGCCTGGAGGCACACGGTCTTTCAGTCTCTTCTAGATTAAAAAAACTAACTGAATGATGCCGCTTGATAAAATATTTTTAGGTTAGAAATTATATGAGTTATATCTCACATATAGAATTAAATGATAAACACAGCCCGCCACCTACTGCTGAAATCGAGAAAGAGCGGCGAGTTGCCCTATATGATTTGCTTGAGGAAAATAAATTTGAGGTGCCAACACATTCGGGCCCCTATCATTTAGTTCTGTCTATAAAAGAAAAGCGATTGGTTTTTGGGGTTTCCAAAGAAGACGGGAACCCTGCTGCAGAGTTTCATTTGTCGCTCTCTCCTTTTCGGCAGGTTGTGAAAGATTACTGGGCTATTTGTGAGAGTTATTATGATGCAGTAAAAAATTTGCCACCCGGGCAAATCGAAACAATTGACATGGCCAGGCGCGGTATCCACGATGAAGGTGCACGTATTTTACTAGAGCGTCTGGATGGAAAAGTTATTGTAGATACTGACACATCACGTCGCTTATTTACCCTCATTTGTATCCTTCATTTTGGCATTTGATATGGTCACGGAATTACCACAATCAATACTTTTTTGTTGTGATCATAATGCAGTTAGATCTCCGATGGCGGAAGGTATTATGAAAAAGTTTTATGGCTTAGGTACCTATGTGCAATCAGTTGGTGTCTATAACGATTTGGAAATTGATGGCTTTGCAATTTCTGTTTGTAATGAAATTCAGGTAGAATTGTCCCGCCACAAATCTAGAAGTTTCGATGAAATGGCTGCTTTGGGAGATGATCTTTCGTCGTTTGACTTGGTGGTTGCTTTGTCTCCTGCAAGTCAAAGACGCGCACTAGACTTAACACGTTTTTTTCATATGAAAGTCGAGTACTGGCCAATAATGGATCCAACGGGTATCGGAGAAACTCGTGAAATGAAGTTGAATGCTTACCGTCAGAGCAGAGATCAAATAATTGGACAATTTTCCAAATTGTGGGGCATACCTTCCTAAGTCTAACTAAAGACGAATGATAGTGCCAATAAAATTGTTTTATTTCATATTACTTATCCGCAAACGCCGCCATAGAAGATAAAAACTTTTTTACTTCGTTTTGTGTATTATAATGGCAAATAGATACTCTAACGCAATCATCCCAGCCAAGTGGGGCGAGGATATTACCTGAATAATGGTCACATTTCCGCGTATGTGTTCGGATACCTTGCTGATTTAGATAAGTAACAATTTCTTCAGAAGGGGATTTTTTAATTCTGAAACTGACCAACCCTTCCCTTGAGGGGTTATTCGCACCGCCAATGATCTCAACTTCTTCAAAATCCGTCAGACCTTTTAGGTTATCAACTCCATAAAGAATGGCGTTGGTCATTTTCTTTTCATAATCTTGTATAGCTGCACCTGCGGCCTCGATTTGGGCGCGACTATCTTCTTCAGTTGTGAATTCTTTACCTAGCCAACACATATAATCTTTTACGTTTGACATGGTTGCATATGCTCCCGTATCTCTAGTGCCAAGCTCCCAGTTGTCAGACGGCCCATCATCTAACTTTTCGTGAGGTGAATTTCTCAGTCTGTCCGATACCCAAGCGATACCAAAACCATGTCGGGAAAACATTTTATAGGGTGAGATAACATAGCCATCGATGTCATAACTTTCAACATCAATTCCTCCATGCGCAGCATGTTGTATCCCGTCAACTATTATGAATGCTGAAGGAGCTTTTTTGCGCACTATTCTTGATATTTCACTTATTTTCGTGCCCATACCAGTAACTGGTGAGGCATGCACGATTGTTACGACCCTAGTTGTATCAGAAATTCTATCTGCATAGTTTGCTGCCTCGACTATTCCCTTTTCGATATCGTGTGGCACGCTTACATAGGTATATTTCATCTCCTCAGACCATTTCTTTGCAGCGCTTCGGGAAGCGGGGTGTTCTAATGAGGTTCCAACAATTGATCCACCAGGCGGCGAGGCCGTTACTGCATTTCTTATTAATCTAAATAATAATTCTGTTCCGCTCTCTCCCATGAAAAACTCACCAGATTGAGCATTAAATAAGATACGAAGGTCACTTTTAGCCTTTTTAATCGTATTATTTAAAGTATGACTAGCAAAATTATCACGGCCCTGATTGTCGGGAATTGCCGCAAATTTTGTGGAAGTTTCCAACGCTGATCTCAAAGTTAGAGCGCCACCAGCGTTTTCAAAAAAAATTCTTTCGCCAGAGATAGGACATTTATCAACATTACAAAACCTTTCCCTGATTTCTGAAACTAAAGAGTGATCTATAGACGGCATATTTTCTCCTTAGAAAAACCGTGTGATTAAAGTTCTGTTATACTGCATTAGTATGTGAGCTATTTAAGTATGTCTTATATATCTAAAAAAACTAGATGCCACCCATCCTGCGATAATAGCTATGGCAAGGGATAATAATCCATAAATGAGTGGATTTTCACGTGATAAGTTAAATAAAAACCTTTCAAGACCAACTTTTTTTACATCAATTATTGTGTCAAATTGACTCACAATTTTTCCATCACGGGTAAGAAAGATGCGCGTAAAATAGTCACCTTCTGTTAAATTCGCGGGCATATCAACAGAAGTTCGAAACAAGGTACTCTGGTCAACAACTATTTCATTTTCGAGTAACTGGTAAAGTTTTTGATCCTTTCTAATTCTGATCACTGCTTCCGTAAAGCTTTGAGAGTCTTGAATATGCATTGGGGCCCCAACCGACCTAATTGCGCGTTCTACAGAAATTTTATTTCGCAGATCTTCTACATCTGATACTATTTCGGTAAAAGGTGCGCTAGTCGCAACTGCATAGAAGCTAGGAGCAGCATCAACTTCCACGGTTTGATTGTTTACCCATATTCCAAACCGCTTTTCTTTCTTTCTGACGGCAATTGGTTTCGATGGTCCTGCTATAGTAATTATTACACCCATTTTGCCATCTGGTTGAGGAGCGTCTCGTTGTATCGCTCCAAATAAAAGGATCTTAGAACCATCAAAATTAGCTGTAATTGCAACTTCATCCTGACTAAGTCCAAGTACTATTTGTTCATTTGCGACGAGATTTTTGGAAAACATAAGGAGCATTACTATGAAAGCCAGAATACGCATCACTAATTTCCTATTGTCCCAAGGGAAAAAAGTTCAGATGGTTGAATTAATAAATCAGTAGCTAATTTAAGGCAAACCAGTAATACAAGAACCGAAAGTAAAATTCTAAGTTGTTCAGCTCTCATCTTGGATCCAATTTGAGTTCCAATTTGAGCACCTATTACGCCGCCAATTAAAAGTAAGACTGCTAAAGCGATGTCGACTGTATAATTTGTTGTAGCATGTAAAAGTGTTGCAAAACCTGTGACAAAAATAATTTGAAATAACGAGGTTCCGACTACAACTTTTGTAGGCATCCCCAAAATATAGATCATTGCTGGCACCATTATAAAGCCGCCTCCAACACCCATTATTGCTGATAGTATTCCTACGAATATCCCTACCGCAAACGGAGGAATTGCAGAAATATACAATCCAGATGTTTTGAAGCGCATTTTAAGCGGCAAAGTATGCACAAGGCCCTTGTGGCGATTAGTTCTGTTAATCACATTTTCGTTAGATTTAGCCCGTCTTATTGCGTTTAAGCTCTCTATAAACATAAGACTGCCTATAATGCCAAGAAATATTACGTAGCAAAGTTTTACTAGTAGATCGACTTGTCCGACAGATTTTAAATAATTGAAAATATATAAACCAATCGCTGCTCCTATCAGCCCGCCGCTCAATAGAACGGTCCCCATTTTTAAGTCCACAGTTCTTCTGCGAAGGTGTGCAAGCGCCCCAGAAAAAGATGACGCCACTATTTGGTTTGCTTCAGTCGCGACGGCTACGGCTGGCGGAATGCCAATAAAGAAAAGAAGAGGTGTCATTAAAAAACCACCACCAACACCAAACATTCCGGAAAGAATTCCCACAAATCCACCAAGACCAAGTAGTAAAAAGGCGTTAACTGAGACTTCGGCTATCGGTAAGTAGATTTGCATTGTTCCACTTAGCTTAATGATTGTACATAAATCAATAGCGAGAGCCGCCAAGATTAAACTGGATATAAAGGTGTTGTTATATTGGCTCTAACGTTCTTTAACGTATGGTTGCCCACCTGCTTTTGGTGGTATTGCGCGACCCACAAACCCTGCCAAAACGACTACGGTTAAAACGTAAGGGAGTGATTGTATGAAAACAACGGGGATTTTCACTTGGCTAGTTATACCGCTGGTCCAAACTGAATTAATCACCATAAATGCAATTATTGCAATTCCCAGAGCTAATCCTCCAAGAACCACTTTGTCTAAATAATCTTTTCTCCAAACGTAACTTAGCAGTGCAATTGAGATTACACCCAAGATACAACTAAGGCTCCAGGCTGGTAGTAGTATATTTTGAAATCGATTGTCGACTGCGAAGAAGAATCCAAAGAGCAAACATGCTGCGAGAGCGTACCAAGGACGCCATTTTGCAAAAATTAAAGCCGCTAAAGCTATAAAACCGCGTCCTGCAGACATGTCTTTTGTAAAGTTTGCCTGAAGGGAAGTTGCGATATAGGCTCCTGCAATACCGCATAAGATGCCGCCAATAACAACTGCAGCGTAGCGTAGCCCAACAACGGAAATACCCGCTGTGTCGACTGCTGCTGGATTTTCTCCCACCGCTCGCAAACGCAGTCCAAATCTCGTTTTGTATAAAACAAACCAAGAAAGAGGAACTGTTAAAAGTGCAACGTAAACTAAAAGAGAGTGTCCGGATAAAAGTTCAGAATAAAGTTGCATAAGCGGACCTGCTTCGCTCATTTCTTTCGATGAACTAGCCCAAGGAAAATTCAAAGGTTCGAAACGCCCACCAGATTTGAGTGGAGGTGTTCTACCTCCTTGCCCAAATAAATCCTGTGCGGCGACTACCGTCAGGCCAGCTGCTAGAAAATTTATAGCAACCCCCGAGATAATTTGATCACCACGAAGCGTTATTGAGGCTAAGCCATGAAGAAGCGACAATAGAATTGATGCGAATATGCCGGCCAATAGACCCATCCAAACTGATCCGGTAATTGCAGCAAAGGCAGCGGATACGAATGCGGCAGCGAGAAGCTTGCCTTCCAGACCAATATCAAAAATTCCAGCTCGCTCTGAAAATAGTCCAGCGAGGCAAACTAATAATAGCGGCGTTGCCAAGCGTAGTGAGCTATCCAATACTTGGAGCAGAGTTAAAAAATCAATCATACTCTAGCCCTTTGTATCGACATAAAAAATCTTTCCAAAGGAGCCCTTACCATTAAACTTAGCGCCCCTGTGAATAATATTACTAATGCTTGAATAACTACTATCAACTCACGTGGAATTTTAGTCCATAGAGCCAGTTCTGCACCGCCCTGGTAGAGAAAACCAAACAACAAAGCGGCTAATAAAACTCCTACTGGGTGACTACGCCCCATTAGCGCAACTGCAATGCCAATGAAGCCTGCTCCTTCGGTGAAGTTCAAGATTAGCCGTTCACTTTCTCCTTGCGTGGTGTTTATCGCCATCATTCCACAGAGTGCCCCTGAGATCATCATAGCTATCATTATAATTTTTACTGGCCTGACGCCTGCGTAGCGAGCAGCAGGTCCAGACTTTCCCAAAGCTCTTATTTCGTAGCCTAACGGGGTGCGCCAAATCAGATACCAAGTTGCGAGACAGGCAAAAAGTGCAATGAAAAAACTAACGTTAGCCGGTGCCGATCTGAACGCCTTTTCAAAGCCAATTATACCTGCAATATCTTGAAAGGTAGGGAGGTGAGTACTGGCTGGAAAATTTGCTGATGCTGGATCCATACTACCTGCAGGTTTTAAAACATCTACTAGGAAAAAATTAAGCACCCCAGCAGCGATAAAATTAAACATAATCGTGGTAATAACGATATGACTTCCTCTTTTGGCTTGAAGGTAAGCAGGCAGGCCAGCCCAAATCATTCCAAAAAGAGCGGCACCAATTGAAGCTCCGACGATTGCTAATGTCCAGTGTGGCCATGGAATAAATAGACAAACTAGGGCTACTCCTAAGCCTCCTATCATGGCTTGTCCTTCGCCCCCGATATTAAAAAGAGCAGCATGAAATGCTACTGATACTGCCAGACCGGTAAAGATAAAATTTGTCGTGTAATATAGCATGTAGCCCCAACCTGCTGACCGAAATAGTGTACCCTCTATCATTAGGTTTAGTGCTGCTATTGGGCTTTCACCAATAGCTAGTATGAGCAATGCTGATAAAGCAGCTGCTAAAAATAAAGAGAATAATGGGACAACAATAATATCAACCCATTTTGGCATTACATCCATTCATGCGCTCCATTATAAATAAGGCTGTTTTTTTCTGGTCATTGTGCCGCTTGTTCTGCGACACCGGCCATGAGCAATCCAAGTTCCTTCTCATTTGTTTCAGATGGGAGTCTTTCTCCCATAATTTTACCATCAAACATGACGGCAATTTTATCAGATAAAGATAGAATTTCATCCAATTCAACCGATATTAATAAAATAGCTTTTCCTCGGTCTCGAAGGGCAACAATTTGTTGGTGTATAAACTCAATAGCCCCAATATCAACTCCTCTTGTTGGTTGTCCTACCAGGAGTAAGTCAGGATCTCGTTCTATCTCTCGAGCCAATACTATTTTCTGTTGATTTCCTCCTGAAAAATTTTTGGCTGTTAATTTTGGGTTAGGGGGTCGGACGTCAAACCGATGCATTTTACCCTCTGTTTCCCTTCGAATGGCATTATTGTCCATAAAAAATCGATTTGCTTGATTGGATTTCTCGCGATGATAACCAAAAACCGAATTTTCCCATGCCATGAAATCCATTATCAGACCTTCGCGTTGTCTGTCCTCGGGAACATGCGCAATTCCTTGGGCTCGTCTTGCTTGACCATCTCCATTTACACTCGTCGTCAAGTCAATTTCTGATCCTTTAACTTTTACAATCCCATCCGCCTTCTGATAACCGCCTAGCACCTCTAGAAGTTCCGATTGACCATTGCCTGCAACACCAGCAATTCCCAGAATCTCACCGGCTCTCACAGAGAGATTGACGTTCTTTAACCTCTGAACACCAAAATCATCAAACATATTTAGGTCTTCAATTTCCAGCACGGGGTTTTTGGGCTTGGCTGGGGTTTTATCAACACGAAGTAAAACTTTTCGGCCTACCATTAGCTCCGCTAAATTTTCTGGACTAGTCTCATTAGTTTCCAATGTCGCGGTCATTTCACCTTGGCGCATTACACTCACGGTATCAGTGATATCCATAATCTCACGAAGTTTATGAGTAATTAAAATTATGGTTTTTCCTTCCTCACGAAGTCTTTTTAGTATCCTGAAGAGTTGATCCGCCTCGGCTGGAGTCAAAACCCCGGTGGGTTCATCTAAAATTAAAATATTTGCTTTGCGATACAGCGCTTTAAGTATTTCAATCCTTTGTTGCATTCCCACGCCGATATCTTCAATAATTGCATCAGGATCTACATTTAATTCATACTCTGATGCTAAGGCAGCAAGTTCTGCTCTCGCTTTATTTAAGGATGGTGACAGTAGGGCTCCACTTTCTGCACCTAGGACAATATTTTCTAGAACTGTAAAATTCTCAACAAGTTTGAAATGTTGAAAAACCATTCCAATCCCTACACCGATAGCGGCTTGACTATCTGGTATGGAAATTTTTTTACCATCTACAAAAATTTCTCCGGCATCAGCCCTGTAGAACCCATACAAGATAGACATCAAAGTTGACTTGCCAGCGCCATTTTCTCCAATAATACCGTGAATTGTTCCAGGCATCACACGGATGGTTATATCTTTATTGGCTTGAACAGGCCCAAAGGATTTAGAAATCCCTCTAAGTTCGATTGCTGGTTTTATCTTCATTTATTTCTCAATATAAAAACCGCACTGAATAAGTGCGGTTTTTTTTCTTCGACTCAAGACTAATTAAAATGAAACTGCTGGGCAGGTTTCGTCATCAGTATAGTTATGTACTGACATTGATCCATTAGCTATTGAAGACGCTGCAGCGTCAACTGCAGCTTTCATATCAGAAGATACCAGAGAAGCATTATGTTCATCCAGTGCATAACCAACTCCACCATTTGCTATACCCATCTGAAAATTACCAGTTTCCAAATTTTCCCCGGCTAAGAACGCCTCATAAACAGCGTTGTCTACGCGCTTGAGCATCGACGTGAGAACCTGGCCTGGATGAAGATAGTTTTGGTTTGCATCTACACCGATAGATAAAATCCCCTCATCTGCTGCTGTTTGAAGAACGCCAACACCGGTTCCACCTGCAGCTGCATATACTACATCGGCCCCTTGGCTAATTTGAGCTTTGGTAAGCTCAGAGCCCTTAACTGGATCATTCCATGCCGCAGGAGTTGTGCCGGTCATGTTCGCTATAATTGTTGCGTTTGGATTGACTGCTTTAACGCCTTGAGCATAGCCACATCCAAAACGCCTTATAAGAGGTATATCCATGCCCCCAACAAAACCAACCGTGCCTGTCTTTGAAGCTTGAGCTGCCAGCATACCGACTAGGTACGATCCTTCATGCTCATTGAAGCCGATGCCTCTTACGTTTGGTAGACTTAGCCAATTTACGTCAATCACAGCGAACTTTGTGTCAGGATAATCTGGTGCAACCTTTCCTAAGGAGTCAGCAAATGCAAACCCAGCCATTACAATAGGGTTAGCGCCAGCTTCTGCAAATCTGCGAAGAGCTTGTTCTCGTTGGGCTTCATTTTGAAGCTCTATTTCTCTGAATGACCCACCGGTTTCATCTGCCCATCGCTGAGCGCCTGTGAAAGCAGACTCATTAAATGATTTATCAAATTTACCCCCAAGATCAAAAATAATAGCAGGTTCCGCTAATGCGAGGCCTGCACTCATGGTCAAACCAACTGCGGTTGACAACAATTTTGTAACGATATTCATATATATCTCCCGATTAATTGTAAGGTGGCCCATTAAATTTAGCCAACATCATATCTTAATAAGGACAAGATTCTCGCTGATGGTCAACCAAATAATCTCATTTGTTAGACCTAAAATTGTAAATATTAGATTAATTTGGACGTAGATCTTTTTGCATAACTAATGCAGTTTCAAATTTTCCATTCTTGTCACGCGAATACGATTTTCGTATCGCGATCTTTTTATAATTTAATTTTGTGTAAACTGTAATCGCAGCTGAGTTTGATTCGCTTACTTCCAAAGTCAATTTTTGTGCGCCTTTTTGGCTTAACTTTTTTTCAATGTTCAGTAAGCAGTTTGTTGCTAATCCGGTGTTTTGTTTAATGGTTTCTGTAACTATCATTAAAAGTTCGGCCTCGGTATCTACAACCCGAGCAATAGCAAAGCCATGTGCATGGAACTCTGTAATAACTCCTGGCAAAGATAATAACTCTGAAAATTCGTGAGCATGCCAGATTCGGTGGTTAGCCTCCGATGTGGAGTGCAGTTTCGACATTTTTTCAGGTGTCATTTGATAATTGAAATTTTATGACTACGAGTACGCGCATCTGGTGGTTTTATGTAAAGTGGAGCTGGCTGAGATAGGCTGTAATTTATGTCTGCACCAAACTTGGCCATATTTTCTATGAATTCGTTGCCTCCAGGTCGGTTTGCAAATTCATTCGGAGTATGATTGCCTTCTACGTGTTTGGGTTCAAAATCCCCATTAATAGCCCCAAGGTAATAGGAATTTTGCGGAGCATTTATTTTGGCTATCTTGTGTGTGGTTTGTCCGTAGAGAGATGCCTGAAAGCTATTTACGCCCGCGATTTTTATTTTCAAGGATAATGCAAGACCTTTTGCAGCCGCCAGTCCTATTCGAATTCCAGTGAAGTTTCCTGGACCAATCCCAACAAGAATTAAATCGATTTGTGATTTTTCTATATTTGCTGCCTTAAAGGTCTCTTCCACAACCTCAAATAGATTTTCAGCTTGTCCTTTTTTCATTTCTCGCACGGATGAAAAAATTTCGCCATTGAGAAAAATTGCGGCCGCGCAATGGGCGGCCGACGTATCGATTGCAAGTAAACAATTGGATCTATAACCCAACCGGTCTAACCTCAGTAACCTCTGGGATATAGTGCCTTAAAAGGTTCTCGATCCCCATCTTAAGGGTCATTGTTGAAGAAGGACAGCCTGCGCAGGCCCCTTGCATTTGCAGATATACGACTCCACGCTCGAATCCGTGAAAAGTAATATCTCCGCCATCTTGGGCAACTGCAGGACGCACCCGACTATCCAATAGTTCCTTTATTTGACCAACTATTTCAGTGTCTTCTCCTGAGTGTTCAGCATGTACATTTCCAGATTGTTCCCCATCAATAATTGGTGCACCAGATTGGAAATGGTCCATTATTGCACCAAGAATACTTGGTTTAACATGTTCCCAGTCAGTGCTTTCTTGCTTAGTTACTGTCACAAAGTCATTTCCTAAAAACACGCCCGACACTCCCTCTAGAGTAAATAGACGCATGGCTAGTGGAGATGACTTGGCGCTGTCCACATTTGGAAAGTCAGCCGTACCTTGTTCCATAACCGTTTGGCCGGGGAGGAACTTCAATGTAGCTGGGTTCGGTGTTGATTCCGTCTGGATAAACATTACGATATTCCTTTGTACTGATGGTTATATGCCAATTAGTCAGCGAAATGTCAAGTATTTAGAATGATTCTAAATTAAGTAATCGCCTCGAGTCTTTCTTTAGACAGGTCCCCCGGGACAACGGTAATAGGGATTGGTAAAGACCCTGCGTTTTTGCTTAATTGAGTGACTATCGGTCCGGGCCCTTTTTTATCAGTACTGGCGCCGAGTACTAGAATACCTATTTCAGGGTCTTCGGATATTTGTGCTAGAATTTCCGGGACAACCTCGCCCTCTCTTATCACTAAACTCGGGTTGACTCCCTGTCTATCTCGCATCCATTTGGCAAATACTTCAAAATGAACTTCTATTCTTTCTTTGGCTTCTGCGCGCATTAAATCACCGACCCCAATCCAGTGATTAAATTCTTCTGGCGGAATTATAGAAAGTACTTCCACGCCGCCCCCAGTTTTCGCAGCGCGCATTGCTGCAAATCGCATTGCGTTGAGGCATTCTTTGCTGTCATCTAGAACTACTAAAAATTTGCGCATCTAGTCCTCCATTGCTTTAGCATGCACTATGAAACTTGCGTTTGCAATCATTCGCGTAGTGAACCATCCGAGTAAGTTAAATAACTTCTTTTAGAAGACTTACTTCGGTTTGAGCATACCGACTATATCGTAAGTTTTTTCCAAAATCGGACTTGCGATTTCACGAGCTCTTTTAGCACCTGACGCGAGTATAGAGTCTATTTCATCAGCATTTTGCATTAGTCTAGTCATTTCTCGTGAAATTGGAGACAAAATTTCTACTGCGCACTCTGCTAAAATTGGTTTGAACTCAGAAAATTGTTTGCCACCAACTTCCTGCAGTGTTTTATCCATCGATTGTTCGCTAAGTGCTGAGTAGATTGTTACGAGGTTCTCTGCTTCAGGTCTATCTTTCAAACCATCTATTTCTGAGGGTAACGCCTCTGCATCTGTCTTAGCTTTTTTGAATTTAAGATATATTGTATCCGCATCATCACCCATATTAATCCTACTTAAATCGGATGGGTCTGATTTTGACATTTTTTTTGTTCCATCTCGCAAGCTCATTACTCTTGAGGCTGTTCCTCCAATGACAGGTTCAGTCACAGGGAAAAAATCGATATCATAATCATGGTTAAATTTAATCGCTATATCTCTAGTCAACTCAAGATGTTGTTTTTGATCGTCTCCCACAGGAACATGCGTCGCATGGTATAGCAAAATGTCTGCAGCCATCAGCGCTGGATATGCAAATAAACCAAGGGCGGCATTTTGAGCATTTTTCCCGGCCTTATCTTTAAATTGCGTCATTCGCTGCATCCAACCCATCCTGGCAACGCAATTAAAAACCCAAGCTAATTGGGCATGCTCGGCTACGGCTGATTGATTGAAAAGGATAGACGAATTAGGATCTATGCCTGCGGCTATAAAAAAAGCTGCAATTTGTCTAGTATTTTGCTTTAATTCTGTGGGGTTTTGCCAGGCTGTTATCGCATGTTGATCGACAACACAGTATATAGTTTCGTACTCTTTACTCTGCATTTCCACAAAGCGTTTAACTGCACCAAGATAGTTCCCTAATGTGAGACCTCCCGTAGGCTGAACACCTGAAAACACTCGTTTTTCAAAAGTTTTTAATGACGACTTTTTATCTTGGTCTATCATAAGCAATGCCTCTGACAAATTATCATAAAGATGCAGTAATCCTGCAGTTGCTACACGTCAAGAAGCCTTCTAAATGGTCATAACACTTCACTTGTCTAATTTAAGGCTTTTTCTGAATTTTTTGGAAAAGCTTTCAGCATGTAAACGATGATAAGGTAAATTGCCGAACCTGCAAAAACTAGTGCAATTGCAAAAAATACCCTTTCAGCTGATGTCTGCATCGCAATGTATATGTTTTGACTGGCAGCCCATAGAATTATACCCATCACCAAGCTTGCAAAAAAAGTACGCTTGATGCGGTTGGTGGAAGTTTTCAACGCACTTGCCGCACGCCCAAATTTTTTAGCGCTGATCCATAATAGAATAGATGTAACCCAAGCTGATGCGCTCGCAGCTACTGCAACTGCTATCCAACCTATAACGTTAAGAAGCGCAATTGCAAGAATTGCATTTAATAACATTGAAATGACGGCAAATCTCAGCGGAGTTTTTGTGTCTTCTCGTGCGAAGTATAATGGTTGCAAAAGTTTCTGTATCATAAAGGCCGGAAGTCCAAGGCCATAAATGGCAGTGGCGTATGATATAGCAAGTGCATCCTGCCTGGATGTTTCTCCATGTTCAAAAAGAGCTGATACAAGAGGTAAAGGAATTAAACACAAAGCGAAGCTGGAGGGTAGGGCCACGAACCATATCATTTCAGCACTTTGGGAATATGTGTTTTGTGCTTGATTACTATCGCCTGTTTTTAAATGACGAGAGAGCTTCGGTAATAGTACAGTTCCAACTGCTATTCCGGCTATTCCAAGAGGCAGTTGATACAACCTATCCGCAAAGTATAAAAAACTTATTGCACCGGTTTCTTGACTAGCAACGAGCTGCCCAACCAACAAATTGATCTGGAGTACTCCACCAGCTAACGCAGCAGGGATCGCCAGTCTTATTAGGTTGCCTATGTCTTTGTTCCATTTAGGAAGTGACAAAGTAATTTTAATTCCTGTTTTGTATGTGGCTAGCCAGAGCAAACTTAATTGAACTATGCCAGCAATGGGTATGGACCACACCAACCATTCCATAATGTTATGTTCGGTTGCCCATGCCATAAGAAGGGCAACTACTATAATTATATTTAAAATGACTGGTGCAGCAGCTGCTGTAGCAAAGCGTCCAATTGAATTTAAAATTCCGGAAAATAAAGCTGCTAACGAGATTAACAGTATATAAGGAAACATAATTCTTCCAAAATCGACCGTTAAATTGAACCTTTGATCAGAGGCAAACCCTGCTGCTGTTAAAAATACCAGAACTGGCATAAAAACCATGGCAATTGATGTAAGTATTAAAAGTAAAGTTAGTAAGTTTGCAAAAACATTGTTGGCAAATTCCTTTGGTTCCATGTTACTTTCGTAACGTTTCGCAAATAATGGTACAAACGCTGCATTAAAAGCACCTTCTGCAAAAAAACGTCTAAAAATATTGGGTAATCTGAAAGCAGCTACGAATGCGTCTAAAAGAGGCCCTGCTCCAATGAAAGTTGAGAGTAAAATTTCTCTAACCATCCCCAGAATACGACTAAGTAAGGTCCAAGAACCAACTGTGATAACACTTTTGGTTAGTTTGACTTGCATTATAGTTCTGCTCTCTTAACACCTAGCTCTATCGCTAAACGGAGCTTATCTTCCAGTGCACGCTGTTTTGAAGGGCTATGAAACTTTAAGCCAAAGGTATCTTTAACATAAAAAGTATCTACAACCTGTTCACCATATGTGGCTATTACAGCAGATGCGATATAGACATTCATATTTGCCAGTGCTCTCGTTAAATCAAACAAAAGGCCCGGTCGATCCCTTGTGTCTACCTCTATTAGTGTATAAATTTCGGATCCGTCATTATCAAAAGTTATTGAAGTCGGTACTTTAAATGCTCTCTCACGTTTTTTGAGCCTGTCACGGTCTTTTATCGCTTCTTGTGTAATTACCTCACCCTTCAAAGTTTTCTCAATCATGGTATGCAATCTTTTAAGATGAGTAACCTTATATGGATTTCCATACGTATCTTGAACCCAAAATGCAGCCGTTGCATATCCATCCTTTGATGTATATGTTCTCGCGTCCACCACGTTTGCTCCAACAAGTGCTAACGCTCCAGCTAGCCTAGAAAATATGCCGGGATGGTCATTCAGCGCAAAGCATATTCTAGTCGCGTCTCGGTCTTGGTCAGGATGTAAGTTTATTTTAATTTCGTCATCGGTAATTTCTCTTAGTAAATTGGCAAATGTCTCATGCGCTGTTACATGTAAGCCCTGCCAGTATGGATCGTAATGGCGTGATAATTCACTTCGAACCTGCCTAGCGTCCCAAGCAACTAATTTAGCTTTAAGGTTTTTCTTTGCCTCAGCACCTCTATTTTCTCGTGTAATCGCTTCATATCCGTTCTCTAAAACTTTTTTTGTTTGTCGATACAAAGCTCGGATTAATACTGCTTTCCAATTATTCCAGGTATTCGGACCCACTCCACGGATATCACATACCGTAAGCACTGTAAGCAGATCTAATCGATTCACAGTTTGAACTGCTTTCGCAAAATCTCTAACCGTTCTGGGATCGGCAATGTCTCTCTTTTGAGCCATATCTGACATCAAAAGGTGGTACCGTATTAGCCATTCGACGGTTTCTACTTCCTTCTTGTTCAAACCCAACCGTGGTGCAACTTTTCTTGAGATCCGTGCGCCTAACACTGAGTGATCTTCATTCTGCCCTTTGCCTATGTCATGGAGCAGGAGACTGATGTATAGAATTCGCCTGTTGGCGCCTTTTTTAAGAATGGAGCTTGCGATAGGAAGCTCTTCCATTAACTCTGCTCTTTCAATCTGAGCCAGATGTGAAATGCACTGGATCGTATGCTCATCTACCGTGTAGCTGTGATACATATTAAACTGCATCATTGCTACAATTGGTTGGAATTCAGGTATGAACGCAGCTAATGCTCCCAACTCGTTCATTCTGCGTAGCGCTCTTTCTGGGTTCCCATGCTTTATCAATAAGTCCATGAAAATACGTTGGGCTTCCTGGTCTTGGCGCATTTGCTCATCAAAAAGATGAATATTAGCTGATACTGCTCGCATAGCATCAGGATGAATTAGCAATCCTGTCCTAAGTGCCTCTTCAAATAGTCGCAACAGGTTTAGTTTATCTCTTAAAAACTCATCAAATGACTTAACAGACAATCTATTCTGTGAAACTATGTATGGATCCTTGATTTGCGGCAATCTCCTGAAAATTCTCTGAAGTAGCGGCATTTCTTTAACATGTTTTGCTTCCAAAGCAGTTAAAAATATGCGTGTTATATCCCCCACTCTTGTTGCATGGGTAAAATAATCCTGCATGAATAATTCTACTGCTCTACGAGCTTCTGTGTCTTTATAGCCCATACGTTCAGATACTTCGACTTGCAGGTCGAAAGACAACTGATCGGATGGTCGCTGTGTGAAAATATGGAGATGGCAGCGGACTGCCCACAAGAAATTTTCCGCTTGCTGAAACTTTGCAAACTCATCTTTTCGTAACATACCAAGCTTTACCAGATCTGACTGTTCCTTTACTTGGTACAAATATTTCGCAATCCAAAATAATGATTGTAGGTCTCTTAGGCCACCTTTGCCCTCTTTAACGTTGGGTTCCACCATGTAACGTTGACCGCCTTGTTTTTCATGGCGCAGTTCTCTTTCTTGCAACTTAGCTGATATAAAATCTTTTGCTGTTGAGTTGAATAACTCGGACCACAATCGCTTTTCTAATTCTTTTGCAGTAGCATGATCGCCATCCACAAGACGCTGTTCTAATAAAGCAGTACGAATAGTGTAATCTTCTTTACCCAATCTCAAACAATCATTAATTGTACGTGAAGAATGTCCAATTTTTAATTTTAAGTCCCACAGAATATATAGAATAGTTTCAATGACACTTTCAGCCCAAGGTGTAATTTTATACGGTGTTAAAAAAAGCAGATCTACATCAGAATATGGCGCCATTTCTTTGCGGCCATAACCCCCAACTGCGATTATACATAATTTTTCAGCCTGCGTGGGGTTTGGGACTGGGTGCAGCCATAATTTGCTTATATTCCAAACCGATTTGAGAATACAGTCAGTAAGCCAGGTATACGAGCGGATGACTTTTTCAGCAGCAAGTGGATCTTTTAAAAAACTACTTGCTATTTCATCCATACCAGTTTTTCGGATGCGCTGCAGTTCCGTAACTGCATTATCTCGAAAAATTTTTAAATCAGGTGCGTCTGAATAACAATTATTTAGAAAACTCGTGAATTTAACAGCGTCAAAAATTTTTTCTGGCGCAGAAACAAGCCCTACTTCATCCAAGTCGGGTTTTAGTGACTTAGGGTCACATACCGGAACGGTTAAACGATTGGGGCGCGTCATCAATTATATTCACCTGTGTATCCGAAATTTGTGCAATGGCTAAACCGCGCTGATTAGTGCCAGCGGCCGTGAAACGGAAAATCCCATCGACACCAGAAAAGCCTGATTTTCGAGTGAGAGCTTTAGTTGTAACTGCATTTGCGTATCCCAGTTGTGCAAGAGCTCCGACTGCTGAAATAGCATCAAATGCAAGTCCTGCTAGCGGGTGTGGTTTTTCTCGATATTCTGCGAAATAGTGATCTGAAAAAACTTCGTATCTTGCTGTTTCAGGTACCGCAAACCAGCCTCCTTGGAGGCCAGGTAAATTTATGTTTTGCGCTGGGATATCCCATCTTGCAAGTCCAGCGTATTGGATCTTTTTTGGATTAAGTCCCGCCTCTGGCAATAATTGAGCTAGCAAGGGTAAGGCGCCTGCGCTATTTGACGTAAGTAATAGTAAATCAGCGTCATAAATCTTTGCTGCCGCCCTAACTAACGGAACTGAGTTCACTACGCTCTCTTGAGTAAATGAAAAGCTCTGCGTTGCAACTATTCTAATATTTGATTTTTTTGTTGCTGCATCAAGAGCATCTCGACCAAGCCTACCCTCCACGGTATCTGGATAAATAATGACCGCTCGTCTTTTCCCTTTCGAAGCTGCAAATTTGATTAACCGTTCTGCTGTATTTTCGAAGGTTTTTCCCAGTATAAAAAGATTTCCGCCGGCCACAGTGGGATTATTTGAAAAACT
>ENA-OSEY01000221-OSEY01000221.1-marine-metagenome-genome-assembly--contig:-NODE-221-length-42332-cov-3.476654_pt1 | contig 42332 bp, 36 predicted proteins | sample MGYA00248465_ERZ534230 | MGnify/ENA primary metagenome ERZ534230 (study PRJEB26409, sample SAMN06344110) | marine metagenome | isolation source: Sea water from surface | place: Atlantic Ocean:Southern... | reverse complement strand
AGATAAAGGATATACGTATGGTTCGAGAGGAAGAGTAAGAGCAGATCGTTTTGTGGGGCAGTTCTCTAGCTCAGCTAGTGTAAGAAATGAAGTAACCGATAGCTCAGTAACCCAAATGTTATTGGAAATGAATCGTATCCGAGATGAATTTGTAAGTTCTGATGATCTTTCTAGAATTAAAAACAATATGATTGGGAATTTTGCATTGTCTTTGGAAAATCAACAAACCATTGCTAGATATGCACTAAATGTGGAACGATATAATTTACCTAAAAACTACTACCGAGACATGCTGGATAAAGTTCAGCAGGTAACAAAAGAAATGATTCAAGATGCGGCTCAAGAATTTATTCACCCTGATAACTGCCACATTTTAGTGGTTGGTAATAAAGAAATAGCAGATAAATTAGTCCAGTTTGATTCAGATCAAAAGGTTGATTTTTATGACTATAATGCTGAGCCAGTTGAGGTTGAATCTAAGCCTTTACCTGAGGGTTTGACAGCCGAAGATGTGCTTTTTAATTATGTAATGGCCCAAACTTCTACCACATCCATAGATGATGCAAAGAAAAAGTTTAAGAAAATTAAATCTTTTAGAAAAGAAATGTCTGCATCCATTGATGCACAGGGACAGACATTTACCATGGAAATGGTAGAGCAATTTAAATCGCCTTCATTTTACAAAAGCGAAACCATTGCTATGGGTATGACCGTCCAATCTGAAGTGATAAATTCAAAAAGTGGTGGTACTCAAAACATGCAAACAGGCAAAACTAACTTTACGGCTGAAGAACGGTCTTCTAAGTTAATGGAGCATAAGCTAGATAGTGATTTGTATTATAAAGAAAATGGGGTCACTTTAGAACTCAAAGGCATCGAAAATGTGATGGGAGAGGATTGCTATGTTTTAAATCGAATGGAAAAAACAGGCGAAAAGTCAACTATGTTTTTATCTATTGGTTCAGGGTTATTATTACAATATAATTCTCAAAACACTCCAAAAGAGGGTGAAAGCCCTGTGATGTCTACGGTACATTTTTTAGAATATCAGGAGAACGGTGGAATATTGGTGCCAGGTAAAACAGTTATGGATATTAATGGCAATGCATTAGAGATTTCACTTAAGAAAATGGAAATTAACCCTAAGTTAAAGGCAAGTGAATTTGAGTGGGATGAATAGTTAACGTCTTCTTCTTGATCGTTCTTTATTCCTTTGGTTCTTTCTGTTTTTTGATGAATTCCCTTTACTACTTTTCTTACCTTCTTTAGAAGCTATTTGAACTACAAAATCCTTGCCATCGTACTGTTTGTTTTCTAAACTGTTCAGTACTTTTTCGCTTAAAGATTTTTCCATTTCAAAAAATGAAAAATCATTATATAAATCTAATTCACCTACAGATTCAGATGGGAGATTAGTATTGCTGCAAATCAATCTCAATAAACCTCCTTTATTTAACCCTTTATTGTAACCCAAGTTAATAAAGAATCTTTCATGTTGATCGTCTTTGGCCCAACCTTTAGGTCCTTTATTTGGTTTATTCGCCTTGACTTTTTCGTAATAATTGAGCAACTGGTTAAACTCTAGACTGATCATATGTTTGATGAGGTCATCTTTAGAAAAAGAAGATAATTCATTTTGGATGGACGGTAGAAGTTTTTGAAGCTCACTTTCATTTATTTTAACACGTTTAATTTTATCTACATATCTAAATAACTGTTGCTCGCAAATTTCTATTCCAGTAGGTAGTTCACGATTTTCAAAACTAACTTTAATTTTCTTTTCTATTTGCTTAATCCGATGTGCATCTTTATTGGATACGATGGCAATAGATTCCCCCTTTTTACCAGCCCTTGCTGTTCTTCCGCTTCGATGCGTGTAGCTTTCGATATCATCGGGTAAGTGGTAGTTTATAACATGAGAAATATTATCTACATCTATTCCTCTTGCTGCCACATCAGTGGCTACTAGAATTTGTAAAGTTTTTTCTCTAAACTTTTCCATTGCTTTATCTCTTTGCATTTGAGATAAGTCCCCGTGTAATGGAGCCGCATTATATCCGTCTTTTAAAAGCTTGTCAGCAATGTCTTGCGTTGTTCTTCTAGTTCTACAAAAGATCAACCCGTAAATGTTAGGGTGAAAGTCTAGAATTCTTTTTACGGCTTGGTAGCGCTCTCGTTCATTGACATGAAAACAAACATGATGAATATTTTCAGCTCCAATGTTTTTGCTACCAATAGTTACTTCTATAGGATCTTCCATATACGATTTTGCAATCTTTGCAACTCCTTTAGGCATAGTAGCGGAAAACAACCATGTTCTTTTTTCTTTAGGAGTATGGGCTAAAATACCATCTATATCTTCTTTGAAACCCATATTTAGCATTTCATCTGCTTCATCTAAAACAGTGTATTCTACTTTGTTTAGTTTCACCATCTTTCTTCTAATCATGTCCATCAGTCTACCCGGTGTGGCTACCACAATTTGAGCACCACTTTTAATTTCTCTGGATTGCTTATCCATGCTAGCACCACCATAAATAGTGGCTACTTGAATTTCGGGAATAAACTTTGAAAAAGACTTAAAATCGTTAGAGATCTGAACACAGAGTTCTCTAGTTGGAGCAATAACTAATCCCTGAACATTACTTTTTTTTCTATTTATTTTCTCAATCATTGGTAGTCCAAATGCGGCAGTTTTTCCAGTTCCTGTTTGAGCTAAACCAATTAGATCCTGATCTTGCTCAATTAAAGTACCAATAGTAGCTTCCTGGACTGGTGTTGGAGATTTAAATCCAAGAGCTTCAATTCCTTTAAGAAGTTTAGGATTAAGAGGTAATTCAGAAAATAACATGTAATAATTTTCTGCGAAGGTAAACTAATAAATTTACTAAGAGAGAAAAAAGCCAAACCTGTAAGCCGGATTCTGTCGAGGTTCATCATTTATCTAGACTATTTATCACTAAATAGTTCAATCAACCTACCCTCCAGGTTGAGCGAGCAACTCTTCAGTATTAACAACCCTGGTTTATTTGGTCTTTCAGCACATGAGGTTTACCTTGCTACTAATGTCACCATTAGCACGGTGAGCTCTTACCTCACCTTTTCACCTTTGCCTTTCGGCCGTTTATTTTCTGTGGCACTAGCTGTATTCACCTAAATGAATCCTTCCTGTTAGGAAGCATGCTGCTCTTTGCTGTCCGGACTTTCCTCTTGATATACAAGCGATGAACCGGTTTGGCATTTCAAAATTAGCAAAGCTTTTAAAACTCGACAAAAAAATCTTTCGTAAACTATTAATTTGGAAGTACTATGTCAGTACTGATGGCTTTATGATCTGATAGTTTTTGTTCATGGACCATAAAATTAGTAGAACCTAATGATTTGTCATGCCAAATGTAATCAATACGTAAGCCTGGGATATTTCCAATATATGTCCCACCAAATCCTTTTCCTGAAACCGTAAAAGCGTCTATGAAATTTCGATCAAAAGCATTGTAACAATACGATGTAGGTGTATCATTCATGTCAGCACAAATTATGGTTTTGTAAGGGCTATCTTCAATGTTGTGAATTAATTCTTTCACTTGTACAGTTCTTTTTTCAAATCCTATTTTTATTTTTGAAAAAATAGCTCTCTTTGGTGATTTCTGATGTGGCCAGATGGGACTACCTTTTCCACCTATTACTTTATAATCAGTATGGTTGAACCGAATGGACCCCAGGTGTGCATTATAAACTCGTATAGTGTCTTGGTCTTTTTTGATGTCTGTATATATGAACTGATTTGAATTATCATTTTTAAATTGCTTATTGTATCTGTTCACAATAGGGTATTTGCTGAAAGTAGCAATTCCAAAAAACTTATTTTCTTTACTTTCCTCTGAAAAACTTTCGTAGTAATATGTAAACCCGAGACTATCCAATATTAAATTTCTAGTTTCAAAAGGTAGGTTTTCATCATTTGTAAAGTAATATTCTTGAAGGCACAAAATATCAGGATTTTTAACCTCGATAAGTTTAAATATTTCAGATTTACTTTTTTCATTTTCATTCCAATTATATAAATCGAATAATCTTACGTTATAGCTCATCACATGTAAGACACTGGAATGATTATGTTTTTCTGATGAAGCATAAAATTGAAAGAAACGACTGTGATGATACATGCCTAGTATAATGAGGATGAGTGTAGGTAGGAAGAATAATTTTCTTTTAGAGATCCATATTAGGACTAAAAAAAAATTGATAAATAAAATCAAAGGATAAAGTAAAGCAACAAAAGGAATCCAGCTGCTTTTTAAGGGATTAGCTAAGTAACCTAAATAAGAAAAGAATAATAAAAAGTTGAATATAACAGTTAGGTAAGCAAAAAGCTTCCCTTTACTTGACATGTGTTTTAATCCGAAACTAAATATTTTTGCTGGCATTAAATAGGTAATCTTTTTCTTCTTTACTTAAGCTATCGTAGCCAGAAGCCTTAATTTTATCTAAAATAGCATCAACCTTTTCTTGTCTAATGATAGTATCATCCGATGTTTTAGGTTTAGATTTTTTTTGGTTGTTACTTTTCTTATAGACAATTTTAATCTTCTTTTTAGTAAATAATTTCTTAAGTCCTGACAGGGGAGAAGTAATTATTGTAGAAATGTCTTTCCCTTTTTTAATATTCACTGCGAATAGGTAACCCCAAATGGCGCCTCCAATGTGAGCGAAATGTGCTACTCTATCACCCGTATTGGCGACACCAAGTACATCTATTACAACAAAGGCAATAGCTAAGTACTTAAGCTTGACCTTTAGCACACCAAAGAAATAAGCTTCATAGTTTGGTGTATAGGTGGCTAACGCTACGAAAATGGCCATTACAGCACCAGAGGCGCCAATAACGGGACTGTCATAAGGAAGATCACGATAAAGAGGGAAAATATTATACGTGACAACATAAATAAGGCCAGCAAATGCTCCACCAATAAGGTAGGTGTTTAAAGCTGCCTTTTTTCCTAGTAAATCTTCAAAAATTCTTCCTGCAAAGAAGTATAAAATCATGTTCCAAAATAAATGTCCTATGGAAAGGTGCACAAACATGTAGCTTATAAAGGTCCATGGTCTAAATAAAAATATGGAGGGAGATGAATTAAGCTCAAACAAGGGGACAATATCAATCACACTTGACGCTTTCATCAAGGCAGAAAATACATTCAACAGTAAAAAGACAATAAATACACCCACATTGATGTAAATTATCTTTAGATAGGTTCCACCTGTATTAAACTGATATTTTAGTTGGTCAATTAAGGACATTAAAAAAAACTATTTCTGGTTTTTTGCCAATATAGTACGATTATGACTCCAATGAGTGCACCTCCAAGGTGAGCAAAATGAGCAACATTATCACTAGGTGAATTTTGCATCCCCAAATATAATTCGATTGCCGCATATCCAATGACAAAATATTTTGCTTTTATAGGGATTGGAGGAAAAAGTAACATCAATTCTGTATTGGGAAATAAAAAACCAAAACCAACAAGTAGACCAAAAATGGCACCGGATGCACCAACCATAGGCGTATTATACAATGCATTTAATTTACCTAAGGTAGGGTCTATGTAATTTTTACCTTCTGTAAGTAAATTATATCCTTCGTCTTGAACGTAAAACAAGTAATCTTGTAAAAGAATGGGGTCAATGGAAGCTTCAAAGCTGCTTAATCTTATGTAGCCAACAAGCATATGTATAAGTGCAGCTCCAATAGCACAGGATAAGTAAAAAAACAAGAATTTTTGAGGTCCCCAGACTCTTTCTAATTGAGAGCCAAAGATAACTAGTGCAAACATATTGAAGAAAATATGCGCCAAATTACCATGCATAAAAAAATAAGTGGCTAACTGCCACGGCCTAAAATAGTCAGAAAAAATGGGTACTAAATGCAAATTTTGCATGAACGACCCTAATGTGTTTTGTGCAACAAAAAAAAGCACATTTATTAAGAGTAGATTCTTGACAATAGGAGGCATATTTTGAAAAATTCTATTGATCATCAGAACATGCTTAAAATAATTTCATCGTCTATTTCACTAATAATAGCTAATCCTCTCTTGTTGAATTTTTGTACAGATGAGTCAAAGATATAAGATAGAAGATGAGCAATTTCATTGTTGTCTAATTTCTTCAGTCTGGAATGTGCATATCCTTCACCAATTTTCCAGGCTAATTTTTCATATGGATGTTCAAAATATTCATCCTCATTTTTAAATGATTCAATACAAGATTCAATAAATGACTTAGCATCTAAAGATGCTGTTGCTGCAGGAAAACTTTGAATAATAATACTGTCTTTACCAAATTGGTCAATTTCAACACCTAACTTTTCGAATTCTTCTTTTAGCTCTAAGCAAAGTTGAATGTCTCCCGATGATAAATCAATTTCAATCGGGTGTAAAAGAGGTTGGGTTAATACATCTGTGCTCTTGTAGTTTGTGATGAGTTCATTGTACTTTATTTGTTGATGAAGTCTAAACAAGTCGATGATAAAAAGCCGGTTTTCCTGAGAAAATATAGCATACCTCAGCTTATGTTGCATGAAGTTGTTTTGCCCTACTTCACCCATCAACACGTTATTCTTTTCCTTATTTTGTGTGTGCGAATTTGAAGAAATACCATCATTATAATTTTGCTGTAAGAAGTCTAAATTTTCTTGAACATAATTTTTTTGAGGCGTATGAAATGGATTGTATTCAGGGTTTATTTTAATAGATGGTGGATTTATTTTTTGCCCTTGTTCAATGGGGGGTAAATTAAAGCTAGTTTCTGTTTCAAAATCAATAGTAGGAGCTACATTGTATTTGCCCAAAGAATTTCTTACACATGATTTTATCATCGAATAAATGGCTCTTTCGTCTTCAAATTTAATTTCCGTTTTAGTCGGGTGAATATTGATGTCAATAGTGTTGGTAGGTACTTCAATAAAAATAAAATAAGATGGGAAATGTTCTTTTGAAATTAAATCTTTATAAGCAGTTCCAATCGCATGGTTGATACTCGAATTCTTAATGTATCTATTATTGACAAAAATAAATTGTTCTCCTCTTGTTCTTTTAGAGTATTCAGGTTTCAACACAAACCCATTTATTTTGGATATGGATGTAGATTCTTCAATAGGGACAAGTCGTTCATTATATTTCTTACCAAAAATGGCAAGTAATCTCTGTTTTCTGTTGGACGCAGGTAGATCAAATAAGAGTCGATCGTTGTGGTGCATAGTAAAGTGAATATCATGATGCGCCATGGAAATTCGTTGAAATTCATCAATAATGTGTTTAATTTCTACATTATCTGACTTTAAAAAATTTCTTCTTGCTGGTACATTGAAAAATAGATTTCTCATTGAAAAGCTGGAACCTACTGATGTTGCGATGGATTCTTTATTAATTATTTCACCTCCATCTATATTGATTTTAGTTCCCGTATCTTCGTCCGGTGTTCTGGTTTTTAATTCAATATGTGATATGGCTGCTATACTGGAAAGAGCCTCTCCTCTAAATCCCTTTGATGAAATGGTAAATAAATCATCAGCAGATTTAATTTTTGAGGTAGCATGTTTTTTAAAACACTTTTCTGCATCTATTTCGTTCATGCCAAAGCCGTTGTCGATCACTTGAATTAAAGATTTCCCAGCATCTTTAACGATAAGTTGAATTTTAGTAGCATTAGCGTCAATAGCATTTTCAAGCAGTTCTTTCACTGCTGAGGCAGGTCTTTGGATGACTTCACCTGCGGCAATTTGATTAGCAACATTATCGGGTAGTAATTCAATCATAAATTTATTTATTGTTAAGAGCGTTAACAACTAAATCGATTTGATTGTACAGAAAAACCATACTGAAAACTAATATTCCAAAAATGATTAATAATCTAATTGTATTCCAATTTTTGTTCCAGCTTTTATATTGATGGTTTTTACTAAATGCATTTTTTATATTGGAGTGGTGAGAATCTGATTCCAATTCTTTTATTCTATTTTCTAGTCTTTCTTTGTTTTCATCGTAATATCTAGCAGGAAAGTTAAATCTTCTGTGTTGTGGTAACTTGAATAATCTAGACTTCAACAAAGGTTTCTGACTCATGCTGTAAAAGTATGTGTTTTATCTGTAAGACTAAAAAATCGTGTAAAATTCTCTTGTTAATTTTTTATAATCGTCTGTATACTCATGTCTAGTGTCGTTTTCGATTACAATCGTATCTACTACAGGTTCTATTTTTTCTCTTCTAAATTCTAACAATACACGATGTGGTTCTTTGTAAGGTTTAGGTTTTACTAAGCAAACTCTTGAAGGATAGAGATGATTTTCAAAAAAATGGATTTTGATTTCATTTAGTTGATGGATAGGAGCAATTAGATAAACTCTTCCATTTGAACTTAGTTGGGTGAACGCAAATTTTGAGAGCGATTTTGAATTCAATGATTTAACATGTCTGGCAATAGCTCTTGAATCATCATTTGGTTTTAAACTATTTTTAAAAAAGGGAGGATTACTAATAATCAGATCATATCTGTTTTTATTGTTCCATTTTGAAAAATCCTCATGAATTAGAGTTAATCTGTTTTTCCATGGAGAAGTTTCAAAATTTCTTTTCGCATCTTTTATGGCGTTATGATCAATTTCTAATGCATCTATTTCAGCATTGCTATTCTTTTGTGCTAGCATTAGAGCAATAACACCTGTTCCCGTACCCACATCAATCATGTGTTTACAATCTTGGCAATTTGCCCAAGCTCCTAAAAGGATTCCGTCCGTTCCAATTTTCATTGCAGCAAACTTTTGATTTAGTGTAAACTGCTTGAAATGGAAGGGTTTATGAGATTTCTGATTCATTATTTAAATCCAATAATCCTTCAGGAATTTGAAGCTGAATGATTTTATCTTTCTTTATGACTTTAATGATCAATGCATCATGGGCTGGAATCATAACTTCACGATTGTTTATTTCCACTATTAGGAGATGGTTGTTTTTAATATCAACATAGTCAAGAACTGTACCGATTTCATTTTCATTTTCATCCCAAACAGAAAATCCTACATATTTAACTTTTACATCCATCTCATCAAAAGAAATGTCCTGTTTTGAAACATACACTTTTTGTTTAATTAGTGAAGAAACATTTGATGCATTAATATTGAGCAGAGATACTATTCGTTTGTTTTTATTGAGTTCCTGAATGCTGGTTATGGAGAATGGAGTAGGTAATCCGTTTAACATGACCCAAATCACTTTTAGATTAGGTAATGAAATCTTTTGGCCATTAAATGAAAGAATTAGTTTTCCCTGAAATCCATGTTGTTTGGAAAATTCACCAAGCTCATATAAATTATTTTTTTCCATAAAAAAAGCCATGAAATCATGGCTTAATGTAAATAAATTATACTAAAAATTACTTTTCAACTTCTTTAGAGTCTTCTGTAGCTGGTTCTTCTGTAGTTTCAGCAGCTGGTTCTTCTGTAGTTTCAGCAGCTGGTTCTTCTGTAATTTCAGCAGCTGGTTCTTCTGTAGTTTCAGCAACTGGTTCTTCAGTAGTTTCAGCAACTGGTTCTTCTGTATTTTCAGCAGCTGTGTCTTCAGCAACTACTTCGGCTAAAGCTGCTGCTCTAGCCTCACTTTTCTCCTTTTCAGAAGCGAGTTTAGCTTTAATTGCTGAATCCTCTTCTTTAGCAATAGAAGTAATTTTATTTTCAATTTTAGCCTCTTTTTCACTCAACCATTTGGCAAACTTTTCTTCAGCTTGTTCATTTGTTAAAGCTCCTTTTTTAACACCATTCAATAAATGGTTTTTGTACAACACTCCTTTGTATGATAGCATAGCTCTAACCGTATCGGTTGGTTGCGCTCCAACGCCAACCCAATACATTGCTCGGTCAAAATCAATGTCAATGGTTGCTGGATTTGTGTTTGGATTGTAAGAACCTATTCTTTCGATGTATCTTCCATCTCTTTTAGCTCTTGAATCTGCGGTTACAATGTGGTAAAATGGTTTTCCTTTTTTACCGTGTCTTGCTAGTCTAATTTTAGTTGCCATATTAATATTTTTATAAGAGTCCTAAACTCGGTTTACTAATTCGGCTGCAAATATGGGTTATTTTTATTAATCAACAAAATTAATGTACTTAAAATCATGTAACGTTAATTTGATTTTCGCTTAACTTTTGGTTTATATTTACTTAACAATTTGTTAACATAATAATTTTCCCCTACATTAGCGTTATGAAAACATCTTTATATCTCACATCATTTTTTTTATTTGCACTTATAAATCCATTTTTCTCACAACAAATATCAACCTTAGATGGTCGTTTTTTAAGTCAAAACGGAGAATTACTAGAGGGTGATTTTGAAACGTTTTATGCTACTGGAGAGTTACATGAATCATTTCAATTGATTAATGGTATACAACAAGGTGATTTTGTTTCTTATTATGCAAATCAAATGAAAGAAGAAGAGGGGTTTTACCATCAAGGACTTAAGTTTGGTAAATGGAAAAAATGGTCAAAAGACGGAGTTCTTCTATCAGAAACGTTTTATGGTGTAAACGGGCATAAAGATGGAAACTGGAAAATCTGGGATAAGGAGGGTAATCTTAAAGCTTTAATGATTTACGAAAATGGCAAAAGAGTTGGATCCTGGAAAATTTGGGATGAAAACGGTCAGCTTGCTCAAATTATTTCTTACTAAACGTATCTAATAAATTATTGTTGATTTCCGTGATGTGATTTCCTACAGTTTCTAAGGAAGTAAGTAAATCAGCATATATAATTCCACTTTTAATTTTGTATTCTTTATTTTCGATGCTTTTGAGATGTTCTTTTTTTAGCTCGTAGTGAAGTTTATTTAGTTTATTTTCTATGATGTACGAATTCTCAACAAGTTTTTGATCAATTTCATTGATATTATTCATACTCACTTCTAAATTATTGAAAAGCGTTTTAATTACGGAGATCATTTCAAGTAAATTATTCCTTTGTGAAGGAACGAAATATAATTTCTTTTCTGTTTTCCTTTGTATGTTTTTAGAAATGGAATAATACACATCTCCAATACTTTCTAATTCACTTATTATGCTTAGAATGGATCTGATATCTTCAGAAGATTTAGATGTAATATCGTTCTCATTTACTTTAGTTAGAAACTCAGAAACTTCGTTTTCTATTCGATCTGTTATTTCTTCATATTGCTCCAATTTATGCAGCAGTTTTGTGATTTTTTTTCGATCAGTTTCTAAAATAAGTTGTTTAGTAAAGTAGTTCATTTTAGAGGTGACCTTAACAAATTTTTCTAGTTCTTTTTTTACCTCAATCAAAGAAAATTCATTGGATAACGTATTATTAGAAAAATATTTAAGTTGATGAATTTCATCATCTTCACCTTTAGATGAAATGAGTTTGACTACCGTCCTTTCAATATTTTTTATAAACCAGATAAGTAGGAAAGTATTTATGATATTAAAAAACAGATGAAATACGGCTAATGACCATCTTGTGATAGACTCATCATCACCCTCGATAACCAGTTGATTAAAAAATGTTTCAGAAATAACGTAGTCAATTAGATTTAGGAAACTGTAAAATATAAGCAGCATCCAAATTACACCAATAATATTAAAAAGTAGGTGGGCCCTAGCTGCCCTTTTAGCGTGTACGTTTCCTATGGTTGCTGCGATATTGGCTGTAATGGTGGTACCTACGTTTTCACCAAGAATGATGGCTGCAGCTAATTCAAAGGGTATCCCATTTGCCCCACCGCATAGAGCTAGGGTAATGGCCATTGCCGCACTGCTTGACTGAACAACTACAGTTAAGATGGTACCTATAAAAACGAATATGATGACAGAAAAGAATCCCAGCCCAGAGACGGGTTCTATAATGCTTTTTAAAAACAAGGGGTCTTCTTTAATGAAACTCATCAATTCTTTAAGTTCATCCAATCCCATAAAAAGTATAGCAAATCCAATTAAGAATTCCCCCAAAGACTTTAGGCTATTTTTACTCGTAAAAAATAAAGGGATACCAATACCAATTAAAGGCAATGAATAATCAGAAATACTAAACTTTCCAAAACCAAAAGCAAGTAACATAAAAGCAGTAACTGTAGTACCAATGTTGGCTCCCATAATCACGCCTATGGCTTGTCTTAAGGTGAGTAGCCCTGCATTGACAAAACTCACCACCATCACCGTAGTGGCACTTGAAGATTGAATTATTGACGTGGTAAAAAACCCGGTGAGTACACCAGCAAATTTATTGTTGGTTATGGTACTGATTATTTTTCGCATTTGAGATCCAGCTAATTTTTGAATGCCATCACTCATCACCTTCATCCCGTAGATAAAGAACCCAAGGGCTCCAATGAGCATAAATATTTCAAATACGCCAAAGTCCATTAATAGTTCAATATATGAACTTTATTAAAAACGAAGTTTATAACCTAAAGAAATTGTTCTTCCTGGATTTCTCATTCTAAAATGTAGTTCATCAGCTCTAAATGGTTGAATCATACTTTCTTTGATGTCACCTAAGATGTTGTTCACTCTTACATTTAATGTTGATCTACGATCTTTCCCTAAAGTTTTATTAAAATTAAAGTTTAAGCTGTGAAAAGGAATGGTGTAAACGTCTGGGAAAAATCCTGTACCTACCACCTCAAGTGTTCTGCCTTGTACATTGTAAAAGATGCCTGTTTGAATTCCTTTTTCAGGGTTAGCATAATTAATTCCCGAATTAATTAAAAATGGAGCTTGTCCCTGAAGTGTTCTATAAGTTCCAAGGCTTTGACCATCTTTAAGATTATTAGTCCTTAATTCTTCTTCGTCCTCACCATATGTGAGTCTTGATTCGATAATTGACGTATTTATATTAAATGATAAGTCTTGTAGTTTTTCTGAAATGAATGATAAATTTTTTCTGACTTCAAATTCAATTCCTCCAACTATTGCAGACCCCAAATTTGCAGGGGTAAAATTTGTGGGAGCTTGACTGAAATAAGTCATCTCAATCGGGTCAGTAAATGTTTTATAAAAAATACTTATTGCTATCATTTGTGAAAAATTTCCAAAATATTCATAACGGAGGTCATAGTTTTGGATGTATGTAGGTTGTATATCAATATTACCAATGAAAGTCATATTGGAAAGAGGGTCATAGATTTGAGCAATGGAAGCTTCCTTGAAGGATGGACGAGCTGTTGTTCGAGTAGCAGAAGTTCTTAGATTGCTATTTTCATTGACTTGATAAATGATATTAATAGATGGAAATAGATCTAGTTTACTGATGACATTTTCGTTTAGGTAACTAACCCCACTGGAATTGGATCCAGTGTAATATAAATCAAATATTTCTGCTCTTAATCCTACAATGGTTCTGAAAACGCCAAATAATTTCAATTCGTTTGAAACGTATCCTGCAAAGTTGGTTTTCTGAGCATCAAATTGATTGCTTTGCTCCGTAATAGTTGCTCTTGGGTTTACATATGATCCCACGTTATTGTCATAAGAAACGAGATTGCTTGTAGCTAAAATACTATCTGGTTGACCATTTATACTAGTCCACATATCGGGTGTATCAAAGCAACTTATTTGAAATCTAGCAATTTGAAAATTACGTGTCTGATATGTACCTAATCCCCCAAATTTAAATTTTCCTTTCTCTCCATCTAATTCATAATTCTTTGTAAAGTCTATTTTACTATTAATATGGTTTTCATTTAAAAAGCGCCAGATTCGAGTAGGTTGGGTGTTGTCTTTATATTTAAAAGCATCATTGTCATCAATAAAGATAGTGGATCGGACGTCTTTATCGTGTATTCTAGAAATTGTAGGAGATATTTTCCATTCTGTTTTAAATGAGGCATCATCGCTAGTGTGGGTACCCTGTAACATGAAATTAGTGATATTTCGTTGACTGTACTCAAGGTTATCTTTGTTGTAATCTACAAAGTCTGTCCATCTGTTTTCTTGACGAAATCTTCCAGCTTTCTTTTCTCCGTTTTGAATTACGAGTAAAGTTGCCTTGTATTTGGAATGATCAGTTCGGTATGACAATCCTCCCAAACCACTCAATATGACGTTATTAATTCCAATATCTCCTCTTTGGGTTCGGAATGTGTCTAATTCATAAACGGATGGATCTGCATTATTATTAAAGTAATTATCTACGGCATCTTTATAAAACTCAGTTTGGTTATTGTAGGTAAATGCACTCAACCAGCCAATAGTGTGTTCTTTTTCACCTACATCAAACTGATTACCATTAGAAAAACCAAAGGAACTATTCAGGAAACTCAAGCCTGTTTGGGCAGCCATTAAAGGTGAAAATGAAGATGAGACTTCGTTGATCTTGTCAAAATCGCTCTGTGACAAGTTAGGGAAATCTGCATTTAAATTGTGTCCATTTAAATCTGAGGAATTTATGTTAGAGATATCATTTAAAGATCTAGAATAATAGGTGCTCATATCGTAGTCCAAAGGAATAGCTCGAGTTCCATCATCAAATCCTAGGATATCGGTGCTACTTCCTTCGTAAGTTCTAAATTCTGAATTGAAATGCATCGAAGGATTATATGTACTGCTAATGGAAATTGCAGGGCTCCTTTTAGCGGGGAATTCCTTGGTCACGATATTCACTAATCCACCTGTGAAGTCGGCAGGTACATCTGCCGTAAATGATTTTATGATTTGTACATTATCGATAATGTTGGTGGGAAATAAATCCATTTGTATGGTGTTTCTATCTGGATCTAGACCTGGAATATCAATCCCATTTAAAATAGATTTCGTATATCGATCTCCAAGACCCCTAACATAAACATATTTACCACCCATTACAGAAACCCCAGGTGCTCTTTTTATGGCACCGGCCAAATTACTAGACCCTACTTTTTTAAATGATTCAGATGATAAACCGTCCATTAGATTGGCTGATTTTTTTTGCATCATCAAAAGCGCTTCATCTGTATTTTTTTGAACTGAAACAGAAACCACTACTTCCTCCAAACCAACAGAAGAGGATGATAGGTTAACACTTAATTCTTTTACTTCATTTTCATTTACTGTTATTCCTGTGATTTCTTTGGTTTGATATCCTACAAATGAAAAAACAACGGTATATGTTCCTGGTTGCACTTCTAATGAATAGTTTCCATCAAAATCAGTAGTTACTCCTTGACTGGTACCTTTGATAAGAACATTGGCGAAAGGCATGGTTTCGTTAAATTCCTCATCTATTACTTTGCCAATTATTTTACTTTGAGAATAGTAGGTAGTAGAAAATAAGAGTAAAAAAAGTGTGGTGAAAAGTAGGCGTTTCATTTTTTTTTTGGTAAAAATAAAAAAACTGCCCTAGGTTAAATACCTAAGGCAGTTTTATATACATTATATTAATTTATACTTTTCTAATCAGATTAGAATGCGTCTCTACTTGCAGCGAATGTCCATGAAAAAGATGATGCTGTAGCACCAACTGTATTTGCTCCATCAGCAACCACAGTACAAATGGTAGCACCGTCAGCCTCGAACGTACATGCGTTATCACCTGCTTTTTCGTTGAAAATTGAACCATCTGTTAAATTAGGCGTAAAACAATCAGAACCATCGTGTCTTGCTGGTGTAAATTCAAAACCTGCAAATGTTAATGTTCCAGCCATGTAAGTAGCGTTATCAGCTGCTTTATCTAATTCGATATCTTTTCCAGCTGTAAAGTTCATTACATATATGTTGTTGTTATCTCCAGTAGCACCTTTTCTGTAATCAGCAATCTCACCATCTACACCCGTTGGTGCACATTCATCGTTAGTACCTATTAAAGTTAAACCATCTAGGGTAAATCTACCAGTTGCTGAGCCTTCAGGACCATCGATTTCCAACGCATGATCAGAAGCTTCATTTAATATTACCATTGAGTTAGATATTGTACCTGCATATGCTTGATCTATATCAAGACCATCATCTCCCTGACCCCATACTAATAGACCAGAAGCATTAACGGTTCCTCCAAAGAATTCAATACCATCATCAACATTACCAACAACCTCAATATTTTCAATGGTTGTTCCAGTACCAACTCCACCTAGTGTTAATCCATTTATTTCATTTCCTTCACCAATTTCGGCACCACCGTGTCTAATAGAAACATATCTAAGAACACCAGAGTTATCTGCTGGATCCGAACCTCCATACAAACCATTTGTTTCAGAAGCAGGAATTCCTTCAATTTGTTGCTCAACTACGTCTCCAGAAAAAGAGCAAGGCGCATTTCCTAATATTAATAGTCCACCCCACAGGCCTCTAACTTTTTCTGAAAGAGAAGATCCAAATGATTGACCAATAGAGATGTTGTCAGATGTTGATGTAAAAATGATAGGTGAATTGGCTGTTCCTTCAGCGTTAATTGTACCACCTCGAGCAATGATCAATGAAGTAGCGTTAGCTCCAGTTCCAGGAGTCGCCTTGATTATTGTTCCAGCAGGTATAGTTAAAGTAACTCCACTAGGAACTATAACTCTTCTTTCTAAAGTCCATATGTGTGAAGCATCTAATGTTTTGTTTTCTGAAAGTGTGCCCGTTAATAAAAACTCATTTGCCACTTCTTCACATGATCCATCATCTTTAGTAGCGTCTGGATTATAATTTGGTGCAGTTGGATCTGTACATCCTTCTTTTCCGCAGCTAGCTAACATGCCTATAGCTAAAACTGATGTTAAAATGGTTAATTTTGAAATTTTCATTTCGATATTGGTTTTTGTTAAATTATTTATCGGCAAAGAAATGACAGTAATTTGAACTCAATTTTTAAATAATCTTATGAGTTTCTTATATCAATGTTAAGGAATTGTAAATACCAAATGCATGAAATTGAAGTTCTATAACAATCTCTTTCTGTTATACCGCTATTAATGTTATCTTAACAGTAAGATTTATTAATTTTCCTACTATATCTATACATTTGAAAAAAAACGAAATGCCTGAGAAAATTCTTATAGTTGATGATGAACCAGATATAGTTAACTTACTAGACTATCACCTTACTAAGGAAGGTTTCCTTACTAAAACAGCTCAAAATGGAAAAGAGGCTTTAGATGTAGCAAAAGATTTTCAGCCTGATCTAGTTTTATTAGACTTGATGATGCCTGAAATGGATGGTATAGAAACCTGTGTTGAAATTAGAGAAAGTAAAGAAATTAAAGACACCCTAGTGGCGCTGCTAACTGCCCGTTCGGAAGATTATTCTCAAATAGCCGGATTTGACTCTGGTGCGGATGATTACATTACAAAGCCCATAAAGCCTAGAGTATTAATGAGTCGAATTAAGGCATTACTGAGAAGAAAAGCTGAAAAAAATACCGATGCAGCTTCAACAGCAGAATTATTTATTGACACCGAAAAATATGTGGTATTTCAAAAAGGGAATGAGTTGTTACTGCCCAAAAAAGAGTTTGAGTTGCTAGCACTCCTTTTTTCTAAACCTGGAAAAGTATTTACAAGAGATGTAATTTTAAACAAAGTTTGGGGTGATGATATCATTGTTGGAGATCGTACCATAGATGTTCATGTAAGAAAATTAAGAGAAAAATTAGGTGACGGTTACATTAAGACCGTTAAAGGTGTAGGTTACAAATTAAAGTTGAATTAAGAACTTAAAATTACTTTAAGTTCATTTAAAATAGCCCCTGTAGCCCCCCAAACATCTCTTCCATTAAGATCTAGGAATGGAACACTCATATTAAATCTTTGTCCGTTGTGAATGATGCTTTTATGGGTTGATTTGACTACATCGTTCTTGAATAATTCATCTAGTTGTATTTTTATAATTTCGTCAACCTCGTTCTGGTCAGCTGTAAATAAGGGTGTAGAACTACAATAACCAATAAATGGAAAAATTAAGAAATTACTTGGAGGAACATATATCTCTGACAATTTCCCAATAATTTGTATTTCATCTCTTTTGATTCCAATTTCTTCTTGAGTCTCTCTAAGAGCTGTTTCTTTTTTGTTTTCGTTTCCTTCTCTTTTGCCTCCTGGCAAGGCATACTGATTACTGTGAACTCCACTGTATTGGGGTCTTTTTATTAAAACAAAATGGAGTATGTTGTTTTTATCTGGAAATAATAGCACTAAGGTGCTTGCTAATTTTGGTTTAATGTCCTTTAAGTAATGCGCATTTGATTTTCTGTATGGAGCAAGTTCAGCATGTGCCACATGTCCTGGAAGTGGTTTCTTTAAGGCTTCTATTACATGAGGAATTTCCAATTATTCTTCTTGAATGAATGTAAATATCATTATTCATTTTAACAATTGATAAATTGTTTTCTAATTTTGGTTAAAAAAAATATGTTATCTCTTTGGGAAGAAAGTCAATTTTGGAGATTATTTATTAATGCAATCGGTGCTATCTCTATCATTCTTGGTATTTGGTTAATTTATAAGTTAACTAAAAGTTTTGTGGTAGGCAAAAATCAAAAAAGAGCTTTAAACAAGGAGTATATCACCGTAAAACAAATTCCATATATTTTTTCAGGGCTCGTTCAGATTGCTTTTGAAGTATTCGTTCCACAATCCATTGAAATTAACATCCTTGATCAAAACGAAAAAGTCAAATTACCTGTATTTAACAAAGAATTTGGTGCGGGTCTTCATGTGGAAAACATAAACGTAAGTGACTTAAAAAATGAAAAACTCAATTTGGAAATCAAAACGGATAAACAAAGAATATTAAGAACTATTGAAATCAAAAATTGAAAAAACATTTTTAATATTTAGTTTTTGCTGCAGTTTCCTAGTAATTCATTCGCAAGAAAAGACAAAATTGTTCAGGCATGCAATAGGCTTTGATATCTGCATACCTAACACCATTTCAAATCAACTATTCAGTTCTAATTTCGATGAGGTAGCTGAGTTAGGAGTTAATTATGACTTTATGCTATTCAAAAATATTTCTTTGGGCGTTTCTTACAGGTATTCTTATTTTGAATTAAACCGAAGGGCCTTCCCAATAAACATGAATGGTCAGTTTGATTCCCACTTTGCAGGCGTTACGACATCAATTCATAAGTCGTTAAGCGATAGATCTTACTTGAAGACTGGATTTTCTCTTGGGTATAACCAAGTATTTAGAAGAGCAACGGGCTTTGAAAATATCAATCCTAACGAGAATAATTTTTTTATGTCCCCTTATGTAGGCGTATTTATTTTTAACAACGATGTAGGGTCGGTAGGTTTAATCGTTAATATTTCCTATTCTGAGTATATATATAATATAGATTTAAAGAATCCTAATGCAAGTTTTGTGCCCTCTAATACTATATTTGACAAGTTGTCTTGGTTTGCAGTAGGTTTTAAATATGAATATTTAGTTAAGTAATTAGATTGAGCGAATTATCATTACATGTACCCAATGAAACAAATAGGCTGAATTCTTTGATTTTAGGTCTACCTGATGATTTTGGAGGAACACCTTCGTTAGAAGCATGTTATGATCCTCAATCTAGATTTCACGTAAATAACAACACATTTCCCTTACAAAAAGAGGTAACAAATGAATTGAATGATTTGCTTCAGGTTTTTCATAAATATGATGTAGTAGTATATAGACCTGAAAACATCATTGGCTTAAATCAGGTTTTTGCACGTGACATTGGTTTTGTTTTAGGAGATAAATTTGTGGTAGCCAACGTGATTGAAGATAGGAAAGAAGAAGTGCCAGCCATAAAGTCTATAACTGATAAAATCAGTCCCAAAAAACTTATTAAGCTACCAAAAGATGCTTTTGCAGAGGGGGGTGATATAATAATTCATAATAACTACGTATTTGTGGGTGTTTCTAATGATGAGGATTACCAAAAATTACAGGTTACAAGAACCAATTATAATGGTTTTAATTTCTTGAAGGAGAAATTTTCTCATCTCCAGTTTTTTGCTTTTGAGTTGAACAAATCAGATCATATTCCTGAAGATAATTCTTTGCATTTGGATTGTTGTTTTCAACCTATCGGTGAAAATAAGGCCATCATTTCCCCCAACGGATTTAAGGACAAAAATGATGTGAATCAACTGATTAAGTTATTCGGTGATGATAATGTCTTGTTAGTTACTTCAAAAGAGATGAGTAACATGTATACGAATATTTTTTCCATAAGCAAGAATGTCATCATTTCAGATCCCAGATTCGTTCGTTTAAATGATTGGTTGGAAAAAAACGGCTTTACTGTAGAGAAGGTAGCATATAATGAGATATCTAAAATGGGAGGGTTATTTAGGTGTTCCACATTGCCTCTTTCAAGAGAATAAATATGCAAAGCGCGAATACAATTTTAATGGTTAAGCCATCTGGCTTTAGATTCAACGAAGAAACAGCAGTTAATAATCATTTTCAAATAGCTGATGAGTCTCAAACGGTCGCTCAAATACAAAATAAAGCAGTTAATGAATTTGACTCCATGGTTTCTCTACTTCAAAAAAATGGTGTTGAGGTTATTGTTATTGATCATGACAATGGAGCCGAAACCCCGGATGCAGTTTTTCCAAATAACTGGTTTTCAACGCATCAAAATGGCGATGTTTATTTGTATCCAATGAATGCAATCAACAGAAGACTAGAACGTAGATTGGAAATATTTGATACGATTAAAGAAAAACATCATTTACGAGTTTCAAATATCATTGATTTTACTCACTGGGAAAAAAAGAATTTGTTTCTTGAGGGGACGGGAAGTATGATTTTAGATAGGGTAAATTGTATCATATATGCTTCTATTTCTAAAAGAACTTCTGAAAAGCTATTATCCGAATATGCGAAAAAAATGAATTATGATGTAATTAGTTTTGAAAGTTACCATAGCTCATCAAACCAAAGTCCTTTGATTTATCATACCAATGTGATGATGTGTTTAGCTAGCTCATTTGCTGTCATTTGTCTTGAGGCTATCTTAGATCAAAACGAAAGACAAAGAGTAATGGATAAACTAAAGGAAACAGAGAAGACAATCATTGAAATAACATTTGATCAAATGAATAATTTTGCTGGAAACATGTTAGAAGTCCAAAATTTAAATGGAGATCAGTATTTAGTCATGTCATCTAAGGCTTATCATTCTCTGAACAAAAGTCAAATAAATCAAATTCAGCAATATGTACAGATTTTGCATTCACCTATTGATACCATTGAAACATTGGGTGGAGGTAGTGCAAGATGTATGATGGCAGAAATATTTTTGCCTAACCAAGATTAGTTTTTTTAATTGTTCTGTTCAGGAAAAAATATCCAATCACTACAGATAAAACGTAGAATAAGAATTGTGTTGCAGTTACGAAATAAAGCGTTATCCATTTATCATTTACTAAGAAATGTGAGCTTAATAGACTTATTAAGATAAGTACTAAGTGAAATATATCAAAAAAGAAAATTTCCTTTTGTTTTTCAAGACGAATAAAGACGAAGGAAAGGGAAGAAGCAATGAACATCATGGCCATCCATGGGCTAATGATCTTAATGATTTCCATTAAGTTTTTCCATTCGTAACCTAGAATAAAGGTTACCCAATCATTGGGAATTGTCCATAAGATCAATATTCCTAATACACTTATAATAAGTAACCGTTTAAGCCAGTAGGTATGTATTTTTTTAATATTGGAAATATTCTGCATTTTTGAAATTTCATTATAGTAGACTTGAGCAAATGAAGATGAAAACAGCATGATTACAAGACCTAGATACTGAAGAGATGCTGCTGTCAGTCCTGTGAATATATCTCCATAAAATCGCGTAAAGAGGATAAGAATAATTAAGTTTATGGAGTTTCCTAGAAAAATACCTGGAGTAGTAAACCAAATGAATTTTTGATGTTTTTGAATTAGTTTTTTTTCCAATAATTTATCTCGCTTATTCCATGTGGAGCTTTTGTAAAATGAGATAGCATATTGAATAAAACCACCTGTAAGTCCTAAAAATCGTCCTAAGATTAACCCAATGTATGACCATCCTAAAAACCCACCCGAAAGTTGGAAAAAACCTGCTGTAGAACTTTGAATCACTTTTGATTTGCTTATTGTTATATATGAGCTTTTTCTTGTAAACCAGGATTGAGCAATTTGTAACATTCCGTTAATGAATATGCTGAAAGGCATGATTACAATAAGAGCATACTGATGATTGAAAACTTCGATTTCATTTAGGAAATAGCTGGTAAAAACAACACCTCCAATAATGGAAATCAATACACAAATTTTAATACAAACCCTCAATAAGGTTATGGCATTATAATCTTCTCTTTCTAATACTAACCCGCTTTCTAGTCTGAGTGCTCCAACACTGCTAAAAACTGCTGTAAATTCAAAGAACAATCTAAATGGAGCATAATCTTCAGGTGTGTAAAATAATCGCTGAAGAATAATAAGTGCGGCAAATGAAATTAGTTGTGCAAAAAAAGAACCTGTAAAAAGTGTGGTTACGTGTACCAAAAATGATTTTGATTCTTTTTTTTTCATTTTCCTAAAATAAGATCTTATACCTTATAATGCTAACAAATTGTTTTTGTTGTGATTGCACTAAAATTTTAATTCTTATTTAAAAAAGTAAATATGCTTAGAATTTATTTTAAAGCTATTTTAAAACTTTCATGAATGACTTTTAAAATATTCCCAATACCATGAAATAGCTTCATCCATTCCAGTGTGTACAGTATGAGAAGCTTTATAATTTAATAACCTTTCAATTTTGTGAACCGATGCTAACGAGTGTTTAATATCTCCAATCCTTTCTGGCCCAAATTGAATTGGAATGTTTTCAATTTCAGGATCAAAATTGGCTAATAATTTTCTAATATGTTTTACTAAATCAATGAGAATGGATTGTTCTCCACATGCTACGTTGTAGACTTGGTTTAAAGCATCACGATCGGTAGTTGTTGCCGCTAAAATATTAGCTTGTAAAACATTGTCTATGTAAGTAAAATCCCTGCTTTGAGATCCATCACCATGTATAATAGGAGATTCATGATTTAAAAAAGCCTTTATGAACTTTGGAATAGCTGCTGCATATGCTCCGTTAGGGTCTTGTTTGCGGCCAAAAACATTAAAATAACGAAGGCCTATTAGTTCTAGACCATACAACGAGGCAAATACATCAGCATACAGTTCATTTACATACTTTGTGACGGCATAAGGAGATAGAGGGGAGCCAATGTTCTCTTCTACCTTTGGTAAAGCTTTTGAATCTCCGTAAGTAGATGAACTGGCAGCGTAAATTACTCTTTTAATGTTATTGGCTTTAGCTGCCCAAAGCATATTAACAAATCCATTTATATTGACATTGTTGGTGTTAATTGGGTTTTCAATGGATCTTGGGACAGATCCAAGTGCTGCTTGATGTAAGATTATATCTATCTTTTCACATGCTTTGTTACAATCTTCAATATTGGTAATGTCTCCTTCCACAAAGGTAAATCCATACTGATCTATTAAATCTTTGATGTTATCTAGTTTTCCGGTGATGAGATTATCTAAGCATGTAACCTTTATTTTATTTGTCACTAAATAATGACAAAGATTACTGCCGATAAAACCTGCACCACCTGTTACTAAAATGTGCTTATTTTTTAACTTATGTATATCATTTTGCATAGGAAACAGCTCTTTTTTCTCTTATTACTGTAATTTTAACTTGTCCCGGATAAGTCATCTCGCTTTCAATTTTTTCAGAAATTTCAAATGCCAATTCATCAGCTCTTTTATCCCCTACTTTTTCACTTTCTACAAAAACACGCAACTCTCGTCCAGCTTGTATGGCATAGGCTTTAGTGACTCCATCAAATGACAAGGCTGTATTCTCCAGCTCTTTAATTCGTTGAATATATGCTTCTACCATTTCCCGTCTTGCACCTGGTCTCGCGCCTGATACCGCATCACATATTTGAACAACTGGAGAGATCATTGTGGTCATTTCAATTTCATCATGATGAGCCCCAATAGCATTACAAATATCTTTTTTTTCACCATACTTTTCCGCTAATTTCATCCCAAGTATAGCATGTGGTAGTTCTGGTTCATCTTCTGGGACTTTCCCAATGTCATGTAATAGTCCTGCTCGCTTTGCTGCTTTTGGATTTAAGCCAAGCTCAGAAGCCATGGTGGCACAAAGATTTGCAACTTCTCTTGAGTGCTGTAGTAAGTTTTGCCCATAGGATGAGCGAAATTTCATCCTGCCAACCATTTTCATTAGTTCAGCATGTAAGCCATGGATCCCCAAATCGATGCATGTTCTTTTACCAACTTCAATTATTTCATCTTGGATTGATTTTTCCGTTTTGGAGACTACTTCTTCAATTCTTGCTGGATGGATTCTTCCGTCTGTTACTAGCTGGTGCAGAGATAATCTTGCAATTTCGCGTCTTACTGGATCAAAGCAGGATAAAATAATGGCTTCAGGAGTGTCATCAACGATAATCTCAACTCCAGTTGCTGCTTCAATGGCCCTTATGTTTCTTCCTTCTCTTCCAATAATTCTACCTTTCAAATCATCACTTTCAATGTTAAAAACAGAAACGGCATTTTCTATGGTTTGTTCGGCTGCTACTCTTTGTATTGTTTGGATGAGTATTTTTTTTGCTTCTCTATTCGCATTCAACAAGGCTTCATCTTTTATCTCCTTTAGAATTGACATGGATTTGGACTTGGCCTCTTTTTCTAAAGATTTCATTAATTGCTCCTTGGCTTGTTCGGCATTAAATCCACTTACTCTCTCAAGGATTTCTATTTGTTTCTTTTGATTATCAATTAATTCCTCTTCCTTTTTTCGGACGCCTTCTATCTGACCTTTTAATTTTTCTTCTATTTGAATTAGTTCATTATCTCTGCTTTTTAATTCATTAGCTCTTTTTTTCAGGTTATTTTCTCTTTGTTTAAATTGGAATTCTTTGTCCTGAATTTTTCTTTCTCTACTGTTGATGGTTTTTTCATGCTGTTCCTTTAATTCAAGAAACTTTTCTTTTGCTTGGATAATTTTATCTTTTTTTATGTTTTCGCCCTGTATATGGGCCTTTTCAATAATTTCTTTTTCTTTTGAATGCTGTATTTTTTTTATGAATATGTAAGCCAGTACACCTCCAAAAGAAGCCCCGAGTATCAATCCAATTAAAATGGAAATTATGTCCATAATCTAATGTTGTTGGCGATACAACTAGCTTATCCTATCAATTCGTCCCTCAGTGAAATTATTTCATCACTAAGTTGGTCGAATTCCACTGTATTGTTGGTAGAAACTGAATCTGTTGCATATTGCAATACGGTCATCGCTAATAAGTCTTGGGTATCAATTACTGCGTAATTGTTTTTCAGTTCCTTCAAATTTTCGTTAATCTTGGATGCTGCCTTTCTGATTTTTTCTTCTTCACTTCGCTTAATAGTTAGGGGATAAGACCTCCCTCCAATATTAACTTTTATAGATAATTCACTCATTCTATTTATTCATTAATGCTATGCACTTATCGATCTCTCTCAACATTTCGTTAATCATCAACTTCACTTCTTTAGTTTTGTCTACCCCTTCACCATCTAGTTGTTTGGCCAATTTTAATATTTTAATTTGTTCTTGAAGTTTTACGATCTCCTCTTTTAAGTTGGTTTTTTCTTCTCCAAGTTGCTCAATTTGACTTTTTAATTTCGTTTCGTTTTCACTGCTTTCCGTTAAGGAATTCTGTAACCCCTTCACATAATTTCTAATTTCATTAACAGCAGAGATTCCTTTGTTCATCAAGTTTGAGTTTGTATACAAAGTTAGTCGCTAATATGAATTATTCAAATTTAAATTTGATTGTGTATAATTATTTTAAAAATCTGCTTTTTTGGTACAAAATTTACCAAGATTTGCAGTGTGATTTTCAAATTTATCATCTCTACAACACTATTTTTTTTGATTAACCATAATGTTTACTCTCAGCAAAATCAAACCAATTTCAGGTCGCCTATAGGTATTCCAATAATACTGTCAGGTAACTTTGGTGAATTAAGAACAAATCACTTTCATACTGGTTTAGATATAAAAACTAACGGAACCATTAATTATAGAATATATGCCGTTGAAGATGGTTTTGTATCCCGCATAAAAATTTCTCACTGGGGATATGGAAAGGCTATTTATGTGGATCACCCAAATGGTTTAACCAGTGTCTATGCACATTTAGATCACTTCCCAAAAAAAATAGAACAGTTTATTAGAAAAGAACAATACCAGAAAAAGTCAGAGGAAGTAGATTTTACGCTAGTAAAAAATACGATTCGAGTTGAAAAGGGAGAGGTGATAGCCTATTCTGGAAATACGGGTGGATCGTCTGGGCCGCATCTTCATTTTGAGATTAGAGAGACCAAAACTGAATTGCCTTTGAACCCCCAACTTTATGGGATAGATGTCAAGGATCACACTCCACCCATATTGAGAAACCTTAGAGTTTATTCCCTCAGAAAAGATGATTTATTTTTGATGGGACAAGAGCAGTATACACTCAAAAAGACAAACCAATCATATATATTAACTACAAATAAGCCTTTATTGATATCCGGTAATGTAGGTTTAGGTTTATCCGCCATTGACAGATATGATTTAGCTCAGAATAGGTGTGGAATATACAATATAAAGGTTTGGATAGATGGAAACATGTATTTTGAACAAGAAATGAAATCGTTAGATTTTAGTACCAATAAACAAATCAATATACATAAAGATTATTATGCTTATCATGAGCAAAAGGAGAGCGTTCATAAGCTATTTATTCATCCTGAAAATAAATTGCCCATATATCGTAGGGAATTAGGCAGTGGTACTATTCATTTTAATGATACGTTAATTCACGATGTAAAAATTGAAGTATCGGATGTTAGTGGAAATACGTCAACATTAAACTTTAACATAGTCAGTTCAAATAACCCAATGGATATTCAATATGATTCGTTGAACTTGAGAGAAAAAAATGAAAAGCTTATGATAGAAAATGATAATTATTTCGTCAAAGTAGATTCAAATACTTTTTATGATGATTTTATAATTGATGATCAATTTAAAAACAAGATGTTAAGCCTAAAGAACAAAAACTTACCTCAAAAGAAAAAATTCATTATTGCGATGAAATTTAATAAACATGAGTTTGATGACCCAAGTAAGATCATTATAGCTCATCACTCAAAAAAAGGTAAGGTGCTAAATAGAAAGGGAGAAGTGTCTGGTGATTGGATTACTACGAACGTAAGTCATTTAGGAGACTTTACATTAATGATAGATTCTACAGCACCCGTAATTAAGACTAAAAGAGTGAATGAAATGATGACTTTAAATCAATCTCTTCAATTTTTAGTTACCGATAACTTAAGTGGTGTGGAAAAATATAAAGTTAAAATTGACGGAAAATGGATTTACAGCACTTACAACTACAAGAATGCGGTATTAACTATTCCACTAGACGCATATGCTAATTTAGAAGCTGGAGAAAAAATATGTGAAATAGAAGTGGAAGATGAGCGTAAAAACAAGCAATTTTTAACCTATAATTTTCTTTATAAATAATGTTGATAAATTCAATTACAAATAAGTTAATTTTAGATACCGTATGTGTAATATTTTTCTAATTTTCCAAACAATTATTTTATTCCGAGATGGCCAAAAAATCTAAAAAACCCAAAAAAATATTTGTGTTAGATACGTCTGTTATTCTACACGATCATAATGTACTAGACTGCTTTGAAGAAAATGACATAGCCATCCCGATTACCGTATTGGAAGAACTGGACAATTTCAAAAGAGGGAATGATACCAAAAATTATGAAGCTAGAGAATTTATCAGAATTTTAGATAGACTTAGTAATGCTTATACCTTACAAGATTGGATCCCTATAAATGGAGAAGATAAAGGAAAATTTAAAATAATTTTAGAAAATGACACGAATGAGGCTGATGCGGTTAAAATTTTCGGAAATAAAAATGATCATCACATATTAAACGCAGCTCTTTCTTTGAAAATTACGGCTAAGGATTCTAAGGTCATATTAGTTTCAAAAGATATCAATCTCAGGCTTAAAGCTAAAGCATTAAACATTACGGCAGAAGATTTTGAGACTGGCAAAATTGATCGGGATAGCACATTATATACGGGTAAGCAATTGGTTGAAAACATAGAATCGGAATACATCAATAAACTGTATAAACAAGGAAATATTTCAGACACGAATGTAATAAAGGATAAGCTGACTGCTAATGGCTTTTATATTATGAAAAATGGGAAAAGTTCTGTGCTTAGCTACTATAATCCACTTGATGATTGCCTTGAAAGAGTGGAGAAACAGTACGTGTACGGAATAAAGCCTAGAAATGCTGAACAAACTTTTGCATTACATGCTTTACTAAATCCAGATATCAAATTGGTTACACTCCAGGGTGTAGCAGGTACTGGGAAAACATTATTGGCATTAGCCAGCGCTTTGGAACAACATAATTTATATCATCAAATTGTTTTAGCAAGACCTATTGTTCCTTTAAGCAATAAAGATATTGGTTACTTGCCTGGAAATGCAGATGAAAAAATTAATCCATACATGCAACCTCTTTTTGATAATTTAAAATTCATTAAAAATCAATTTGGCCAAAATGAAAAAAAATATCGAAAAATAGAGGAAATGGAAGATGAAGGAAAGTTGAATATCTCTGCATTGGCTTTTATAAGAGGTCGAAGTTTATCCAATGTGATTTTTATTGTTGATGAAGCACAGAATTTAACTCCTCATGAAGTAAAAACAATCATTACCAGAGCAGGGGAAAATACCAAAATAATCTTTACTGGTGATGTATTTCAAATAGACACCCCCTACTTAGACGAACAAAGTAATGGATTATCTTATCTAATTGATCGACTCAAAGGAAATGAGTTGTTTGCTCACATTACATTAGAAAAAGGAGAACGATCAGAATTAGCAAACTTGGCGAACGAACTACTTTAATTGATTGATTACAAAAAAGCGAGAAAATTTGGTTCATTAGAACTTCTAGCAAAACAAGTTGTAGAAGGATTTATTACGGGTCTTCATAAAAGCCCTTATCATGGTTTTTCCGTAGAATTTGCCGAACATCGACTATATAATAACGGTGAGTCCACAAAACATATTGATTGGAAACTATATGCAAAAACCGATAAACTCTTTATTAAAAAATATGAGGAAGAAACCAATTTAAGGTGCCATTTTTTGATTGATGCTTCTTCCTCTATGTTATTTCCTAATAATCAGCCATATAATAAATTAAGCTTTTCCATAGATGCTGCGGCAGCACTTATTTATTTAATGAGAGGGCAGCGAGATGCTTTTGGGGTATCCTTATTTAGTGACGAAATGGATTTTTATGCACCTGCAAAATCTTCATTACCTCACCAAAGGTATATTTTTAGTCATCTTGAAAAATCGTTACAAGAAAAATACACATTAGATCAAAAAAAGGGTACTGCCATTTCAAAAATGTTAGATCGATCAGCCCTTCTGTTAAAAAAGAGATCTTTAGTTATTTTATTTACCGATTTTATGGGTCTAGACAATTTAAATGATTTAAATAATTCCATCAGACACTTAAAATTTAACCAGCATGAGGTTATCGTTTTTCATGTTCAACATGATTCATTTGAAAATCAATTTGACTTAAAGAACAGGTACTATCATGTTGTTGACATGGAAACAGGTGAAAAGCTCAAGTTGCACCCAAGAGAGATTAAAGAAGTTTACCAAACAAGAAGAGAGAGTCATATCAAAAAACTTAATGATTTGTTAATACAACATCAAATAGATGTAATAGATGTGAACATTGAAGATGGATTTGAAGACGTCTTACTTCAGTATCTAGTTAAAAGAAAAAAAATAAATTAAATTTTTTATCGAATTGCTTGTATTACTTTAAAAAAAATTAAATTTGTCCCTCTTTTAGGACCGGTAGTTCAGTTGGTTAGAATACCTGCCTGTCACGCAGGGGGTCGCGGGTTCGAGTCCCGTCCGGTCCGCTTAAAAGCCGTAGAAATGCGGCTTTTTTTTTATATTTATTTTATAAAAAACATAAGAATATTTAAATGAGTGAAAATACACCAACTTTTGAAGAAAATAATGAAGAACAATCTCAGGGGAGTAACCGCCCTTCTTTTTTGACCGTTCTTTGTATTCTCAGTGGAATTTATGTTCTCTTTGGATTATTTGGTTCCATACCAAACTCCTTTACCAACATGGAAGCCCAACAGCAACAATTGGATCAATCCTTAGAAATGATAAGTGACTTATATTCCCAACTAGGGGTAGATGAGAACCTTTTTGATCAAATAAATAACTATATACAAGTAAAAAGTGATAATTTGAAGTTTGAGAGTTTATTGAATCTCATTTTTCTTTTGATTGAAGGTATTGGTGTATACTTTATGTTTATGCTACAAAGAAGAGGTTTCTTTGTTTATTTAGGTGCTCAGGTGGGATTTGTGATCATCCCCGTTATTATACAAGGTCTAAACATGTTTTCTATGGCTGAAATGGGTGTTGGATTATTTATTTCAGGACTATTTGTATTGCTTTATGGGCTAAATTTAAAGCACCTTACTTAGTGTCATTAGGTCCCATAAGGGCGTAAGAAAGTATATTAGCCCCCATTTTTAATGCTTTTGTTCTAATCTCTTCACTATCGTTATGAACTTCTTCATCTTCCCAACCGTCTCCTAAATCGCATTCAAAATCATAAAAACAAACCAGTCTACCTTGGTAAATTAACCCTAGCCCTAAAGGTGAATTATCATCGTGCTCATGAATTTTTGGTAATCCATTTTTAAAAGCATATGGTGTTTCATATATTTCATGATTCAAAGGAAGTTCTACAAAATCAATCTCAGGAAATACCTTCTTCATCTCTTTTCTAATAAAGGGATCTAATCCATAATTATCTGATATATGTAAAAATCCACCAGATATTAAATAGTTTCTAAGATTGTTCGCTTCCTTCGGGCTAAAAACCACATTTCCATGACCTGTCAAATGAACCCATGGGTATTGAAAAATCGATAAATTTCCCACTTCAATTTCATCATACATAGGGTCGATGTTAGTATTTAAGTTTGTATTACAAAACTGAATCAAGTTTTTCAGTGCGGTAGGGTTAGCATACCAATCACCTCCACCATTATATTTTAAAATTCCAATTTTAAAGGAATGACCTTGTCCAACAAAAGAGGTGGTAATAAAAATGAATAGTATAATTAAGTTTTTCACATTACTAAATTAGACATTAATACACATTTTAATTAAAGAAATCGATTTATACTGTATTTATTCCGATACTTCTATATTTTTGTTTTGTTTTAATCGCAGCTATCATGGAATGGACCAAACATAAAATTGCAGAAATATATCATCAACCTCTTTTAGAACTATTATATCGTGCAGCAACGGTTCATAGAGAATACCATGACTCAAGGGAGGTTCAAATAAGTAAGTTAGTTTCTATAAAAACAGATGGTTGTCCAGAAGATTGTGGCTATTGTCCTCAAGCGGCTAGATATCACACTGACATTAATGGAAACAGTTTAATGAGTGTAAATGAAGTAAAACAACATGCACAAGAAGCAAAAGATATGGGCTCAAGTCGAGTTTGTATGGGCGCTGCTTGGAGAAATGTGAAAGACGATAGTGATTTTGATCAAGTATTGGAAATGGTCAAGTCTGTGAATGAGATGGACATGGAAGTGTGTTGTACACTGGGTATGCTAACAGAAAATCAAGCTAGACGATTGGCTGACGCAGGGTTATATGCTTACAACCATAATTTGGATACTTCTGAAGAATACTACAAAGAAATTATTTCTACTCGTGGATACCAAGATCGATTAGATACTATAGATAATGCTAGAAAAGCCAATCTAACTGTTTGTTCAGGTGGAATTATTGGTATGGGTGAATCTGACGAAGACAGAATCAGTATGCTATACACCTATGCTCTAATGAAGCCTCAACCAGAATCAGTTCCTATTAATGCATTAGTTGCAGTCGAAGGTACGCCACTTGAAGAGCAAAAACCAGTTCCTATTTGGGACATGATAAGAATGATTGCTACTACACGAATTGTATTACCAGAGTCTTCCGTTAGACTTTCTGCTGGAAGAACTTCAATGAGTGATGAAGGCCAAGCATTATGCTTTATGGCAGGAGCCAATTCCATATTTGCTGGTGATAAACTGTTGACTACGCCAAATCCAGATTTTAATGGCGATCTTGATTTATTTAATAAGCTTGGATTAGTACCAATGAAAGCATACAAAAAGGGAGATAAGCCTGAAATCAAAGATTCTTACAAAGAAAAACCTGAATCTTCAGCAAAAATAAAATGGTCCAGACCATCACATAAAATTGAAAGAAACGAGTTGGCAAAAGAAAAAGGTAAAGCCATTAAAAATGGGTTTACACCAAGAAAGACAACTTTAGTTAAAAAGCTATAGCACATTTTAAATGAATGTGTTTCAAGCATATTTTAATCAAAAATTAGAGGATAGAGAATCCAATGGGTTACTTAGAAAATTAAGAAACTATAGTGGCTTAGTGGATTTATCATCAAATGATTTTTTAGGAATAGCCACGGATCAAAATTCCGGTGCTACGGGTTCAAGGCTTATATCAGGAAATTTTTCAGAGTTAGAAGATCTTGAGGAATTTTTTGCAAAAAAATTGGAAGCGCCATCTGCACTTTATTATAATTCAGGGTATATGGCAAATATTGGTGTTTTACCCGTCATAACAGATAGATCAACTACCATAATTTGCGATGAATTAATTCATGCCTCTTTAAGAGATGGGATAAGACTTTCAAAAGCAAAACATGTTGTTTTTTCTCATAATAATATATCTAAATTAAAAGAACTATTATTGAAAATTGAGGGCAAAAAACTAATTGTAATCGAATCAGTTTACAGTATGGATGGTGATTCACCTGATATAGAAGAGGTTTTTAATTTGGCAGAAAAATTTGGTGCTGGAGTAATGGTTGACGAAGCACACGGTACAGGCTTGACGGGTGAAAATAATCTTGGTCAAGCTCAACAATTTATAAATCACCCTAATTGTGTAGCGATCGTTTATCCACTTGGTAAATCAGCAGGTCTATCAGGAGCTTTTGTAGTAGGCTCAAAGATGCTAAAACAATATTTAATTAATTTTTCAAGATCATTTATTTATACTACTGGCCCATCGAAGCAATTGGTAATACAGCTACGTAAACAGCTCGAAACTATGATGAAGAAAGATACATCATTTATTTTTGCACTAAAATCACAATTTTTAAACTCATTATCCTCTCATTACCAATATATCACAGGACCATATGGAGCAGTGGTTGGCTTAATTACGGCTGATAAGACACAAAATATTGAGTCTGCATTAATGGATGATAATTTATTTGTAAAAGCGATTTTATCTCCAACTGTACAGCGAGGTATGGAGAGGATACGAATTTGTTTTCATGATTTTAATACAAAAAATGAAATCGATTCGTTATTATCTATTTTAAACAGTAGGGTTTGAGAATTTTTGTTACCTCCATAGATACCAATGTTGGTAAAACAGTTTGTTCTTCCATTCTATGTGCTGGTTTAGGTTATGATTATTGGAAACCAGTGCAATGTGGAGATTTGGATTTTTCAGATAGCATGAAAGTAAAATCGTACAGTCCTTTAACAAAAGTTCATGCTGAGAGTTTTCAGCTGAATGCTCCCATGTCACCGCATGAAGCAGCTAAACTAGAAAACATGGATATTTCAATAAATGACTTTAAATTACCCAAGTCTGAAGAGATTATAATTGAGGGTGCTGGTGGTGTAATGGTGCCTCTTAATTATAAAGGGAATATGATAGTTGAATTAGCTTCTATGTTTGAGGCAAAAGTCATCATTGTATTCAAGAACTACCTTGGAAGTATAAACCACACTTTATTGACTATTGATAAAGTGAAATCAGTTGGCTTAGATATTTTAGGCTTGTTGGTAGTTGGAGATGAGGTAACATCTTCCGAAAGAATAATAGAGGATGCCACTCAAATAAATATTATTGCCAGAATTCCAATAGTAGACCGTGTAAATCAAAAGTGGGTCAAAGAACAGGGTCTCAAAGTAAAAAATAAACTAGATAAATTTCTTTAATTATGACTTTAAAGGATAGGGACAAAAAGTACATTTGGCACCCATTTGATCAAATGAAAGGATCTGATATCTTACCCATTTCTCGTGGCGAAGGAGCATATGTTTACGATGAACAAAACAACCGATATATAGATGGTTTTTCTAGTTGGTGGGTAAATGGTCATGGGCACAGCAATTCTTATATCGCTCAAAAAATACATGAGCAAATGAATACCCTTGAACATGTTGCATTTGGTGGTTTTACGCATAAGCCTGCTGTTGACCTTGCGGAGACCATAGTTGAAATTACGCCTGATGAGATTAAAAAAGTGTTTTTTTCGGATAACGGTTCGACTGCAAATGAAGTGGCTATAAAAATGAGTATGCAGTACTGGTTTAATAAAGGGGAAAAAAGAAACAAATTCATTGCTTTTGAAGGTGCCTATCATGGAGATACTTTTGGTAGTATGTGTGTTACCGCTCGTGGAGGTTTTAACGAACCATTTGAACACTTTATGTTCGATGTGGATTTCATACCACTCCCAACCATAGAAAATTTTGACTCAGTAGTTTCTAAGTTTACTTCCCTTGTTGAAAAAGATGACATTTGTGCTTTTATTTTTGAGCCACTCGTGCAAGGTGCATCAGGGATGAATATGTATAGTCCAGCATCTCTATCTAAACTACTTGAAATAGCTAAGCAGTATGGTGTGTTAACCATTGCAGATGAAGTTTTTACAGGCTTTGGGAGAACAGGAAGTTGGTTTGCATCCGATTATTTAAATGAAAAGCCCGATATCATGTGTTTGTCTAAAACGGTTACTGGCGGTTTTCTCCCGTTAGGGTTAACAGCAGTTAATGAATTGGTTTTCAATGCGTTTTATTCAGATGAACAAAAGCATACCTTTTTACATGGTCATTCTTACACGGGAAATCCGCTTTGTTGTGCTTCTGCAAATGCAGCTCTTGAACTAATGCATAAAGATGATTTTTGGCCAAAACTAAAAGGAATTGAAAATCGAATTAGTTATCATATTTCTAGATTAAAAACTCATGAATTTGTCAGAGATGCGAGATGTGTAGGGGCAATAGGAGCAATTGAAGTGGATAGAGGAGGGAAATCTTCCTATTTTAATGACTCAGGAAAAGAAATTTATAAAAAACTCCTTCAAAAAGGAGTGATACTGAGGCCACTTGGAAATGTTTTCCCCGTTGTTGTACCCTATTGTATCCAAGAAAATGACATTGACCATATTTTTAACTCTTTAGAGGAAATTCTAAATAATAATTAGAGTTAAATATTGTCATAAACTAATTTGAAGTCAAGGTTGTAATTAAGCTTAGAAAATTCATTTTCTTCATAAAATAGATGCTTTCCATTTTCAAGCATTGATTTTGCCTTCGAAGGGTCTTTTTTCTTGTAATAATTCGCGTATTCCAACAAAGCAAACCTCAATATAAACTGTTGCGATTTAGTCATGTATTTCAAACTAAACTTATTGTCTTTATATTCAGCTAGTTTGGGTTTACATATTTTGAAATATTCTTTAGCGGTGGACTTGTTTTTGGTCAAATTGCAAAGAAGTGCATACAATAGTTTTGCTCCATAATCATCAGGGTCCATGTCACACGTTTTTTTACACAGCCCTGTTGCTTTTCCATAAGTTGCGTCAGTTCCTTCTAAGATGTAATTTTCGATTTCCTCAATCATAACAAGCTTGAATGCATCGATGTAATCTTCAGCATCATCTTTAAATTTATACTCTTTATCTTTTTTTCTGTATTTGGCAGCAAATGATATAGCTGTTTTGTATGCTTTAGGATAATTATTGGTGTATTTATGGTCTCTACTCATTTCAAAACTGGCTTTTGAAACATATAAGTAGGGCAGTGGATCTTTTTTCGTCTTTTCTTTGAGCGTGTATTTCATCGCCTTGTTAAAACAAATGTCATATTTCTCGTCCACATAAAACAATAGTAAATCCATGTAGTCATTATCGGTTTGACTTACTACAGGATTTATTCGGAAAATGGTTACTCCAAAAACCAGAATTAATATGTGTTTATAATTCATTATAGAATAATGATAACAACTTCTGTGCCTAAAATACAATTATTTACAAGAAATATGTGTACTCAATTTTAAAGATAAAGTTTCAATTCATCTAAATTCTATAAAATGATAGATTTGTATCATGAAATGGATTGGAGATAAAATTTCATATGAAAAACATGATGATTTCCTAACAATTATCATTACTGGAAAAACAGAATCATGGAAAGCAAATTTGATGTTAGTATGGATCGTGGCCTGGTTAGGTGCTGGTATTTCAATCTTATATTTCAGTTTATACACGGATTCTTTTAAAGAGCAACAATGGTATGCATACACTTTTTTTGCCTTTTGGTTCTATTTTTTTTATAAAATATTGAGAGTGTATTTATGGAGAAAATTTGGGATGGAATATATTAAAATTGATGCTGATCGTTTCAGCTTTAAGAGATCTATATTTAGTTATGGTAAAGCACACGAAGTACTCACTGAAAACATTAAAAAATTTAAGATAGAAGACTTTAATAAAAAATCATATGCTAAAACTTTTAATGACTCTTTTTGGGTACTTGGTCAAGGAGTTATTACGTTAAATACTATCGATAATGAATTGAATTTTGGCAGTCAATTATCAAAAGAAGAAGCCAAAAAATTGGTAACTACGATAACAAAATTTTTATCTAAATTAAAATCAATTTAATAATTCAAACGAATTTGTTTTTATTCTTTTTGTTGGGAAACCATCTACCATTTCTTCAAGGATCATTTGCTGAGCAATCTTTTCTTGCATCACTTCTCCAACTGTTTTTATTTTTCCAATAGGTATATGTCTATTATGACAATTTTCTAATAGCCAGCTTGATTTTAAAACACTTGTTTTATCATTGATAATTTTCATTAATTCTTCCCTTTTAGTTACTCTTTTTTGATTGGTGTTAAAATCGATATTTGCATTTAATTTGATAAGTTCACAAAATGAAACAAATTGCTTGTCTGTACCAATGGCTAAAATCAGTTTGGTACCGTCCATGCTGTTGATGATATCGCCATAGGGTGCAATATTAGGATGTAAAGTACCAAGTTTTTTAGGATTATGTTCAGCCATCAGATAATTTGAAGACTGATTCATCAATGAAGCAATTGCTGTTTCCTCAAGGGTTGTTTTGATATGGCATCCTTTGCCTGTTTTTTCTCTTTTTAGTAATGCTATTAAAATCCCTTCTTTTATTTGGTGAGCGGCTAGTACATCAATTAAAGCAACAGGCATCTTAGCAAATTCATTTTGTGTTCCACACATGGATAAAAAACCTGTTTCAGCTTGTAATACTACATCAAAAGCTACTCTTTTGGGATTTGATTTAAATCCACCGATATGAGCATAAATGACTTTGGGATTTATTGTTTTACAATCATTATATGAAAGTTGAAAACGTTTTGAGTCTCCATGTTTAAAGTTGGTAATGACAACATCACTTTTCTTGATATAGTCTTTCAATAAAACCATATCTATTTGATTGTTAAAGTCTAGGAATTTATGTTTTTTCCCATAATTCACTGAACAGAAATAAGCTGAAGGTGCTTCATATTTTTCATTAGCCAGTTTCCATTTCCTAGTTATGTCTCCTCCTGCAATCTTGTTTTCGATTTTAACAACGTTTGCTCCTAGCTCCGAAAAAAACATGCCTACGGCAGGACCGGCAAGTACATTTGAAAGCTCTAAAATATTGAGGTGGTTTAGCATTTTATATGATTATTTCACAAAAATATTAATTCATTTTTAGCATATTTAGTCATTATATGAAGACGACTTAATGTCAACACAAAAAAAATTTGGAACTTTTAGTGGTGTATTAACTCCCTCACTGCTGACTATACTTGGCGTAATCATGTATATGAGGCTTGGTAGTGTTGTAGGATATTCTTCTGGAATTTTTCAGGTAGTTCTTATAATTGTCTTTTCCCATTTAATATCGGTTACAACTGGTTTAAGCGTATCCTCAATTGCTACAGATAAAAAGATTGATAAGGGAGGGATTTATTACATGCTAACTCGAAGTTTAGGTTTGCCAATTGGTGGTGCTATCGGCCTGACTATTTTTTTTGCTACAGCTTTGAGTATTGCCCTCTATTTAATTGGTTTTTCTGAAAGTTTAATCCCGGTTTTAAATGATGCCTTTGGAATAGGAGAAATCACGGTAAATAAACTTAGGTTAATTGGAACAATTGCCCTTTTGCTTGTGTTAGCTGTAGCTTATATTAGTACAAGTTTTGCTCTCAAAATTCAATATGTTATTTTGGCTTTGATTATCCTTTCGTTAGGTTCCATTTTTTTGGGATCTGCTAAAGGTTTAACGGTAGGAAATGATCAAATATCGTCACCAAACTTTGCAGTTTTATTTGGTATTTTTTTCCCTGCGGTAACTGGTTTCACTGCTGGTGTAGCTATGAGTGGAGATTTAAAGAGTCCAAGGATATCGATCCCTTGGGGAACAATGTTATCCATCACTATAGGTCTAGTTGTTTACCTAGCATTAGCTTTCTTCATTTACTATAATATTGATAGCGAAATACTTAAAACAAACAATAATGTACTTATTGAATTTGGCGCTATCCCACTACTGGTTCTAGGTGGTGTTTGGGGTGCTACATTATCATCTGCATTAGGTGGAATTTTAGGAGGGCCAAGAATTTTGCAGGCTATGTCACTTGATTTAATTACTCCTAAAATCTTTGCTAAGGGTCACGGTGTAAATAATGAACCTAGAAATGCCCTTTTTCTCACTTTTATCATTGCAGAAATGGGTATTCTAATAGGTGAATTAAATGTCATTGCTGAGCTTGTCGCTATGTTTTACATGGCAGCCTATTTATTTATCAATATTTCCTGCTTCCTTGAGCAGTGGTCTAGTCCAGATTTCAGACCCAAATTTAAAATACCTATAGCAGTGTCTCTTGTAGGTGCCATTGCCACTTTTTTGTTAATGATTCAGTTAAATCTAGCAGCTACATTGGTAGCTGTAATTGTGATGATGGCATTTTGGTTTTGGTTATCTAAAAAGGATTTGGTATTAGGTACAGGTGATGTGTGGTTTAGCGTATGGACTTCGATTGTCAAAACTGCATTGAAAAATCTGCAAAAAAAATCAGTACATAAGCGAAATTGGCAACCCAATATTTTATTATTTAGTGGGGGAACAAATAATAGACCCCATTTAATTGAATTTAGTAAATCCATTATGGGTAGGGGTGGAATGGTTTCTAATTTTGACTTAATTGAGGTAGAGTCTGCATCTACCCTTTTTCCAAAATCACATCAAATTGTTAAAGACGAAGAAATTGCTGATGACACTATTTTTCATAGGAAATTATATTGTCAAAATATTTTCAAAGGTATTGAAACCATAGCCAATACTTACGGATTTACTGGTGTAGATCCAAACACAATTTTAATGGGATGGGCTAGAAATACAAAAGATCCCAAGTGGTTTGGAGAGATGACGAATAAACTTAAAGATCTAGATTATAATATTCTTTTTTTAGACTATGATCAAGATCGAGGTTTTGGAAAATATGCAGAAATAAATATTTGGTGGACCGAATTTAATAAGCAGAACGAGCTTGGTCTGCAAATGGTTAAGTTTCTAAGAAATTCCCCCTGGTGGAAAAGTGCAACCTTGAAGATTTATTATGTAAATAACGCTGATAAAGAAAACAAACAAATAGAACAAATTATTCAACTTATGTTGGATAAAAAAAGAATGAGGGCTGATGTAGTTGTAATTGATAATACTACAGAACAGAAGGATATAAATGATCATATTAAAACAAGAAGCCACGAAGCAGATTTAATATTGATGGATTTGCCACTTTTAGAAAAAGATAAGGAAAATGATTTTATTGAAGCTTCCAATTTGCTTTTTACTACAATTGGATCAGCGCTATTTATAGAGGCTTCATCTGCATTTGAAATTAGTGATGTTAAGTTGCTAAAATCTGATTTAGAGAACGTAGAACCGAAAACTGCCAAAACTAAGACCTTATCCACATCTAAACCTGAGCTGATCAAAAGTCATGATACCAAATTAGATGATAAGTTAGGTATTTTACAGAATCAGCTGATAGAATATAATAATCTTCTTTCTTTAAACTTCAGTGATATACTGGACGAATTAACTGTTTATTACCAACAAATTTTAGATTCGGAAGATCATTCAAGTGATACCATATACCAATTATATGATAGTGAATATATTTTAAAATTGAGTGAAGAAATTGCAGATCAAATGGGCGTATTTATTGATGATTATCATAATAAAATATTATCGTTAATTAATGGTCAGGATAAATACATTTGGTTTGAATTGAATTCCAACTTTATAAATGAAAAATACATTTCAGGAACTAAAAATGGATTAGTTCAAAAGTACCTTCGCCAATTGAGTACAGGAAAGTTAATCAGAATCAAAATCCCCTACAAAAGATTACTTACTTATTGGTATAAATCAAATTTCACTAATGACTTGTTATCAAATTTAGATTTGGTTGGCATTATTAATTTGAATTTTTTAAATCAGTTTAAAAACAGATCTAAAGACAAAAAAGTCAGTTTAATTAAGACCAAAGATGAGGCTATAGAAATATTCCAACAGGAAATGGACATTTCCGTAACCAAACTTATCAATGCTATTTTAACGGACGTAGTTAAAGGGAATTTAAGATCGTTAATTGCAAATAGAGAAGAAGAATTCAGTCCAAAATCATACAAAAGAAAGCTGGAAGAAATTGGTGATTTTTCTTATTGGTTTGGAAAAAATATTTTCATATTACATAATCATAAAATTTTTCAAATTGGTAACGTGATATTAAATGAATTTTCTTTGGCAAATATTGATTTAGTATTTCATAATCTTAAAAGAGAATTAGAAGCTAATTATAAGGTTAGAATAGAAAAAATAAATGCTACTTCCCTTAGAAATGTCAAAAGTCTATCCAAAATTATTACTTCTTTTGAAGATGCGTTAGCCTATACAAATAGAGCCATACAGCCTCTTGTTTCAAAGGTGGAGACCCGAACGTTGGTAGAAAAGTTCCCTTCTGAAATTGACTTATATCCTTTGGAATCTATTAGCGGCTTCTTAGAAAAACAAACCAATTTGGTTGAAAGGACATTTTACCTAAACTCGACATTGAATTCTATTTATCAAAAAGAAATTGCACTGAAAATAAAATCAATATCAACGGAAAATTTAACTTGGTTAAAGGACAATACAGAGGATTTAATCAATAATATAAAATTACTTGTTTTTACACTTGAAAATCAGGATAATAAAAAGCTAGTTCAGGGAGTAAAAGACAAACTGCAGGAAAAAATCAAGGATTTTAAAAGCAATCTATCTTCTTTTATAGAAAGGGTTGAAGTGCAAAGAGAAGAGTTGAACAAAACTGCTTCCTTGTTTTTGAATGAAAATTACATTTTTAAAAACAGCAGTAGGAGAGAGGTCAAATCAACTACCAATGAAAACTCTATATCAAGTAAGATTGTAAACTGGCAGGCTATTTTCTCAGACCAAATAAATAAAATTCTTGATCGAATTTCCAAAGAGAATTCGGACAACTATATTCTTGGGAAATCAGAAAGGTTATTTAGAATTAGAGATTTTATGAAAACCGTTTCTATTGATGAATCATTGAATAAAGGAAGCGCAGAGACGTACATTCAATTATTCAACACACTAGCTCAACCTAACCAATTGTATGATTCTTTTATAAACAAACAATTGGAACTGTTCAAGCAAATTGCTCAAAATCATATTGAATTAAATGAAAATATAGTATTAGTAAGTGGTGACCCAAGTTCTGGAAAATCATATCTTATCAATAGCTTCATCAAAACTCAGAAACATCAAAAGTGTTTTACAATGCATACGGAAGATGAAATACTTCCATTAAAGAGAGTTTTAAATACCTTTCAATTAATAGATTCAAGTAATCAATTTGTTCAATTAAAAAATATTAAAAGTGGTTCTATAGTTGTGATTAATGACCTTGAATTGTATTGGAGAAAAACGAGTGGCGGCTTAAAACA